>Ga0070681_10003986_pt1 | contig 13931 bp, 9 predicted proteins | sample KBSC83BmetaG_FD_65650 | JGI IMG/M metagenome (GOLD analysis project Ga0070681, IMG submission 65650) | Corn rhizosphere microbial communities from Kellogg Biological Station, Michigan, USA - KBS C8-3B metaG | ecosystem: Host-associated > Plants > Roots > Rhizosphere | place: USA: Michigan... | reverse complement strand
GTCGAGCAGCCGTTTCTGCGCACGCTCGACGCGATTCACCTGGCGGCGGCGGTATCGCTGCGCGCGAGCCTGTCCGCGTTCGTCACCTACGACAAGAGGCTCGCCGCGGTGGCGCAGGAGATCGGCCTCCCGGTCCTGTCACCTGCTTAGCCGCCGCGCGTGCGACCAGACGGTCGCCAGTTCCCTGGCGAGGCCGGCCACTATGCCTCCGATCACGGCCGCCCCGGGCCTGGCTGCCGTGCGCCGGCGAGCGCGCCCGCGGCCATCAGCGCGATGACGAGGTAGGCGTCCATGGCGAGCACGGCGGGCGTGCTGTCCTGGCCGGGTGAGAGCACGCTGGCCAGGTAGATGCCCGTGCCAAGCGGGACGTAGGCGATGGCGGCCACCCGGATGGCCTGGCCGGCGGCCCGGGCGTAGTCGGCGAGTCCAAGGGGCGCCTGGATGCCCCGCGCATCGACCACTTCAACCTACGCGAGGTGCTGCCGGGCTGACATCCTGGCCGGTCAGCCGACGCGGGTCATCGCGTCGGCGGGGCGGAGGCGAGCTGCGGGCCAGCCGCCGATGGCACCGGCTAGCAGGTCGCCCGCGATGCCGAGCAGCACGGCGACCAGCACCGTGTCGATGGTGACCGGGGCGTGCAGGTCAACGAGGGTGGCCGGCCCGGTGCCAGGATCTGTCGCCGGGCCGGCCGGGTCGGCACCGGACGGGCCAGCCGCCGATCGAGCCGGCCAGCAGCGCCCCGCCGATCCCGAGCGCCACGGCGAGCAGCACCACGCCGACCGAGACGGGCGCGCTGAAGTGCACCACGATGCTGTGGTAGGTCCCGGGAGGGGTGAACTGGCGCTGGTGCGTGACGCCGTTCTGCGTCACGGTCTGTATGGCCTGTCCTTCCTTGCTTCCCGGCGCGTAGGCGACGATCGCGGTCAGCCGCGGCGCGAGCGCGCCGAGCAGGGCGGCGCCGCCGTGGCCGAGAAGCACGCCGGCGAATGCGCCGAGCATCCCGACCGCCGCCGATTCGCCGACGATCTGCCGGACGACGCGGCCGCCGCGCCAGCCGAGCGCCTTGAGCGTGCCGAATTCTCTGACCCGCCGCGAGGTGGCGGCCAGCGTCAGCAGGCTGGCCAGCGCCACGGCGGCGACCAGGGCGCCCGCCGCCACCCACCGGCCCAGGTCGCCGGCCAGCTGGGCGGCGCTGTCCAGCGATCCGGTGATGTCGCCGGCCAGGTTGCCGGAGTTAGTCGCGATCGCCCACGGTAGCTGTGCCTTGATCTGCCGAGACAGCGCGGAGACCGCGGCGTCGCTGGCGGCCTGGACGCTGATCGTGTTGATCTTGCCGGGCACGCCGGCCAGCGTCTGCGCCCTGACGAGCGGGATCAGCAGGTTAGCCGCGGCGCCGGCCGGCTGGCGGACCAGGCCGACGACCGTGAACGGGACATGCGCGACGGTGAGCGGCGAGCCGGGGCGCAGGTGGTGTGCCGCCGCGTAGCCCGCGTCCACCAGCGCCACGTTGGCGTTTGCGTCGGCCGTGATGAACCCGCGGCCGACGACGATGGTGGCCTGGCTTAGCGGCCCAAGCCCGCGGTGCGCGACATCCACGCCATCGACCAGCATCGATGTCATCGCACCGGGGCCGCCGCCGGCCGGGATCGCGATCTGCTGGTCGACGAGGGCGATCCACCCGACCGCCGCCGTCACCTTCGGCAGTCTGGCTACGGAGTTAACGGAGGCTGCGGGGAACAGGCCCTGTCCGGCGTCTAGCAAGAAGTCCAGCCGCTGGGAGGGGGACCCCGGCCCGTTCTGAGCCTGCTGCGGTTGGGTGCTGTTAGGGACGGACCATGGCCTGGTTACGGTGATGTCGGTGCCGACGCCATAGAGCGAGCGCAGCACGGTCGCTTGGCCGTCGCGCACGCCGGTGGCGGCCGCGCTGACCATGATGACCAGGCCGATCCCGACGGCCAGGCCAGTGCCGGTGACGATCGCCTGGCGCAGCCGGTGCCGTAGCTCGCTGCGCAGGTAGGTGAAGAACAGCATGGCATCGGTCTAGCGGCCGGACGGTATCGGAAACGTTTCCCGTTATCCCTGGCAGGATGAAACCGCACCGAAACCGGCGGCCGGGCATTCTCGGCATGGGAGGCGTCCGTTGCGTGTGCTGATGCTCACCGCCGCCGCGGACAGCGCGGACCTGGTAGCGGGCCTCGGCCTGGGCGCGGACGACTACCTGGGCAAGCCGTTCGACTTCCCGGTCCTAGTAGCGAGGATCGGTGCGCTATTCCGTCGCGCGCAACCCGCCATCCCGCCGCTGCTGCGGCACGGCGACCTGGTACTCGACACCGTACGGCGGGAGGCGTCCCGAGCGGGCCGGCCACTCGAGCTCACGCCAAAGGAATTCGGTGTCCTCGAGCTGCTGCTCGCCGGCCAGGGCCGGGCAGTGTCGGCCGAGGAACTGCGTGAGCGCGTGTGGGATGAGGCGGCCGACCCGTTCACCGCGGCGGTGAAGATCACGATCAGCCGGCTGCGCGCCAAGCTCGGCGAACCGCAGGTCATCGAGACCGTGCCGAAGTCCGGCTACCTGATCGGCGCCAGGCGGTGACCGCCCGGCTGCCGCGGCGCACCGTTCGGCTGCGGTTGACGCTCTGGTACGGCTGCCTGTTCCTGCCGTCCGGCACGGCGCTGCTCGGCATCACCTACGGCCTGGTCGTGCGCGCCACCGGTGGAATCGTCTTCGCCGGGTACGACGGCAACTACGGCATCGTGACGCCAGGCTCGCCGCATCACGTGAACGACGTCGGCAACAGCACGACCGCGGGCATTGGACCGCCGCTCAGCGCGCACCAGGCCCAGCTGCTCGCCCAGCGGTCGCAGGCCCAGGCGCTGCATCAGCACGGCGCTGAGCTGCACGCGCTGCTGGTCCAGTCCGGGATCGCGCTAGCCATCATGGCGGCCTGTTCGATCGCGCTCGGCTGGTTCCTGGCCGGCCGGGCGCTGCGCCCGGTGCGGACGATCATCACGTCGGCGCGCCGGATCTCGGCCACCAGCCTGCACGAACGGCTCGCGCTTGCCGGTCCGCAGGAGGAGCTCAGGGAACTCGGCGACATCATCGACGCGCTGCTGACCAGGCTGGAGGCGTCGTTCCAGGCGCAGCGGCAGTTCATCGCGAACGCCTCCCACTAGCTCCGCACGCCGCTGGCAAGGCAGCGGGTGCTGAGCCAGGTGGCGATCGCCGACCCCGACGCCAGCGTCGAGTCGCTGCGGGCCGCGCACGAACGGGTGCTCGCCTCCGGAGCGCAGCAGGAACGGCTGATCGAGGCGCTGCTCACGCTGGCCAGGGGGCAGGCCGGCCTGGACCGGCGAGAGCCTGCCGACTTGGCCGCCATCGCCGGCCAGGCGGCCGCGACCCGGCAGGCGCAGGCCCGGTCGCTGGGGCTGCGGCTGCGGACCGCGCTCGGCCCGGCCTCTGCCCAGGGCAGCCCCGGCCTGGTGGAACGGCTGATCACGAACCTGCTCGACAATGCGATTACGCATAACGTCATGGGTGGCTGGGTCGAGGTAATGACAACGGCCGAGCGTGGCCGTGGCATCGTGTCCGTCGCCAATACCGGACCGGTCATCCCGCCAGCCGTGGTCGAGGAGCTCGTGCGCCCGTTCCGCCAGCACGATACCGATCTGGGTAGCCAGCGCGAGGGCGTCGGCCTCGGGTTGTCGATCGTCGCCGCCATCGCCGAGGCACACGACGCCGAGATGGCCATCTGTCCCCGGCCGGGCGGCGGGCTGCGGGTGCAGGTGAGTTTCCGGGAGCCCGCTTCTTGACATTTCTCAGGTAGTCGACAGGAGATGGCCAGCCTTGATGACGGGACCCCGCTGTTCGCCCAGGTCGCCGAGCGCCTGGCCGACGAGACCGGATCTCGGGTCTGAGCCGATGTGCGCGCACTGCTTCCGGCGCACCCGGGCGGTGGCAGGGGTTGACCTGCGTGTCGGCACCGGAGTCTTTGGCCTGCTGGGGCCGAACGGAGCCGGCAAGACCACCACGCTCCGCATGCTGCTCGGCCTCGTCGAGCCGACGTCGGGACACGCGACGATCGGCGGAGTCCGGTACGGTCAGCTCGGCCGGCCGGCGTTCCGGGTCGGCACGGTGCTAGAGGCGAACAGCGCGCACGAGGGCCGTACCGGACGCGATCACCTGCGCGTCATATGCCGGAGCGCCGGCCTCCGGCTGGAACGGGCGGACGAGGCGCTGGCCGCCGTCGGACTGGCCGCCGCCGCCAACAGATTGGTCGGTGGCTACTCGCTCGGCATGCGCCAGCGCCTCGGTATCGCGGCGGTGCTGCTCGCAGACCCGCAGGTGCTGATCCTCGACGAGCCGGTCAACGGGCTGGATCCCAGGGGTTCGAACCGTCGCCAGATTAGTGATCAACAGTGGGTGATACTGCCTTGTAGTGGTCGCGTGGTGTGGTTGTTCCCGCGGAGCGGCGGGGAAGAATTTCGTGCCGGGGCTGGCCTGGTGGCGGTGGAATGTCGGGCCCGCCCGTCATGCTGGTCGTGTGGGAGATGCCGGGCGGTGGTGCAGGGTTTCGTGTGTTCGGGCGGCGGCCGGGCGCGCGGGGCGGGGCCGGGCTGCGTCCGGGGTGCCGCGGTTCGCGCCGGCCCGCGTTCTGCTGCGCTGGACCGCCTGCGGCCCGGGGTTGCCGGGGGTGGCCGGGTGAGCGGGGCCCTGCGGGAGATCGCCGCTCCGTTCGTGGCGGCGGCCCCGGCCGGGGTGCGCGTGCGGGCGCGGCTGCGGGTGTCCCCAGGGGACGCTGAGGTGCTGGCCGCCGCCGGCCGTCACCTGGGTTCGCTGGCGGGCCGTGACCTGGCCGCCCGGCTGTTCCTCACCGCCGACGGCGAGAAGGACAAGGCCTGGGGGAACGAGACGATCAGGTGGCACCCGGACGAGGGCTGGCTGGGAATCAGGCTCCCGGCCCCGCTGGCGCACCTGGCGAACCGGCCGCACGGGCGCTACCGGCTGTCGTGCGAGGTCCGGTTCGAGCACCGGGGCGACGAGGTGGCAGCCCAGGCCGCCACCGGGGCCGTGCGGTACGACGCGCCCGCGGCCGCCTCGCAGGTCATGATCACCTCCGGGCGGGCCTTCCCGCACGCACCGCCTCAGTGGGTGGGAGCGGTCATCATGGCCGGGTACGGACTGGCGCTCACCATGATCGGAACCGTCCAGCTCCGTCGCCGTGACGTGACATGACGCGGGGCCGGGTAACGCGCAAGCCGCTGAACCTCCTGACCACCGTCCGTATCCCACACCTCCTATGATTGCGAGGACCAGATGCCAAACGTGCGGCAGGCGATAAAGTGGACGGCTGTCCGTAGTGTCGAACATCCCGTCGTCCGATCCGGTCGGTCGGCCATTACGCAGAGTCAGTTCGTCAGCCGCGGCTGGTTCCGGCCAGTCGCGCGCCTAGTTCGGCACGCGAACGGATGCCCAGCTTGCGATACACGCGGGCCAGGTTCGCCTCAACCGTTTTGCAGCTTATGAACAACTGGGCGGCGATCTCGCGGTTGGTACGACCGGAAGCCGCCAACTCCGCAACCCGGTACTCGGAGGCGGTCAACTCGCTTGACGCGGTGCGCCGGAGTCCTACCCGGGAGAGCTCCGCCTGCGCGCGCTCTGCCCATAGGCACGCACCGGCTTGCTCGAACGACTCGAGCGCCTGTCGAAGCCATTCGGCCGCCTGGCGCTTGCATCTTCTGCGCCGCTCGACCCGGCCGGCGACCAAGAATGTCCGGGCGACCTCTATCCGCATCTCAAGCTCCGCGCCGCGCGCGAGCGCACCGCGCGCCGCCAGCGAGGCGCCTTCGGGGTCTCCGCGCGCGGCAAGGAGCAACGCGCGACAGCGACCTGCGAGCATCAGTGCCCATGACCGATCGAGACGGCGGGCGGCTTCCTCGAATGTGGTCAGCATTCGCTCCGCCCGGTTGAGCTGACCGAGGGCGATCAGGGCCTCGATCTGATCGGGAAGGAAGAACGTCCGGGCGGGTTCGGGGACGCGGTCCTCGAACGTCGCCACGAGTGGCTCAAGCGTGGCGTTGGCGGCCCATGGGTCATCTCGCGAAAGGGCGAGGAGACTCAGCGCCCAGTTGGCCCACAGTACTGCGAGACGATTGCCGGTCTCGGCCGCGAGAACGTGGCAGTGCTCTGCCAGACGCTTCGTCGAATCCACATCGCCGGCGTACGCCGCCGACACGGCACCGATACCGAGAGCCCAGCAGCGTAGCGAGTCTGCCCGGATCCGCGCTGCGCCCTCTACAGCCTCCGCCGCGAAGGTGGCCGCATCAGTCACGGCCCCACGCCAGCACGCGCACCAGCTCAGATAACTGGATACGGCGGGCAGATCGCTCTCCTGACCGCTCTCGATGATGCGTTCCCTCAGGCCGCCAAGTAGCTGCGAACACCGCTGGAGCTGTCCTACGGACAGTGCGAGATAGCCAGCGATCAAGCTTGGGCGGAGTTGAACAGGGACTTGGCGGTGTGGATCCTCCAGCCCAAGAGCACGTTCGATCTTCGCATTATCGAGGCCGCGGCCCAAGTGGAAATCAGCCATCGCCACCACAGCCAGCGCTTCCGCGACCGATGCCGGGTCGGCCGCCTGTTCGGCGAGCTGCAGCGCACGATAGGCGCGCGGCGGCGCGGCCTCGAAATCGCCCGTAACCATAAACCCGAAGGCGAGGCTCAGGTTGATCGAACATTGCACTCCGGGGTTGTTGCCGGCCTGCCCAAGTGCCTCCTCAAACAGACGGATCGCCTCGGGGAAGCTGTCCTCGTGGTAATGGATCTCACCGAGTAGCCGGAGAGCATCCGCACGCGCTGGCCCCTCGGGGGCAATGCGAAGCACCGACTCAATTGCTTCCCGTGCCTGGCGAAGCTCGCCGATATGGAACTGGTATTCGGCAACTTGAACACTTCGCCGCAGATAATCTGCGGCCCGCTCCCGCGGGGTCAGAATGCGGGCATGCTCGGCAAGTTCGGCCGCGACCTCAGGCGCACCACGCTGCCGCGCGTGCTCGGCAGCCGCGGCGACCATAGCAGCCACCTCTGGGTCCGTCGTCTCCGTGCCGAGTGCAAGGTGGCGGGCCCGTTCCTCCATGTCGTCCACCAGCGGAGCAAGCCGGCGATGCGTAAGGCGACGTTCCGACGGCCATGCCGACGAGTACACCGAGGCTGCGAAGAGCGGGTGGCAGAACCGGATCCGCGAGCCATCCACGGTGATCAGGCCGGTCACCGCGACACGATCGAGGACATGCAGCGAATCGTCGCGCCGGCCGGAGGTCGCCGACGTTACAAGCTCGATCGTTGGCACGCCGGCGGCCGACGCCGCAAGCAGCACCTGACGATCCAATCTTGACAGCCCGACCATGCGGTGCTCTACGAGCCGACACAGGTTCTGTGGCGGCTCCAGCGTTCCCCCTGCGTTCGGGAATTCTTGTGGAAGCGAGCGGGCGAGCTCAAGAGCGAAGAAGGGGTTCCCCCCGGCCACCCGCATGACGCGCAACAGTGCGCGACGGGACAACGACCGTCCGAAAGCTTTCTCTTCCAGGATCTGTTGTAGGGCGGCACCACTTAGCGCACCAAGCCTGATGCGAGTGCAAAGGTCTCCGGGTAGAACACTCTCCATGTCAAGCGCGGGAACGTGACCATCACCGAGACGGCAGCAGCCAACTACGCTGACGGGGAACGCCGTCAGGCGGCGCATGGAGAACTGCAGAACGTGGGCCGACGGTCGATCTAGCCACTGAAGGTCGTCGATCGCCACAAGCACCGGGCCGTTCCCGGCCAGCACGCGAAGGACCGAGAGCGTAGCCACCGACACAGCGCGCTGATCAACCGGGCGTGCGCCGGGCTCCTCTTTCAGCAGCGCGACAGCCAGCGCATGCTGCTGCGGAGTCGGCAGTTCGGCGAGAACGTCGTGGAACACGGGTTCAAGCAGGTCGGTAAGCGCCGCGAAGGCCAGCTTCGCCTCGGCTTCAGCAGGTTGGGCGCGAAGCACGCAGACCTGGCCGTGCGCCCGCTTGACAGTCTCGGCCCATACCGTGGTCTTGCCGATCCCCGGTTCGCCCTCGAAGAGCAGCCCAGCCGGGCCGTCCGCCAGCCTCTCCAGGAACCCGGCGACAATCCGCAGCTCCGCCTCACGGTCGACCAATCCGGGCATAACAACAGTACGACACTTAGATACAACACGAACCGGTGAAGCGAACCGGGCATGCAGAGAACACGTACCTGCCCAGCGCGCCACCAAGAGGCCGCACGATACGAATCGCAGTTCGGCCTAGTCAACTGCCTCCCCACGCTGGCCGACCGTAGATACAGGGGGCTACAGGGATGGTAACCCCGTGGTGACAGCGCAGGCAAGAGACTTGATCTGGAGCACCGCGCCACCGGCCCAGGGATCGGCATAGCCGGCGAAGACCTTGCCCGTCTTCCCGGCAGAACGCCGTTAGCTGCAAAACATAGGGAAACACCCGATTCTTTCCCGCACCGCGGCCTGTAACGTTGACGGCCCGCATTACGTGGCGGAGAAGGGGCCTGAGATGAGGTGGGTGGCCGACGCGCAGGGGACCGCGCCTTTCGGCGAGCCATTGGCTTCTTCATGCCCCTCTCTCGCGCCTGAGCAGAGCGCTAGGCCGACGGTCAGGGGCAAGTTCTTCTACATCGGCCAACGCAAGCTCTATGCGCGAGGGGTAACCTATGGCACGTTCCGAGCAGATGCCGAGGGCCACGAGTTCCCGGCGCCGGAGATCGTTTCTCGCGACTTCGAGATGATGGCGGCCAACCACGTGAACGCCGTGCGCACGTACACGCCGCCGCCAGCGTGGTTGCTCGATGCGGCGGAGCGCCATGGACTGTACGTGATGGTCGGCCTCGCGGCCGAGCGCCACGTTGGTTATCTGAACGACGGCCGCAGCGACTCGGAGATCGCGCGGATGGTCTGCGATCATGCCGCGGCGTGCTGGCGGCATCCTGCCGTTCTCTGTTACGCGGTCGCCAACGAGATCCCGGCGTCAACGGTGCGCTGGCTCGGCCGGCGTCGGGTGGAGCGTTTCGCGGCGCGCCTTTGCGACAGGGTGCGGGAAGCGGATCCGGAAGCCCTTGTCACCTACGTTAGCTACCCGTCCACCGAGTATCTCCAGCTTCCATTCATCGACGTGGTGGCCTTCAACGTCTACCTTGAGTGTCCGCAGCGACTGGCCCTGTACCTGGCCCGCCTGCAAAACCTCGCGGGCGAGCGGCCGCTGGTGATGACGGAGCTCGGCCTCGACAGCATCCGCAACGGCGAGGAGCAGCAGGCGACGTCGCTCGCATCGCAGATTCAGACGGCGTTTGCGGCCGGCTGCGCAGGTGCGTTCGCTTATGCGTGGACCGATGAGTGGCACCGCGGCGGCGAGGATGTCGAGGACTGGGGGTTCGGCCTGACGCGCCGCGATCGCCGCCCCAAGCCCGCGCTCGCCGCTGTGCGGCGTGCGTTCGCCGCGACGCCGTTCCCCCCAGATGTTGTCATGCCGCGGGTATCAGTCGTCGTGTGCACGTTCAACGGGGCGAGGACACTCGGCGAGTGCCTCGATGGGCTGGGCGCGCTTAACTATCCCGACTACGAGGTGATCGTCGTCAACGACGGGTCGACGGACATGACCGCCGCGATCGCCGCAAGGTACCCAGTCCGGCTGATCACGACCGAGAACCGCGGCTTGAGCAGCGCCCGCAACACCGGGCTCGACGCGGCGACGGGTGAGATCGTCGCGTACATCGACGACGACGCCCACCCCGATCCCCACTGGCTTCAGTACATGGTCCGTACGTTCATGGACGGTGAATGGGCGGCGATCGGTGGCCCGAACCTCGCGCCGCCGGATGACGGGGCTGCGGCTGACTGCATCGCGAACTCCCCCGGCGGGCCAACGCACGTGCTCATGTCAGACCGTGAGGCCGAGCACGTTCCCGGCTGCAACATGGCGTTCCGGCGCTCGGCGCTCACGGGGGTCGGCGGTTTCGACCCTCAGTTCCATGTGGCTGGCGACGACGTTGACCTGTGCTGGCGCCTGCAGGCACACAACCTCAAGGTCGGTTTCAGTCCGGCTGCGGTTGTCTGGCACCATCGTCGCGGCTCCGTGCGCGCCTATCTCCGCCAGCAGAGCGGGTATGGCAAGGCTGAGGCGTTGCTGGAGCGCAAGTGGCCGCAGAAGTACAACGGTGCGCGGCACATCGCGTGGAGCGGCCGCGTTTACGGCAAGGGTCTCACCCGCGAGCTCGCTGGTGCTCGTCGCTGGCGCGTCTACTACGGAAGCCAGGGGAGCGCCCCGTTTCAGTCGCTCTACCAGCCCCCATCGCTCGGCCTGCGGGCGCTGCCGCTGATGCCCGAGTGGTATCTGGTGATCTTGGCGCTTTTGGTCTTGTGCATCATCGGCGCCGCATGGCAACCGCTTCTGTTCGCCGGAGCGCCGCTGCTTGCCGCCGCTGTCGGTGTCGTTGTCGGGCAGGCACTGCTTAGCGCTGTGGCCGCGCAGTTTTCGACCCGCCATCTCTCGCGGCGCAAACTGCTCGCGATGCGCGCGCTCACGGCGCTGCTGCACGTTCTGCAACCGGCCGCACGACTGCACGGGCGCCTGGCGCATGGACTTCGGCCATGGCGCAGCCACGTGCACGGACGGCCGCGGCTGCCCGCACGGCATACCTGGGCGTTCTGGAGTACCCAATGGATCGATCCGCACGAGCGGCTCCGCGCGATGGAGCAGGGGGTCGCCGCGGCAGGTGCGCGGATCCAGCCTGGCGGCGACTACGATCGCTGGGACACTCAAGTAGAACTGGGGATCTTGGCGCGGATGCGCCTGCTGATGAGTGTCGAGGAACATGCAGGCGGGGCGCAGTTGATTCGCGTGCGCGCGCTATTGCGATGCCGGGCGCCGTTGGCGGTGGCCGCGATCACGGGCCTGCTGGCGGTCACCGCGGCACTCGATCACGCATATCTGGCCACAACGCTGCTCGGGGGTTTGCTGGTCGCGTTCCTTGCCTGGTTGTGGTGGGAGGCGTCCCTTGTCACCGGCGTGGTTGCGGAGGCCGTGGAGCACGGCGTTGCGATGGCCACGCTGCTGCCTCGTTCCCGTCGGCGGTTTGGTGACCCTAGGAAGTCGGCGCGCGCGCAGCGAGATGCCGTGCCGGAGGCGTCGCTGGGTGCAGCGAACAGCCGCAGTGGGGGGGACGAGCAATGATGTCGCGGGACGAGGACGGGCGCGAGGCCGCCCGCGGGCGGACAGCCCCGAGCGTAGACCACGTTCTGGTCTTGCCGCTGTCCGCAGGGCTGTACACCGCAACCGGCAACCGCGGCAAGCACGCCAACGGGAGCGGGCGGGTTTGTCGCTCAGGGAGGCCGGTGTGAGCGACCTACATCATCCTGTGCATGGGACGGACACTCGAACAGACCCACAGCCCGCTGGCGTTGTCAGCCACCAGGTCGCTGCGTGCGACCCGACGTGCACAGGGCGGCGGCTCTACCGGCGGCTGTTGCGCGAGGTCATGCCCTACCGGCGGCACATAGTCGGCCTCTTCGCGCTCAGTCTCCTCTCGAGCGTATTCGTGCTACTGACGCCACTCCCGCTGAAGATCGCCGTTGATAGCGTGGTCGGCTCGCACCCGCTGCCGGGATTCCTCGCCGCGATCGTGCCGGCGCAAGTGAGGCAGTCGCAAACGGGTGTCTTGCTGGTGGCGGCGGCGCTCCTCGTAGTCATCGCCTTGATTAGGCAGCTGCAGGAATTCGGCAACCTGGTGCTGACTACCTACACCGGCGAGAAGCTGCTGCTGCAATTCCGTAGCCGCCTGTTCCGCCATGCCGAACGCCTCTCCCTCGCGTATCACGATTCGAGGGGCACTGCGGACTCCACCTACCGGATCCAATATGACGCGATCGCTATCCAGACGATCACTGTGGCCAGCCTGATTCCGTTCTTCACCGCGGCAGTGACCATCGCCGGGATGCTCTACGTCACCGCGAGGATCGACTGGCAGCTCGCCCTTGTCTCGCTGGCCATCGTCCCCCTTCTGTTCCTCGAGATGACGGTCTACCGCAAGCGTCTTCGCGGGCAGTGGCACGACGCGAAGAGGCTTGAGAGCTCGGCGCTGTCTGTCGTACAAGAGTCGCTGGCGGCTCTCCGGGTGCTGAAGGCGTTCGGCCGCGAGGATCATGCCCGCAATCGCTTCGCGGACCGCTCTGCCGCAAGCGTGCGCGCCAAGGTCGGCGTCTCGTTCGTTGAGGGCCGCTTCGGGATCCTCGTTGGCGCGACGATCGGCCTCGGGATGGGAACGGTTCTCTTCCTGGGGACGCGCCGCGTGCTCGCGGGTACGATCACGCTTGGCGACCTTGTGCTTGTGATCGGCTACCTGCAGCTGCTCTACGACCCGCTGAAAACGGCGAGCAAGAAGGCGGGAACCCTCCAGTCCTCGCTCGCGAGCGCGGAGCGCGTCTATTCGGTCCTTGACCAGGCACCGGACTTCGTCGATCCGCCGGATGCGCGCCCCCTCGCGCGCGCGGCCGGCGCCGTCGAGTTCCGGAATGTCTCGTTTGCTTACGAATCCGGCCATGGCGTGTTGCACGGCATCTCGTTTGAGGTTCCGCCCGGCGCGGTGCTCGGCATCGCCGGCACGACCGGCGCCGGGAAGACGACGCTCATAAGCCTGCTCACGCGCTTCTATGACCCGAGCAGCGGCGAGATCCTGCTGGACGGCGTCAATCTTCGCGAGTACAAGCTGGCCGACCTCCGCAATCAGTTTGCGATCGTGCTGCAGGAGCCGGTGCTGTTCTCGGCGAGCATCGCTGAGAACATCGCCTACGGCCGCCCGGGCGCCGACGGTGCCAACGTAGTAGCGGCCGCGAAGGCGGCGAGCGCGCATGATTTCATCTGCGCACTGCCGGACGGCTACGACACCCCGGTGGGGGAACGGGGAGTACGCCTCTCAGGCGGCGAGCGCCAGCGGATCTCGCTTGCCCGGGCATTCCTGAAGGATGCGCCGATCCTGATCCTCGACGAGCCGACCAGTTCCGTCGATACGCGAACCGAGGCCGAGATCCTCAGGGCGATGAAACGGCTTATGCGGGGGCGTACCACGTTCATGATCGCGCACCGCGCGAGCACGCTCAAGATCTGCGATGCCCGGCTCGAGCTCGAGCACGGCCGCGTCGCCGCGTCGCCGTCCAACACCGGCTGGGCCCCTCGAGCGCTGCGATCGGTCGCCGGTGCGGAGAAGGCATGGGTCGGCGCACCGACTCGGCAGGGTCGCAAACACGCCCGCGTCCCGTGCTCCGTCGACCACCCTGTCGTCGGGGCCTGGAAGACGATCGCGCCGACACCGCGCGTCGATCGCGTCGATCGCCTCTGCGCGCACAGGAGGGCCCAGATCTACCGGCTCGCGCTCGCGGACGGCAGCAGCGTCATCGCGAAGCGCGGGCGCCGCGAGGCGCTTCTCGTGGAACGAACGATCTACGACAGCGTCCTGCCTCGGCTGCCGTCACCCGCTCTGCGCAAGCTGGGGTTCGCCGGTGACGGAGACGAGGAGTTTGCGTGGCTGTTTCTCGAAGACGCCGGCGACGACCGGTGCTCGCTTGCACAGCACGGACGCCTCGCCGCGCGCTGGCTCGGCACGCTGCACGGCGCGACTGCCGAGCTCGGCCTTGCGCCATTCCTGCCCGCGCGCGGCCCTGGTCACTACCTCGAGCATCTGCGTGCCGCGCGCGGGACGATCCTCGACAGCCTCGACAACCCGGCCCTCGGGGCGGACGACCGGAGCATGCTGCGGGAACTCCTTTCGGCCTGCGAGCTGATCGAGTCCGGCTGGAGCGGCATCGAGACGATCTGCGGCAATCTGCCCCGGACACTCGTCCACGGCGATCTAGTCGCCAAGAACC
>Ga0070681_10003985_pt1 | contig 13931 bp, 10 predicted proteins | sample KBSC83BmetaG_FD_65650 | JGI IMG/M metagenome (GOLD analysis project Ga0070681, IMG submission 65650) | Corn rhizosphere microbial communities from Kellogg Biological Station, Michigan, USA - KBS C8-3B metaG | ecosystem: Host-associated > Plants > Roots > Rhizosphere | place: USA: Michigan... | reverse complement strand
CGGAGTCTCGTTCAAGCTCGAGCAGCGGGACCGCATGACCCTGTCCGGGCGCAACGGCAGCGGCAAGACCACGCTGCTGCGGATGCTCGCGGGCGAGACGAGCGTCGACGGCGGCGAGCTCGTGATCAACAAGACCACCCGCATCGCGCTGCATGACCAGCGCCCTCCGCGCGAGCTCGACCTGAGCCTGCGCGACTACGTGCTCCAGGGCTGCGGCGACCTGCTCGCGCTCGAGAAGCAGCTCACCGAGCTCGAGCAGAAGATGGCGCAGGGCGAGAGCGACCAGGCCACGCTCGACCGCTACGCCCGCGCGCAATCGCGCCTGGAGCATGCCGGCGGATACAACTGGCGCCAGCACGCGATGGCGACCGTGCGCGGCCTGGGCTTCGCCGAGCCTGACCTGGACCGCCGGCTCAGCACCTTCAGCGGCGGCGAGCTCACCCGGGCGTCGCTGGCGCGCGCGCTGTCCGGCGATCCCGACCTGCTGCTGCTCGACGAGCCCACCAACCACCTGGATATCGCGTCGCTCGAGTGGCTCGAGAACCGGCTCAGGTCGCTCGACGCCGCCATCGTGCTCGTCGCGCACGACCGCTGGTTCCTCGAGTCCGTGGGCACCGCGGTTCTGGAGCTCGAGGCCGGCCGCTCGCGCTTCTTCCCCGGCCCCTGGCACGCCTGGCGCAAGGAGCAGGCGGCGCGCGAGCTCGCGCTCGGCCGCGCGATCGAGCGCCAGCAGGCCGAGATCGAGCGGCTGGAACGCTTCGTCACCCGCTTCCGCGCCGGCACGAGATCGAGACAGGCCCAGTCGCGCGCGAAGAAGCTCGCGAAGATGCAGCGGCTCGAGCGCGACCCGAAGGACGGCCGCTCGCTCGGCTTCAGCTTCGACAAGCCGTCGCGCAGCGGCCGCGTGGTGCTCGAGCTCGAGCACGCCGACATCCGGGCGGGCGCCAAGAAGCTGCTCACCGATGCCGAGCTATGGCTCGAGCGTGGCGAGCACATCACGCTCGTGGGCCCCAACGGCGCCGGCAAAACGACGCTGATCGAGACGCTCGCCGCCCACCGCCCGCTCGAGAAGGGCAAGCTGCGTACCGGACACAACGTGGAGCTCGGCTACCTCTCCCAGCACGCCGAGGAGCTCGGCAGCCAGGGCAACGTGCTGGAGGCCGCGCAACGCGCCACCGGGCTCACTCCGGGCAAGGCGCGCGCCCTGCTCGGCCGCTTCCTGTTCAGCGGCGAGGAGGTGGAGAAGCCGGTGGCCGAGCTGAGCGGTGGCGAGCGCCGTCGCCTCTCGCTCTCGATCCTCGTCCAGTCGAGCGCCAACCTGCTGATCCTCGACGAGCCCACGAACCATCTCGACCTGGAATCCCGCGAGGCGCTGGAGGACGCGCTCAAGGCGTTCGGCGGCTCGCTGATCCTGGTGTCGCACGACCGCGCGCTGCTCGACGCCGTGGGCACGCGCACCGTCGCGATCGAGGACGGGCAGCTCAAGAGCTACCTGGGCGGATGGGCCGACTACGCCCGCGCGCGCGACGAGAAAAAGGCCGCCGAGCAGGCATCCGCGAAGGCGCCGAGCAACGGCAAGCGACGCGCCTCGCAGCGGCCCAAGCCCGCGGTCTCCAAGGACCGCAAGCGCCGCATGTCCGCGGTGGAGAATGAGATCCAGTCGGCGGAGGCCGCGCTCGCGACGCTTGAGGACGAGCTGTCCGACCCGGCGGCATGGTCCACTCCCCAGCGCAGCGCGGAGTCCGCCAAGCGCCACGAGGCGGCCAAGAAGATGATCGAGCAGCTCTACGAGGAATTGGGAACGCTGGACGCATGACCGCAGGCGCCGAAGCCCACACAAGCCGCTCCGCGCTCGTGACCTTCGGGGCGATCATGCTCGCCACGCTGCTGGCCGCGCTCGACCAGACGATCGTGGCCACCGCGCTGCCCAAGATCGTCAGCGACCTGAACGGCTTCGAGCACCTGAGCTGGGTGGTGACCGCCTACCTCGTCACCTCCACCGTCACCGTGCCGCTCTACGGCAAGCTGTCCGACCTCTACGGCCGCCGTCGCCTGTTCCTCGTGGCGATCACGGTCTTCCTCATCGGCTCCGCCCTCTGCGGCGCCGCCCAGACGATGGGCCAGCTGATCGCCTTCCGCGCGCTCCAGGGCGTCGGCGCCGGCGGACTGATCCCGCTCAGCCAGGCAGCCATCGCGGACCTCTTCCCGCCGCGCGAGCGCGGCCGCTACCAGGCTTACATCAGCGGCATGTGGGCCATCGCGGCCGTGGCCGGGCCGCTCCTGGGCGGCACCCTGGCCGACCACGCCTCCTGGCGCTGGATCTTCTACATCAACATCCCGCTCGGGCTCGTCGCGCTCGTGGTCGTGATGCGCACCATGCCCTCCCGGAGCCACATCCGCGAGCACCGCATCGACTACCTGGGCGCCGCGCTGCTCAGCGGTGCGATCACGGCGATCCTGCTCGCCACCGTGTGGGGCGGGACCACGTACGCGTGGAGCTCGTGGCAGGTGATCGGCACGGCCGCGACCGGCATCGTGCTGGCTGTGGCGTTCGTGTTCGTGGAACGCAGGGTGGCCGAGCCGCTGCTGCCGCTCGAGCTGTTCAAGAACCGCATCGTGGCCGTCTCATGCGGGGCCGGTCTCGTGATCGGCGCGCTGCTCTTCGCCGTCACGATCTACGCGCCCGTGTTCATGCAGGACGTGCTCGGTTCGTCGGCCACCAACTCTGGCGCGCTGCTCATCCCGCTGTCGGCCGGCTGGGTGGTGTCGAGCGTGATCGTCGGCCAGCTCGTGGCTCGCACCGGCCGCTACAGGATCTGGCCGATCCTGGGCAGCACGCTCGTGCTGCTCGGAATGATCCTGATGACCACGATCGACCCGGGCACGTCTCTCGCCACGGTCTCCGCCAACCTCGTGCTCGTCGGCATCGGGATGGGCGTGATGTTCCAGATCTACGTCATCGCCGCGCAGAACGCCGTGCCCGTCACTCAGATCGGAGTCGTCACCGGGCAACTCAACTTCTACCGCTCGATGGGCGGCAGCTTTGCCGTCGCGGGCCTGGGCGCCCTGCTCACCAGCAGGCTCGGCACCGAGCTGGTCGACCAACTCGGCCGCGCGGGCAGCCGCATCGATCCGAACCAGGTCGTGCAGAGCGGTTCCGCGCAGCTGCCGCCGCGGCTCGCCGACGGCGTGCAAACGGCGCTGTCGAACTCCCTGCACTCCGTGTTCCTCGTGTGCGTGCCGATTGCCGTGATCGGCCTCGCGCTTGCGTTCGCCCTGGAGGAGCGGCCGCTGCGCAAGCAGATGGCCGACGACTAGGCGGCGACCTGGCGGAGCTGCGACTCGGGCTCGATCCCCCAGCGCTCCGCCACCGCGGCCAGCTCGTCGTCGAGCGGCCAGCGGTCGGCGCGCGACTCGCCCTCGTGGTCGGGCGAAGCTCCCTTCAGCGCCATGCAGCCCGTGTTGTCGCCGATGGCCCGCAGCTCGTCCACCTCAGCCTCGCTCAGCAGCACCTCGGCCGGCGTGGCGGCCAGCTCGGCGCGCTTGTCCTCCACCGGCCGGGCGCCCGGCCCGGCCTCCTGGATCAGGGTGGGCGCCGTGCACTTCACGGGTCCGTGCGCCAGGTCCCACTGAGCTGCCAGCTGGATCATGCTCAGGCCGTGGCGCTCGGCCACCGGCCGCATCCGCTCGAGCTTCTCGCGCCCCTGCTCCATCCAGCCGGCCGGCCGGAACGAGCGGTGGTCGCCCTTCGCCAGCTCGTGCCCGGGCAGCACGTCGTCCCAGAAGAGCCCACCGTAGTCCACCACGCGCGCGATCAGGTTCACGTCGTGCCGCGCCGCCGCGTCCATGCACAGCTCGCCCGGCCACGGCTCGAGAGGATTGAGGATGATCATCCCCCAGTCGATCGAGTCCGCGAAGCGCTCGAAGCACGAGATCAGGTCGAGCGTGAAGCCGTTCGCGGGACCGGGCGCCACTCCCAGCAGCCGGGTGAGACCCTCCGCGCGCAGCGCCTCCATGCCATCCCACACCGCCGGGCTCGTGAACCCGGTGTGGTCCGGGTTGTGCAGCAGCAGCAGGTCGAACGAGTCGACCCCGCAGCGCTCGAGGCTGCGCTCGGTCGCCATCCGCAGGTAGGACGCGTACTCATCGGCGCCGCGCAAAGAAGGATCCGTGAAGCGCGGGAAGCCGCGCGGACCGTCCCGCTCGCCCTCGTAGAAGTCATGGCCGACCGCTCCGACGAGGAAGTAGTCGTCCCGCGGCAGCCCGTCCAGCGCGCGGCCAACGATCGTGTCCGCCTCGCCCTGGCCGTACACGTCGGCCGTGAGCAGCGTGTGGATCCCGGCGCCGGGACGCAGCAGCGCGACCAGCCGCTCGTCGTCGAGCGACTCGCCGAAGTGCATGAAGCGCCCACCGCTCCAGCTGCCTGCTGCCACGTGACCAGGGGACTCCATCGGTCCCCCCAATCTACGACAAGCGGCTCAGACCTCGGCTGCAGCGAGGCGCCGGCGCCGCAGCGCCAGGCGCGAGCGGCACGCGCAATGCAGCACGATGAAGCCGCCCGTGTAGATCAGCAGGTCGCCGATGCTGAGCACGTTCCCGATCGGCCACGGGCCGGGCACGGGGATCACGTCACCGAGGAACTGCAGGTGAGCGTGCGAGAGGTGTCCCGAGTTCTCGAAGCCGCCGGAGGTGTCGATCCCCGACACGCGCAGGGCGAACGAGCTGGCGGGCATCGTGCCGTCGTTGACCGCGATCGCCAGCATGTTGAGCCCGGCGCCAAGCGCCAGGAGCGGCATGCCGTAGATGTGCCGGTTCGCGACCAGGAACCACACCACCAGCGCGTAGGAGGCGAAGTGCAGCACCACGTGCAGCTCGTGGCTGCCGCCGCGGATGAGCGACGTGATGCCCACCTGGATCGCGCAGGACAGGAGCACGGTCCAGATGGCCCGGAAGTCCAGGTCGGCGAGACGCTTGAGGTTGCCGCCCGCGAGCGGCACCGTGATGACGAGTACGACGGCTGCGATTACAAGCAACATCAGGCCCACCTCACTGCGGGGTCGAGAGAAGAAACCGACGGCGACGGCACGATGCGCGGCCGCATGGGCATGCGATCCCCGTTCGTGTTGAGGTCCCACCAGTTCACGAGCTCGAGCGCCGGGAGCGGACGGCTGATGTGGTACCCCTGCGCAAGCTCGCAGCCGAGGCTCCGGATCTGCTCGAGGGTGGGACGGTCCTCGATGCCCTCGGCCACCGTGCGCAGCCCGAGGTTGCGGGCCAGCTCGATCGTCGAGCGCACGATGATCGAGTTGCGCTCGTCCGAGTTCATCGCCTGCACGAACGACTTGTCGATCTTCAGCTCACGCACCGGCAGGTCGGTGAGGTACGCGAGCGAGGAGTAGCCCGTGCCGAAGTCGTCGATCGCGAACGACACGCCCATCTCGTTGAGGTCGTGCATCGCGCGCTTGGCCACGCCCGGATCGACCATCAGCGAGCTCTCGGTGAGCTCGAGCGTGAGCGACTCCGCCTTCACGCCGTGGAGCGTCAGGAGGCGTTGGACCTCCCGCGGGAAGTTGCGGTCGAGCAGGCTGCGCACCGAGATGTTCAGCGACAGCGCGAGGTCGCGGCCCACCGCGTGCCAGGCGTGCAGGTCCTGCAGGCCGAGCTCGATCACGCGATAGGTGAGGTCCTTGATCATCCCGGTGTGCTCGGCCACCTCGATGAACTCGAGCGGGCCGATCAGGCCGCGCTCAGGGTGGTTCCAGCGCACGAGGCCCTCGGCCGCCACCGGCCGCTGCATCGCCACGTCGAGCTGCGGCTGGTAGTGGAGCACCAGCTGGCCCTCGTCGATCGCGCGGCGCAGGTCGCCGGCGAGCGTGAGGCGCGCGGGGCTGTGGTAGTCGTCCTCGGGCCGGTAGGTCACGAGCTGGGCCTGCGTGGCCTTGGCGCGGTACATCGCCACGTCGGCGCGCTCGAGCAGCGTGTCCACGTCACCGCCGTGGAACGGGTACCACGCGAGGCCCACGCTCGCGTCGAGCTCGATGCTGATGTCGTGGGCCCGAACCGGATCGCTCAGCGCGACCTGAAGCTTGTCGGCCACCATCTCCACCGCCGCGTTGTCCGCCCCGGGCATGAACACGGCGAACTCGTCGCCGCCCAGGCGCGCCACCAGGTCCTCGGGCCGGAAGGCCTCGCGCAGGCGCGGGCCGAGCTGGCGCAGCACGCGGTCGCCATGGTGGTGGCCAAGCGTGTCGTTGACCTCCTTGAAGCGGTTGAGGTCGATCAGGAGCAGCGCCGCGTTGTGGAGCGCGCCGCCGGTCATGGCACGGTTGACCTCTTCGCGGAAGAGGCGGCGGTTCGGCAGCTCGGTGAGGCTGTCGTGTGTGGCCATGTGCTCGGCCTTGGCGGTGCGCACGCTCTGCTGACCGCCGATGTACACGCCGATCAGCGGCACGGCCAGCAGCGGGAAGAGCACCGGGCTGACTTGCAGCACGGTCACCACGATCGGCGCGAGGCAGAGCAGCACCGCGCCGACCGAGAGGCCGAAGGCGAGGTCCGTGCGCAGCGCCACGAAGAACGGCGTGCCGACATAGAGCGTGGTCGCGCGGGTAACGAGCAGCAGGTTGACCACGAAGAACGCGGCTGCGCCGGCCACGACGGCGAGCAGGTCAATGGCGGCGAAGCCACTCGTGCTCGCGAGGCTGTGACCAACGATCAGCTGAACCATCCCGGCGGCGGCGCCGAGCGACAGCGTGTACTGGCCGATGTTGAAGGCGATCTGCCAGAGCGGCTTACGTGCCGCGAAGTCTTGGACTACGGAGGCGGCGAGCTGCGCCGCGAGTGCCGGCAGGAGTCCGACGCCCAGAACGAGCGCGAACGAGAACATCGTCGAGACGGTCACCTCGCCGTCGCCGGTGCGGCGCGGAATCTCGAGTGGGAAGAGCTCGCCGAGTATCACGCTCGCGGCGAGCGCCGGGAATGCAAGCCCGACGAACACGTGGCCACTTGGCGGCGCTACGACAACGAGCACGCCAAGCAGTGCCGACCCGACCAGGCCGACACTGAGACAGAAGACGTGAACTGGCCGCAGTGTGGTCGGAGTCATGGCCCTGAAGGGCCGCGGTGGGCGCCCCGGCACGAGGCCGGAACGCCCTGTGCGGCCGTCCTCTTAGAACTTGAAGCCGGCTCCAGCGTCGACGACCAGGGCGACCAGCGCCGCGATCGAGAGGAGCAGCTTCGTGTGACGGAGCTTGAACTTGTACATCCTTGTCCTCCTTCTGCTGCCTGGACGGCAACCGAAGTCCCCGGTCAGGCAACCGAGCTATCTCGCATCCCTGCGAGACCTCTGGTTTTGCGTCCCCACCTCACGGCGGGTTTGCCTTTTTATGCAGCGAACTGCAACCGGAGAAATCGGCCGTGGGGGTCCCTCCTTTAGGTGATCGGACACCTTTTTTGATGCAATCTGACCGTCCAGTCGGCATATGCTCAGGACCACCGGATGGCTGCTAGTTCCCAGGTCTCAGAGGCAATCGAGGCCGCTCGCGCGGCGACATCCGGCAACGCGGCGGACGGATGTACGACGCTCGATGAGCTGCAGGGCGCCAGCGGCCGGGTCCAGTCGGCTCTCGGAGCCCTCGCGGAGGAGCTCGACGCGCGCGCCGCTCGGGGCCCCGCCACCACGAGGGAGCTGTGGCGCCTGCTGGGCGAGCTGCATCAGCTCGAGCGCGAGCTGATCGAGCGCGCATACGTACGGCGCGCGGACGCGCTCGAGCGTGTTCAGGAGGGCGTGCGCGGGCTGGGCGAGATCGGCTCGGCGGCGGGGATCCTCGACCGCTCGGCCGACGGCCTCGGCGACAGCTCCGACTTCGACCGCGCGATCGTGAGCAGCATCGTGGACGGGGCGCTCCAGGTCGAGTCGGTGTGGGTCCGGGAGGGCGACGCGGACGCGCTGCTCGAGGATCTCCGCCGCGCGCCCATGGGGCTCGACTACCCGCTGCTCGAGGCGGAGCTCGTGGCCAAGCAGGGGAGCGCGCTCGTGTCGGTCGCGGACGGGCGGGTGGACCGGAAGTGGTCGTCGCTGCTCGGCTGGGAGACGTACGCCGTGGCCACGCTCGCGCTCGGCGCCTCCACCGTCGGATTCGTGCACGCGGACTGCGCGCTCTCCGGGCGCGAGCTCGACGAGGTGGATCTCGAGGCGCTTGACCTGTACGCGGAGGGACTCGCGCAGGTGTTCGAGCGCGCGGTGCTGCGCGGCCGGCTGCGCGGGCACCGCGGCGAGCTGCGCGGCGCGGTCGACTGGATGAACACGCGGCTCAGCCGGCTCTCGGACGCTTCGGTCGTGAGCTCGAACGGCGCGGCGGACGAGGTCGCCGAGCTCGACGAGCTGCTCACGCCGCGCGAGCTGGAGGTGCTGCGGCTGATGGCGCGCGGCAACACGAATCTGGCGATCGCCCAGTCGCTCGTGGTGGCCGAGGGCACGGTCAAGTACCACGTGAAGAACATCCTGCGCAAGCTGCGGGCGGCCAACCGCGCCGATGCCGTGGCCCGCTACGAGCGCATGACCGCGGGGCTGCCGGAGTGACGGCGGCGGTCACACCGCTCGACGAGCAGCTGTCGCGGCGGCTCGAGCGCGCGACCGCCCAGGCCGGCGAGCTGCTCGGCTCGCCCGTGGCAGATCGCTCACTGGAGGAGCTGGTGGACGAGGTCACCTCGGCGCTCGGGAGCGACGAGCCGTGGGCCGAGGCCACCGAGCTCCACCGCCTCCAGCTCCAGCTGCTGCGCCGGCGCTTCGAGCGCCGCTTCGACGGGCTCGACCGCGTGCACCAGGCGCACGCCCGGCTGCGCGAGGTCACCTCGCCCGGCGTGATGATCTCGCGCGCCCCCGAGGAGCTGTGCGCGGCCGTGGGCTTCGACCGCGCGCTGCTCAGCCGGATCCGCGACGGGCGGATGCTCGCCGAGTCCGCGTGGTTCGACGGCGACGCCGACGGCGCGGCGCGGACAGTCGAGCAGCTGCGCGAGCTGGCCCCGCGCCTGCAGCACCCGATGATCGAGACCGAGGTGATGCGCCGCCGGCGGGCCACGATCGTGCTCGAGGCGCGCCTCCACCCGCGCGTGCACCGCGAGCTGGCGCAGCTGATGGGCTGGGAGTCCTACGCCGCGGCCGCCATCGTGATCCAGGGCGAGGTGGTGGGGCTGCTGCACGCGGACCGTCTCACCTCCGGGCGCCAGGTCGACGCGCTGGACCGCGATCTGCTCTGGACCTTCGCGCTCGGCTACGCGCAGATCCTCGAGTCCGCCACGCTGCGGCGGACATTGCGCCGCGAGCGCGACCAGACGCGCCGCTTCCTCGACTGGCTGAACGCGCGCTCGGGCCAGCTGTCTGACGCGGCGTTAGATCTCTCGGCCGAGGAGTCGGCCCCCAGCGCTGCCGTCACGCTGGCCGAGCCCAACATGACCAGCGAGGGCCGCGACGACCGCGCCGTGTTCGACGGCGTGCTGACCCGCCGCGAGCTCGACGTGCTGCGGCTGATGGCCCGCGGCAAGACCAACTCGGCGGTGGCCGCGGAGCTCGTGATCTCCGAGGGCACGGTCAAGTTCCACGTGAACAACATCCTGAGGAAGCTCAACGCGGGGAACCGAGCGGAGGCCGCGTCGATGTACCTGCGGTTTACCGGAGGCCGAGGAGGTTCCTGAGCTGGTGCGCCAAGCGGGCGCGATCCCGCGTGAGACGGCGCTCGGTAACCCGGATGACCGTGTAGCCGAGGAGGCGCAACTCGATGTCCCGCTCGCGGTCTCGTTCGAAGGCTTGCCTCGTACCGTGGAAGCCCCAGCTGTCGAGTTCCACGATCACCCTTTGGTCCTCCCAGAGAAAGTCGACCTCGTAGGGACCTACGTTCGCGTTGCCCTCGGGCCGTGGCAGGTTTTCCTCATTGACTAGATCCCAGAAGGCATCCTCCAGCTCCGAGCGGGTCATCGGCGTCGGCGTGTGATCATCAAGGAGGGAGAGGAGTTGTTTGTGACCGTGATGGCCTGGAGTTCTCGTCAACACGTCCTGGATGGCCACCAAGTCGAACAGGTTGAGACGCTCCGCCGTTTCCACAGCCTTGGCGAGGCGCCGTAGCGGCACTGCACCTGCCAGGTCAAGCAGACTGCGCGCAACCGTGGTGATCGGAATGCCCTCGTGCACCGTGCGGTCGCGTGGGTCGAGTCGCACCTGGTGCGCGTCGATCCCCTTGCGTCGATGACGCCCCGCATCGGACACGTCGATGAGCCCGCGGTCGCTCGGCAGGATCGCCCACCACGCCGTCGCGCTCCGCCAGCTCAGCACAGCGTCTCGGCCACAGGCGATGACGGCACCCATCAGTCGCCCTCTCAGTCCGATAGCGGCGTGGCCGAGGGTGTACACGCCCTGGTGTATACGGTGCAACCGCTTTGCCGCCACCCAGTGCTTGATCACACTCCGGCTAAAGCCAAGGTCGAGTAACTGCCATACGGCGATGACCCCGCCCTGGCGTCCAGCCAGCTCGGCCAGCGCCCACAGACGCTCCGTCGATTTTGGGCGACTATCGGGCCAAAGTAACGTCACCCCTCCAGCATGCGGCGAACGAACGCGCGTCTCTACACGCGCCTGCACCAACTTCGTGGCGTGTCTGTGACTAGGTCGTTACGCCAGCGCGGCGCCGCGGAAGCGGCTGCTCATCAGGCGGCGCTCGACGAGCGCGAAGCGCGCCGCGGCGTCGCTGCCCACCAGGCTCAGGCCGAAGCGCTGGCCAACGCGCTCGAGCAGCTCGAGCAGGCGCTCCGCGTACTCGCTGTCCACGAGGAAGGTGGCACGGGCGCTCGATTCCTCGAGCAGCCACACCGGCAGCCCTTCGAGGGACAGCCCGGAGAAGCTGGGCCGCGGCAGCGCGATCGTCTCGAGGTCCCAGGCGCCCAAAGCGGCGACCACCGAGGGCGCCGAGGGGCCGAGCAGCGAGAGCGCCGCCAGCTCCTCGGTCTCGTCGGTCAAGAGCACGCCGGGCGTGCGCCGCGCCGCGTCGTGCAGCCGCTCGCTCAGTGCGAACGCGTCGGCCGGCGGGCACAGCGCCAATACGCGATCAGGAGACGCCGAGCACCAGGTCACGCTGCCCGAGCGGAGCACCTCGTTCGGCTCGAGCTGGGAGTCCGACAGCAGGCACACGATCTGGTCGAGCGCCTCGGGGTAACCGCGCAGCTCGAACTTGCCGATCTCCGAGCGGTCCACAAGCCCGACGCCACGGGCGCACACGGCCAGCTCGCCGCCGGGGGAGCCGTAGTGCACGGCCACTCGCCAGCCGTCGCGGCGCCGCATCACGGCGCCGGCGCGGCGGAGTGAATCCTCCAGTGGGCTGCGGCAGAGCGACATTGCGACCGCACCGTACGCGAGTAACTAACGATGCGACCCTCCCAGGGGGTGGGTCTTGCCCTATCGAAAGGGAGGTTCCGCTGCGAATCCACGCCAGAATAGAGCGATGGAGGAGAGAGGGGAGCTGGAACCTGCCCGAAAGGTAGGGGAAGTCCGGCGCGATGGGAGTCGTAAATCCCCTGGCGGTGGACCACGATCCGGCATTAGGAGAGGCGAGGAGAAGTGGCAAACGTGAGCACAGCGCTGCCCGCCGACGGAGCATCAGGCGCCGGCGAGCCCCGCAGCGCCTATGAACGCATCCAGCGGCTGATCGTCACCGACAAGTGCGTGATGCTCGACGGCGGCACCGCCACCGAGCTCGAGGAGGTGGCCGAGGACCGCCCCGAGCTGGAGGAGCGCCTGTGGGGCACGAGCGCGCTGGTCAACCAGCCGGACGCCGTGGCCAAGGTCCACCGCAGCTACGTGGATGTGGGCTGCGACGTGATCTCCACCGACACCTGGGGCCTGCCGAGCGCGCTGCGCAGCGACCGCCCGGCGCTCTGGGACTCCACCCGGCCGATCCACTGGATGGACATCGCGCGCAAGGGCGTGCGCCTGGCGCGCCGCTCGGTGGACGAGGCGGGCCGCACCGGCGAGACCGCCGTGGCCTTCAGCATCAACGGCGATGTGGACACGCCCGAGGGCCACGAGACCGTGCGACTCCTCTCGCGCGTGTTTGAGGAGGACCCGCCCGACCTCGTCCTCCTGGAGACGCTTTCCCTCGTTCGCAGCTCCACCTACTCCACGGTCGAGTCGCTGCTGGCCACGGGCATCCCGGTGTGGATCAGCTTCCGCCGCTGCCGCGAGGGCGTGTGCGGCGTGTACGGCGAGCACTGGGGTGGCCCGGAGGGCGACGCCTTCGGCCGCGCGGCCCGCCGCTTCGAGGAGATGGGCGTGGGCGCGCTGCTGCTCAACTGCATCCCGCCCGACCACGTGACCGGCATGCTCTCGTGGCTGCGCGACTTCACGGACATGCCGCTCGGCGTGTATCCCAACCTCGGCTACTTCACCAACGCCGGCTGGCGCTTCGAGTCCGCGATCACGGGCGAGAAGTATGCGGAGATGGCGCTGGCCTGGCGCGAGGAGGGCGCGCAGATCATCGGCGGCTGCTGCGGTGTCGGTCCGGAGCACATCGCCGCCGCGCGCGACGCCCTCGCCGACACGAAGCCGGGCCACGAGCGCCCGGAACTGCTCGACGAGAACGGGATGAACGGTAACGGCGTTCACACCCACGGGGAGCGCTGGACCGACGCTCGCGGCCACTCCCTGTTCCCGCTCGAGTTCCCGGACATCCTGGTGGAGGACGGCGTGTTCGTCCCCACGCAGGGCAGCTTCCTGGTCTGGAAGTACCTCTTCTCCGAGCGCATCGGCAGCCACGCGCGCTGCCTCGACATCGGCTCCGGCACCGGCCTGCTCGCGGTGCAGCTCGCGCTCAACGGCGCGGCTCACGTGCACGCGATCGACATCGACAAGCAGGCCGTGGACAACACGCTGACGAACGCGTTCCGCAACGGCGTGGCCGATCGCGTGAGCGCGGCACGGGTGGACCTCTACCCCTGGCTGCCCGAGGAGCGCTACGACGTGATCGTGGCGAGCCTCTACCAGATGCCCGTCGACCCGTTCGAGCAGGTCGTGACTCACCGCCCGCTCGACTACTGGGGCCGCAACCTGATCGACCACCTGATCGAGCTGCTCCCGCAGGCGCTCGCCGACGACGGCGTGGCCTACATCATGCAGCTCTCGATCATCGGCCAGGAGCGCACGGCCGAGCTGATCGACAAGGTCGGGTTCCAGGCCCGCGTGGTCGACTACACGTTCTTCCAGTTCCACGACCTGTTCAAGGAAAAGCAGGACCAGATCGAGCGCGTGGAACAGCTGTCGGACGCGTACCACCTGAACCTCGGGGACGAGGAGATCATGGTCGCCTATCTACTCGAGGTCACCCGCAAGGGTTCGGAAAGCGAGGGTCTGCCCAAATGACGGAGTTCCTGTTCACGTCGGAGTCCGTCACTGAGGGGCATCCGGACAAGATCGCCGACCAGATCTCGGACGGCGTGCTGGATGCCGTGATGGCCGACGACCCGACGGGCCGCGTGGCGTGCGAGACGCTCGTGAACACCGGCCTGGTCGTCGTGTCGGGCGAGATCTCCACCTCGGTCTACGTGGACGTGCCGAAGATCGCGCGCGACACGGTGCGCCGCATCGGCTACGACGACGCGAGCTACGGCTTCGACTGCCATACCTGCGCGGTGATCAGCGCGATCGACGAGCAGTCGCCCGACATCGCCCAGGGCGTGAACCAGGCCTACGAGCGGCGCACCGGCGCCGGCGACGGGGACGACGAGCTCGACGTTGCGGGCGCGGGCGACCAGGGCATGATGTTCGGCTACGCCACGCGCGAGACGCCGGAGCTGATGCCGATGCCGATCTCGCTGGCCCACCGGCTGGCGCATCGACTCGCCGAGGTTCGCAAGGGCGATGTCCTGCCCTACCTGCGGCCCGACGGCAAGAC
>Ga0070681_10003984_pt1 | contig 13931 bp, 15 predicted proteins | sample KBSC83BmetaG_FD_65650 | JGI IMG/M metagenome (GOLD analysis project Ga0070681, IMG submission 65650) | Corn rhizosphere microbial communities from Kellogg Biological Station, Michigan, USA - KBS C8-3B metaG | ecosystem: Host-associated > Plants > Roots > Rhizosphere | place: USA: Michigan... | reverse complement strand
ACCGAATCGGCCGTCACGTCTGCACTGACCGAGCCGACGGTGACGCGCACACGGTTGCCGAGCTCGACGAGGCTCTGCACCGGACCGGCAATCACGTTCATCGCGGAATCGTCGGGGCGGTGCGCTGAAACGGTGACGTCCCACGGATAGATCGCGACCACGACCGCTCCTGTTCCCTCTTCGACGGTCACGATCGACGTGCCGTCGTCGAGCAATACGCGCGTCAGCGCTCCGACCCGCTCGGCGTGCCCACGCAGGAGGTTCGCGCCGGTGAACGAGGCGACGAAGGGGTCGGCGGGCCGCGCGACGAGCTCGCTCGGCGTCCCCGTCTGCCGGATCTGCCCGTCGATGATGACGCCGACACGGTCGGCGAGCGCAGCCGCGTCGTCGAAGTCGTGTGACACGAGCACGACCGGCAGCCCGAGATCGCGCAGAAGCTCCTGCAGCTCGGCGCGTACCTCGACCCGCGTGTGTGCATCGAGCGCCGAGAGCGGCTCGTCGAGCAGCAGGACATCCGGGTCACGCGCGAGCGCACGGGCGAGCGCAACGCGCTGACGCTCGCCGCCCGACAGGTCACTGGGTCGCGCGCGCTCGAGATGGCGGATGCGAAAGCGCTCGAGATACTCGTCGGCGGGCTGACGCCGCGAGAACTCGACGTTTTCCCGGACGGTCAAGTGCGGGAACAGCGCGTAGTCCTGGAACACGAGTCCGACGCCTCGCCGGTCCGGTGGCTCGTTCACGCCCGCGGCCGCATCGAACCAGACCGCGTCGCCGCAACGGATCCGACCACCGGTCGGACGCACGAGCCCCGCGACGGCCCGCAGAACGGTCGACTTCCCCGCGCCCGACGGGCCGACGAGCGCGGTCGTCGACGAGACCTCGAGACTCAGGCTGAGGTCGAAAGACCGAAGAGGGACCGTGATCCGGTCGAGGACGAGCTCTGCCATGCGAGTCCGATTCTGAGGGTCAGGAGAAGCACCGCGCTGACGAGGACGAGCACGCCGCTCATCGCGAGCGTCGCGTTGAAGTCCCGGTCGAACTCGGCGTAGATCGCGAGCGGCAGCGTCTGCGTGACGCGCTGCAGGCTGCCCGCGAACATGATCGTGGCGCCGAATTCACCAAGACCGCGCGCGAACGAGAGCGCCAGCCCGGCGATCAGGCCGCCGCGTGCGAGCGGCAGGACGATGCGGAAGAACGTTCGTGCCGGGCCGGCGCCGAGCGTCCTCGACGCGGCCGCCATGTTCGGGTCAGTCGCCTCGAACGCCGCGATCGCCTGCCGGATGTAGAGCGGGCTCGCGACGTATGCGACCGCCACCGTGACTGCCGACTGGGTGAACGGGAGCGAGAACCCGAGTGCGTCGAAGCTCGAACCGAGCAGCCCGAAGCGGCCGAACGCCACGAGCAGCCCCACACCTGCAACGGCCGGCGGCAGGACGAGCGGCAGCTCGACGAGCGTCACGGCAGCCGAGTGCCCGGGGAAGCGGCGGGTGGAGAGCAGGTACGCGGTCGGTGTTCCGAAGAGCAGGATCAGCACCTGCGCGGTCGCGCTCGTCTTGATGCTGACGACGAACGCATCGCGCACGACCGGGTTCGAGAGCTGGTCGATCAAGTGCCCCGGCGATGTGTGCACGAAGATCGCGACGATCGGCAGCAGCAGAAAGCCGAGCGCGACCAAGGCCCCGCCGACGTAGACGACCGCGAGCGCGGCGCGCTTCACGGCGTCTTCGGCTTGATGCGCGGCAGGAAGCCGTACGAGATCAGGGTCGCCTGCCCCGCCTTCGAGACCAGCTTGTTGATGAATGCCTGCGCGTCCGCCTTGTTCTGGCTATGCGACACGATGCAGGCGCCGTACTGCACCTTCGGCTGGGCCCACGCCGGCACCTTCAAGGCGGTCACCTGACCGGGAACCGTCTTCGCATCGGTCGAGTACACAAACCCCGCGTCCGCCTCTTTGAGCGCGACCTTTGCGAGCACCTCGCGCACGTCGGTCTCCTTGCTGACGACGTTCGCAATCACCGCAGTAGTGAGGTTCATGTTCTTGAGGATCTGCAGCGTGTAGCTCCCGACGGGCACGCCGGACCCTGCGATGTCGAGCTTGACCCCTTTCCTCGTCAGGTCGTAGATGCTGTGAATGTTCGCCGGGTTCGACTTCGGCACCACGATCACGAGCCGGTTCCGCGTGAAGGCGACCGGCTTGGAGCAAAGCCCCTTCGAGTAGAGCTGGGCGGGCAGCGTCGTGTTGGCGGACGCGAACACATCCGCAGGCGCACCCAGGGTGATCTGCGCGGCGAGGGTGTTCGAGCCTCCGAACGAGTACTTCTGCGACGGGTCGAGCTTCGGGAGCGCGTCGGTCAGCGAGGCGGCGGCATACACGGTGAGCTGCGCCTGGTGAGTGCGCGGAGCCGCCGCCGCCTCCCCCACGACGACGGCTCCGGCCGTGACGAGCGTCGTCACGATCATTGCGAGGTGCAAACGAATCTTCATCGTCAGCTCTGGATGATCACGTTGGTCGACTTCACGATCGCGGTCGCGGGCATGCCCTTCGCGAGGCCGAGCTCCTCGACCGCGTCACGCGTGACGACGGCGACGAGGCGGACGGGATCGCTGACGACCATCTCGACCTGCGCCATCAAGCCCTCGACCTTCACATCCGTGACGATCGCTTTGAACCGGTTGCGCGCGCTGATGTGCGTTCCTCCGCCGTCACCACGCAGCCGATCGATCTCGTCTGCGGCGACGATGCGGCGATTGCCGGCGTCGCGCTCGACGCGAATGCGGCCCGCCTTGTCCCAGCGCCGCAGCGTGTCGAGGCTGATCCCGAGGGTCGCAGCGGCTTCGCTCGCTGTGTAGTACTGCTTCGGCATCAGCTCTCGAAGGCGTCGAGCGCGGCCGAGACCGCGTCGATTTGCAGGGACGGGGCAAATGCGCGCCCGAGCACCGGCCTGCCGGCCGCAGCTGCGAGCGCGCCGACGTGCTGCGCCTCACTGGCCGCGATCTGGCCGAGCGGCAGACGCCACGACGGCGTCTGGACGTTCTCGACGGCGCCAAGGTAGGCGCCGAGCGCGAGCGTCTCGATCGTGGCCGCAAGCTTCGCGAGCTTGGTCGCAGACGCGAACGTCCCTTTCGGGTACGTGAAGTCGACGTCGTCGGCGGTCGCCGGAACCTGGCCCGCGTTGGTGACGAGCACGGACAGACCGGTCAGGTGCGCCTCCTCCTGCGCGAGGACGCCCTTGAGCACTCGCTCCGCACGCTGGTCGAGCTTGCCGCTCGCAAGCGCCTGCGTCTGGAAGTCGACCTCGAGGAGCTCGACACCGATCAGGAGCCTCGCGTAGGCGAGGTCTTCGTCGGGAGCTGCCGCAAGCGCCGCCGGCACCAGCCCGAGTGCCGCCCCGCCGGCGAGCAGCGCGCCGCCGCGGCGGACGAGCGAGGCCCGATCGAAGGTGACGGTCTGCACAGGCATTGCCATGGAATACAGACGATAGCCGAGGAGTGCGCATAGGCGATGCCTTGGCGTATGCTGCTGCACGATGGACGCGCAGACGGCAGCCGACGTGATGGTGCGCAGGCCGAAGACGGTGCCCGTGGACGCGACCGTCGGCGATGTGCGGGAGCTGCTCGCGAACCCGAGCGTCCAGCTCGTGCTCGTGACATCCGGGAAGCTCTTCTGCGGTGCGATCGCGGCGATCCCCGCGGGCGCTCCGGCCGGGGCTCCGGCGATCGACTACGCCGAGGCGGATCCCGAGACGATCGGGCCGGACGAGCCCGCGAGCGTCGCGTTCGAACGGACGGCGCTCAACGTGCACCGCCGCCTCGTCGTTCTCGGCGACGGCGAGGAGCTGCTCGGCCTGATCTGCCTCGACAAGACGCGCACCCGCTTCTGCGGGATCGGCGCAGCCAAGCTCGCGCGCTAGCTAGCCTCGCACCGTGCCGGCCGAGGACACGCCCAGCTGGGGCATCGAGCCTGTGCCCGAGCGGCTGCACGTGCTCGGGATCTTCGACGGCTTCCTGCTCTGGGCGAACCTGTCCGTGTCGCTGCTCGTGATCGTCGCCGGAGCGTTCCTCGTGCTGCCGGCGAGCGACTTCGGGCTGGCGATGTCGCTCCCCGAAGCCGTGGGCGCGATCGTCGCTGCAGCGCTCGTCGGCAACGTCCTGCTCGCCCTCGGCGGCCTGATCGGCGCGGATGCGCGCGTTCCGACCATGGTGCTGATGCGCGCGCCGCTCGGGCGGCGCGGGTCGTACCTCCCGACGGGGCTCAACGTCCTGCAGTGCCTCGGCTGGTCGGTGTTCGAGCTGATCGTGATCGCCACCGGGGCAAGCGCGCTCTCGCACCAAGTGCTCGGGTTCGGCGGCGTCGCGTTCTGGAAGATCCTGTTCGGGGTCGTCGCGACGGCACTCGCGTTCCTCGGCCCGGTCGGCTTCGTGCGCAAGTACGTGCGGAAGTTCGCGGTGTGGATCGTGATCGCGTCCCTCCTCTACCTCACGTGGTGGTCGCTGCACGGACAGCGGCCGGTTGCGCTCTGGCACCGGCACGGCACGCACGCCTTCTGGCCAGGGTTCGACCTGGTGCTCGCCTCGATCATCAGCTGGACGCCGCTGGTCGCCGACTACACGCGCTTTTCCCGCTCACGCGCGGCGGGCTTCTGGGGCGCCGGTCTCGGCTACTTCGTTCCGACAATCCCGCTGTTCGGGCTGGGCGCGGTGATCGCGATGTCGCGCCACATCAGCGAGGCGCCGGCGCTCTTGACGGCGATCGCGGCGGGCGGGGCGGCGAGCATCCTTGCGCTGCTCGCGCTTACCGTCGACGAGAGCGACGAGGCGTTCGCCAACGTCTACTCCGGCGCCGTCAGCCTGCAGAACCTGCTCCCAGGCGTCCCGCAGCGGCTCTTGGTGGCGGGGTTCGCCGCGTTGGCGACCGTCGGATCGCTCCTCGTCGACCTCCGCAACTACCAGCCGTTCCTGTACCTGCTCGGCTCGTTCTTCGTGCCGCTCTTCGCGGTGCTACTCGCCGACTGGCTGCTCTCCGGGCGCCACTACGACGCCGACGCGGTGTTCCGCGTGCCCGAGCTCCGTGTCGAGATGATCGGCGCCTGGCTCGTCGGCTTCGCCCTCTACCAGTGGCTCTCGCCGCAGGGGCCGGGCTGGTGGACGCGGATTGTCGGCCACTTCGATCCGCACGCCTCGCCGTGGGGTGGCGCGTCGCTCCCCAGCTTTGCGGCCGCGTTCGCGCTGGCCGCGCTCGCTCGGGCGCTCGCCGGGCGCCCAGGGGTCGCCGCCGCCCCGTCGGCGTAAATCACTCAGACTCAGTCGATGATCGGGCTGCTCGGGAACCTGTCGCAGGATTTGCTCCCGGGCAGGCCGCCGCACGTCGGGGGCGGGCCGTATCACGGAGCGCGGGCGCTACAACGCCTTCGGGTGCCCGCGCGCATCGTGGCGCGCTGCGCGACCTCCGATCGCGATCGTCTGCTGCCACCGCTCGTGCGCCTCGGCACGCCCGTCCGCTACGTCCCGGGGACGTCGACGGCATCGTTTGCGTTCTCGTACCAAGGCGACCGGCGGACGATGGCGATGGACGCGATCGGAGACACCTGGCGTCCCGCCGACGTTCCGCCGCTGCGCTCGCGATGGATCCATATCGCACCGTTGTCGCGCGCGGAGTGGCCGGCCGCGACGGTGAAGGAGCTCGCGCGGCGCCACCGCGTGTCGTTCGACGGACAGGGGCTCGTGCGTGCGCCGCACGTCGGGCCGCTCGAGCTCGACGACGACTTCGATCGCGAGCTCCTGCGGTCCATCTGGGTGCTGAAGCTGGCGGACGAGGAGGCCGAGGTGCTGGGCGACGTGCGCGCGCTCGGCGTGCGTGAGGTCGTCGTCACGCACGGATCACGGGGCTCGACCGTCTACTGCGGCGGCGTGGCGGAGCACGTGAAGGCGCACCCGCTCGATCGCGATCCGACGGGCGCCGGCGATGCGTTCGCAACCGCCTACATCGTCGGCCGAAACGCGGGCTTCGGCCCGGTCGGTGCGGCGCGCCGCGCTACCGCGGTCGTTGCCTCCCTTCTGCGCCCGTGATCGCGCTGGTCGCAACCGTCGACGGCACGTTCGCGGTCGACCTCGCGGACAGCACGGTGCTCGTCGCCGACGCATTCGATCTCGCGCCGGCACCGGTGTTGAACCTGCCAAGACTCGTCTCGGCCGCGTCGGTCGGAGCGACCGTCGCGGCCGTCGTCGACGCGAAGCCGCCGCTCCTCCTCTCCTACGACGCCGGCTCGACATGGCGCGCTTCCGGACGCGGCCTGCCGCCGGGCCGCGCTGTCGCGATCGCCGAGGACAACCCCGACACGATCCTGTTCGCTGCGCGGAACCGCCTCTACCTGTCGTGTGACGGCGGCGTGTTCTGGACGGCGATCGCGGCTGAGCTGCCCGAGATCACAGCCGTCGCGCTGTGACGCCCACCTCCGGCGGTAGTGCAAGCGCCGCCACGGCTGCGGCGGAGCAAACGCCCGCGGCGACGGGCCACAGGAGATGCCGTCGCTTCGCCGACTGGCCGAGATCGTCCACGAGGCGGACATCGGCGACGAGCAGTTCGACACCCCGTAGGCACGTGGGCTGGACGTCGTGGTGCGGGCGCTCGGTCGCGGACGTCCCGATCTGGAGCTCTTCGCCCTGACGGACGCGCTGTACGACGGGCTAGAAGCCGAACTCGCCGCGGGCGACGAGAACCGCTGAGCCGCCGACCTCGACGCGGTCGATGCGGTCCCCCTCGCCCTCGACCGTCGCGTAGAGCGTCGAGGGCCGGCTGATCTCCGCACCCTGGCTGATCTCGATCTCCTCGCCGAAGCGGATGCGGCCGTGGCGGGCCAGGTGGATCGCGAGCGGCCCGGCCGCGGATCCGGTCGCGGGATCCTCGTTGACGCCGTGGTTCGGGGCGAACATGCGGGTCTTCCAACGGTTGCCCTCGACGTGGGCGAAGCAGTTCGCCCCGTCCCGGGTTGCTGCAGCCAACGCGCCGATGTCCGGGGACAGTCCCTGGACGGCCGCCGGCGAGTCGAGTGCGATGTAGACATGTCCAGGGCCAAGGTCGTAGCGGACGACCGGCAGGCTCGAGCCCTCCACGCCGAGCGCTTCGAAGATCGGGGCCGGATCGTCGACGGCCTCCCACTCGGGCACCGGCTGTTCCATCCGCCCGAACACGATCTTGGGGCCTTCCCGCTCGAGCGTCACGGGGACGACTCCCGCACCCGTCTCCAGCCGGATCACGATCTTCTGAAGCGGGCCACCGAGGACGAAGGCGCTGCCGAGCGTCGGATGACCGGCGAAAGGAAGCTCGACGGCCGGGGTGAAGATCCGGATCCGGACGTCCGCATCGTCGGTGGTCGCCGGGAGCACGAAAACGGTCTCGGAGAGGTTCGTCTCACGGGCAATCGCCTGCATGTCGACCTCGCTCAGGTCGCGGCCATCCGTGAAGACGGCGACCGGGTTGCCGGCCAGCGGCTCGTCGGTGAAGACATCGGCGATGACGTAGCGGAAACGGCGCATGGCCCGAGGCTACCCGTCGGGCCTTGCGCGACTCCAACCTCTGCCGAACCGAGTTCCCCTGCTACGTCGGTGCGACCTCGGGCATCCCGGTGTCGGCAGCCGGCAGGTCGACCGTGCGAAGCGGCCCCGTGAACCAGTGTCGCGCCGAGACGAGCCACCAGATCCCGACGAGCAGAATCGTGCTACCGACGAGTACGGGCGCGTACTGGATGTAGCCGTTGTCCCAGGCAAAGCCCTTCTTGCCCGGGATGCCTGGCGGGCCGAACGGCAGGCAGAAGTACACGCAGGCGACGGCCACCTCGGCGATCGCGATCGGGGCCATCCACTTGTACTTGTTGCCGAGGGTCCAGGGGCCCGGCTCGAAGGCGTCCCCCATCCGCCAGCGGAGGAAGATCGGGATGGCGTACGCGATGTAGAGACCGATCACCGTGATCGCCGTCAGCGCGAAGAACGCAATCGGCGTGTTCGCGGCATTGCCCTTGAGCGCCGGGATGGCGACGATCGCGCAGATGACGGCGATGAACATCGTCGCGTTGCGCGGTGCCCTCGACGCCGTCACCTTCGACCAGAGCCGCCACCCGGGGATGGCATGGTCGCGGCTGAACGCGTACGTCATCCGCGACGCCGAGGTCATCCCGGAGCCAGCGCAGAAGATCTGCCCGATGGTCGAGATGATCATCACGATCTTGAACGCGGTCAGCCCGAGCGAGGATTGGAAGACGGCGATCACGATGTAGCCGTACGGGTTCTTGTTGATCGCGTCGACGTTCGACGCCGCGAACAGGAAGCAGAGCAGGAGGATCCAGCCGCCGATCGCGGAGTAGAAGATCGCACGCCAGACGCCCTTGGCAGCCCCCGTCGCGGCCTCTCGCGTCTCCTCCGAGAGGTGAGCACACGCATCGAATCCCGTGATCGTGTACTGGGTCAGGAGCAGCGCCCCGAACGGCAGCACGTAGAAGAGCCACCCCGCACCGCCGATGTGGCCGTGGAAGAAGCCCGATCCGTTGGCCCGATCGGTGAACACGGAGGAGAAGCTCGCGTGATGGTCGGGAACGAAGATGAGGATCCCGACGATCACCGCCGGCCCGAGGATGTGCCAGTACGCCGAGGTGTTGTTCCAGTATTTGAGGATGTGGCTCGGGAAGATGTTCAGCGTCGTGTGGACCGCCAGGAGGCAGAGGTAGATCACGAAGACGCGCTTGAGGTTCAGTGCGTCCCAGCTCGGGTGGAAGAGCTGGATCGTGATCGAGAGGAACTGCGCAGCAGCGTAGTCGACCGACGCCACGACCCCGATCAGGCCGAGCAGGTTGAACCAACCGGTGAACCAGCCCCAGACAGGACCGCCAAGCTTGGAAGCCCAGTAGTAGATCCCACCCGCCGTGGGAAAGGCAGAGACGATCTCTGACATGCAGAGCCCGATGATGAGGATGAACACGGAGACGATCGGCCAGCCCCACGCCACCGCTACCGGGCCGCCGTAGAACCACGCCGTGCCGAAGCTCGTAAAACAACCGGCGAGGATCGAAATGATCGAGAACGAGATCGCGAAGTTCGTGAAGCCACTCCATGAGCGCTCGAGCTCCTGCTTGTACCCCAGCTCGGCAAGGCGCTGTTCGTCGTTGGATAGCCGCGCTGGTGCGCTCACTTGGCGCTCCTTTCCACTAGGAATGGCCGGATAGCCGCGCGAAACTACGCTGCCCGCCGGGCCAAGTCAAGGACGCGCGAAGGTGCACTGCTCTTCTTCTCGTCAAATCGGCCCCTGTTCACCGAAAAGAGCACTGCTATCCGCGGGTCATCTCGGAGCGCAGTTCTACTGACGGAATTCAAGGGCCCGATCGCGCGCTGCTGGCGCCGCGCGCTCGTCGGCGTAGGATCGCAACCGTTACCGGATCGGAGGGAGTCGGCTCGCCCGGCTCTTTCCACGAAGGAGGGTTGTGCGTTGCTGACGCTCGACGAGTTGCGCTCGGACACGTCGCTGGACACGGTGATCATGGCGTTCACCGACATGCAGGGGCGGCTGCTCGGCAAACGGCTGCACCGTGACTTCTTCCTCGAGCAGGTCGACCACGGGCACGGCACGGAGGGTTGCAACTACCTGCTCGCGCTCGACATGGAGATGGAGCCGACGCCCGGGTACGAGATCGCGTCGTGGGAGCGTGGGTACGGGGATTTCGACTTGGCCCCGGATCTATCGACGTTGCGGCGCTTGCCGTGGCTCGAGGCGACGGCTCTGGTGCTGTGCGACGTGCTCTGGCTGGACGGTTCTCCTGTTCGGCCCTCGCCTCGGCAGGTGCTGCGCGCGCAGCTCTCGCGTGCTGCTGCTTTGGGGTTCGACGTGATGGTGGGGTCGGAGCTCGAGTTCTATCTGCTGCGCGAGACGTACGAGGAGGCGCATCGCAAGGGCTACCGCGACTTGACGCCGTCGGTGCCGTACGTCCTCGACTACCACATCCTCGCGACCACCTACGACGAGCCGCTGCTGCGCCAGATCCGGAACGGCATGCAGGGCGCCGGCATTCGCGTCGAGACGTCGAAGGGCGAGGCGTGGCCGGGCCAGCAGGAGATCAACTTCCGTTTCTCGGATGCGCTCGCGATGGCGGACAACCACGTCGTCTACAAGAACGGGGCCAAGGAGATCGCGCATCTGAACGGCTGCTCGATCACGTTCATGGCGAAGCCGTCCCACGAGTGGATCGGCTCGTCGTGTCATATCCATTCGTCGTTGTGGCGCGACGGGTCGCCGGCGTTCGCTTCCGACGACGTGTTGTTCGACCGGTATCTCGCGGGTCAGATCGCCTGCGCGCGTGAGCTCGCGGTCTTCTTCGCACCGAACGTCAACTCGTACAAGCGGTACGCGGCCGGATCGTGGGCGCCGACGACGCTCGCGTGGGGCATCGACAACCGGACGTGCGGGTTCCGCATCGTCGGGTCGGGCGGCGCACGGCGGGTCGAGTGCCGGATCCCCGGCGGGGACGTCAATCCCTATTTGGCGTTCGCGGCGACGATCGCGGCAGGGTTGTACGGCATCGAGAACGAGCTGGAGCTGCCGGCGGCGTTCGAAGGGAATGCGTACGAGTCGTCGGTGGAGCGGTTCCCGTCGACGATGCGGGAGGCGGTGGCGTGCTTGGAGGGCGGGACGCTTGCGCGGAATGCGCTCGGCGACGACGTCGTTGACCACTACTTGAACTACGCACGCAACGAGCAGGAGCTGTTCGACCGCGTGGTCACCGATTGGGAGCGGGCAAGGCTGTACGAGCGTGGCTGAGCCGCGTCCGGTAATCGGGATCACGACGTACCTCGTGCCGGCGGCGTGGGGTGCGTGGAACATGGAGGCTGCGCTCGTGCCGGCGGACTACGTGCGTGCGGTGTCGTCTGCGGGGGGCGCACCGGTGCTCGTTCCGCCTGGCTCGTCCTTGCCGGAGACGTTGGATCTCGTCGACGGCCTGGTGTTCTCCGGCGGCTCGGATCTCGATCCCGAGCTGTATGCGGCGGAGTCGCATCCCGAGACTGGGGGCGTGATTCGCGAGCGCGACGATTTCGAGCTGGAGTTGATGCGCGTTGCGCTCGAGCGGGACGTCCCGATGCTGGCGATCTGCCGCGGCTCGCAGGTACTGAACATCGCGCTGGGCGGCGACCTGGAGCAGCATGTCCCGGACCGGGTCGGGACGGAGCTGCATCGCGAGGTGCCAGGCGTGTTCTCGGAGCACGACGTGGCGGTCGTCGACGGAACGAAGCTCGCGTCGATCATCGGCGAGCGCCACGACGTCAAGTCGCATCACCATCAAGGGTTCGGTTCGCTGGGCTCAGGCCTCCGCGAAGCAGCGCGTGCACCCGACGGAACGCTGGAAGCGCTGGAAGACCCGTCGCGCCGGTTTACGGTCGGCGTCCTGTGGCATCCGGAAGCGGGCGAAGACCGCGCCTTGTTCGAGGCCCTGGTCGCAGAGGCCAGGGCGTTTCGGGCTTCGCGGCGGTAAAACCGTTCCCTGGCAAGGGTCACAAGACTGTGACTCTTCCTCGACAGCCGGCTCTGAGCTCGGGTTCTCGGACTAGCCTCGAACGATGCCGCGCCGGCCGCCGTTCAACCCGACGGGCTACTACCACGTCTCGACCCGCGGCAACTTCGGCGAGCCGCTCTTCCAGTCTCCTGGCGAGTGTGAGCTGTACCTCGAGCTCTACACGAAGTACGCGGAGAAGTTCGAGTGGACGACGCTTGCATGGGCGCTCATCTGGAACCACCACCACTTCCTGATCAAGCTGAGCGACGACGGGCTGTCCGAAGGAATGAGGCGTATCAATCACTGCTTTTCCCGACGGATGAACGCTGCCGCCGGACGAACCGGCAAGGGTCACCTTGTCCGTCACTCGTTCTTCGCGGACGAGATCACCTCCAACCGTCAGCTTCTCGCCGTCCTTCGATACATCGAGTTGAACGCTGTCGAGGCGAAGCTGTGCCTCCATCCCGAGGACTGGGAATGGTGCAGCTACGGCGCGACGATCGGGCGCGCGAGGCGGCGTCGCTTCCACGACGTTCACGCGACGCTCCGATTCTTCGACCCGAGCCCCGTCGCGGCTCGAGCGGCATATGCGCGACTCGTGGCCGACACCGTTCCCAGGCAAGGGTCACACCTTCGCGCCCAACAAGCGGCTCGTGGTTAGATCGCGGGACATGGCTGTCACCGTCATCAATCCGGCCACCGAGGAGACCATCGCGACCCTCGAGTCGGCTGGGGTCGCTGAGACTGACGCCGCGGTGGCTGCGGCCAAGCGGGCGTTCCCCGCTTGGCGGGCGGTTTCGCCCGCCGACCGCGGGCGGTTGCTGCGACGCCTCGCCACGCTCGTCGAGGAGCACCACGAGGAGCTCTCGCGGATCGAGTCCGACAACGTCGGCAAGCCGATCAACAGCGCGCGCGGCGAGGTGGGAATGGTCGCCGACGTCTTCCACTTCTACGCCGGGGCGGTCGACAAGCGCCACGGCGAGACGATCCCCGTCGCCGGCGGCGTCGACATGACCTTCCGCGAGCCGCTCGGCGTCGTCGGCCTCATCGTCCCCTGGAACTTCCCGCTCAACATCTCGTCCTGGAAGCTCGGCCCTGCCCTCGCGACCGGCAACACCGTCGTCCTGAAGCCGGCCGAGCTGACGCCACTCTCCGCACTCAGACTCGCCGAGCTCGCGCTCGAAGCCGGCATCCCCGAGGGAGTGCTCAACGTCGTCGTCGGCAAGGGCTCCGTCGTGGGCCAGCGCCTCGTCGAGCACCCCGACGTCGCCAAGATCGGCTTCACCGGCAGCACGGAGGTCGGTCGTAGCGTGATGGAAGGCGCCGCCGCGACGATCAAGCGCGTCACCCTCGAGCTCGGCGGCAAGTCCGCGAACGTCGTCTTCGCCGACGCCGACCTCGAGAGAGCCGCCGCCGCAGCCCCCTACGCGGTCTTCGACAACGCCGGCCAGGACTGCTGCGCACGCTCGCGCATCCTCGTCGAGAAGAGCGCCTACGACCGCTTCGCCGAGCTCCTGATCACAGCCACGCGCAACGTCAAAGTCGGCGACCCCACGGACGAAGCAACCGAGATGGGACCCCTCATCTCCCAAAGCCACCGCGACACCGTCGCGAGCTTCGTCGAGTCGACACCGCTCTTCCAAGGCGACGCCCCGAACGGCAAGGGGTACTGGTACCCCTGCACGCTCATCGAGGCAACGAACGACGATCGCGTCGCACGTGACGAGGTCTTCGGGCCTGTCGCCGCGCTGATCCCGTTCGACAACGAAGCCGACGCGATCCGCATCGCGAACGACACGCCGTACGGTCTCTCCGGATCGATCTGGACGCAGAACGGCGCACGCGCACTCAGAGTCGCCAGAGCGCTCGAGACCGGCGTGCTGAGCATCAATTCGAACTCCAGCGTGCGCGTCTCGACGCCGTTCGGGGGATTCAAGCAATCAGGCTTCGGCCGCGAGCTCGGCATGCACGCGCTCGATGGCTACTCGGAAGTCAAGAACGTCTACTACTCGACGGAGGGCTGATGGGTCGTCTCGACGGCAAGGTGTGCGTGATCACGGGTGCGGGCGGCGGCATGGGCCGCGACGCAACGCAGCTCTTCACCCAGGAGGGCGCGAAGGTCTTAGCGGCAGACGTCGACGCGACTGCGGCAGAGGAATCGGTCGCGGGCTGCGCCGAAGGAACGGCGTTCGCGCAGCAGGTCGACGTCGCGGACGAGGCGAGCGTCGCCGCGATGATGAGCGCAGCGAAGGACCACTTCGGCGGAATCGACGTGCTCTACAACAACGCCGGGATCTCCCCCGCCGACGACGCTTCCGTGCTCGACACCTCCACGGAGGCGTGGGACCGCGTGCAGGCGGTCAACACCAAGGGCGTCTTCCTCTGCTGCAAGCACGGCATCCC
>Ga0070681_10003983_pt1 | contig 13933 bp, 3 predicted proteins | sample KBSC83BmetaG_FD_65650 | JGI IMG/M metagenome (GOLD analysis project Ga0070681, IMG submission 65650) | Corn rhizosphere microbial communities from Kellogg Biological Station, Michigan, USA - KBS C8-3B metaG | ecosystem: Host-associated > Plants > Roots > Rhizosphere | place: USA: Michigan... | reverse complement strand
CGCCACCCGGTCCAGCACACGATACGACGGACCGGCGCAATTGACGACAACGCTGCAGCCTGCGCAGAACCCGGCCAGCGCAGCGGGATCATAAATGTCCAGCGCGGCTGCTTCTTCGCCGCCGCCGAGTTCATTCCGGATGAATTCCCCGGCTGTCGCGGAATTGCGTCCGCCCAGCCGCATCCGCACACCGCCCCAGCTCTGGAGCAGGCGGGCCGTCGCCCGCCCCACAGCTCCATAGCCTCCCACCAGGCCAATCACCGGCGTGGCTGTCATCCATTACTCTCCACAGCCTGCTGAGACAGCATGTCCCGTGAGCAGTTGACCGATGTGCGCAGCGTTCTCGGCCCGCAGGCATGTCTCGATGGTTCCGGGCACATCCACGATGCGCACTTCGCCCAGGCAGTGTTCGCGCCAGAAACGCGCGGCGTCCTCCCGCAGCGACGGCGCAAACGGCGTCTGCTCCGTAGGCAAGGCGAGAACCATGTCGCCCGCATATGGCGATATCTTGCCTTCAGCGTATGCCTTCATGCTGTGCCGGAAAATCCTGTATAAAAGCGTGACCTGGCTCAGCGGGGCCGGATCGGAGCCCGGAGGCGCAAATGCTCGCGCAAATGATGCCAGCCGGTCGGCCTGCGGAATGGCGGCCAGCCGGCGGAAGCACCATGCCACGCCTGCCAGCTCCGCATCGCCGGACAGCCTGGCCAATATGCCTTCAGGAACCACACCGGGCGTTTCTGCACGGACAGCGGTCAACGCCTGCCCCAACGCAGCCTCCGCCGGGAACCCCAGCCGCACCGGATCGACGCCGGAACCGCGGATGAACAGATATTCGGCCAGCAGATCGTCTTCTACCCGGAAAGGCATGGGGCAACTGCCGATCACGACCAGGCTCTTGACCGGAACGCCGCTCTCCGCCAGCAACGAAGCCAGTTCGCTGGCCAGCATTCCGCCGAACTGGTAGCCCGCCACTTCAAGTTCACGGTTTTCCGCCCGCAGCAACTGCGCGTACTTATTGGCAGTGCGTTCGAGCAGCGCGGAAGGCGGCAGTTGCAGGTATTCATCGCTGTCATTCACTACCAGTCCCGCAAGCGGACCCGCCGCGGAGAGCTGGGCAAACAACTGGCTGTAGGAAGCCAGCGTGCCGCTGCTATCGTGCACCGTCACGCGCAACGGCCCCTGCCCGTTCCTGGCCAGGTAGACGAGCGCCGAGGACTGTGCTTGCGGAGCGTCGTCGGAGCTTTGCGAGCTTTGCAGGTGCGCCGCCAGCTTTGCCACCGTCGGGCCGTCCAGCATCAGACGCAGCAAGGTGTCAAAGAACACGGGCTGGGCTTCGGGAATGGATTCTCGAATGCGCCCCACCAATTGCGCCGCCAGCAATGAGTCGCCTCCGATTTCAAAGAAGTCCTGGTTGCGGCCCACGCTCTTCACACCGATCACCGCCGCCCAAATGGCGGCAAGCCTGCGCTCAAGATCGTTTTCCGGTTCGTCGTGGACCGTGGCAGCATGCTCGGTCTTCTTGTGCGAGAGCCATGACAGCAGCGTTTTGCGGTCGAGCTTGCTGTTGGCTGTCAGCGGCAGCGCGTCCAGGATTTCCAGGTGCGAGGGCACCATGTATTCGGGCACGCGTTCAACCAGATGCGCGGTGAGTTCCGGCACCGTAACCGGCTCGCGGTCCAGCTTGAACTGCGAGGCGAACACGTGAAAGCCGATTTGCGCCAGCGGATCTTCGGGCCGCGGCAGGCAGGAAACCCGATGTGCGCCCGCCGTATCCAGCAGGCCGCGCCACTGCTCCATGTTGATGAACGTCGCGTCGTGCCCCTGCCGTACGTCCTCAAAGTCTTTCACGTTGGCGTCGAACAGGAACTCCATCGAGGTAAGGACCTGGTAGTTGTCGCGCACCATGTCAATGAACACCAGCCAGCCGCCCGGCTGCAGCAGCTCCCGTATCCGGCCCAGCACGATCCTCGCATCCAGCGAATAATGCAGGACGTTGGCGCACACGATCACATCAAAGCTATTCGGGACCAGCCCCTGTGCGCGGTAATCCTGGTTCATGTCATACAGCGCATACCGCACCCAGGGATATTCCCGGAACCGCTCGCCGGCGTTGTTCAGGAAGAACTGCGAAACATCCGTGAACAGATAATCGACGTGGAAGCCCGCCAGCGCCGGAATCAATTCAATGCTCGTTCCGCCAACCCCGGCGCCGATCTCCAGCACGCGCAATGGTGTTTTTGCTTCATGCCGGCGGGCGATTTCACCCACCGCGGAGGTAACCAGGCGATTGAGATACTTGCTCAAAAAGCTGTCATTGTAAGCTACCTCGTGGATGTCCACGCGCCCCTGGGGAAACAGCAGGGCGACGGGATCGAGTTCGCCGTGCATCAGCTCCGGCAGATGCTGCCCGGCGGTGCGGAAGTAATCCAGCAACTCCGTGCGGCGATCCACTTTCGGCTGCATCTTCTCCACGCTCTGCCAGGCTTCATCCAGCGCCGCTGGCGGCAGCGGCGCAAGATGGCGGTAATTTTCCGTCACCGGATCACGTTCGACCATGCCATTGGCTTTCAGGGCGTTGAGCCAGCGACGAATCAGTCGGTGATGCTGCGGCGCCACGCGCGCACGGTCAAGGATCTCATCGAGCGAGTGGGAGTCCTCCGCGCCGGTGAACAGGCCCTGCTGCCGCAAGGCGCACACCATCCCGACCAGCGCCGTCTGATCGAGTTGCCGCGCAAAGCGGACAATCTCATCGCAATCGACTCCCGCCCTGATCTCGCTTCCAGCGGCTTCCATCGCGGCACCCACTTTCGCGGCCAGCTTCTGGATGGTTGTACTGTTGTCCTGGCGATGAGCAAGCTCCACAAAAGCCGCCAGACGTTTGTCCAGCGGCGCTTCGCCGTGAGCGAGAGCAACGGCGCTTGCCACCGCGGGATGAGATTGCAGTGCGGCTTCCACTTCCGCCAACTCGATGCGGTGCCCGAGAATTTTGACCTGAAAATCCTGGCGTCCCAGAAATTCGATATTGCCGTCCGGGAGATACCGGCCAAGATCGCCGGTGCGGTAGAGGCGCTCGCCGCTTTCCGGATGCAGGATAAAGCGCTCGGCTGTCTTCGCCGTATCGCCCAGGTAACCGGCGGCAACGCCCATCCCACCAATGTACAGATCGCCGGTGGTCCAGTCCGGGCAGGGCTGCAAAGCCGCATTCAAAACATGGAAGCTCTGGTTCGTCAGCGGCTTTCCGTAAGGAATGCTCTTCCATTTTTCCGGAACTTCACCGATCGAATAAAAAATGGACCAGATAGAGGCTTCCGTAGCGCCGCCCAGGCTCACAACTTCCAGGCCGGGCAGCCGGTCGCGAATCTGGTCAGGCAGCTTCACCGGGATCCAATCGCCGCTCATCATGGCCAGACGCAAGGACGGCAGCGTGACCACCGGCTCCGAAGCCAGATAACTGTACAGCATCTGCAACTGCGCCGGCACCGAATTCCAGAGCGTGACCTCATGCTCGGCGATCAGGTCAGACCAGTGTGAAGGATCGGCCTGGCGCTCCGCCGACGGGAAAACAAGGCAGCCGCCAACCGCCAGCGGGCCAAAAATGTCATAGACGGAAAGATCAAAACCAAGATGCGCAAGGCCGAGCACCCGGTCCTCCGCGGTTACATGAAACCTGCGGTTGATATCTTCCACCGTATTGAGCGCGCCGCGATGCGTGATCATCACGCCTTTGGGCGCGCCCGTCGAACCCGACGTATAGATTACATAAGCAAGGTCATCCGGAGCAGTCGCCGGGGAACGATCTGCGGAGGAAAGATCGGAAGAGGACATGCGGGCCGGCGTCGTGTCCACGGCGATCTTCCGCACCGTATCCGGCAAATCAAGACTCAGCCCGGAGTGTGTGAGCACGAACCGCACCCCGGCGTCGGCGAGGATCTGGTTGCGGCGTGAACGAGGCTGGTCCGTGTCAATGGGCAGGTAAGCAGCGCCGGCCAGCAATGTGCCGAGCACCGCGATCACCTGGTCCATGCTTTTTTCCATCACCACCGCCGCCAGCTCATGCGGCTTGATCCCGCCACGGGACAATGCTTCCGCCACTCCCGCCGCGCGGGCCAGCAAGTCGCCATAGGAGAGGGATTGGTAGCCGCTGATCACCGCGGTGCGCCCGGGCGTGCGCATCGCTTGGGCCGCCACTTCCGCGTGCAACAGCTTGTCCGGTACCGGACCCGCCGTGTTGTTGACCTCGAAGCGCATCTCCTGTTGCCGCCGCGGCAGAACCACAGGCGAGGCTTTTTCCCAAAGTTCAGGACCACGCGCAAGCCTTTCCACCAGGGCCTTAAAAGCTTCGAACATATCTTCGATAAGCCCGTCCGGGAAAACCCTTTCGCGGACGTCCCAGCTCAGGTCGAGGCGCCCTTGCCGCTCGATGACCTGGCAATCGATCCAGACCTGGGGTGTCTGGCTGATGCTGTAGAGGAATTCGCCCAGTCCGCCGGAGGAAGCGCCCGCATCATTTTCATTTCCCAGCCCCACGGCGCTGGTGAAAACCACCGGCATCAGAGAGTTGCTGGCCCCTCGGCGGCGCGCCATCTCGCGCAGGACTTCAATGCCCGAGCAGAGCCGATGGTCCATATCTTTCCAGAGCTGCGCCTGCAGCGTGCGCGCGCGCTCCTGGAATGAAGCGGGTGCGCCAAGGTCCACGGCCAGAAGGCTGATGGAAGTGAAATCACCCACGAGCTTCAGCACGTCAGGATGTAGCGGAAGCCGCTGCAGCAGCGTGATATCGAGCGTGAACCGCGGCTGGCTGCTCCAGCGGCCGATGACCTCCGCATACGCCGCCAGCAGCGCCCCGGACGCCGTCATTCCATGTTCGCCGGCACGCTGACGCAACGCGCTCCATTCTTCCGGAGCCAGCCTCATCTTCAGGCTGCGGAAGCGCACGCCGGAGTTGGAGGCCGGTTTTTCCGCCAGCGGCAATTCCGGCGCCGGCGGCAGTTCATCCATCCGCTGCCACCAATATTCGCGGTCGCGTTCATACCGGCTGTCCTGGCGCAGGCGGCGCTCCGCCAGTTGATAGTCGCGAAAGCTGATGGCAAGAGCGGGCAGCGCCGCTTCCGGATTGGCATAGAGCTGGTTTAATTCGTCCAGCAGCAGATGGATGCTGATGAAGTCCGCGATCAGGAAATCGATCGAGAGATGCAGGATCCCCCATTGGTCCGTCAGCGTCACGCGCAGTTCGAAGAGCGGCCACTGATCAGGCGCATGGATTTTATGGTCCAGCTCGGCGCGGACCGCCTGGATTGCGGCTTCCACCTGCTGCGCCGACGAGCCGCGCATGTCCTCCACCGCAATCCGGTACTCCGGCACCTCCGGCAGGATGCGCTGTGAACCATCCATCTGGACCACCGCGCGCAGCATGGCATGACGCGCGATCAGTGCTCTCCAGGCCGATTCCAGGCGCACCGGGTCAAGATTGTGGATGCCCATCTCTCCGTAAGCATGGCAGGCCACTCCGCCGTAAGCGAACGTTTCACGCCGGCCCAGCAGATAAGCGCTCTGCACGTCCGTCAACGGGAAAGGCTGGTAGAGCGACTCGGGATCGGCCACCACCGTCGCGGCGCCCCGGCGCAGGTATTCGAGGATGGCCTCTTTGCGCTGGCGCAGCGCGGTTCGGCGTTCCTCCGTCATCATCCCCTTGGGAGCGCGGAAGTGAAGCTGGCCTGACTCTTCCCAGAGACGAATACCCGCACTTTCGAGTTCACTGATCAGCTCAGCGACGCTCATAACACACCTTCCTCCATACTTTTGCTTTCGATCTCCGGTTGTTGCTCCACGATGAGCGCGGACAATTCCTTTACCGTGGGCGCGGCAAAGAGCTGCCGTAAAGTGAGCTCCAGCCCAAAGCGCCGCTTCAGCTTCTCCAGCATCCGGGTGGCAAGAAGACTGTCGCCGCCGAGAGCGAAAAAGCTGCGCTTGCGGTCTACCTGCGGAATTTCCAGTAAGGCGGCCCACAACTCCGTCAGCCAGGTTTCAATTGCTCCTTGCGGCGCGTCCTCTTCCGGCTCGGCGGGCCGCGCGGAGAGCAATTGCATGATGGCCTTGCGGTCTACTTTGCCGTTGGCGCTCAGAGGCAGGTCGTCCAGGACCACAATGCGTTCCGGAACCATGTAAGCAGGCACCCTGCCGGCGAGGAACCTGTTCAGTTGCGCCGGATCGATCGCGTGGTCCTGCCGCGCCACCACGCAGGCGGCAAGGCTGCGGATTTTTTCTCCGATCGCCACCACAACCGCGCGGGCTATATCCGGAGAGCTTTCCAGCGCCGCCTCAATTTCACCCAGTTCAATGCGGTGCCCGCGGATCTTTACCTGGTGGTCCGTGCGTCCCAGGAACTCCAGGATGCCGCCCGGCGAGTAGCGCCCCATGTCTCCTGTGCGGTACCAGCGTTCGCCATTGCTCCTGACGAACTTGCGCGCGGTGAGTTCAGAGTCGTTGCGATAGCCTGCCGCGACTCCGGCGCCGCCAATCCATAGCTCGCCGGGTACATAGTCAGGACAATCGCGCCCCTGCGCATTCACCACGCGGTATTTCTGGTTCGGCAAGGGATAGCCATACGGGATTGAGGTCCAGTGCTGCGGAACCTCCTCGACCTCCCAGATGTTCGACCAGATCGCGGCCTCAGTGGCCCCGCCCATTGCGATCAGGCGGCACTCGGGCGCAAGCGATTTCAGGCGGGGATGAAGGTCCAGTCCCACCCAATCGCCGGAGACCAGCGCCAGGCGCAGGCTTTTGTCAAGATGCTCCTCCGCCGCCACGATCAGCAGCATGTCCAGCAGCGCGGGCACAGTGTTCCAGACCGTGACGCGTCGGCGATTGACCAGTTCCAGCCACCTGCGCGCCTCGCGACGTGATTCTTCCTCGATCAGGACAATGGAGCCGCCCGCGGTGAGCAGGCCAAAAACGTCATAAACGGAAAGATCGAAATCGAGGGCTGAAACCGCCAGCACGGAATCCGCTTCGTTGACGCCGAACCGCTGATTGATGGCATCGATGGTGTTCATAGCCGCCCGGTGCGTGATCTCCACTCCTTTCGGCTCGCCGGTGGACCCGGAAGTAAAGATGATGTAAGCCAGTGAATCCGCGGAAACCGCGGCCGGGGAATCCAGCGGCGGGACCTTCAGTGCCTCTTCCAGGCTGTCCAGGACAAAGCGCACGCCCGCGCGCGACCGCATGGCTTCACGCCGCGCTACAGGCTGGTCCACTCCCACCGGCACGTAGGTGCCTCCGGCGGCAAGCACGCCCAGCACGGCCGTGATCTGGTCCGTTCCTTTGGGCAGGACCACCGCAACCAGGTCGCCCGGGTTGATTCCCAGGTGGCGCAGATAAGCGGCGACGCGGAGGACGCGCTGCGCCAGTTCTCCATAGTTCATCGCACCGGAATCGCCCCAAGCAAGGGCCCGGCGCTCCGGATGGCGCGCCGCATGCTCGAAGAACCCTTCATGCAGCAGCCGGCGCGGAACCGGCGCGGTCTCGCCATTCACGCGCTGGCGCACGGCCCGTTGCCCGGCCGGCAGCAAGTCAGGCATGGGCGCATGCCAGTCGCTTCTTTCGCCGCCGAGCCACTGCAGCAACTGCCGGTAGGCTCCGAACATCGCGTCCAGCATGCCTTCCGGAAACAGCTCTTCCACGGCATCCCAGTTCACCAGCAACTCACCATTGAACTCGACGACCTGGTTGTCCAGCCAGATCTGCGGCGTCTGCGAAAGCCCGCCGGCATATTCGCCGAAAGGCATGGAGAGGCCCGCGAGCTTATCGGCCACGCCCAGCGTGCTGGTGAAGACCACAGGCATGGGCAATTCCGCCGTTCCCGCCAGCCGCGCCAGGTCGCGTATCACTGAAAGGGCGGAAACCGTCTTATGCTCCAGCCCCAGCCATAACTGTTCCTGGAAGCGCCGCGCGGTAGAGATCCAGCCTTCCCCGGCGACAGGCGCATATGGCACGAGCAGCAGCGAAGTGAAGTCGCCCACCACGTTGTTGATGTCACGGTGCATCTCCTGGCGGTCGAAGAGAGTCAGGTTGATGGTGAGGTCCGGCTGGCTGCTCCATGCCGACAATATCCCGGCAAACGCCGTGGCCAGCGCGGACGACGCGGTCAGATTGTGCTTGCGCGCCCTCTCCTTGATTGCGAGCCATTGCTGGCTGCCCAGCCGCATCTCCCTGCGGACGAACCGCGGGTGGGCAATCGACGCCGGATTGACGCGCAGCGGAAGCTGTGGAGGTGGAGGCAGCTCCAATTTGCGTTTTTCCCAAAATTCTTCGTCGGCCGCCAAGACCGCCGGCTCCGGATGGACGCTCAAAACGTAGTCGCGGAAAGAGACCTCCACCGGCGGCAGAGAAGTTTCCGGATCGTTGTACAGTGTCGCCAATTCGGAAAAGATGATGGTGATGCTCAGCGCATCCAGCACGATATAGTCGAATCCGAAGCCGATCCGGACGCGGTTGTCTCCGTAGCGCACCGCGCGCACGGCGAACAGCGGCCAGCACGTGGGATCCATGATGCGATGGGACATGGCAAGACGCAGCCCGGCAATCGAATTCTGCTCATCGCCCGGGACCGCGTTCGTAACGGAGACAGTGAACCGCGGCGTTTGCCGGAGAATGTGCTGCGTGCCGTCGTCATCCAGGATGGCGCGCATCATCTCGTGGCGCCGCACCAGGCGGTTCAGCGCTTCTTCCAGCCGGGCCAGGTCCACGCCCGCGCCATCGAACTCCCAATACCAATAAGAGCCCACGCCGCCCAGAGTGAAGTCAGAGCTGCGCCCGAGCCAGTAAGCGCGTTGCACCTCGGTGAGCGGGAACGGCTCGTAGCGATGGTCTTGGTCGGCAACGATGGCCGAAAGCGAAGCCTTCGGCATCGTGGAAGCCCATTGCAGCGTCGCCACAAAATCCTTTAGTTGTGGAAGCTCGAAAAGCTGCCGCAGGACAAAGCCTTCCAGCCCTGCCGAACGCAGGCGCGCCGCCAGTTTGGTAGCCAGCAGGCTGTCGCCTCCGAGGGCGAAAAAGCTGTCATCGCGCCCGATGCGCGAGACCCCCAGAAGCTCCGACCACGCCGCCGCCACTGCCTTCTCCACTTCGCCCCGCGGCGGATCCAGCGCCGCCGCTTCCCCGCCGTGAATGCTCAATCGCTGGCGTATCTGCGCGCGATCGATCTTTCCATTTTCCGTGAGAGGAAGCTGATCGAGAACCGCAATATGTTCGGGCACCATGTAGGCGGGAAGACGATCGGCCAGGAACGCCCGCAATCCGCCAAGATCGAGAGTTGAATCCTTCGCCACGATGGCAGCGGCCAGTTGCTGCGAATGATCGCCGATGGTGGTGACGCAGGACTGTGCCACCTCCGGGAACTCGTCGATGGCTGCCTGAATTTCTCCCAGCTCAATGCGATGGCCCCGTATCTTGATCTGGGAGTCGGCCCGGCCCAGGAATTCCAGCGAACCGTCCGGCATGTAGCGCGCGCGGTCGCCGCTCCGATACCAGCGCTCGCCGTCATACTCCACGAATTGCCTGGCGGTCCGCTCCGGATCGTTGACGTAGCCATTGGAAACTCCAGCGCCGCCCACCCACAGCTCTCCCGCCACCCAGTCCGGACAATCCCGCCTGCGCAGGTCGGCCACCCTGCATTTCACGTTGGTCAGCGGAACGCCATACGGCACGGAGCGCCAGTGCGGAAGCACCTCCGTGACCTCATGCACGGTGCAGTGAATGGAAGTTTCGGTGATTCCTCCGAGCACGGCCAGGCGGCATCCCGGAACCGCTTCCTGGAGCCGTCCCCAGAGGTCCAGGCCGGCCCAATCGCCTCCAAGCATGACCAGGCGCAGGCTCGCGCCCAGCGCCTTTTCCGCGGACGCAAGCAACAGCATATCGAGCAGCGCCGGCACGGACTGCCACAGCGTGATCTGCCAGCGCCGCACCAGCTCCACCCAGCGCGCAGCGTCCCTGCGCTCCTCTTCGCTGATCAGCACCACCGCTCCGCCTGCGGAGAGCAGCTCAAAAATGTCGGCGACCGACCAATCGAAATCCAGCGACGACACCGCCAGTACGCGGTCATTTTCGCCCAGCTGGAACCGGGACAGGATATCTTCGATGGTGTTCATGGCGGCGCGATGAGGCACCATCACGCCCTTGGGCTCGCCTGTGGAGCCCGAAGTAAAGATAATATAGGCTAGCGCATCGTCGGAGACCGGGGCAGGCTTTTCCAGCGCGGCGGATGCGCGGCACTCATCGAGCGCCAGGACCTTCACCACGCCTTCTTCGCCGAGGTCGAAGCGCTCCGCCGCGTGGCTCACCGCCAGGCGTACTCCCGCGCTCGAGTAGATGCGTGCCCGCCGCCGCAGCGGCTGGTCGACGCCCACCGGCACATAGACGCCGCCGCCATAGAGAATGCCAAGCACCGCCTCGATCTGGCCGTGGCCTTTCGGCAACGCGACCGCCACTTTGTCGCCGGGCTGCATGCCCTCGCGAAGCAGTGCGCCAGCGATGCGCCGGGCCCGTTCCGACAGTTCGCCGTAACTCATCTCGCCGTTGTCGCCCCATGCCAGCGCCAGCCGCTCCGGACGTCGCGCAGCTTCTTCAAAAAAGCCCTGGTGCAGAAGGCGTCCGCTGCGGGGCCTGCTGCTGGCGTTGATCCGGGCGCGCATCTTCCTCTGCGAAGCGGGAAGCAGGTCAGGCACGGGCGCGTTCCAGTCTGTTTCAGCGGCCCTCAACCAGTTCAGCAGGTGGAGATAGGCGGCGAACATGGAATCGAGCATGCCCTCGGGAAACAGAGGCTCCACGGCGTCCCAGTTCAAAAGCAGTCCGCCATCGAGCTCGGTCACCTGGTGATCCAGCCAGACCTGCGAAGTTTGCGAGATCATCCACGCCAAATTGCCCAGGGTCTTCCGTACGCGGGCGCTGAACAGATCGCCAATGCCGATCGCGCTGGTGAACACGACCGCTGCCGCGGTGGTAGCCTCGCCGGGACGCGCGCGAGAGAGGTCGCGCAGGACATCCACGCCGGGATAGGCGGAATGGGCCGCATCCGCCCTGAATTTCGCCTGGATCCGCGCCGCCCGTTCCGCAAACGGCAGATCGCCGGACATGTCCACGCCAAACAGGATCGAACTGCTGAAGTCGCCGACCAGGTTTGTCACGTCCGGGTGAAGGTTCTCGCGATCGAACAGCGGAACGTTCAGCACAAATCTCGGTTCGGTGCTCCACATGGACAGCACTTCGGCAAACGCCGTCATTAATACCATCGGAAGCGTGAGGTTGTGCTTGCGGGCGAGTTCGGAAAAATCGCGCCATTCCTCCGGCGAAAGCCAGTGTTCCCGCCGCGCCACCCGCGGAGAGTCCACGCGTTCCGGCTCCAGGGCCAGGGGCAACTGCGGGGCTCCGCCAAGATCGCGCAGCCGGTCATTCCAATACGCGCGAGCGCGGGCCCGGTCCTGCTGGCGAAGAGAGGACTTCTCGGCCAGGTATCTGGGATAGCTGTAGCGGACCGGCGGAAGCTGCAATGACGGCTGCAGGTAAAGCTGCGCCAGTTCATCCATCAGAATGCGGAAGCTCATGGCATCGCAAACCAGCATGGCGATGTTCACATGAATGCGCGCGCGTCCTCCGGGCAATAGCGACAACTGCACGTCGAGCCCTTCTCCGCGCTCCATGTCCAGCCGCCGGTGCGATTCCCGGTCGCGCAACGCGAGCAATTTCGCCGCGGCTTCTTCCGGGGTAAGCGAACGGAAGTCATGCACCGCCATGCTGCGCCAGGGGCTCTGCGGCATGATCTGCTGCCGGCCGTCCTCATAGAAACGGGCGCGCAGCATGTCATGGCGCTGAATGAGGCGGTGGATGGCCGTTTCCAGGCGTTTCGGCTCGACTTCCTCTCCGTCGAATTCGAGATAGTAATGGCATTCCACCCCCAGCGTCTGCTTGGGAGAGCGTCCGATCCAGTACGCGAGCTGCATCGTGCTGAGATCGAACGGCGCGCTCTCATCGACGGCCGGAGCCGGCTGCGCTTTGCTTTTCGCCTCCGGGACCGCTGTCTGCCTCGAAGAAGCCAGATCCCACCATTCCGCCAGGGTGCGTCTTTCGATCAGCTCTGAAAATTTGACCTGCACTCCCCGGCTTAGCCACAGGCTGGCCAGCCTCATGACTGCAATGGAATCCAGACCCAGGCCGATCAGGTCTTCATCGTCCTCCACGTGAGATTTGCCGGCCATTTGCGCAACGTTGCCGCGCATCTCCTCCAGAGAGAAGGCGCGCTCGCGCAGAGCTTCCCGCGTAAGCTCTCCCGCTGTACCTTGCTGAATATCCATGGAAAATCACCAAATACACACCGGGAAACGGCTAACCGGGTAGAAGGCCGCGCCCGGGAATTCGTCAATCATTAGGAAGGCACTGCGAAAAACTGGTTTCGAACGCGCCCAAAAACCTGCGGACTGTTTGAATTACCCTGGGGGCAAACCTGCGACAGTAATTTGAAAGAAGCGATCTGATTATTCGCGATCACAATCTATTTTTCAAGCCATATTCAAGCCATCATACTGCAAATGGACGCGCGGCGAGGTTGGCGGACGCTCCCTTTTTCACTTAAGATAACATGTAAAAATATTCCTGCATGCTCATCCGCGAACCTAAATCGAATGTGTGGCTGCCCCACAGTAGCCACCAGTCGCATGCCAGAGCTCGGCTTTTTTGCCTTCCTTATGCCGGTGGATCGGCTGCGGCTTTCAGGAGCTGGACAGCCGGCTTTCCTACAGAAATTCAGCTCTGCCCGGTCGAGTTGCCTGGACGGGGAACGCGCTTCAAAGAGCCGCCCAGCCACCAGTTGATGCCGCTGGCGAAGGCGGTTTGCGAAGGGATCCTGCCTTACCTTGACCGGCCGTTTGCAATCTTCGGGCACAGCATGGGCGGCCGCCTGGGATTTGAAGTCTGCCGCGACCTGGAGTCGCGCTTCGGCATTCATCCCCTGATGTTCTTCGCCGCGGGGACCACATCTCCGGAAACGCCTGAGTCAAATCCCGCTCACGATCTGCCGGACGACGCATTGATTGCGCGGCTGCGCTCCATGAACCAGTCGCGGCCCGGCGCATTGGATCATCCTGAGCTGCTCCAGATGATTATTCCCTTGCTGAGGGCCGACCTCTCCGTCAGTGAGACTTACGTTTACAAACCCGGCCCGGGGCTGATGTGTCCGGTGGTGGTGATGGGTGGCATCTCCGACCTGGAAACAACACGGGAAGGCCTGGAAGGATGGAAAAAGTACGCCGGCTCCTTCAAGCTGAAAATGTTTCCCGGAGACCATTTCTTCATCAACACGGCCAAAACGCAGGTGCTGAACACGCTGCTGGAAGAAATGCGCGCCGCGCTGCCGCAAAAAGTCCATCCCTAACCTGGTTACAGTAGCTTATTTTGATTGTCATTCCGACCTTGAGCGAAGCCGAAAGGGGAGGAATCTGCTTTTAACGCCAAGTCTTTCCTAAAAAGCAATGGTCCTCAAAAGAGGCTCTCATCAATTTTTTCCTGCGCCACCAGTGCGCCCACCACGGCGAACGAATGCCGGCCGGCATACACGTGCTGGGTGGCGGCATGGATGTCCCGCAGGCGCCTTTGCAAAGGGCAACGTTGATATACCGATGTGCCGCCCGCCAAAGTGTAAGCTGTATCCACAATGCGCGTTGCGACCCCCATCACCCCCGCCGGCGTGGCGCGCAGGGTGGCCCTCTCCAGCAGCGTTTGCTGCGAGTGGTTTGTCGCGGCGGCCCAGGCGGTTTCGGCCTGGGCATAGAGCAGGGCGCGCGCGCCCTGCAACTGCAGATAGGCTTCTCCCACCCTGTCCTGAAATACGGCGGATTGCGACAAGCGCTCGCGCGTAAAGGAAGGTCGCTTGCCGCCCGCGGCTAGC
>Ga0070681_10003982_pt1 | contig 13937 bp, 13 predicted proteins | sample KBSC83BmetaG_FD_65650 | JGI IMG/M metagenome (GOLD analysis project Ga0070681, IMG submission 65650) | Corn rhizosphere microbial communities from Kellogg Biological Station, Michigan, USA - KBS C8-3B metaG | ecosystem: Host-associated > Plants > Roots > Rhizosphere | place: USA: Michigan... | reverse complement strand
TAGCGGCCGCGGCTCGCCGCGTCGAAGAGCACCTCGCCGTCGACCTCCTTCGCGAGGCGGCGCGCGAGGGGCGAACGGGATCCCGCTGCGTGCTGCACGGGGACGGGCCGGGGATGGGTCATGGGAGCTTTTACCGAGGTGCGTATGAAACGGGCCGTGGCTGCGGCATTATGGAGAATATTGCCGTGATGATCCCCGGTTCCGGGGTAATCATCCCGTATACGAGGAGCCGCCCCATGCCCGCCGGCCGCCATTTCCTGCAGATCCCCGGTCCGACCAACGTCCCCGACCGCGTGCTGCGCGCCATCGACCGCCCGACCATCGACCATCGCGGCCCCGAGTTCCAGGTCCTCGCGAAGGAAGTGCTCGAGGGCATGAAGCGCATCTTCAAGACGCGCCACCCGGTGGTGATCTACCCCGCCTCGGGCACCGGTGCGTGGGAGGCGGCGCTCGTGAACACGCTCTCGCCCGGCGACCGCGTGCTGATGTCCGAGACCGGCCATTTCGCCGCGCTGTGGCAGAAGATGGCGGGCAAGCTCGGGCTCGAGGTCGAGCTCATCCCCGGCGATTGGCGCCATGGCGCCGACCACGCGGAGATCGAGAAGCGGCTCGCCGCGGACCCGTCCCACGCGATCAAGGCCGTGTGCGTCGTGCACAACGAGACCTCGACCGGGGTGACGACCCGCATCCCGCTGGTGCGCAAGGCCATCGACGGCGCGAAGCACCCGGCGCTGCTGATGGTGGACACCATCTCGTCGCTCGCCTCGATCGACTACCGGCACGACGAATGGGGCGTGGACGTCACCGTCGGCGGCTCGCAGAAGGGGCTCATGCTCCCGCCCGGGCTCTCCTTCAACGCCACCTCGGACAAGGCGCTCGCCGCGGCGAAGGCGGCCAGGCTCGCGCGCTCGTTCTGGGACTGGGGCGAGATGATCGCGGCCAACGCCAACGGCTGGTTCCCGTACACCCCGGCCACGAACCTGCTCTATGGCCTGCGCGAGGCGATCGCGATGCTCGAGGAGGAAGGCATCCCCAACGTGTACGCGCGCCACGACCGCCATGCGGAGGCCACGCGCCGCGCCGTGCGGGCGTGGGGCCTGGAGGTGCTCTGCGCCAACCCGGACGAATACAGCTCCTCGCTCACCGCCGTGGTGATGCCGGCGGGGCACGACTCGGACAAGTTCCGCGAGGCCGTGCTGCGGCATTTCGACATGTCGCTCGGGATGGGCCTTGCGAAGCTGAAAGGAAAGATCTTCCGCATCGGCCACCTGGGCGACTTCAACGACCTCACCCTCGCCGGCACGCTCGCCGGCGTGGAGATGGGGCTCGGGCTCGCCGCGGTGCCGCACCGCAAGGGCGGCGTGCAGGCGGCCCTGGAGTACCTCGAGGCGCAGGCGCGCACCGCGAGCGGGGCGCGCAAGGCCGCGTGAAGGGGCGCGCCGCAAGCCCGCCGATGTAGACTAACGCCCACGAGCCGGCCCCCCGAGCCCGCCGATCCAACAACGACATCATGATGAGGAGACCGGAATGACGAATTCCCGATGGATGGCCGTACTCGCCGCGGCCGGGCTGGCGGCGACCCTCCCCGCGCTCGCCGCCAACGTGACGCTGCGCGCCTCGCACCAGTTCCCCGGCGGCAAGGGCGACGTGCGCGACGAGATGGTGCAGATGATCGCGCGCGACGCCAAGGCCGCCAACGTGGGCCTCGAGGTGCAGGTGTTCCCGGGCGCCGCGCTCTTCAAGGCCAACGAGCAGTGGAACGCGCTGGTGAACGGCCAGCTCGACATCTCGTCCTTCCCGCTCGATTACGCGAGCGGCAAGGTGCGCGCGTTCGGCGCGACGCTCATGCCCGGCCTGGTGCGCAGCCACGAGCGCGCCGCGCGCATGAACGACTCGAAGTTCATGAAGGAGATCAAGGCCAAGATCGAGAAGGCGGGCGTGGTCGTCCTCTCCGACGCCTGGCTCGCCGGCGCCGTGGCCTCCAAGAAGGACTGCGTCCTCGAGCCCAAGGACATCGCCGGCCAGAAGATCCGCTCGGCCGGGCCCACCTTCGCCGCGATGTGGCAGAAGGCGGGGGCTTCCATCGTCTCGGTGCCCAGCAACGAGGTCTACAACGCGCTGCAGACCGGCGTGGCCGATGCCACCGACACCAGCACCGGCAGCTTCGTGTCGTTCCGCATCTACGAGCAGGTGAAGTGCGTGACGGCGCCCGGCGACAACGCGCTCTGGTTCATGTACGAGCCGGTGCTCATGTCCAAGAAGAGCTTCGATCGGCTCGACAAGAAGCAGCAGCAGGCGCTGCTGGACGCCGGGAAGAAGGCCCAGGAATTCTTCGCGAAGAACGCCAAGGGCCTGGACGACAAGATGGTCGCGGAGTTCAAGAGCCATGGCGTGAAGGTGGTCGAGATGACCCCGGCCCAGTACGACGCCTGGATCAAGGTCGCGCGCGAGAGCTCCTATGCCGAGTTCGCCAAGGAAGTGCCCGACGGCAAGCAGCTGGTCGACGACGCCCTGAGCGTCAAGTAACCTCCGCCCGCGGCGGCGGCGCCCGGCGCGCCGCCGCCGTGTTCGCAACCGATCGGCCCCCGGGCCGCGGAATCCGCCCATGGACCGATACGTCCGCATCGTGAGCCGCGTCTCGCAGCTTTTCGGCGTCGCGGCCGCCGCCCTCATCGCGCTCGGCGTCCTCGTGGTCTGCCACATGGTGTTCGTGCGCTATGCGCTGAACCACAACACGATCTGGCAGACCGATTTCACGACCTACTGCCTGATCGCCGCCACCTTCATCGGCAGCCCCTACGTGCTCATGACCCGCGGCCACGTGAACGTCGACGTGCTGCCGCTCTACTCCGGGCCGCGCCTGCGCTACGGGCTCGCCGTGGCCGCCTCGCTGGTGACGCTCGCCTTCACCATCGCGCTCTTCGTCCTCACGTTCCTGTTCTGGAAGGAGGCGTGGGACAACCATTGGGTCTCCGACACCATGTGGAGAGCGCGCCTGTGGATCCCCTACGCCAGCATGCCGCTGGGGCTGGGCCTGCTCGTGCTGCAGGCGGTGGCCGAGCTGATGGCGCTGCTGAGTGGCCGCGAGCCGCCGTTCGGCATGAAGGAAGGCGCCCGATGAGCGCGACCACCCAGGGAGTGCTGGTCCTCGTCCTCACGCTGGTGATGCTGCTGTCGGGGGCGCCGGTCGCCTTCGGCCTGGGCGCCATCTCCATCGTGTTCATCGCGATCTTCCAGGGCTTCGACGCGCTGCACGTCGTGGCCGAGACCTTCTACTCGGGCCTGAACGACTTCACGCTGGTCTCGATCCCGATGTTCGTGATGATGGGTGCCGCGATCGGGTCCTCGCCCGCCGGCAAGGACCTCTACGTGGCGCTCGACCGCTGGCTCTACCGGCTGCCCGGCGGCCTGGTGATGTCGAACCTCGGCGCCTGCGCCATCTTCGCCGCGCTCACCGGCTCCTCGCCCGCGTGCTGCGCGGCGATCGGCAAGATGGGCATCCCGGAAATGAGGAGCCGGGGCTACCCCGACGACGTCGCCACGGGCTCGATCTGCGCCGGCGGCACGCTCGGCATCCTCATCCCGCCGTCGATCACCTTCATCCTCTACGGCATCGCCACCGAGACCTCCATCGGGCGGCTCTTCCTCGCCGGCGTGATGCCCGGGCTGATGCTGACGGGCCTGTTCATGCTGTGGACGCTCTTCATCATCTGGAAGCGCGGCTTCCGCGCCCACGCGGTGGACTTCCGCTACACCTGGAAGGAGAAGTTCCAGTCGATCCCGAAGGTCGCCCCGTTCATCGCCATCATCGCGGGCGTGATGTACGTGCTCTACGGCGGCGTGGCCACCCCCTCGGAGGCGGCCGGCGTGGGGGCCGCGCTGTGCGTGGTGTTCGCGATCTTCATCTACCGGATGTGGAGGCCGGGGCAGTGGTGGCAGATCCTGCGCGACACCACGCGCGAGTCCGTGATGATCCTCATGATCATCGCGGCGGCGGTGCTGTTCGGCTACATGCTCACCTCGCTCTACCTCACCCAGACGCTCGCCCAGGCGATCGCCGACATGCACGCCAACAAGTGGGTGCTGATGGGCCTCATCAACGTGTTCCTGCTGGTGTGCGGCTTCTTCATCCCGCCCGCGGCCATCATCCTCATGACCGCGCCCATCCTCTACCCCATCATCAAGGCGGCGGGCTTCGATCCGGTGTGGTTCGGCGTGATCCTCACCATCAACATGGAAGTGGGCCTCATCCACCCGCCGGTGGGCCTCAACATCTATATCGTGAAGGCGATCGCCCCGGACGTCCCGGTCACGCGCATCATGTGGGGAACGATCCCCTACGTCCTCTGCATGTTCCTCGCCATCGTGATCCTGTGCGCGTTCCCTGAAATCGCCACGTGGCTGCCGGACCGGCTCATGGGCCCGGGGCACTGAGGAGACGACGCTTGGCCGATATCGACATCCGGCGCGCGCACGACCTGGGCCGGGTCGGCGCGCGCCGCGCCGCCGAGCAGCTGGTCGCCGACCTGGCGCGCAAGTTCGACCTGCGCGGCCAGTGGCAGGGCGACGTGCTGCGCTTCGAGCGCCCGGGCGTGGCGGGCACCCTCGCGCTCACCGAGAAGGACCTGCACCTCTCGATCTCGCTGGGCTTCCTGCTGAAGGCGATGAAGGCGTCGGTCGAGAAGGCCGTGGTGCACGAGCTGGACACGCTGTTCGCCAAATCCCCGAAGCCTCCCAGGGACGCCGGCTGAAAGCGCGGCCGGGCCGCACTTTTCCCCGCCCGCAGCGCTCCAACCCTGGGGGATATCCCGCGCCCGGCGTGTGGATTTCCGCATAGCCGGCGATACCATTTCCCTCGTATAATCCGCATATTACGTGCGTATGGCCGCACGCCCTGATTGCCACGAGCAAGAAAGGATCTGCCATGAGCGACAAGATCGCTCTCGAGAAACGTTACGGCGCGACCAACTACGCGCCGCTGCCGGTGGTGCTCTCGCGCGGCGAGGGCGTGTGGTTGTGGGACGACGAGGGACGCCGGTACCTCGACATGCTGTCGGCATACTCCGCGGTGAGCTTCGGATACGGGCACCCGCGCCTGCTGGCGGCCCTGAACGAGCAGGCCGCGCGCCTGGCGGTCACCTCCCGCGCCTACTACACGGATCGCCTGCCGCCCTTCCTGGCGCGCCTGTGCGAGCTCACGGGCATGGACCGGGCGCTGCCCATGAGCACCGGCGCCGAGGGCGTGGAGACCGCGATCAAGGTCGCCCGCAAATGGGCCTACGTGGTGAAGAAAGTACCGGCGGGCCGCGCGCAGATCATCGTCTGCGCCGGCAACTTCCACGGCCGCACCTCGACCATCGTGGGCTTTTCCAGCGAGCCGCAGTACCGCGACCACTTCGGTCCCTATGCGACGGAAGCCTTCCGCCACGTGCCCTTCGGCGACGTGGCGGCGCTCGAGGCGGCGATCACCCCCGAGACCGCGGCGTTCCTCGTGGAACCCGTGCAGGGCGAGGCCGGCATCGTGGTGCCGCCCGAGGGCTACCTCGCCCAGTGCGCGCGCGTCTGCCGCGAGAGGAACGTGCTGCTCATCGCCGACGAGGTGCAGACCGGCCTGGGCCGCACCGGCCGCCTCTTCGCCTGCCAGCACGAGAACGTGAAGCCCGACGCCATCATCCTCGGCAAGGCGCTGGGCGGGGGGCTTCTGCCCGTCTCCGCGTTCTGCGCACGCGAGGAGGTGATGGGCGTGCTGCGTCCCGGCGACCACGGCAGCACCTTCGGCGGCAACGCCCTGGGCGCCGCTGTGGGCCTCGCCGCGCTCACCGTCCTCGTCGACGAGCGGCTGCCCGAGCGCGCGGCGACCATGGGCGCCTATCTCCTGAAGCGCCTGCGCTCCATCTCCAGCCCGGTTGTGACCGACGTGCGCGGCAAGGGCCTGCTGATCGGGGTGGAGCTGGATCCCAAGCGGGTCGGCGCGCGCGCGTTCGTGGAGACGCTGCTCAAGCACGGCGTGCTCTCCAAGGACACCCACGGCACCGTGGCGCGCTTCGCGCCCCCGCTGGTGATCGAGCGCGAGGAGATCGACTGGGCCGTCGAGCGCATCCGGGAGGCGCTGCGCGAGTACGGCCCGGTGTACGAGAAGGCCGCCTGAGGCGGGCCTAAGGCTTGGGCGGGGTGTCGCGCACCTCGCGCCGCAGCACCTTGCCCACGTTGCTCTTCGGGAGCTCGTCCCAGAACTCCACGACGTGGGGCACCTTGTAGCCGGTGAGGTTCTTGCGGCAGTACTCGATCACCTGCTCCCTGGTGAGCGACGGGTCCTTGCGCACGATCACCACGCGCACCGTCTCGCCCGAGTGGGCGTCGGGCGCCGACACGGCACACACCTCGCGCACCCCCGGCATCATGGCCACCACGTCCTCCACCTCGTTCGGGTACACGTTGAAGCCCGAGACCAGGATCATGTCCTTCTTGCGGTCGACGATCTTCACGTAGCCTTCCGGCGTCATGATGCCGATGTCGCCGGTGCGGAAGGCGCCGTCGGCGGTCATCACCTTGGCGGTCTCGTCGGGGCGGTTCCAGTAGCCCTGCATCACCTGGGGACCCGCGATGCAGATCTCGCCCGTCGCGCCCAGCGGCAGGATGCGCGCGTCGTCGTCGCGGATGGTGACGACGGTCGAGGGGATCGGCAGCCCCGCCGTGCCGTTGTACTCGAAGCCGTCCACCAGCGGGTTGATGCAGGCGCCCGGCGAGGTCTCGGTGAGCCCGTAGGCCTCGAGGAGCGGCCGGCCGGTGATCTGCTTCCAGCGCTCCGCCGTGGCGCGCTGCACCGCCATCCCGCCCCCCAGCGAGAGCTTGAGGGACGCGAAGTCGAGGTCCGAGAAGCCGGGCGTGTTCATGAGCCCGTTGAAGAGCGTGTTCACCCCGGACATCGTGCTGAACGGGTATTTCGCGAGCTCCTTCACGAACCCGGGCATGTCGCGCGGATTGGTGATGAGGATGTTGTGGGCGCCGATCTTCATGTTGCAGAGGCAGCTGCCGGAGAGCGCGAAGATGTGGTACATCGGCAGCGCCGTGATGGCGACTTCCTTGCCGTCCACGAACTCCCGGCCGATCCACGCCGAGACCTGCTGCAGGTTGGCGACGAGGTTGCCGTGGGAGAGCATGGCGCCCTTGGAAACCCCCGTGGTGCCGCCGGTGTACTGGAGGAACGCGAGGTCGCCGTGGCCCAGGGGCGGCTCGGTGAGCGCGTGGCGGCGCCCGGCGGCGAGCGCGGTGTTGAACGTCGTCGAGCCCGGGAGGCTCCACGCGGGCACCAGGCGCTTCACGTGCTTCACCACCGCGTTCACCAGCATCGACCGGGGCCAGCCGAGCAGGTCGCCCAGCTGCGTGGTGACCACGTGCCGCACGCGCGTGCGCCCGATCACCTCCTGCAGCGTCCTCGCGAAGTTCTCGAGGATCACGATGGCGTCGGCGCCCGAATCGTCGAGCTGGTGCTCGAGCTCGCGCGGCGTGTAGAGCGGGTTGCAGTTCACCACGGTGAGCCCCGCGCGCAGCGCTCCGAAGAGGGCCACCGGGTACTGCAGCAGGTTGGGCATCATGAGGGCCACCCGCGCGCCCTTGGCGAGCCCGGCCGCGCTCTGCAGCCAGCTGCCGAAATCGCGCGACAGCGAATCCAGCTGGGCGTAGGTGAGGGTCCGGCCCATGTTGGTGAACGCGGGCAGCTCGGCGTAGCGCTCGCAGCTGCGCTCGAGGATCGCGCGGATGCTCGCGAACTCGTCCACGTCGATCTCGGCGGGGATCCCCGGCGGGTAGGACTTGAGCCACACCCGTTCCACTGTCGTCGTCTCGATCACCATGGCCATGTCGGCGAGCCCGTGTCGGCGCCTCGCGCGAGAGTGTACCCCGGCCCCGCGCGGCGCGGGCGCCCCGGCCTATACTGGCGCATCGGCGCCACGAAGCGCGCCCCGCGACAGGAGACCCGCATGGCAGGCAACCGGAAAACCCGCGGCGCCTCGGCGCAGGCGATCCGCGCTTCGGCGCAGCGCATCTGGCTCGCCGGCCTCGGCGCCTTCGAGCATGCACGCAGCGAGGGCCCGCGCGTGTTCGACGCGCTGGTCGCGCAGGGACGCACGCTCGGCGCGCGCGCCGCGAGCGCCGCCGACGAGGCGCTGCGCTCGCTCCTGGAGCTGAACGGGAACTTGCGCGAGATGGCCGAAGCCGCGAAGACACGCGGTGCGGCCGCGGGACGACGGCGCAAGGCGCGCCCGGCGGCGGCGAAGGCGCGCAAGGCCGGCACGGCAAAAGCGGGCAAGGCGGGCGGCGCGAAGAAACGCAAGGCGGGCGGCGCGAAGAAACGCAAGGCGGCCGGCGCCAGGAAGCGCTAGGCGGGCGGCGGGCGCCCCGCGGCGCCCCTCAGCGCGCGGAAGAGGGCCCCTCGCGCACGGCGGCGATCGCGTCCATCTCCACCAGGTAGCCATAGTGCAGCTGCGCCACGGGCACCACCGTGCGCGCGGGACGGTGCGCGCCGAAGCGCTCGGCGTAGAGCGCGTTGAAGGCGGGCCAATGGGCGACGTCGGCGATGTAGACGGTCGCCTTCAGGACCAGGTCGGCGCCGCTGCCCGCCGCCTCGAGGATGGCGACCACGTTGTCGATCACCTGGCGCGCCTGGGCCTCGAAGCCGGCGAGCCGCGCGTCCGGCTCGCCCGGCACGAGCGGAAGCTGCCCCGCGACGTACACGAGGCCCCCGTGCACGATCGCCTGCGAGTAGTGGCCGCGGGCGGCGGGCGCGTCCGGAGTCGTGATGGGGCGCATGGCCGTTTCCCCCTGGCGGAAATGAAGCGGGCCGGTCTCGACCGGCCCGCGGGTTGGCTGGATCGCCGGTTGCCCGGCGAGTGCGCGGCTACTTGAGGTGCTTCGCGACCAGCTTGGTCATCTCGAACATCGAGACCTGCCTCTTGCCGCCGAACACTTCGCGCAGCTTGTCGTCGGCATTGATCATGCGACGATTGGTCTTGTCCTGGAGATTGTTCTTCTTGATGTAACCCCACAGCTTGCTGGTGACTTCGGTGCGGGGCATGGGGCTGTTGCCGACCACCGCGGCGAGCGTGGCGCTCGGCGCCATCGGCTTCATGAACGCGGCATTCGGCTTGCGTTTCGTCGCGGGTTTCTTGGCTTTCGCCGCCGGACGCTTGGCCGCGGCTTTCTTCATCGGCTTCTTGGCGGCGGACTTTCTGGCCGCCGGCTTCTTCGCTGCCTTCTTGGCTTTCTTAGCTGCCATTGGATGAATCCTCCAATCTGATGGTGACGTTGAGTTCTGTTCATCTCGCCCGATAGGCGCGACAGCGAGAGGATGCACAAGGCGAAAACGACTTGTCAACCGTTTTCACTCGGAAGAACGGGTTTTCCGCATCGCTCGTGTCGCCTGCGCAACAGCGAACTTTCGCTCGCGCGGACCCGCTTTCCAGCGCGGCGTACACTTCGGCATGGCGACAAGACTCGCGCCGGGCGACCCGGCGCCGGACTTCGAAGGCGTGTCCACCGACGGCGCGCCGCTCTCGCTCGCGCAGTTCCGCGGCCGCAAGCTGGTGCTGTACTTCTACCCCCGGGACGACACGCCCGGCTGCACGCGGCAGGCCTGCTCGCTGCGCGACCACGCGGCACAGATCGCGGAGAAAGGCGCCGGCGTGCTGGGCGTCTCGACGCAGGGCGCGGCCTCCCACCAGGCGTTCACGCGCAAATACCGCCTCAACTTCCCGCTGCTCGCCGACACCGGCGGCAAGGTCGGGCGCGCCTACGGCACGCTCGGCGGGACGGGGCTGCGCGCCCGGCTGCGCACCGCCCTGGGGCTCGCGGAGCGGATCACGTTCGTGATCGACGCCGACGGGCGCATCGCGCACGTGATCGAGCATCCCGACGTGGCGCGCCATGCCGAGGAGGTGCTGGCGCTGCTCTAGCGGCGTGCTACCATCGCGCCGCGAATCGCACCTGCGCCCCCAAGGATTCCCGCCGTTGCACGCCGCGACCGTCTTCCTCAGCGCGTTCCTGCTCTTCCTCGTCCAGCCCCTGCTCGCCAAGCGCATCCTGCCGTGGTTCGGCGGCGCGGCGATCGTCTGGACGCTGTGCATGGTGTTCTTCCAGCTCGTGCTGCTGCTGGGCTACGCCTACGCGCACGCCCTGGCCAACCGGGTGCGCGGGCGGCGCGCGGTCTGGATCCACCTCGCGCTGCTCGCCGCGAGCCTCGCCTTCCTGCCGCTGGCGCCCGGGGTGCAATGGAAGCCGCAGGGCGGCGACAACCCCGTCGCCGGCATCCTCGCCCTCCTCTTCGCCACCGTGGGGCTGCCCTACTTCCTGCTCGCCTCGACGAGCCCATTGGTGCAATCCTGGTACGCGCGCGCATGGCCGGGAGCGAGCCCCTACCGCCTCTTCGCGCTGTCCAACCTCGCCTCGATGCTGGCGCTGCTGGGCTATCCGTTCCTGCTCGAGCCCTGGCTGAACGGACACGACCAGTCGCTCGCGTGGTCGGCCGGCTATGCGCTCTTCGTCCTGCTCTGCGGCGCGCTCGCGTGGCGCAGCCGCGAGCTGCCGCCCCTCACCACCGAGGCCGGGCACACGGCCGCCACCGCCCACGAGCCGCGCCCGGCAGCGTCCGCGCTGGCGCTCTGGCTGGCGCTCGCGGCGCTGGGCTCGGTCACGCTGCTCGCCGTCTCCAACCACCTCACCCAGAACATCCCGTCGATCCCGCTGCTGTGGGTGGTGCCGCTCTCGGTCTACCTGCTCACCTTCATCCTGTGCTTCGAGAGCGACCGCTGGTACCGCCCCGCCCTCTACCTGGTGAGCCTCGCGTGGGTGCTGTGCGTGATGGCGTGGTTCCTGGTCGACAGCGACCTGCAGTTCGAGCTGGTGTGGCAGGTGGCCGTGTTCACCATCGGCCTCTATTTCGTGTGCATGTTCTGCCACGGCGAGCTCGCGCGGCGCCGTCCCGGCCCGCGCCACCTCACCCTCTTCTACCTCGTGGTGTCGCTGGGCGGCGTCGTGGGCGGCGCCCTGGTGGGCGTCGTGGCGCCCGTGACGCTGCCCGGCTATCTCGAGCTGGACATCGCCGTGGTGGTGGTCGCCTTCCTCGCGCTGGGCCTCAACCTGCGCCGGCCCTGGCCGTACGTGGCGCTGATGGTCGTCGTCGCGTCGGCCACCTGCGCGGCGCTGGTCTGGCACGTGCGCAACTTCACCCAGGACACGATCTTCATCGCGCGCAACTACTACGGCGTGCTGCGCGTGAAGGAAGTGCAGAACGACCCGGACGACCCGGCCACCCGGTACCGCTCCCTGGTCCACGGCTCGATCCTGCACGGCGAGCAGTGGCTCGCGGAGAAGTACCGCCGCTCGGCGACGACCTACTACAAGACCAGTTCCGGCATCGGCCGCGCGCTGATCGCGCTGGAGGGCAAGCCCATCCGCGTGGCGGTGATCGGCCTCGGGGCGGGCTCGCTCGCCGTGTACGCCGACGCCGACGACGTCTACCGCTTCTACGACATCAACCCGAAGGTGGTCCAGGTGGCCAACACCTGGTTCACCTACCTCAAGGACAGCCCCGGGAAGATGGAAGTGGTGCTGGGAGATGCGCGGCTGTCGATGGAGCGCGAGGCGCCGCAGGGCTACGACGTGATCGCCGTGGACGCCTTCTCGGGCGACTCGATCCCGGTGCACCTCATCACGTACGAGGCGGTCACCGAGTACCTGCGCCACCTCAAGCCCGAGGGCGTGATCGCCTTCCACGTCTCCAACCGCTTCCTGGACCTGAAGCCGGTCGTCCTCGCCATCGCCGAGAAGCACGGCCTGGAGGTCGCCTACGAGCACGAGCCCGACAAGACCGGCGGCACGACCAGCGACTGGGTGCTGCTCTCGCGCTCCAGGCCGTTCCTGCTCCGGCCCGGGATCGTCGAGATCACCGAGGGGATCGTGCCGCGGCCGGACCTGCGCCTCTGGACCGACGACTACTCGAACCTGTTCCAGGTCTTCAGGTGGTGAGCGCCGCGGCGACCCGCTCGGCGATGAGCGCGCTCACCCGTTCGTTCGACTCGAGGGTCACGCCCGCGATGTGAGGGGTGAGGATGAGGCGTGGCGCCTGAGCGAGCGCGGAGCCCGCCGGCAGGGGCTCCGCATCGAAGACGTCGAGCGCGGCCCCACCCAGGTGCCCCGCGCGCAGGAGCTCGGCGAGCGCTGCCTCGTCCACGATGCCGCCGCGCGCCGTGTTGACGAGGATCGCGCCGGGCTTCATCCGCGCGAGCCGCTCGCGCCCGAAGAGGCCGCGCGTGGCCGCCACGAGCGGCAGGTGCAGCGAGACCACGTCGCTCTCGGCGAGGAGCGTCTCGAGCGTCCGCGGCTCCGTATGCGCGAGCATCCAGGCCGGATCGCCGCCCGGCACCTGGGGATCGTGGCCCACGACGCGCATGCCGAGCGCGGTCGCCTTGCGCGCCGTGAGCCGGCCGATGCTCCCGAAGCCCACCACGCCCATCACCTTGCCGTGCGCCTCGCGCCCTTGCGAAAGGGCCGCCCGCGGCCAGCGCCCCGCCGCGACCTCGCCGGTGGCGAGCCAGGCGCCGCGCAGCAGCACCAGCGCCGCCGTCACCACGTACTCGGCCACCGACTCGGCGTTGGCGCCCGTGGCGGGGATCACCTCGATGCCGCGCGCGGCGCAGGCGTCCACGTCGATGTTGTCGAGGCCCACGCCGAGGCGCCCGATCACGCGCACGCGCCCGGCCGCCGCGAGGAGCGCCCCGCGCACCTGCGTGCGGTTGCGCACGATCCAGCCGTCGGCGGCGGGAAGCGCCGCGGCGAGCGCCGCCGCGTCGTCCACCAGCTTCGGCCGGTAGTCCACCTCGAAGCGCGCCGCGAGCGAGGCCACCGCGGGCCCGTCCATGAACTCGCTGATCACGATGCGTGTCATCGTCTTCCTAGCGCCGGGCGAGGTAGGCGGTGACCTCCTCGCGATCGTGGGAGAGCTGCTTCACGCGCAGGTAGTAGCCGCCGCCGCCGAGCGCCTCGTCGACGATCTCCCGGCAGCGCACCAGCTCCTCCCAGCGCTTCTTCATCGGCAGCTTGAGGTTGAAGATCGTGCCCGCGCACCAGCCCTGCGCGATCCAGCGCGCCGCCAGCCGCGCGATGCGCGACGGGCTCTCGACCATGTCGCAGACCATCCAGTCGACCGGCTCGGGCGGCTGGTAGTGGAAGCCGTCGTCGCGCCGGTGCTTCACCTGGCCGCTGTCCATCAGGACCGCGTCCATGGCGCCGTTGTCCACCGCGGTGACGAGCATGTGGCGCTGCACGAGCTGCCAGGTCCAGCCCCCCGGCGAGGCGCCCAGGTCGACCGCGGTCATGCCCGGCGCGAAGCGGCGCGTGCGCTCGGCATCGTCGAAGAATTCCTGCAGCGCCTCCGCGAGCTTGACCGCAGAGCGCGACGGCGCCGCGGCGGGCATGCGCAGGCGCACGATTCCCATCGGCGAGCGCGCGCTGTTGGCGGGGTCTGCGACGCCCACGTAGCACGCCCGCCCGCCCACGAAGAAGACGTGCAGGCGCTCCCCGGCCGCGGAATCGTCGATCGCCACGCCCGCCTTGCGCAACGCCTTCTCCAGGTGCGGCAGCAGCGGGCGCGTGAGGGTGGCGAGCGCCTTGCCGTCGTTGGTGTCGGGCATCTCGATCCAGAGCGCCTGGTAGGCCTTGCCCAGGGCGCGCGCCGCCGCGACGATCGGCGTCACGCGATCGCTCTCGGGCAGGTCCGTGAGGAGCTCGCCCACGCGCACCATCTGGCGCGCGAACACCAGGCGGCGGAACTCGAGGTGCCTGCCGAGATCCGCCCCCATGTCGTCCTGGTGTGCGTGGAACACCGCGTAGCCGCTCTCCGGTTTCGCCTTCACGAAGCCTTCGACCCCCATCTCGCTCGCGGC
>Ga0070681_10003981_pt1 | contig 13942 bp, 12 predicted proteins | sample KBSC83BmetaG_FD_65650 | JGI IMG/M metagenome (GOLD analysis project Ga0070681, IMG submission 65650) | Corn rhizosphere microbial communities from Kellogg Biological Station, Michigan, USA - KBS C8-3B metaG | ecosystem: Host-associated > Plants > Roots > Rhizosphere | place: USA: Michigan... | reverse complement strand
CCTTTCCGCACGAAGCCGATGTAGTCCGTGTACACCGGCTCACGGCCCGCGGCCCGCATTGCGCGCGCGATCTGACCGCGGTGGTAGTGTCCGTGCATCGCGACGTGCGTCAGGATCGCCTCGACGTCATTCTCGAAGTCATTGCCGGCGCTGTTGCGGTAGCGCACGCGACGGCGGCGCGTGTCGTCGGGCCGGGCGAGAAGCTCGCGGAAGCGCGTCCGATTCTCCGCTTCGAGCGCAGCGATCTCGTCGAGCGTCAGCGTCGGCCAGACGGCGACGCGTGCCTTCACACCGTCGATTCGTGAGAGCCACAAGTGCTCGGCGGCAACGACGTGCGCGAGGAGGCGCAGCGTCTCACCGTCCGGCGCGGCGCGGCGGAGCTCGGCGACCATCGCGTCGTGCGCCCACGCGTTGTGGTGGTAGAGCTTCTCGAGGAGGTCGGTCATTGGGGGCTCGCGCGCGGCTACATCCGGAGTAGATAGCTCGCCTTCACGAAGAACCCGTCGTTCACGCGGCGCAGTTTAGAAAAAGCTAACGGGTCGTCCTCCGTGAGGCTGCTGCCGTAGCCGGCAAAGAAGACGGTGCCAGGCGTCGGCCGATACGAGAACAGCCAGTCGACGCGAAACGCGGTGACAGGTGTACGCCGGAGATTCTGGTAGCCGAACGGTCCGCCCGGCACGAAGATCGGCTGGCCCGATCGCGGATCCCGAACCAGCGAATCACCGGCCGTCGTCGCGTACTGACCGACGAAACGGACAAACACCGGACGCGCGATCTGATACTCGACTTTGAGCCTGGGGATGCGGATGCGCGTCGTCACCTGATCGTCGCTGCGCCGAGTCAGCCTGGAGCTGACATAAGAGCCGTTGACCCGGACCTTGTCCGTCGGCCGCCAGTTGAAGGACGCCCCCGCGTCGACGCGCCTAACGCGCGAGGTCTCGCTGAAGTCCACGTCATTTCCGGCCGACGTGCTCACGGACGCGTCGAACTGCTGATAGATCGGCGTGTTCACGCGCGCGCCGACGACGAAGGTCGTTATGCGCGGCGACGGCACGAACGGGGCGAACACAGGCTGACCCACAGGGACTGCAAGTGACGCGTACTGCCGCGGATCGAAGGCGAAGCTCGCCAGCGTGGGATTGAGATTCAGCGACCAGCCCCCGTGGAGCAGAAACTCGTTGCTCGCCGAAATCTTGTCCTCGAGGAGATGTTTCCCGCCGAAGAAGTCGTCGTAGAGCCAGAGGCCGCTCGTCGACACGAAGACGTTGTATCGCTCGAAGAGCGCACCAGGCCGGCCATAGATCGTGAACCGATTCGCGACGTTCGGCTGCACGTAGCCGGTGCGCGGGACGAAGCCGTTCCACGCCGCGAAGTTCTGATGGATGCCGATGATGTTGTAGTGAAAGCCGAACGCGCGACCTGTTCGATCCAGGACCGCTTCCCACATCGGCCCGGTGTGGACGCTGTCGTTGAGCAGCGTCGTGCTCTGCACGACCTGGAACTGCGCGTAGTACAAGCGCCCAAAGACGAGACGCATGTCGCCGCCGGCGAGTCGATTGTATGCCGTCGAGCCTTCCTCGCGATCGCTCACGATCACGCCCACCGTCGACTGGCCGGCGAAGTCGCGCCTCACGCGAAGAATCGTCGCGACGGGATTCTCGCCCGGGGTGCGCGAGATCTGCGGATCGTCGACGGCGGAGAGGAGCGCGAGGTCGGTGCCGCCAACCTTGCCGGTGATCTTCGCCGCTGCGGTCGGATGCACGATCTGCCGCGTGTAGACGAGCGTGTTCGGCACGTTGAACTGGTCGCTGCCTTCCACGAAGAACGGTCGCTTCTCGGGATAGAAGAGCGCGAAGCGCAGGTCCGTCGCGATCTGCGTGGCGTCTGCCTCCACCTGGGAGAAGTCCGGCTTGATCGTCCCGTTGAGGACGAAGTTGCTGGTCATCCCCCACTTCACGTTTCCGCCTAACGCGTCGGAGCGGACGTACCGCCAGTCGCCGGGCACGCCACCCGTCAGCACCGTTGGCGCACCGGAGGTGGTCGACGTGAGCTCCGGGTTCAGCTCGAGCACCTCGCCGTGATGCATGTCGGTGAGCTGGGCGAGCGTTCCCTCCTGGCCGATGTACGACGCCGATGCTTTCCGAGCGGGCGTCCACGTCTCCTGGTAGCCGGAGTGCTGAACGTTGCGCTGGATCTGGAGTCCCCAGTCCTGCACGTCGCGCGCGGCGTATCGCAGCGACTTGAACGGAATGCGGATCTCGACCTCGAAGCCCAAGGGTGTGACGTGCCCTTTGGACTGCCAGAGGAAATCGGCGCTGAGGTCGTTCTGGCCCGGCATGACGTTGGAGCCGGGGATGAACCCGCCGCCCTCGCTCTTCATCCCATCGGCCTGCACGCCCAGCGGGTTTACGATGAAGACGAATGCGCGGCGGCGATCGAGGAAGGTGTCGAGGTGAATCTCGACGTTGTCGTCGCCGCTCACGCGATCGCGGTCGGCGAGCGTCGCGTGGACGCCGGCGTCGCCGCCGTGGGGCTCGAACGCGCGGATGCCGAAGTACATCGCGGTGGTCGAGTACCAGACGAGGACTTCGGTCGAGTCGGGAGCGGGCCGCTGATCGATCGGCGCGTAGAGGGAGAAGCCGGTGAGGAGCGCTGCGTCACGCCAGACTGGCTCGTCGAGCGAGCCGTCGATCGTGACGTCGGCCGGTCGCGACTCGAGCTTCGGCGGGCGCACGCGCGTCTCGTTGGCGCGGCCGTTGTAGATGGCACGCTCGCCCCCGCGGCGCGGCTGCGCCTGCTCGAGGGTCGTGCTTTGGAGGAGAGCGAGGAGGGAGACGACGGCGAGCATCGAGGGAGGAAGGTGGCGAGCAGCGATCAAGATAACGGCGCGGTGACGAACCGGGGGAATGCGCGTATCTTGGTGCCGGCCCGCCGCTCTCTGCCCCCGCCATTCCGCACACGTGCGCTACGACGATCCCATCCTCGAGACGATCGCGCGTTCGATCCACACGTTCTTTCCGCGCTGCATGCGGTGCGGGGAGCCGATCGACTCCTTCGACGACGCCGATATCCGCATTCTGACCAACCGCGTCGTGCACCGTGACGCGGGGTGTGGGGCGCGGGATGCGAGTAGAGAGCAGAGCGTAGAGAGCAGAGGGTAGCAGAGCCCAGAGAGCGACACTCTCTGCTCTCCACCCTCTGCTCTCTGCTCGGTTACTCCTCCTCCTCGGCCTCCTCGCCGTGCTCGACGATGTCGCCGGGCTTGAAGAGGATGTCCTTGAGGATCTTCTGCCATTGAGGCGTCCGGCGAAGCAGGAACTCGAGATCCATACCGAAGTGCTTGAACTCCTCCTTCTGCGCGTTCCGCATGATGGCCCGCGCTGTCTGGTCCTTCTCGACGGCGATCCGCTGCTCGTACCAGCTGATCGCCTCAGCCTCTTCGGTGAGTGACGTGATCATGCGCGCGAACGTGCGTGTTTTGTCCGGGAGCTCGTTCGCGGGCTCGTGATACTGTTCGAATCCCATCGAGACCTTTCCAGTTGGAGTTAGCGCTCGACGCGCCGCGACAGACGCTCGCCTAGAAGACCGATACCGATGCCGAGCGGAATGTTCAGCGCCGCGACGAGCACGATGAGTAACGCGACTCCTGGCGAGAGCGGCCGCGGCGCGCGAAGGAAATTGATCGTTGCCGCCACGATGGCGGCGATGCAGCCCATGATGAAGCCGACGCGACCCGCGGTCTGTCGCCGAGCCTTGAGCTCGGGATCGAGTGGCTCGCGCGTGACGGCCATCAGACGCGCGCCTCCCTTGGCCGGGCTGTTCCTCGGTGCACCACCCACGCCAGCGCGAGCGTCGGCGGCAGAGCGAAGGCGATCATCTCGCCGTTCGACTCGCGCGACAGACCGACGAGGTGCATCAGGAGCGCGATTACCGCCAGCGCTGCGACGAGGAAGGTCAGCCAACGCGTCACGCGAGCAACCCGCCCTTTCACCGCGGTCATGGGCACCAGAACCGCGAGCACGAGCCAGAGCGGATTGAAGAGGAGAAGATTCTCGTTCCGGTGCGCAAAGTTGTGTTCGGTGACGGTCCAGAGCAGGGTCAGGACCAAGCCAAGACAGCCGACCGCAAAGCACCAGACGGCGAAGAGAGTCCCGACAGCGAATCGCGCGGGCGCACTGCCGCGCGCGGCGCGCCAACCAACGACGGCAAACAGGACGGCAATCAGCAACCCGAGCACGAGGAATGTCGGCAGCCAGTGCGGTGGAGCGCTCGCCTCAGGATGGCTGATCGTCGGCAGCAGCATACGCTCGTTCTTCACAAGCGGACGCGTGCCGCCATGGCCGTCGTCGACGCGAAGCTCGCGAACGTAATCGCGCAAACGCATCGGCAGGAACATCTCCTCATACGCCGTCAGCTCACGATCGGCGGGCCGCCCGAGTCCGAGGTCGATGCCGGCTGCGAGGAGCGCGCCCCGCTGCGTAAGCCGGAGCGTCTCCGAACGGTACGTGTAGCCGCTCTTTCGCCCGGAGAAGGTCGCGCGGATGACGCCCCCGAGTACGCGATCGAGCGCATCGCGTACGCGCGTCGAGCAGTTGTCGCGATAGTAGTCGTAGCGGTACCTCGAGTTCTGAGGCTGGGAGTTCCAGATCACGAAATCCCGAAGGGCGATCTTCTGGGCATTCGTGAGATCCAGCTCCTGGGCCCACACCGCCCGGTCGCGCTCGCGGTAATCGATGAGCGTTTGCTCATAGGGATAGCCTCCCATCGAGTAGAGCATTCGCTCGTCGCGCAGGAGGAAGTGAAGGATGAAATTCGGCTGGCTCGAATCGAAGATCCCCCAGTTGTAGACGACGTCGACCGGTCCATTCAAGGACGGCGGCCGCTCGACGTGGAACCAGAGCGCGTTGTGGCCGAATTGCTCCCACACCTGCTCGCCAACGCCCATGGTCAGCAGCGTGATCGTCAGCTCGCTTCCCGGTTCGGCTGGCGCGTTGACGCGTGGCCCGGGTGCCGGCTGAGCACTCGGCGGCCGCACCTGTGCGCCGGCGATGGACGATGCCGCGAGCAGCGCGAGAGCGAGAGAGGAAAACTTCATCGATTGATCGGTTCGACGTTCGAAGTGCCACGGAAGCTAACGGTCGGCAGGAGAGGGCCGCCATTTTCGCGCGATCCGAGCGGCACGCAGCGTGCGCGCGAATACTCACACCTTCTACCCGAGGATCGACATGCCGAAACGCAGCAACGGTGGTATGAGCGCCAGCAGCGGGAAGGGAAGCTCGAGTAAGGGAGCGCGGAGTGCGAGTGGCAGCGCCTCCAGCAGCAAAGGAAAGGGCGGCAGCAGTGGCAGCAGATCGCGCAGCGCTTCCGGTTCCTCGCGCTCGACGAGCGCACGCAGCGCGTCGGGGTCGTCCAGCGCCTCGGGGTCCACGAGTGGAAAGCGCGTCATCGGCCGAGGCATGACGTCGCTCGATTCGACGCAGGCCGCGCTCGACTCGCGCACCGGTGAAGTGGATCAGCGGACGAGGAAGAAGAGCTAGACGGTTGACGGTTGACGGTTGGCGGTGGTCGTGGAGTGCCGTCAACCGTCACCGGGCTCCCCGAACCCCATGCTCTCCACGAGCGCGAAGTCGTTCGCGGAGGGCGGCTTCAGCTTGAACCACTCGAGCTGATAGACGGCCTCCCGCGCGAAATCGACGTCAGTCGCCCAGGTCAATTCCGAGGCAGGCGTCCCGGCGTCCGACCGCACGACCAGGACGGTAAGCGGCGGGAGCTGCTTCATCGAGCAGTAGCGATTGACCATCCCCAGCGGAGTTGCCAGGGCCGTCGCGTCGACGCCGATCCGTTCGGCCAGAAGGGTGTATGTGAGCGTCTGGCGATAGAATGCGGCGCCGACGAGCACCTGCCACAGCTGAACGGCCTGCTCTGACCGCGTCATCACCCTACTCCGAAAGAGGTGAGAAACCCGTGCGAGTGCCGGCTCCCGTTAGGCGCGACGCTCGCGAAAGTCATGGGGCGTCGTGTGATGCACGTCACGCCATGTTCTGTCACAATCATTACTGTTGCCGTTGCGTCGAGCCCGCCCGTGCCGGCACCATTCTCGCTGCCTCGCAGTGTAGCCGAGTCCTTGCTGTTTCTTGATGCCCAATCCGACTGAAGTCCCAACGCCGGCCGCCCTCGCCGACCTCGTTGCCCGGTGCAATGAGATGCAACGATACTCCACCGAGCTCACCGCCGCCGAGGAGACGCGCGTCGCCGCGCTCGCGGCGGCGATCGTGACGATGCGTCAGGTCCTCGAGCTCGCGCCAATCCCCAGCGAGAAGCTGCCCCTTCGTCAGGCACGCATGGAGCACTGGGCCCTCACGGGCCGCTCCATCGAGGACGCGGAGACGCTGGCGATCCGGAATCTGCACGGTGCTCTCGTGCTCGACGAGCACGGGCAGATCAAGGTGCTGAGCAACCGCACCTGGCGTGGGACCTGGCGCAACATCACGCTCTGGCGCGACGGTGTCGGCGGTCTCCGCGCGAACGCGCTCATGGACTACCTCGCGCGCCTGGTCGCTCTCGCTCAACGCCGCGCTCCCGACGTCGCGCGCAATCTCCTCGAGCGCAGCGAAGCCCTCGTCGCGACGTACTCGCTGCTTCCCCCCGGTCCGAGATCTTCTCAGGCCGACTAGCGTCCGGGCAGAGGGCAGAGGGCTGAGCGCAGAGGGTCAAGGCGTGTGCAGTTCACCCTCTGCGCTCAGCCCTCTGCCCTCTGCCCGTTAAGTCACGGCCACCTGCCGCACACTGAGCTGCACTGCAGCCGCGGGCGCGTCATCGATGTGGAGGAGGAAGGTGTAGCGGCCGGCCGTGGGGACGTTGAAGAGATCGAACTGGAGCGGCAGGTCTACCGCTACCGAATCCAGCCCCGCGGGCATCGGGGGAAGGCTCACCTCTCCCCCTGGCCGTCCGATCTCCTTACCGCCCGGATCGGACATCAGCACCTCGACCTTGTGAGGGCGGCCAGCCTCCTCGCGCGTGAAGAGGATCCGCGCGGCGAAAGCGATGCGCGGCAGCGTGAAGGGAATCGTCGCCACCTGCAGATCGTTGAAGACGCCAACGAGTGTCGGGCGGCCGTCGTTGCCGAGGATGACCTGGTCGCAGAGCGCGACATATTGGACGTGCACGAGTTCTCTTGGTTCGCGGGTGAAGAATACTACCGTCAAGGGATGAGGATCGCAGCGCCGTGTATACGGCCGCGCCGCAGCGCGTCCAGCGCTTCGTTCGCCTGGTCGAGCGGGAATCGCTGGACCTCCGTTCGGACAGGCACCCTCGGTGCCAGCGCAAGAAACTCGTCGCCGTCGCGGCGCGTGAGATTCGCGACCGAACGAATCATCCGCTCACCCCACAGCCATTCGTAGGGGAAGGCGGGGATGTCACTCATGTGAATGCCCGCGCAGACGACGACGCCACCCTTCGCCGTCGCCCGGAGCGCCGCGGGCACGAGCTCGCCCACGGGCGCGAAGATGAGCGCCGCATCCAGCGGCTCCGGAATCTCCGTCGTCGCGCCTGCCCACGCGGCTCCCATCTGCCGCGCGAATTCCTGCGACGCCGTGTCCCCGGCACGGGTGAAGGCGAAGACTCGCTGTCCGCGCGCGACGGCGACCTGCGTGACGAGATGCGCCGCCGCGCCGAACCCGTAGATCCCGATTCGCCTGGCCACCGCCGGCTCGCCCGCGAGTCGCAGCGCACGGAAGCCGATCAGCCCAGCGCAGAGGAGCGGCGCGGCGTGGGCGTCATCGTATTCGCCAGGGATCGGAAAACAGTATCGCGCGTCGGCGACGCAGAGCTCGGCGTATCCGCCATCGATGTCATAGCCGGTGAAGCGTGCGCGATCACAGAGATTCTCGCGTCCGGTGGTGCAGTAGACGCATTCGCCGCACGTCCAACCCAGCCACGGCACGCCGACGCGATCGCCGGCTCGAAACCCCGAGGCGTCGTCGACCACTTTTCCAACAATTTCGTGTCCGAGTACCAGCGGGAGCTTGGGTCGCGTCAGCTCGCCATCGAGAATGTGCAGATCGGTCCGGCAGACTGCGCACGCCGCGACACGGATCAAGAGCTGCCCGTCTCGCGGCACAGGCGCCGGTAATTCACATTCTTTCAACATGGTGCCGGCGCCGGCATGCTCCAGCAGCATCGCGCGCATCCCGAACGTTAACGCGATTCGGCGGCTCCGATCGATTCGCCCACGATTTTCGCGAGGGCCATGATGGTGACCATCGGGTTCACGCCGGACGACGCGGGGAAGAGGCTCGCGTCCGCGACGTAGAGGCCCGCGATGCCGCGCACGGCGCCGCGCTCGTCACAGACGGCATTCTGCGCGTCCGCGCCGATGCGGCAGGTGCCCATCTGGTGCGCGCTGAAGAGCGTCGACCAGTTGCGGTCGAGCGGGCTCGTGGAGATGCGGTGGCAGAAGTCGTCGATTGCGGCGGTCGTGACGCGACGGACGTCGAGCGTGTGCGGGCGAGAGTGGAGGGTGATGACCTCCTCGGCGCCGGCAGCCACGTGTGCCCGAACGGCCGCCTCGATCCCGCTCTTGAGATGCGACAGCTCGCGCGGGCCCGGTCGATACTCGATCGCCGCCCGTCCCTCGCGCCGCAGGCGAATGCGCCCGCTGGTGCTGTCGCGCGTGAGCACGATCGTCGCGGAGACGCGCGCCGCGCGCTGCATGTGTGCCCGATGCGCGCGCGCGCCGTGCCAGGGCAGCGCGAGCGCGAGCAGCCCAGGATGGGCCGGTGCGACTTCGAGGCGGACACCGTAATTGCCGTCCAGCGCCGCGTGCTCCTCGGACATGCCGGACTGCGGCGGACCTTCCCAGGCGCGAATCGTGTCCGGATACACACCGGCGACGGCGCTCGTCGGATGCAACGTCAGATTCCTGCCTAACGCGGGATGCCGCACGCCGGAGCGGAGGAGGAGCGCCGGTGTCTCGATGCCGCCCGCGGCGACCACGACCACTGGCGCGCGCACCACGACCTTGAATTCGGTACCCATCGAGGAGCCCGCGTCACGGGCCACGGCGCGGACCCCGTTCACTCGTCCGCGCTCGTGGACGACGCGTGTCACGCGGCAGTTGGGTACGATCGTCGCCTTTCCGGCGCTCTGCGCATCGGCGAGGAAGGTCAGCGCCGTGCCCTGCTTTCCTCCATGGCGGCAGCCGAAGACGCACCAGCCGCATTGGGTGGGATCGCAGCCCCTCGCGTTGCGGGGCGTATGCGACCACCGCCAGCCTAACGAATTGCACCCGCGTCGCAGCGCGTCGTTGTTGGCGTTGATCTCGCTCTCTGCTGTGCCGACGCCGATGCGATCACAGACGGCGTCCATCGCTCGGGTCAACCGCTCGTCGGCGAACATCGACAGCCCCGATGCCGACGCCCACTCGTGCCGGATCGGATCGGGCAGGCGCAGCGACGTCTGCCAGTTCACCGTCGTTCCGCCGCCGATGGACGACCCGGCGAGAATCGCCACGCCGAGGTCACGCGACGACGTCGTGGCCCGGTCGAGGTAGAGCCGTTGCATGCCGACGATCTCGCGCTGGTCGAACTGTGGCGCCTGATCCGCCGGACCCTGCTCGAGCACGATCACGCGCATGCCCGTGCGCGCAAGCTCCGCGGCGACAACGCCGCCGCCGGCGCCAGATCCGACGACGCACACGTCGGCCTCGAGCTGGACCGGCGCGTCGATGTGAGTCAACGTAAGCGCGGCGTCGCGCGCCGGCATCGTGGGCATCGGGGCGTAGCCGACGCCCCGCCAAGTCGGGTTGCCGCGCCGCTCGTCCATCAGCGCGTAGAAGAGAAAGGACGCGAGCCGCTTCACGCCCTGGAATCCCTTCCGTGCCAGCGGCACGGAGCTCGTCGACATGGCGAGCAATACGCGCTCCCGATCTTCCGCCCGCAACGATCGGAACGACTTCGCCTTCCCGATGATCCCAAGGACGAAGAGGGGATGATCGAGCGCGCGCAGGAGAAGGCGGAAGTCCTGAACCTGCTCCTGCGGCACCGCGGAAAGCGCCTCCTCGATTGCCCCCGGGACGCCTAACGATATGGCGTCCGCCGCGAACAGCTCGGCGTCGTCGCCGCCCGTTGCCTCGAGGCGGGGAAAGAGCGCCCCACACACCCAGAGGAGCGTCGTCCGCTCGTCAGGCGAGAGCAGTGACGGAGCGAGCGAGTGCGCGAAGCGCTCGGGTGCGGAGGATATGGTCATTCTGCTTTCTTACTCGCCCCTCCATGCGGGTCCTCGAACGATCTTGCCCGGCTTCGCACCCGTCACCTTTCCGTCACTCACGACCGCCACACCGTTTACCAGTACGTATTTGACACCGACGGAGAGCTGATGCGGCTTTTCGTACGTTGCCTTGTCGATGATGGTGTTCGGGTCGAAGAGCATCAGGTCGGCGTACATCCCCTCGCGCAGCTCGCCGCGATCGCGGATGCTCAGTCGATCGGCGACGGCGCTGGTCATCTTTCGTACGGCGTCCTCCAGCGTCAGGATTCGCTGCTCGCGCACGAAGCGGCCGAGGATGCGCGGGTACGTGCCGTACGCTCGCGGATGCGTCGCGATCTTCGCGCTGTCCGGGTCGAACGCTTCCGCGTCCGTTCCAAACTTCATCCAGGGCTTCCTGACCTGCATCGCCACGTTCGAGTCCGACGCCACGAAGATCACCTGACTCAGCTTGTTCTGCTCGGCGATCGTTAGGTCCATCAGCGCGTCCGACCAGTCCTTGTGCATCGCCTGGGCGATTTCGGGCAGCCGCTTGCCCTCGAACTTCTTGAGCGAGTCGACCGTGAAGCCGACCACTTCCACTCCGGCCGGCGTCGCCGCCATGCACAGACTCTCGAAGCCAGCGTGCTCGCTCGTCATCTCGCGCTTGATCTTCGCCCGCGTCGTCGCGTCCTTCAGCCGATCGATGAGCTTGCCGTCCGCGTGCGCCCACGGTGGGATGCACGACGAGAGATTGTTCTGCCCGGCGACGTACGGGTACTGATCGGTCGCCACGTCCTGGCCCGCCGCACGCGCCGAATCGATCTTGGCGACGACCTGCGCCGCCTTCGGCCAGTTGCGCACGCCCGCGGCCTTGAGATGATAGATCTCCACCGGCACGCCGCCTTCCTTGCCGATTCGAATGGCCTCGTCGACGGCCTCGACCAACCGGTCGCCTTCGGATCGCATGTGGGTGATGTAGACGCCGCCGAGCGGAGCCATCGCCTTTGCCTCCTCGATGAGCTCTTCGGTCGACGCGTAATTGCCCGGCGGATAGATGAGCGCGCTCCCGACGCCGAACGCGCCATCGAGCATCGCGTCGCGGACCACGCGACGCATCGTGTCCAGCTCCGCGGCGTTCGCCGGCCCTTCCGTCATCCCTTTCGCGTAGGCGCGCACGGTGCCCGCGCCCACGAAGGAGCCGAAGTTGACGGACGCCGTATGCTTCTCCATCGCGCGCAGCCAGCTGTCGAAGCCGCGTGGTCCGGTGAACGAGCGCATCGCGCGCTGGAGCGACGTGTCCGTAGCGATCGCGGCGGACGATTGAAAGAGCTTGTCGTTCGCTGGCGCCGGCGTGTCGCCTTCGCCAAGGATCATCGTCGTGATGCCCTGCGTGATCATGCTGACGACGCGGCTGTCGCCGTTCAACAGCTCGGGATACGACTGGGCCTGAATGTCGATCACACCGGGTGCGACGACGAGCCCGCGCGCGTCGATGCGCTCCTTCGCGGCCGCGTCGCGGAGCGCTCCAGCGGGCGCGATGCGCGCGATGTGATCGCCGCTGATCGCGACGTCACCATAGAACCAGGGATTCCCGGTTCCGTCGACGATCCTGCCATTGCTGATGACGATGTCGTACTGCTGAGAGGAGCCCTGCTGCTTTGCGAGCGGCTCCGGCCGCACCGAACAGCCGACGAGGAAGGCGAGAGCGAGCAGAGGTGTGCCGATGCGCATGAGTCGATTGGCGAGTGACATTCGTTAGGCGAGAGAGTGACACGGGGAGGGAACACCAGACGATGGTCAGGAAAACCGTGCTCGTCCAGTGCAATGCGCCTCCAATTTGCATCGTGAAAGGCGGATTTCTTCCGGGGACGAGACGGCGATGTTCGATTCACGCGGACGATCTTCCGGCGAGAGCGGCAAGACAGTGGCGCTCGCGGCCGAGCTGCGACGGCAGGCACGGCCGCTCGCGAGCCCGAGCGATCTCGATCCACTGCTCGACCGCATCGGCGACGCGCGCTATGTCCTCCTCGGTGAGGCCTCGCATGGCACCTCCGAGTACTACAGCTGGCGCGCCGAGCTGTCGAAGCGACTCATGCGCGAGAAGGGATTCTCCTTCATCGCGGTCGAAGGCGACTGGCCCGATTGCTATCGCGTCAATCGGTACGTGAAGGGCTATGCGGACTCGGGCACTGGCGCGACGGACGTGCTGCACGCCTTCGAGCGCTGGCCCACGTGGATGTGGGCGAACCGCGAGATCGTCGAGCTCGTGGAATGGCTCCGCCGCTACAACGACCAGCGCCGTGTGCCCGACGATCGCAAAGTGGGCTTCTATGGACTCGACGTGTATTCGCTCTGGGACTCGATGCGGGCCGTCGTCGATTATCTCGAGCGGCTGGATCCGCAGCTCGCCGCCGGCGCGCGCCGCGCGTATCGCTGCTTCGAGCCGTACGGCGAAGACGAGCAGGAGTACGCGCGGGCGACTTATCTCGTGCCGACTTCCTGCGAGGACGAGGCGGTGTCGGTGCTGCGCGCGCTGCGGCAGCACGCTCCCGAGTACGCGCAGGACGGTGCAGAGGCGTACTTCAACGCCGAGCAGAACGCATTCGTAGCCCGGAACGCCGAGCTGTACTACCGCACGATGGTGCGCGGCGGCTCACAGTCGTGGAACGTGCGCGATCATCACATGGTCGATACGCTCGATCGGCTGATGGCGCACCACGAGCGCTTCAATCCGGACGCGAAGGCGATCGTCTGGGAGCACAACACTCACATCGGTGACGCGCGCTTCACGAACATGGCGAGCGCTGGCATGGTCAACGTCGGTCAGCTCGTTAGGCAGGCGCATGATGAAGATGGTGTCGTGCTCGTGGGCTTCGGGTCGCACCATGGCACGGTGATCGCCGGCGACGAATGGGGCGCGCCGATGCGACGGATGCGTGTTCCTGATGCTCGCGCCGGCAGCTGGGAGGCCACGATGCATGCCGCCGTAGGCGGCACGATGCCTAACGACTCGGCGCTCCTCGTCTTCGCCGACGCCGACGACGGCGGCATCGCCGAGCTCGACGAGCCGCTCGCCCACCGCGCGATCGGCGTGGTCTACGATCCAGGCGGCGAACGCTGGGGCAACTACGTCCCGACGCTCATCCCGCGGCGGTACGACGCGTTCCTGTACATCGACGAGACGCACGCCCTGTCGCCGCTGCACATGCCGGTCAAAGTCGGCGAGGTGCCGGAGACGTTTCCATCTGGGGAATAAGCCGTTCGCCGTGGCTGGTCTTCATGACGGGAGAGCATTGGAAACCGCAGAGGACGCAGAGGACGCAGAGGGGGCGAAATTTCACTCGTAGAGCTTCTTGAGATCGGCCTTCGCGAGGTCGATGAAGTACTGCGAGAGCTTCTGTACGACGAGCTCGCAATAAGCGCGGCCTTTCTCGGCGGACGACTGCTTTGGGTTGCCGACGCCGGTGTCGGCGGTGATCTGTTTCCAGTCGCGAGGCGTCCAGGCCCAGCCCTCTCGTAAGGCGGCAATCCTGAAGCGCCGCTCGCGGCCGTCGCCGGCTTCGCTCAGCGGCAGCATCGCGTCCGGCGCGAGGTGCATCATCACGCTCGTCTCGAGCTCACCAGCATGATCGCCTTGATCGACGAAGTGCGGCTTTGGGTCGACGATCTTGTACCAGTTCACCGTGCTGAGAAAGAC
>Ga0070681_10003979_pt1 | contig 13944 bp, 13 predicted proteins | sample KBSC83BmetaG_FD_65650 | JGI IMG/M metagenome (GOLD analysis project Ga0070681, IMG submission 65650) | Corn rhizosphere microbial communities from Kellogg Biological Station, Michigan, USA - KBS C8-3B metaG | ecosystem: Host-associated > Plants > Roots > Rhizosphere | place: USA: Michigan... | reverse complement strand
GTGAGAAGTCGACAGCCATCGGAAATCCCGTCTGCCAGGTGAGCACGGTGTCGGCACCGTTGCGATTGCCGCCCGCGCGCAGCGCGCAGAGCGATCCGCGGGTGGTCGAGTTGAGCGACTGCGTGAGCGCGATCAGCGAGTCCGCGCGCCTGGCCGGCGTGGCAACGTCCTCCGGCACCGACTCGGCGTCCGTCACGATCACGGCGTACCTGGCGCGATTCAATCGCGCACCGAGCTCCGTCACGCGCGCGACGATCGAGGCGCCTCCGAGCGTGCGACCCGCCAGATACCCGCGCAACGAGGCGAGGAAGAGCGACTCCTCCTCGGCGGTCATCTGGATGCGCACGTCCGCATCGTCGGGCCCGCGCTGCGAGCCGACGTCGACTGCGATCACGGTGCGATCGGCGCGTCCGTTCGGCACGTGGACACCCGCCGGGTCGGGCGCGTACCGACTCTGGAAGCGCGGATAGCTGCGCGCCGGATCGACCGCCCAGAAGACCAGCACATCCGCTCGATTGCGAATCTCGCCGAGCGTGGCGCCGGCGCGTCCTCGTCGCTGCGCTGCCAGAATGCCTGCGGATGCCGTGGCCGACGTCACCCCATCGACGAAGCCATGCAGCTGGTCCGCAATGGCCACGGCCGCGCGCTGCGCCTCACTCGTGAGATCGGGTGCGAGATAGACCAGCGGCGCGCGTGCGCTGTGCAGCAGCTCCGCGATCTCGCCTACGACATCCTCGATGGCGTTCGATCGTCCGCCCAGCACGGCACCGGGAAGCGAGCCGTCGCCGAACCAGCGAAGACCCAGCGCGCACGCATTGCGCGCCTCGACGATGCGCCCGCCCTCGACGACCACACCGATGTCATCGCACGCGCAGCCGCAGCCCAGGCAGACGGCGTTCTCGACGACCCGTGCGGATCCGCTCACGCGCTCTTGCGACGCATTCGTCCCTCGACCTCCGCAAATCGTATCCGCGCGCGCCGCACGAGAGCGGCGTAGCAGAGCGCGCTCGTGCGCCCACTCGCGAAGATAGTGCAAATCGGGCTTCCGCGCGCGATGCGCTCGCCAGGAACGGGAATATCGCGAACATCGTCATCGGAGAGCCAGCGGTCGGTGTCGCCGAGCACGACCGACCGGCGTGCGTACAGCACTGCCTTGCCATGCGCGACGGCCGGCGTGTGCTCGATGCCCGTCGAGTCCGCGAGCGTCGCGCTGCATCCCGCGACATGTGCCAGCCAGACCGAGCGCCCGGTTGCGCGCTCGACGAGCTCCATCGAGGCGGTGGGGCGAGGATTCACCTCGATCGCGTATGGAGTGGCTCCTCGCGCGATGAAGTCGACGCCGCACACCCCGCGCAGCCCGAACTCGCCCGTGACGATCGCCGCGAGCGCGCGTGCGTTCGCGAACAGCTCGGGACGGTGCGGTTCGAGGATGCTTCCGCAGTACGCGAATCCGGAAGCGCCGAACGCCGGGTCGCCCGAGAGCTGGCGCGTGATCGCCATCGGTACGATCCGCACACCGTCGGCGAGGAAGATGACGGAGCCCGCGCTGCCGCGAATGCGCTGCTGCACGATGGACGTGCGCGGCACCGGCATTCCGCGCGACCAGCGCACGATGTCGTGACCGCCGCCGGAGCGGCGGGGCTTGAGCAGCCAGCGCGTGGCATCCGAGTCGCGCGGAGGCGAGGCGCGCACCGCGGGCGAGTGCGCGCCCAGGCGCGGGAGCGCGCGCGCGAGCGCGAGCGGGTCGCGCACGCGACGCAGCACCGCCGGCGGGTTGCCGATCAGCGTGCGGCCGCGCGCGAGCGTCTCGACCGCAGCCGGCGAATTCTCGAAGCTCGAGACGTACGCCACCGCGCCCGCATCGATGCCGCGGCTCGCGCGCGCCACACGCATCGGATCGAAGCTGCCGTCGCTATCGCGCGGAACCGTGACGACGCGCGCGATCGCCCTGAGGTCCAGATCTCCGTAGGCGTCGAGCGCGATCACGCGGGCGCCCGCGCGCGCTGCCGACTCCGCGAGCGCCCGCACCGATACGCCCGCAAGCAGCACCGGCGCCCGAGACGCGTGATGCGCGCGGCTCACAGGCCGAGTCGGCGAAGCGCCACGTCGGGCGAGATGATCTTCAGGTGATCGAGCACGGTACCGTTCGCGTCGCGAATGCCCATGACATCGGTGAGCACGGCGTGCCGTCCACCGGCCAATCCATCCGCGAGCAGCGCCGCGCCCTGCGCCGCCTCCTTCGAGACGGTGGCGTAGCCGTGCAGGCGGCGCACCGGCGCGATCGTGCTCAGGCGGAGGTGAAGCTCCCGCACGACACTCGGCGCACGCGCCACGCGTCCCGAGATCAGGATCTCGTGAGGTGCGGGAACGGAGACGCGCAGGGCGGCAACGGCCTTCACGGCGCTCTCGATGAACGCCAGCCACGCGATGCTCTCCTCGCGCGTCGCGGCGAGGGAGAGCGTCTCGAGCGACACGTCGGGACGGCCGACGATGCTCTCGACGCCGCCGCGAAAGAGCAGCTCCTTCGTGATCGAGCCCGCGAGGAACGCGACCTCGCCATCGAGTGCGCCGGCGGCGCGCATCCCGAGCGGCCCGGCGCTTCCGCCCGCGCCATCGACGATCCGGCCATCGTGCACCGCGACGGCGGCACTGAACGCGCCGCCCAGCTCGAGCAGGATGAACGAGACCTCGTTGAGCGCGCACCCGCGACGCGTGCTCTGTTCGCGAATGCCCAGCGCCGCCGCGCACAGCTTGTCCGCCGTGCCCATGTCCACGCGATTGATCTTCCGGTGTGCGGGAACCGACGCGAGATGAATCACGCCCGGTGTGAACACCACCGGCAGCTCGGCCTCGACCATCGCCGCGGCGAGCTTGCGCAGACCGCCGATGCCACCGTGCTCGCCGGGCGCGGAGAGATAGGCGAGGCGGAGCGCGCGATCGTCTGCGGCGGCGACGGTGGTGAGCGGAAGTCCGTATCCCGACGGGCCCGCGATGAGATCGGCGCCGAGCTCGCGGAGCATCTGCGCGAATGCGGCAGGGTCGGCCAGTGCTTCCGCGGTCGGGAACGAGCGGTCGAGCACCAGCGCGCCGTCATCGAGTGCGCACACATCGATGCTGACGGTGCCGGGATCGATGCCAACGGCGAGCACGCGCGGCTCCGGTGTGCGCGCCCGCTACTCGTGCATGATCTCTTTCGCCACGTCCTCGATCGTTTCCGCGTCCAGCACGAGGTCGTTGCGCGAGAAGAGCCGCGCGATGCACTCCTTGTGCAGCTTCATCTTGAAGTTGCCGATGCCGAGCGCGCCGAAGGCGATCGCGCCCTCGCGCGTTGCGCCATCATCGTTCACTTCCACGCCCTCGACGCCGAGCGGCGGCACGGCGTTCAGGTCGACCACCACCTTGAACTTCCCTGCCCACGCGGCGCGCGGTACCAGCATGATGCCCGCAGGGCCCGCGTTCAGCAGCACCTCGTTGCCCGCTACCGCGCCGGCCGCCTGCGAGGCCTCGCGCAGCGGCACCGAGTGCACCGTTCCGCCGAAGCGATCGCAGATCTCCTTCGACACGCGCTCGCCATCTTCCGGCTTGCGTGAGGTGATGGTGACATCCGCGCCGGCCTTCGCGAAGAGACCAGCGGCGCGCGTGCCCACGGGTCCCGTGCCGGCGGTGACGACGATCTTTCGTCCCTTGACGCTGCCGCCGAGCGCCTGGGTGATCTTCACGACGGCGGCGACGGCTGTGGTGTTCGATCCGTTGGAGTCGAGCATCGTGGACACGCGCATCGGGCCGAAGAACGCCTTGTTGGCGGCGACGAGCAGCTTCTCACCGGCGGACATGTCGGAGCCGCCGATGAAGATCGCGGTGTTCTTCAGGTCCTTCGGGCCGCGCGTGAAGATGCATCCGTGTACGAGATCGCGAACCTCGCCCTCGGTGACGCCGCCCTCGCTCATGATGCGATCGGCGCCTGCATCGTATGCGACGACCTGATCGAAAACGCTCGGAAGACGCGAGCTGTCGAGCTGCAGCAGGAGTTTGAGCATGGTGACGGACGGGCTGAGGGTGATCCGGAGGCGAAAGGGAAAGCTACTACGACCGAAACGCATCGAGGGGCGAGATATCCTCGCCCCTCGATGCGCTCTGCACGCCGCGATACACGACGCCGGGCGTCATGCCGCGGCGAGCCGTTACTTGCTGTCGGCGCCGCCGGCGAAGGGGTGCGTGGCCGTCTTCGCGGACGCGATGACCGAGTCGACCTTCGGCTCGTTCTTCATGGCGCGGGCGATGGACTCCTTCGTCGCCTGATAGTTATAGGCGAAGATCTTCTTGTCGTCCGAGGCATCCCAGTGAATGAAGACGCCGACGATGACGACGAGGTCCTCGACGCGATCCTTCGGGATGACGCCGGCCGAAACGGAATCGACGACGGCGCGCGCGACGGCAGCCTGCGCGGGACCAAACATCTGGACCGCCTGCTTCGCGCCCTTGATCGTGACCTTGTTGAAGAGGATCGTGTCCGGCTTCGCAGGAAGGTTGGGTGCGACCACGGCGAGCAGCGTCGTGAAACCGTCCTTGTTGTTCGTCAGCGCGTTCGTGAACGCCTGACCCGCATGTCCCGACTTGGAACCGATGATGAGATCGATGTGCGCGACTTCGTTGCCATCGCCCACGAGGGATTCGCCCAGCGAGAAATCAGCTGCCATGATCACTACCTCCGTACCGGTGAGAAAGGATTGCTACGCACACCATCTCGTGATGACTCGTTCTCGTGATGACTCGTTGATTCATCGGGAGTCGTAGAGCCGTACAGTCGTGTGCGCTTGTCCAGATGCGCATACGCTGGCGGGCCGTGAACATGGGTTGACCGAGGGTTGCGTGTCAAGCGGAGCAGGATGAAGATCGCGTCGCGCCGGGTTCCAAGGTTCGCGCGAGTAGTGCAAGTTTGGTCCATGCGAGTTCCCATCGTGACGTTCCGGCTGGCGAACGGGCTGGCCGTGACACTCTCCGAGGATCATACCGCGCCCATCGTCGCCGTGAACCTCTGGTATCACGTCGGCTCGGCGAACGAGCGACCGGGGCGCACGGGGTTCGCGCATCTCTTCGAGCACATGCTCTTCCAGGGCTCCGCACACGTGGGTGCGAACGAGCATTTCGAGATCGTGCAGCGTGCGGGGGGAACCCTCAACGGCTCTACCTGGCTCGACCGTACGAACTATTTCGAGACCGTTCCGTCGAACCAGCTGGCGACGGCACTGTGGCTGGAGGCGGACCGGATGGGGCAGCTGCTGCCGGCGATGACGCAGCAGAAGCTGGATACGCAGCGCGATGTGGTGAAGAACGAACGCCGCTGGAGCGTCGACAATCAGCCATATGGCACGTGGTGGGAACGGCTGCCGGCGCTGGCGTTTCCGCCGAACCATCCGTTTCATCATTCGCTCATCGGGTCGATGGAGGATCTGAGCGAGGCGAGCCTGGAGGACATCGCGCGGTTCTTCGCGACGTACTACACGCCGGACAATGCGGTGCTCTCGATCGCCGGGGATTTCGATCCGGGTGAGGCGCGTGCGCTGGTCGAGCAGTTCTTCGGACCGATCCCGCGTGGCGGGGGGAAGCCACCCTTGCCTCCGATGGAGGTGCCGGCGCATTTCGGGAAGTGGGAACGGCAGGTGGTGCCGGACGCGGTGATGTTGCCGCGACTGTTCCTCGGCTTCCGCTCGCCGGTGTTCGGAAGCGATGAGCACTACGTCGCGACAGTGCTCGCCACCATCCTCGGTACCGGCAAAGGGAGCAGATTCCAGCGCGCGCTCGTGCGCGAGCGCGAGATCGCGTCCGAAGCCTCCGCGTTCACCTTCGATCTCGCCAAAGGCGCGGACCTGCTCATCGCCGACGTCACCGCCCGGCCGGGCGTCAGCGCCGAGACGCTCGAGGCGGAGGTGGTGCGCGAGATCGATCGCGTGCGGAACGAGGGAGTCACCGACGACGAGGTCCAGCGCGCCGTCGCCCTCCTCGAGACCGCGCTCGTGAGCGCGCTGCAATCCGCCGGGGACCGCGCCGACAAGCTCTCGATGTTCGCGACCTACCTCGGGGATCCCGGGCTCGTGAACGAGCAGATGGACTGCTATCAGCGCGTCACGTCGGCGCAGGTGAGCCGGCTCGCTCGCGAGATGCTGGGCGAGGACAACCGGGTGAGCCTGATCTACGTTCCCGCAGACGACGCCCAGGACAAGAGCAGCGCGCAGGTGGAAGTCGACGAGCCCGTGGGTGCGGCACGTTGACCGCTCCCGGCACCGGCTCGAACGCGGGCTCCAGCACGGGCGCGACGCGTCCCCAGCCCGGGCCGCCGCGCGATTATCGCTTCCCGTTCTTCGAGCGCGTCACACTCGAAAACGGACTCGGCGTCATCGTCGCACCGGTGCGCAAGCTGCCCATCGTGTCGGCCGTGCTGACGGTCGACGCGGGTGCGGCGTCGGAGCCTCCGGGCGCCTACGGCGTCGCGCAGCTCACGGCGCAGATGCTGCTCGAGGGAACGCGATCGCGAAACGGAGATGCGCTGAGCGAGCAGTTCGAGCGCTGGGGTGCGGCAGTGGGCGCCTCGGCGGATTGGGACGCCGCGATGCTCTCGATGACGGTGCTGGCGCCCCGCCTGGAGGAGGCGATGGCGCTGTTCGCGGAGGTGCTGCTCGAGCCTGCGTTTCCTGAGCGGGAGCTGGCGCGCATCAAGGCCGAGCGGTTGGCGGAGCTGCTGCAGCTTCGGACGGAGCCGCGAGGGCTCGCGGATGAGATGTTCACGCGTTTCGTGTACGATGCGTCGTCGCGCTACGCGCGCCCGGAGCATGGCGACGTCGCATCGGTGAAGTCGATCGACCGCGCGGCCGTGGAGCGCTATTACCAGACGCGCTATCGCCCCGCGGGAGCCACGCTGATTCTGGTGGGCGACCTCGGTGTGTCCGACGGGGTGGCGCTGGCGCAGCGGCTGTTCGGCGGATGGGCCGGAACCGCGGCGCCCGCGATCGTCGTGAGCGACACGCCGGCGCGCAGCACGCGCGCCGTGCACATCGTGCGCAAGGAAGACGCGCCGCAGTCGGAGATTCGCGTTGGTCACGTGGGACTTCCGCGCCGGCACCCCGACTACTTCCCTGCCCTCATCCTGAACGGACTGCTCGGCGGACTGTTCTCCTCGCGCATCAATCTGAATCTGCGCGAGGTGCACGCGTACACGTACGGCGCGCATTCATCGTTCGACTGGCGCCGCGGGGCGGGTCCGTTCGTGGTCTCGACGGCCGTCAAGAGCGATGTCACCGCCGACGCCGCGCGCGAGATTCTGCTCGAGATCTCGCGCATTCGCGCGGATGCGGTGAGCGAGGATGAGCTCACGCTCGCCACGAGCTACCTCGATGGCGTCTTTCCCATCCGCTACGAGACGACGGACTCGATCGCCCGGGCGCTCGCGGCGCTCACGGTGTACGACCTGCCGAACGACTACTTCGACAACTACCGCGCGAACATCAGGCGCGTCACCGCGATGGACGTACTGCACGCGGCCGACCGGTACCTGCATCCCGACCAGCTGCAGCTGGTGGTGGTGGGCGACCCGGCCGTGATCTCGGCGCCGCTCGCGACACTGGAGGCCGGACCCGTGACGGTCTACGACGCCGAGGGGCGGCCGGAACGGTGAAGGACTCGGAGCGCGTGGGCCAGGTCGCGAGCCGCCGCGAGTACACGGGGCGCGTGATCAATCTCGACATCGATCAGGTTCGCTTTCCGAACGGGAAGGTGGGCGAGCTCGAGATGATCCGGCACTCCGGCGCGAGCGCCGTGCTCCCGTTTCTGGGCGATCCGGCCGGCGAAGACCCCACGATCCTGCTCATTCGCCAGTACCGGTACGCCGCCGACGGGTTCATCTACGAGATCCCTGCGGGCCGGCTGGAGCCCGGGGAGCCACCCGAGCAGTGCGCCGTGCGCGAGCTCCGGGAAGAGACCGGCTGCACGGCGGCGAAAATGGAGCATCTCTACACGATGTACACGACGCCGGGCTTCACCGACGAGATGATCCACCTGTTCGTGGCGACCGGGCTCGAACGTGGCGAGACCGCGCTCGAGCAGGATGAGTTCGTGGAGGTGGTGCCGACGACCATGTCTGCCGCGCTGCGATTGATCAAGGACGGCACGATCAACGATGCGAAGACGGCGCTCAGCATTCTCTACGTCGCGGGCTTTTACCTCGGGCGCTGAGCTCGCCAGAAGCGCGATCCGAAGCGACACGATGTGTCCCCTCAAATCGCGTTTTATTCGTCCTCCAAAGTAGACAGCCCGCCTCCAAGCCGTTATTTTTCCCTGCAGTATCGCCAACGCAAACGATTGCCTTTCTGTGATTTAGCCTTTTGGAAGGCAGCGTGGAACAACGGGGCACGACCCCTGCTTTTCATTGCGTCCGACGGAAGCACAGGCTGTGCACCACTGCTTCCCGATGGTGCGGCGAACTCAATCTGGCTTTGGGGGACACCCAAGATGGCACACGTGGCGATGGAAGCGAGGGCGGCGATACCGGGATCGGTTCGCGCCCAGCTGCAGACGCTCGAAGACGCGGATCTGGTCGCCTCGTTTCTGGGCGGTGAGGAACGTGCTTTCCAGGAAATCGTGGAGCGCTACCAAACGCGCCTGCTGAATTTCATCTACCGCACGATCGGCGATCGTGAGCGCGGCGAGGACCTCGTTCAGGAGGTCTTCATCCGGGTGTACCGCCACATGGCGCGCTTCGATCGATCGAAGAAATTCTCCACGTGGATCTACACGATCGCGTCCAACCTCGCGAAGAACGAGCTTCGGAACCGGTCGCGCAACCCACTCGTGTTCTTCCAGACGATCCGCAAGAACTGGCAGGATGACGATCGTCCGCTCCAGTTCGAGGACGTGAACTCACGCCCGGACGATCTGTACCGCCGCCGCCATCTCCGCTCGCTCGTCGAGGCATCCGTGGCGCGTCTTCCCGAGCACCATCGCCAGGTGTTCATCCTGCGCGAGCTCGAGGGGAAGTCGTACGAGGAGATCGCCGAGATCACGAATTGCAACCTGGGAACGGTCAAATCGCGACTCAACCGCGCCCGGAACGCATTCGCGCAGATCATCGAGCCGGGGCTGCGGTAGGACGAACCGTTCGGAGCGCGGCAGCGGCGGCGTCCCGGTCCCCTCCTGACCTTCAGGGGCCTCGGGGCGCCGCCAACGCTGGCGGGGGCGTGATCCCGCACACATCATTCGGAACCCGGCCGATGCTGGTGGGTACAGTCTGTGGCCTCACCGAAGTGATGTAGCCCGAATGGATTGTCTCGAATTTCGCAATCAGTACCTCGCCTTCGTCGACCAGACGCTTCCGCTCGCGGAGCAATCCGCGGCGGCCATGCATCTGGCCACGTGCAGCATCTGCGAGCGCCACGATCTGGCGATGCGGCGCGGCCTCATGGTGCTGCGAAATCTGCCGTCCGTCGAGCCGTCGTCCGACTTCTACGACCGGCTCACCAGCACGTTGCACCGGATGGAGCGCGCCGATGCGCACGCGTCGCGGTATCGGGGGCCCGGCCTGGGCTCGTTCGCAGCCGCAGCGGCGGGGGTCGTGGGCATCGGCTTCATGGCGGCAGTGCTCTTCAACTGGACATCGCAGGCGCGCAATCTCGCGCTCGCGCCCGTCGTCGCCAGCACGCCCGCCGTCGCCCCCTACCCGGTGACGAATTCGAGCTTCGTCGCGAGTGCCAGCGCCGGTCTGCCGATGTGGCCCGCCGCCATGCTCGTGGACCAGGCGCCCGTGCGCTTCGCCAGCGAAGAGCTGCTCGGCCGCTAGCTCCGTCGCTCGCTCGTTCGCAGCACCCGCACCGTCACGGCGTCTGGCGCTGCGGCGCTCCGGCCATCATCGATCCCATGAGCTCCTTGATGTGCGTCGACACGAACGAGATGTTCTCCAGGATGACGGGAGGCACCTTGCTCGCGTCGAGCTTGCCCATCGCCTTCAGCTGAAAGCCCTTCATGGCCTGCTGAAGCGCAATCGACGTCAGTAGAAAGTCCTTCCCGTTCGTCCCCGCATGCTGCAGCGCGGCGTGCATCGCGGGCTCGTCGTCGAACCGCTTCCCCGCCTCCTCCACGTTCTTCGGACGCCCGCCCGCGCGGATGTGCGCCTCGACCTCCGGATGCGTCGAGTGCAGGGAATCGAGGGCGTGTTTCGCCGCCGTCCACCGCTGCAGCCGTTCGGATGTCAGACGGAAGGTGTCGATCTCGCGAATGGACGTGTCGTGTGTGGCCGGCACGGGCTGGAGGCCAAGCTGCGCGCCGGAATCGGAGGATGGCGATCCGGAGGACCGAGCCCGCGCCCCGCTGGCCTGCGGCGGCTTGTCCTGATAGCACGCGAGTGCGCACGCGACGGTGACGAGCGCACCGAACGTGGCGACGCGACGAGCGGCGAATGAATGCTGCAGTGGGAGCTCGGAGACGAGGAGAGAAGCGAAGTGGTCGGGACGGATGCGCGCGGCACGCGCGGAGCACGAGGCGCGATCGATTCGAGAATACCACGCGCGACCAGTGGAGGCAACCGAGCGGCGCGCTCGGCACAGCGCGCCGCTGCACCCCCAAGGACACTATATTCACGAGATGCCTGCGGTTCTCGAACGCGCGTTCCGGAAGTCGCTTCAGCGCGGCGATTTCGAGCGCGTCTACTACTTCCATGGGGATGATGACTTCCTCAAGGAACAGGCGGTGCGCGATCTGGTCGCAGCCGCGGTGGATCCGTCCACGCGCGACTTCAACCTCGACATCCGCTCCGGCGCCGAGCTGGATGCGGAAACGCTCGGAAGTCTCCTCGGCACTCCGCCGATGATGGCCGAGCGGCGCGTCGTGGTCGTGCGCGATGTTGCCGCACTGCGCAAGGACGCCCGGGCCGCGCTGGACCGCTATCTGGAGCAGCCCGCCCCCGACGTGACGCTCATTCTCGTCGCACCCGCGGGCGAGAAGGCGAAGCTGGACAAGGCGCTCGAGTCACGTTCGGGGACGATGGAGTTCGCGCCGCTCACGGGCGATCGTGTTCCGCGATGGATCACGCATCACGTCGAGACCGTGCTCGGAGCGACGATCACGCCGGAGGCGGCCGAGCTGCTCCAGCAGGCGACGGGAAACGAGCTCGCCGCGCTCGCCGCGGAGCTCGACAAGCTCGCGAGCTACGCCGGCGGCGGTACGATCGACGAGGCCGCGGTTGCCGATGTCGTGGGCGTCCGCCGCGGCGAGACGCTCGGCGACTTCCTCGACCGCGTCGCGGCTCGCGATGTGGCGGGCGCGCTCGCCCTCCTGCCACACATCCTCGCACAGCCGAAGACGAGCGCCGTCTCGGTCGTCATGGCGCTGACGACGCAGATGCTCGCGATCGGCTGGGGGATCACGCGCAGCCGCGCGGACTACTTCGAGCTGCTCAAGAGCGGAAAGGCGTTTCCGATGCGACCCTGGGGCGAAGCCGCGCGCGCGTGGAGCGCGGCCGAGCGCCACTGGGACAGCGAGGCGATCGACGCGGCGCTCGATGCGCTGCTCGCCGCGGACATCGCGCTCAAGGAGACGCGCCTCTCCTCCGATACACAGCTGCTCACGAATCTCGTGCTCGCGATCTGCGGAGCCGAACGCTCCACGGATGCCGCGCGGCTTCTCCTCTCCGCCGTCCCGGCGTGACGCATCACCTTCGCCGACCGCTCATGACCCGATCTCTCGCTTCACTCGCTTCACTGATGGTCCTTCTCGTGTGCGCCGCTCCCGTCGCGGCGCAGGCGACTCCCGCTCCGGACACCACCATCGTCGCCGACAGCTCGGACAGCATCTTCGTCCGCGCGCAGCGCATGGCGGCGGAAGGGCAGGGCGATGCCGCCCGCGCGCTGGTGCAGCACGAGATCGACATCTCGCCTGCGGGCTCGCCGCACTACGTGGACGCGCTCTACTGGCGAGCCGTGGTCGCGGCGACGGCGGCGGACGCCGAGCGCGATCTGCGGCGCATCATCATCGAGTACCCGCTTTCTCCGCGCAACGAGGACGCGCTGCTGCGGCTCGCGCAGCTCGAGATGACCCGCGGCGACAACGACCAGGCACTCGCCCATCTGCAGCGGCTCGTGATCGATCATCCCACGAGCCCGTCCCGCGCACGCGCATCGTTCTGGATGGCACGCGTGTACTTCGACAAGAACCAGGCGCCTGCCGCGTGCCGGAGTCTCGCCGACGCCGCCCGCAACACCTCGGCGGCGCAGGTCGAGCAGCGCAACCAGATCGACTTCTGGATGCAGCGCTGCCGCGGCGTGGACACGTCGGCTGTCGCCTCGACGACGGCCGATACCACAGCGGCGCCCACGGCATCCGCCTCCACATCCGCGGCGGAGACCGCGCCGCCACCGCCTCCGGCGCCTGCCACCACGACCACCACCACCAGATCGTCGACGACTTCCACCCGCGCGAGATCCGCATCGAGCAGCGCGAAGTACACGGTGCAGGTGGGTGCGTATCCGACGCGCGCGTCGGCGGAATCGCATCGCAAGAGTCTCGCGGCGCGCGGCATCGATGCACGCGTGGTCGGAACGTCCGCGCCGTATCGCGTGCGCGTCGGCCGGTACGGCACGCGGGCGGCGGCCGACGCGGCGGCGCAGCGCCTCAAGGCGAAGAAGCTGTCCGTGTACGTGACGGAGGCCGAGCCGCAGTGAGCCGCGAGACGCCGCTGATGGAGCATTGGCGCGAGATGAAGTCGCGCAATCCCGGCGCGATCCTGCTCTACCGGCTCGGCGAGTTCTACGAGACGTTCTACGAGGACGCGGAGATCGCGTCGCGCGTGCTCGGGCTCACGCTCACCTCACGGAACAACGGCGCGGCCGCGGATGTGCCGCTCGCCGGCGTGCCCGCGAAGGCCATGAGCGGCTATCTGCGCCAGCTCGTGTCGCAGGGCTATCGCGTGGCGATCTGCGAGCAGATGGAGGATCCGAAAAACGCCAAAGGCGTCGTGCGCCGCGAAGTGGTGGAGACGATCACGCCCGGCGCCGCGTTCGCGGATGACCTGCTGGACCACTCGCGCAACAACTTCCTCTGCGCACTCGCTGTCGTGGGCGACCGGGCCGGCATCGCGGCGGCCGATCTCTCCACCGGCGAGCTCCGTCTCATCGTGTGCGAGACGACGGATCTCGAGCCGTACCTCGCGCGGCTCGCGCCCAGCGAGATGGTGCTCGTGCGCGGCGAGCGCGCGCCGCCCATGCGCGGACTCGGAGGCGAGGGGCCGCTCGTGACGGAGCGGGAGCGGTGGGAGTTCGATCCTGCGCTCGCGTCGGATGCGCTCGCGCAGCAGTTCGGCGTGGCGTCGCTCGAGGCGTTCGGCGTTGGCGCGAGCGATGCGCCCGCGGTGGGCGCCGCGGGCGCGCTTCTCCGTTATCTGCACGAGCTCCAGCCGCAGGGAATACCGCACCTCGCGCGGCCCGTGGTCGAGCGCGCGGGAAGCGCGATGCCGCTGGATGAGATGACGCGGCGCAACCTCGAGCTGGTGGAGTCGCTGCGAGGCGGAGACCGCAGCGGAACCCTGCTCGATGTGCTCGATCGCACCTCGACCCCGATGGGTGCGCGGCTCCTGCGCTCGTGGATTCTGACACCGCTCACCGAGCGCGCTCCCATCGACGCGCGCCTGAATGCCGTGGGCGCGCTCCTCGACGATGCGCTCGCGCGCGAGACGCTCCGCACGGCGCTCGATGGTGTTCGCGATGTCGAGCGCCTCGCGAGCAAGGCCGCCGCGGGCCGGGCCACTCCCCGCGAGCTCGGCGCGCTCGGCGCATCGCTCGCGCGCATGCCCGCCGTATCGGCGGCCGCGCGACGCGTGGACGGCGCGGGCGTGATGCGGGAGCTGCTCGCGAAGTGGGACGACTGCGCGGAGCTGAGCGCGGAGCTGGCGCGCGGGCTCGTGGATCG
>Ga0070681_10003978_pt1 | contig 13945 bp, 11 predicted proteins | sample KBSC83BmetaG_FD_65650 | JGI IMG/M metagenome (GOLD analysis project Ga0070681, IMG submission 65650) | Corn rhizosphere microbial communities from Kellogg Biological Station, Michigan, USA - KBS C8-3B metaG | ecosystem: Host-associated > Plants > Roots > Rhizosphere | place: USA: Michigan... | reverse complement strand
GTGTTGAGATCGCGCGGCAGGTTCTCGACGAGTTGCCACAACACGGGCGCATTCTCACGTTCAGCGAGAATTGCAGCGCGCGCCGACATCGCTTGATCGCAGAGTCGCGCGGTTTGCAGAATCGAGAGTGGATCGAGACTGGCGCCCTCGACACGCAAACGTGCGATCGCTTCGCCCGGATCAGTTAACCCGCTGAAAATCCATCTGACTCCGCGGCTCCGTAATGTTACGCACTCGGCGACTGCGGATAGTTCGCGTCGCAAGTAAGCCACGTCATCAAACGGGACGAGTGTTTCGACGCGACGCTGGCCCGGCTCGGTCTGAGCGTTGCGCTTTATCAACTCGAGCAGTTGCTGGTATTCGAGAGTTGTGAACGCCTGTTTGTTCAAGGGACCTAAAGGTTAAATCATGAGCCGCCGATTTGCACGGATGACCACGCATCGTACAATGAGAGTTCAACTTCAGATGAAAGGCGCATGCAATGGATGAGTTTGACCGCTATCGCGCGGCGATGAACGAGAAACTTCTCGGCAGTAATCACCTCGGCATCAAACGCTTCTTCGCGCTTGATACACAGGCTTACGAAAACGGCGCGCTCGACAAACGAACGAAAGAATTGATGGGCCTGGTGGCGTCTGCCGTGCTTCGTTGTGACGACTGCATCACGTATCACATCAAGCAATGCGCTGAGATTGGAATAAACCGGGAAGAGTTTCTCGACGCGTTCAACGTTGCGCTCGTTGTTGGCGGCTCGATCACGATTCCACACTTGCGACGCGCGATCGAACGCGTCGACGAACTGTTATCCATATGAAATCTGTAATCCTGACAATCGTTTTAATTTTCATGGCCCAGGGAGTTTTTATGTCCGCACAGGAACGACCGAAAGTTCGCGCACCGGAGATCACCGGTGGCCGCGGTTGGCTGAACACTGACAAGCCGCTGTCCATCGCCGCGTTGAAAGGCAAAGTGGTCCTGCTCGACTTCTGGACTTACGGCTGTATTAACTGCATCCACATCATTCCGGATCTCAAGAGGCTCGAGGCAAAGTATGCGAACCAACTGGTCGTGATCGGCATACACTCCGCCAAGTTTCAGAACGAGAAAGACACCGAAAACATCCGGCACATCATTCTTCGTTACGAGATCGAACACCCCGTTTACAACGACTCGGAATACGCGGTCTGGCAAAGCTACGGCGTACGCGCGTGGCCAACGCAGGTGCTCATCGATCCGGCTGGTTACATCATTGGGGGCGTCTCCGGCGAGGGTAATTACGACATCATCGATCAGGCGATAGCCAAGACAGTCGCGGATTTTCGCGCGAAAGGCGAGTTGAACGAAGAGCCGCTCAAACTCGTACTCGAACGCGCAAAAGTCGGCGAACTGCCGCTCGCCTTTCCTGGCAAGATTCTCGCCGACGCAAAAACTGATCGTCTCTTCATCGCCGATTCAAATCACAATCGCATCGTTGTTACTAAACTCGACGGCACACTCGTAGACACGATTGGCACAGGCGACATCGGGGCCACTGACGGCGCTTTTGACAAAGCGACGTTTTATCGCCCGCAGGGTTTGGCGCTCAACGGCGATAATCTATACGTCGCGGATACTGAAAACCATCTCATTCGCCGCATCGATTTGAAGTCGCGGACAGTCGAAACAATTGCGGGCACGGGCCAGCAAACCCACGACTACTTCAAAGTTGGACCAGCCCGGTCGGTGGCGCTGAGCTCGCCCTGGGATCTGCAACTGGTCGGTCACGTTCTCTACATCGCGATGGCGGGTCCACACCAGATCTGGATGCTCGATCTCGATAAAAATGAGGTGTCGACTTTCGCAGGCTCGGGTCGCGAAGCGCGACTCGATGGTCCACTTAAGGAAGCCGGTTTCGCGCAACCTTCTGGCATGGCGACGGACGGCAAAACGCTTTACGTCGCCGATAGCGAGTCGAACATCATTCGCGCGATCGATATCGCAGGCGGCTCAGTTAAGACTCTGGTTGGCGGCGATCTGTTTGAGTTCGGCGACGTCGATGGAACTGGCGACGACGTGCGTTTGCAACACCCGCTCGGGCTGCTGACTTACGGCGACAAACTCCTGATTGCCGACACGTACAATCACAAGATCAAGGAGCTTGATCCGAAGCAGGACAAAGTCACGTCGCTGTTCGGAACCGGAAAGCCAGGCCAGGCGGATGGACCGGCGCCTTCGTTTTACGAACCGGGCGGACTGGCCCTCGCGAATGGAAACCTCTACGTTGCAGATACAAACAATCACGCCATTCGCGTGATCGATCTGAAAACCAAACGCGCTATGACACTCAACATCAACGGTCTTACTCCGCCCGCGAAGAATGTGCAAGCACTCGAAACCGCGTCTGGACCGAACGCTGAAGAGATCAAGGTGCCGTCGCAACGTCTTCGTGCCGGCGCGAGTGGCACGCTTCAAATCGACGTGGAATTGCCGGCCGGCTACCATCTCAACCCACTCGCGCCGCAGCGTTACAAGATCTCGACTGAAGGCAAGAGTGTCGCCATCGACGACAAGCTCGCGGCGAGTGCGACAAAGGATCTGAAACTTCCGCTGCGCATCCCTTTAAATGTCACTGCGAATGGTCCTACAAGTCTGCGCGCGCAGGTCACGCTCTTTTATTGTCGCGAAGACAACACCGGAACTTGCCGCATTCGAACGCTCGTTTGGCAAGTACCGGTTGAAGTTACAAACGATGCGAATGCTCCGACGGAATTAAAACTACAGGGTAAGGTTGCGGCCACCGATTGAAGGGGCTAATATCGTCGCACCCCCAAAATTCATCGAACAAGGAGTGAGGCCGTGGCTGATAAACCATTTCTCACTGATATAAAGACTTTGCGCGAACGCGCGCGACAACACATCGAGAATGGCGCCGTGACCGAGGGCTACAGCGCCGACCGAGAGACAGTGATCAAGCTTTTGAACGAAGCATTGGCGACGGAGATAGTTTGTACGTTGCGATACAGGCGTCATTATTTTATGGCCGCCGGCATCAATGCCGAGAGTGTGGCCGCCGAGTTTCTGCAACACGCCAACGAAGAACAAGGCCACGCGGATCAGATTGCGCAGCGTATCGTACAGCTCAAAGGCGAACCAAACTTCAATCCGGAAGGACTGCTGATGCGCAGCCATGCGGAATACGTCGAAGGCACTTCGTTGCTGGATATGATCAAGGAAGATCTCGTGGCCGAGCGCATCGCAATCGACAGTTACCGCGAGATGATTACGTACTTCGGCAACGACGATCCGACGTCACGACGCATGATGGAAGGCATCCTCGCAGTCGAGGAGGAACATGCTGACGACCTCCAGAACATGCTGGAGAAGATGGGCTGACGCAGCAATCAAGTTATCCGGATATGGGTCCTATAGGACATATAGGACCTATATTTATTGGTCTTGCAGGGAGTATTCTTCCGCTGATTGTCCGAACGCAAGTCAAACCAAACTAACCCCGGCCGGCCAACGATGTGCCGTAGTTGCGGGGCAATCGTCGGCGCAGGTCAAACTCAATGCGCCGTCTGTGGAGCGCCAACCTCAGCGCAACCGCCCACAGACGCAAGGCAACATCCGACGGCGGACAAGGAAACAATCAGGTTCGCGCGCGCGGTACTCAATCGTCCTTACAAATTCACCATCGTACTGCTGATCGCAAATATCTTCGTCTTCCTCCTGATGTGGGAATCGAGCGGGTTATCGCTCGCGGCTCTGCAAAGGGGCTTTCCGGAGTCCGTGCTAATCGCGTACGGCGCCAAGGTCAATTACCTCATCAATGCTCCGTCTCATCAGTGGTGGCGATTCGTGACACCGATGTTCGTACACATCGATATTCTTCACCTGCTGATGAACATGTTCAGCCTGCTGATACTCGGACCGTTTGTCGAGAAGCTTTACGGGTCAGCCAAATTCGTCGTGTTCTGGGTGGTTACCGGCATTGCCGGCACGGTTGGCAGTTACTTGACGATTCGTCCGAGCCTTGCTCATGGAGCACTTGGCAGTTTTATCTTCCACGCTACCGACGTTCCTTCAGCGGGGGCTTCAGGGGCACTGTTCGGGTTGGTGGGTGTGCTCTTTGTTTTTGGTATCAAGTTTCGCCGTGAACTGCCCGAGGGTTTCAAACGTGTGTTCGGCACAGGACTGCTGCCGATCATCTTCATTAACTTATTCATCGGCTTTATCGGACGCAGCTTCATCGGCAACTCGGCGCATCTTGCCGGGCTTTTTTCAGGCGCGGCACTCGCGGCGTTTGTTGATTATCGGCGACCGGGCGTGCGCGCGAGTATCACAACCATCTGGCGCGTGTTGCAGGTGATGTCGCTGGCGGTGTTAATCGTCGCTGGTTATAAAATCGTCAGAAACTTCAACCGACCCGTGCTTGCTCGGACCGTACCTACACCTGCAAACAATACGACCTTTCGGGACTATGTGCGGGCGATGAATGAAGTTCAGGAAAAAGTTACGGCTGTGATTCATAACGACGATGTGACCGATGTGCCGGGCGTGACGCAGCGAGCGATGCAGGCGCCGATTCCCGATGCGAAGGCCGGGGAACTGCGGAGTCGTTTGTTGATCATTCTTTCGAATCTTACGAATGCCGCGGCGAGTCCAACAGACGGGCCGCGGCGGCCACCGAAGTTGGACCAGAAAATAGTTGATGAGTTTAGCCAGTGGCGCAAAGAATATGAGGACTGGTTGAAGATAGCGGCAAAGCTCTACGCTAATGAACAAGTCAGGAGAAATTATGGAAATCAGGAAAGTCGGTATTTTAGGATGTGGATTGATGGGTTCGGGTATTGCCCAGGTTGCGGCGACCGCCGGTTTTGAGACGGTCGTAAAAGAAGTTTCAGATGATCTGATCGCGCGCGGGTTCAGCGGTATTGAAAAGTCATTGGCGAAGTTTGCCGAAAAGGGGACGATAACGCCCGATCAGCAGAAGGAGATTCGCGGGCGTCTGTCGGGCACCACGTCGTTCAACGAGCTTGCGAATTGTGACATCATCATCGAAGCGATCATTGAGAACCTTGACGAGAAACGCAGCACCTATCGCAAGTTGGATGAGCTTTGCAAACCGGAGACTATCTTCGCGTCGAACACTTCGTCGTTATCGATTACCGAAATAATGACAGCGACATCCGCCGAGCGGCAGCGGCGTTTCATCGGCATGCACTTCTTCAATCCAGTGCCGCTGATGAAGCTGGTCGAAGTCGTGAAGACGATATTGACTGACGACGATGTTTACGAGCAGGCGGTGGAGTTCAGCAAGAAGCTCGGCAAGGTTCCGGTGCGAGCCGGCGACAAGACGGGTTTCATCGTCAACCGGCTGCTGGTGCCCTACATGCTCGATTCGATTCGCGCGCTCGAGGAGGGTGTCGGATCGATCGTTGACATCGATAATGCGATGAAACTCGGGTGTGGTTATCCGATGGGTCCGTTCACGCTCGGCGATTTCGTCGGGCTCGACACGACCTACTACATCGCGGAGATCATGTTCAACGAATTCCGCGAGAAGCGGTTCGCCCCACCGCCGCTACTGAAGCGCATGGTTCTGGCGGGCCTGTACGGTCGCAAATCAGGCCGCGGCTTCTACGACTACTCCAAAGACCCAAAGAACCCCACACCAATGAACCTGCTGTAAGAATAGCCGGATTCGATAACAAATAGCCGTCGCGTTCTCAATCTCAGAATGCTAGTATCACTCTCAGAAGGGAGGATCAATTAGATGAGTGAAGACCTCACAAAAAAATTATCAGGGAGCGACAGGGACGAAATCCTCGCGGTTATTAAGAATCTTGAGTCTTACATCCGCAGTTCCATTGATAGTCTGCAAACCTCAGTTGGTGGCATTGACGCACGACTTAGCCGGCTCGAACAAAGGGTAGAAGAGAGACTTCATGACACGCGTCCAATATGGCATCGAGTAGTAGCCGATATTGCTCAGCTACAAGCGAGCGTAGAGAGATTAGAAAAAGGGCAGGGAGAATTGCGCGGCCATATTCTTGACCTTAGCAGGGCAGTACGCGATGTTAACCGTGATCAGATCGTAATCAATGACGTTGCTCGCAAGATTCAGCTCGACTTCCACACGATTGACAAACGTCTCCATCGACTCGAAGTCAATCGCAACTAAATAATTCATCAACTTGATGCGTCTCCGAGCATCTCCTATACTGCCAAACGTCGTAACTATTAAGCTCGCGGAGTCCAGTCGCTTGCAGCCTACTGTTCACGAAGGTCATCTCAACGCTGAGACTTTTCGCTTTGCCATTGTTGCGAGCCGCTGGAATGAGCTGATCTCGGCGCGCCTTGTGGAAGGCAGTCTCGACGCGCTCAAGCGATTGGGAGCGCGAGACGACCAGGTCGATTTATACCGCGTTCCGGGTTCGTTTGAGATTCCGCTGCTGGCGTTGCGACTCGCGCAGTCGCGGAAGTTTGACGCAATCATCTGTCTGGGCACGATCATTCGTGGACAGACGCCGCATTTTGATTACATTGCCGGCGAAGTCGCACACGGAATTTCTCAGGCTGCTTTGACAACGGGAATTCCGGTAGTATTCGGTATCGTGACTGCCGACACGATCGATCAGGCAATCGATCGCGCGGGAGTGAAGCTGGGGAACAAGGGTTTTGAAGCCGCCATGACGGCGGTTGAATTGGTAAATCTTTACAAGGAAGCTTTTGAGTAAGGCCGCAAAAGGCGGCTGTTTTTGGTAATTCTATGGGTTCGCGACGTAAGGCGCGTGAATGTGCCTTGCAAATGCTCTTTGCGGCTGATGTTGCCGAAATGCCTGCGGACGAAGTGGTCCGAAGCTACTGGGCTGAGCTTGGAGAATCCGATCTCGATGAGACAGCCCGGGAATTCGCTACCCGGCTCGCCGCGCGAACGCTTTCCAACCTCGAACTGCTCGACGAGCGCATTCGTTCGCGCGCCGAGCACTGGCGCATCTCCCGCATGGCGGTCGTCGACCGCAACATCCTGCGGCTTGCTGTCTACGAGTTTCTGTACGAACCGACTCCACGCACCGTAGCGATCAACGAAGCGCTCGAGATCGCGCGCCGGTTCTCAACTTACGAAGCGACTCAGTTCATCAACGGCATTCTCGACGCCATCAAGCGGGACCTCGACGAACAACAACCGCAGAAGAACGTGGAGCCGGAGACAGAAGATACTGACTCCTGAAGAAATACTCACGACGATGCAACAACTGCGCGCCGCCGGCGACAACGGCCCGCAAGCGCGCAAACTTCTCGATACTCTCTTCCGCCGCGTCCACAATCTCAAAGCCCGCGCTTTCGCCGACGGCTTAACCAGTCTGGTCACGGCCGCTCACGAATTCGAGGATGTACTCTACACGCTGCGGAAGCAGGCCGTACAACAGTCAGTCGCGGAAGGCGCGCGACTGTTTCTCGTGCAAACAGATTTTGACGTTAGCGATTTCGATCGCGAGTTTCAGAATCTGAAAGAGACGTTGAGTAAGACCGGCGAGGTGATCTCTACAGAACCAAGCGTCAACAAGGAACGACGGGCAAAAGTAAATTTCAGAATCCTGTACGCCGCGACTGAACCACCGGCTGACCTGCCGCCTACCGTGACCATCGAAGAAATCTCAACACCCGAGGCTACCGACACCTTGCAGCAGCACATGCCCGAGCTCGAGCGTGCGTTCGAGAAGTTTGCTGCGGAACTTGTGACGATTCCTGATGACGACGTCCTGATGCAAGCACTGCGCGCCGGTGAAGCTGCGGCTCAGGCGACGGGCAAACAGGTTGACTTTGAAATCAGAGGCGACGCGGCACTAGTGAATCAACTAGTCGCCGCTCCGCTACTGCACCTGGTGCGCAACGCAGTCGATCATGGCATCGAAAAGCGCGGCAAAGTGATCATCGAAATCATGCAACGTGGCGATCAGATCTCAATCACCGTCACTGATGACGGCCGCGGCATCGATCCCTCGTTGATCGAAAAAATTTTTGAGCCTGGCTTCTCAACAAAAGCTGATGTCTCGCACATCTCCGGCCGTGGCGTTGGTCTCGACACCGTCAAAACCACGATCGCAGATCTCGGTGGCAACGTCGCTGTCAGCAGCACTCTCGGCCAGGGCACAACTTTCGAACTCACGCTTCCAATCCGCTCTGCTTAGCATCCGCGTTAATCTGCGAGCCGCGGATGCATTTCGTGCCACTTCGTCGCACGCTCAAACGCGAGCGCCACACGCAACGGCGCCACCTCGTCGTAAACTCCTCCAGTGAACATGATCGCAATCGGCAGATCGTTAACGAACCCGCACGGCAGCACCACCGCGGGATTCCCCGTCAGGTTTGTCACCAGCAAACTCGCGCTGCCCGGAGCGGGACTGACGAAGACGTCCCACTGCGACATCAAGGTCTCCATCTCACGTATCAACAGAGTGCGAGCACGCTGCGCGCGCAAGTACTCAACAGCCGGAATGAATCGCGAGGTGCGAAACGTGTTGGGCCAGTCACCCGCCGACTGTCCTGACAACTGATTCACACGCCCGTCGCGCGTGATGTCGTCAAACGCCGCCGCAGCTTCCGCTGACAAGATAAATCGCAACGCACCCGCGGGAAGTTTTGGCAACTCGATCGGCGTCAGCTTCGCGCCTGCTTTCTCCAACACTTCGAGCGCAGTCTTGTAAAGCGCGCGCCGTTGTTCCGCCTGCATTCGCTGCTGTTCATTCGTGGGCGGCGTAGTTGGTCCATCGAACTCCGCCTTGAGATAACCGATGCGCAGCGTGCTGATGTTCGTATCCGGATTCCAGTTGAACGGTGCATCACCGACCGTGATGTCTTTGCCGTCGGGTCCGTAGAGAGCGTTTAGCGCCACCGCACAATCTTCAACGCCGCGACATATCGGACCAATCTTGTCCATCGTCCAACTCAACCCCATCGCTCCGTATCGACTCACACGTCCGTAAGTCGGCCGCAAGCCCGTGCAACCGCAGCGTGAAGACGGCGAGACAATCGAGCCCAAAGTTTCCGTCCCAATCGAAAAACCCACGAGCCCGGCAGCCGTAGCCGCTGCCGGTCCGGCCGACGAACCACTCGAACCAATTTGCGCTTCATCCGGTTGCCACGGATTGCGCGTCACGCCGGCAAACCACCGCGGGCCCTGCGCGAGTGCGCCCATCGACAACTTCGCGACCAGCACCGCACCCGCGTTGTTGAGACGTTCGACGACGGTCGAGTCGTAATCAATCACTTGATCTCGGAACGGCTCGGCGCCCCAGGTTGTCTTGATTCCTTTCGTCGCGAAGAGATCTTTCGCGCCCCAGGGAATTCCGTGCAATGGACCACGATACTTGCCGCGCCTGATCTCAGCGTCCGCCGCAGACGCCTGTTTCAACGCGAGATCTTCCGTGAGCGTTACGACACAAAGCAGCTTGTCTCCATACTTCTTCAGCCGCGCGAGATACATCCTCGTCAGTTCGGTCGACGAGATGCGTCGCGTGCGAATCAGTTCCGCGAGCTGCGGCACTGTCGCGAAAGCGAGATCGTCCGCAGTCTTGAACTGCGGCACAACAACCTTGCCGAAACGAAACTTGGTCCGCGGTGCATATAGTTGCTTTCGCGCATGAGCAGGATGAAACGCAATGGCAGGTTCGGTGTCGAGCGGTATGTCGATTTTTCGGATCGTTTCGTACGACTCGAGGTTGCGATTGACGCCGCCGAGCGCCATCGCTTCCTGCGCGTCGTTGAGCTCGATGCCAATTAGTTTTTCCGCCTGGTGCATCATCTCCTTCGTGATGCGCGGCGCTGGTGTTGGCGACGGACTCGGTGTCGGTGTTGGCGATGGCGTTTGAGCGAGTGCTTCGAGCGGCAGCTTTGATGCTACGAGGCTCGCAGCGCCGAGTGCCGGCAGGAGTTTCACAAAGTTTCGTCTACCCACGCGCGTTTTCTCGCTTCGTGGTTTTTGGGTTTTGTTTTTCTTCATATGTGCGAAGTCCGGATCTTGGGTAAACTGTGCGCACAGTATGGCAGCGGCGCAGGAGCATGCAGAGATTACCACCGAAGGCATCAAGTATGCAGGCTCAAAATTAAAGCTTGTGCCTCACATTCTTCGTCTCGCTCAAAAAGTAGAACCGCAAACGGTCTTCGATGGATTCTCGGGCACGACGCGCGTCTCACAGGCGTTGGCGCAGACGGGCTATCGCGTGATTGCCAACGACATTGCCGTGTGGTCCAGGGTATTTGCCGAGTGTTACCTGCTGAGCCCTTACTCGCGCGAGCATTACACGGATCTGATCGATCATCTTAATTCCTTGCCTGGACGCGCCGGTTGGTTTACAGAACACTACGGAACATCAGATGGTTTGAAGAAACCGTGGCAACGGCACAACACGCTCAAGCTCGACGCGATCCGAGAAGAGATTGAACAGCTAAACAACCATGAAAAAGCCGTGGCGCTGACGAGTTTGATACGCGCGATGGATGAAGTGGACAGCACGATCGGGCATTACGCGTCGTATCTGAGCGAGTGGTCGCCACGTTCTTATCGCGAGATGAGACTCAGATTGCCGCGGATTATTCGGACGACTAATGAGCATGTGGTCCAGCAGTCGGACATTTTTGACATTGTGGAGAGGATTGACGCTGATCTCGCGTATTACGATCCGCCGTACGGTTCAAACAACGACAAGATGCCGCCGTCGCGCGTCCGTTATGCGTCTTACTATCACCTCTGGACATCGATCTGTCTCTTCGACAACCCGCCACTCTTCGGCAAAGCGAAGCGACGCGCCGATAGCTCCGACACGTTGAGCGCGTCCGTGTTTGAAGACTTCCGCAGAAACGAAGCCGGTCGCTTTATTGTCGTCGAGGCAATCGAACGACTATTAAAACAGACGAAAACAAAGCACATCATCCTGTCCTACAGTTCCGGCGGCCGGGCCACGGCCGAAGAGCTGAACGACGTGATTCGAAGCTCAGGAAAACTCCTCGAAGTCGTCGAAATCGACTATCAACGCAACGTCATGGGCGGCATGCGCTGGACGAACGAATGGGTGCGCGATGCAGACGATACGAACCGCGAATTTCTATTCCTTATCGAACGATTCTGATCTGCGTCCATCCGCGAAAATCTGCGGCTAATATGTTAGTCTTGACTCACCGAGGTACCCAGATTGAGTCAGCAAAATAAACCCGATTTATCGCAAGTTATTGCCGAAGAATTCGGCGCGAACGCCACCTACGTCGAGGGCATGCTGGAACGATTCCGCAGCAACCCCGAGCTCGTCGACGACTCCTGGCGCTCCTATTTCACAGAACTTATCGGCGACGGCAACGGCGCAAAGCCCGCCGCAGCAATCCAACAAGCTACTCCCGCCGCAGCGGCGCCCGCTCCCGAACCGAAGCCTGCACCCACGCCGGCTCCGCAGCCCGAAGGTGAAGCGATTACACTCCGCGGACCGGCGCTCAAGATCGTCGAGAACATGGAGAGAAGTCTCTCGGTTCCGACCGCTACTTCCGAACGCAGAATTCCAGTCAAGCTGCTCGACGAAAACCGTCGCATCATCAATCAGCATCTCGCTGAAAACGATCGCGGCAAAGCGTCGTACACACACCTGATCGCGTGGGCGATCTTGCGCGCGCTCGACACGTTCCCACAGCTCAACGACGGCTACGCTGAAGTCGCCAGCGCCCCAACGCGTGTGAAACGCACCGGTGTGAACCTTGGTATCGCAGTCGATCTGACGAAGAAAGACGGCTCGCGCACCTTGCTCGTTCCGAACATCAAGAACGCGAACACTCTCGGCTTCTCTGAGTTCCTGACTGCCTACGACGACGTCGTCAGACGAGCGCGCGAAGGCAAACTCCAGGTTCCGGATTTTCAAGGCACCACTATTTCGCTAACCAATCCGGGAACGATCGGCACGGTCGCGTCGATTCCGCGATTGATGGAAGGCCAGTCAGTGATTGTCGCCACCGGAGCGATCGAATATCCGGCCGAGTACCAGGCGATGGCCGCGGAAGGTGTTTCACAACTCGGCATCAGCAAAGCGATTTCGATCAGCAGCACTTACGATCATCGCATCATCCAGGGCGCGGAGTCGGGCGCGTTTCTCGCGCGCGTACACGAGTTCCTGATCGGCAAGTACGATTTCTACAGAGACATCTTTTTGAATCTCGGCATTCCGCACGCGCCGCTGCGCTGGAATATCGATCGCAATCCATTCTTTCTTTCCGGCGATCAGGTGTACGAGCAAACGTTGAAAGAGGCTCGCGTCATCGAGTTGATCAATGCGTACCGCGTGCGTGGTCATTTGATCGCCGACACCGATCCGCTGCACGCGCTGCCGATTCTCTATCACCCCGAGCTCGACATCGAAAACTACGGCCTGACGATCTGGGACCTCGATCGAACATTCATCACCGATGGCCTCGCTAACCGCGAGAGCATGACGCTTCGCGAGATTCTCGACGTTCTGCAGCGCGCTTACTGCGGCAAGGTCGGCATCGAGTATCGCCACATTCAAAGTAAAGAAGAGAAGCAGTGGATTCGCGAACAGATCCGGCAGCAGTTTGTTCAGCCGCAACCGGTTCCGGTCGAAGTCAAGAAACGTCTGCTCTGGAAACTGATCTCGGCGGAACAGTTTGAACGTTTTCTGCACACGAAGTATCTCGGACAGAAACGTTTCTCACTCGAAGGCTGCGAAACGATCATTCCGTTGCTCGACCGTTTGATCGATGGAGCCGCCGCGCGCGGCGTCGAAGCGATCACTTTCGGTATGGCCCATCGCGGGCGCTTGAACGTGCTCGCAAACGTGATCGGCGGTTTGTGTGAACGTATCTTCGCTGCTTTCGAAGGTTCGGTGCATCCGGAGTTTCCCGCAGATGAGGGCGACGTGAAGTACCACCAGGGCGCGACCGGTGAACGCGTGCTGGCGGATGGCCGCAAAATGAGCCTCTCCCTTTCACCAAACCCGAGCCATCTCGAGGCGGTCGATCCGGTGGTGGAGGGCATGGTCCGGGCGACGCAGGACGAGATGTTGGGCCAGCGCAGCGCCACTCGCGAACAGGTGATCGATTTCGCGTTGCCCGTGTTGCTGCACGGCGATGCGGCTTTTGCGGGCCAGGGCGTAGTGATGGAAACCTTGAATCTCGCCGGTCTGAAAGGTTATCGAACCGGCGGTACGATCCACATCATCATCAACAATCAGATCGGATTCACAACCTCTCCGGAAGCCGGTCGCTCGACGATCTATTCGACTGACGTCGCGCGCATGACGCAGTTGCCAATCTTCCACATCAACGGCGACGATCCCGAGGCTGCATATCGTGTCCTGCAAATCGCGCTCGATTATCGGCAGGAATTCAACAAGGACGTCGTGCTCGACCTGATCGGGTTTCGTCGTCTTGGTCACAACGAAACGGACGAGCCGAGCTACACGCAACCGTTGATGTATGCGCGCGTCAAAGCGCATCCGGGCGTGCGCGCGGTCTACGCGAAGCGGCTGATTAAAGAAGGCGTCGTCACTGAAGAGGAGGTCAAGAACCTGATTGACGAGCGTGTGCGCCGTTACGAAGAGGCGCTAGCGAATGCGAAGCGAAAAGTAGCGGAGGAGCCGGCGCAGTCACATGCGCGCGTCGAAGAGCTCGACGGTTCTGAAGTGATCGCAACGGGAGTCGCATCGGAAACGATCCGCAGCATCGCGCACAAGATCGCCGTCGTGCCCGATGGATTCCACGTGAATCCGAAGATGGTAGGCCAACTCGCGCGACGCGCCAAGATGGGCGACGGCAGCATGCCGCTCGATTGGGCGTTTGCCGAAGCAGTGGCGTTCGGGTCCCTCGTGCTTGAAGGCACCCGCGTGCGTTTGAGTGGACAGGATTCGGGCCGCGGCACGTTTAGCCAGCGTCACGCTGTGCTCTACGACACGCAGACAGGCAGGGC
>Ga0070681_10003977_pt1 | contig 13945 bp, 9 predicted proteins | sample KBSC83BmetaG_FD_65650 | JGI IMG/M metagenome (GOLD analysis project Ga0070681, IMG submission 65650) | Corn rhizosphere microbial communities from Kellogg Biological Station, Michigan, USA - KBS C8-3B metaG | ecosystem: Host-associated > Plants > Roots > Rhizosphere | place: USA: Michigan... | reverse complement strand
TCACCGATTCAAACGTGGTCGGCAGAAGGGAGAAAACTTACTATCTCGGGTTCTGTGACGAACTGGGCAAACGTGAAGCGGAAAAGCAGCGCGACGCCATTTTGAGCGAAGCGATTAACAAACCGCAACTGATGATCCAATCGCAAGTGAAGTTCAAAGATGTGGTTGGAGCCTACAAGCGCGCCCACATTCCAACGTTGCGGGCGAATTCACAGCGGGGCTACGAGCACGTCATCGACAAATGGATACTGCCGCACTTCGGCGAAAAACGAATGTGCGACATCGGCGTCGAGGAGGTGCAGAAGTGGATTGCCGGCATACCCCTGTCCTGGAACTCGAAAAAACTTTGCCGTCATCACTTCGGATTGATTTGGAAAAAATCCCGCATCTGGGGATATACCCAAATGGCGACGCCAACCGAAAGCGTCAGCCTGGGCACGAAGCGGCCGGCATTCGAGCGCCGGATACTGACCGTCGAGGAGTTTCAGAAACTCTCCGCAGCGCTCGCCGATCCGTACAGGCTCATGGCGCACGTGGCGGTTTTCACGGGCCTTCGTATTTCCGAGATCCGCGGTTTGATCTGGAAGGCCATTGACATTGAAGCCGGCTGTATCCGGGTCGAGCAGCGCAAGGATTCTCTCGAGATCGTAGACGTGCCCAAAACCGAGAAGAGCAGGCGCGCCGTTCCGCTCGGGCAACTGGGACAGGAGTTCGCAGCCAGGAAGCCCGTAGGGGCAAGCCCGAACGCGCTAGTGTTCGACGCTGCCGGGCGCTACGAGGATTGTATAGAGGCGCTGCATATCGCCGCTAAGGCGGTTTCAGTGGACTTCCGGGGCTTCGGCTATCACACGTTTCGGCGGATGCACAATACCTGGTTTCGCAAGCAGGGTGATGACACGCTTGCCATGCAGCAGCTTGGGCATGCCGATCGAGCGACTAATGACCTGTACGTGGTGGTCGAGCGCGACGATTTTCGACGGCGTGAAGCGGTAGTTCGCCAGATTCAGGAAAGGTTCATGGTTCAGTGAGGTTTTGGGGTTCAATTGCGGGAGTTGTGCGGGAGAGAAACTCAGAACGTATTGATTCGTTTGCGTTTCGGGTAAAAATGAAAAAATTCCATGCTAGCATGCCGCGATACAATCGGGGTTATATGCACATCCGCGCGGCGCAGGCGTTGCTGCCTGTGCTCCTTACGTCGGTCCTCTGCGCCCAAAAGCTGCCATTCGACGCGAATGCTCTCATGCAGCTTGCACGCCTCAGCGATCCCCAGCTTTCTCCGGATGGCCACTGGGTGGCTTTCGCCGCCCAGACCGTCGATGTCGCGAATAATACTAAGCCGAAACAGATTTATATCGTAGCGCTGAACGGTGGCGTGCCGCGCAAACTGGCGGATGCGGCGGAGCGTCCGCGCTGGTCGTCGGATTCAAAACGGATCGCGTTCATTTCAGATCGCAGCGGCTCGTCCCAAGTCTGGTTAATGGATGCAGATGGCGCGAATTCGCGGCAGATCACCAATATCTCGACCGAAGCTGGCGGTGTGCTTTACTCGCACGACGGCAAGAACCTGGTTTTCACCAGCGACGTATTTCCCGATTGCGGCGCCGACGATATTTGCAATAAGCAGAAGCTCGAAGCAGAGAAGAACAATAAGGTCAAAGCGCGGCCGATCAACTCGCTGCTGTACCGCCATTGGACGACATGGCAGGGTATGCGCCGCAGTCATCTTCTGGTCGTCCCGGTTTCAGGAGGCGCAGCCAAAGATCTGACGCCTGGCAGTCGCGATGTGCCGCCATTTTCACTCGGCAGTCCGGACGATTACGCTATTTCACCCGATGGCTCGGAAGTTTGCTACGCCGTGAACTCCGACGAGGTGCCTGCCATCAGCACGAATTCCGACCTGTACGTGGTTCCCATCGCGGGGGGCGCCTCCAAGAAAATAACCATGAACCCGGCCGCGGACAGTTCGCCGCAGTATTCGCCAGACGGCAAGTACCTCGCCTACCGCGCCCAGATGCGCCCGGGATATGAGAGCGATCGCTGGCGTTTGATGGTGCTCGAGCGCGCCACCGGCCACGTCACCAACCTCACCGAGTCGCTCGACCGCTGGGTGGGAAGTTTCGCGTGGTGGCCGGACTCTTCGCGCCTTTTCTTCACCGTACAAGACCGAGGGCGGCAGTCCATTGAATTCATGTCAGTAATCGGCGGCGTGGCGACGATCGCGCTGAGTGGCAATAGCTCGCTCGATGACATGCAGATTACGCCCGATGGCAAGACCATGGTTTATACACGTCAGAGCGGGTCAAGCCCGGTCGAGATTATGCGGGCCACTTCGGGTGGCGGCGCCGAGACCGCGCTCACTTTTTTAAACGACACAGTGCTAAATGCGTATCAACTCAACCCGCTCGAGGAGTTCTGGGTGGAGGGCGCGGAGAATACACGCATCCAGGGCTTCCTGCTCAAACCGCCCAATTTTCAACCCAACGGAAAATATCCGGTGGTAATACTGATTCACGGCGGCCCTCAGGGCGAGTGGGGCGAGAGCTGGACTTATCGTTGGAATGCACAGGTTTTTGCCGCCGCGGGTTACGTTGTCGCCATGCCCAATCCGCGCGGATCAACCGGTTACGGGCAGAAATTCATCGACGAAATCAATGGCGATTGGGGCGGCCGCGCCTATGACGACATAATGGCTTCCACCGATTACGTGGCTAAACTTCCCTACGTGGATAGCAGCCGCATGGTTGCCGCAGGCGGTTCGTACGGCGGTTACATGGTTGACTGGATCCTCGGTCACACACAAAGGTTCAAAGCCCTTATCTCACATGCCGGCGTTTACGATCTGCGCAGCGAGGCGACCGAAACCGAAGAGCTGTGGTTTCCCATTTGGGAATTCGGCGGCATGCCCTGGGATAATCCGGAGATGTACGCGCGATGGTCGCCGAGCCTGTTCGCAAAAGAATTTCACACTCCCACGCTCGTTATGCATGGAGAATTGGATTTTCGCGTGCCTTACGGCCAGGGGTTGCAACTATTCACTGCCCTGCAATTACAGAAGGTCCCGTCGCGACTCATCGTCTTTCCTGACGAGGGCCACTGGATTCTGAAACCGCAAAATAGCCTCTACTGGTATAAAAACTTCATCGATTGGATTGATACCTGGACTAAAAAGTGAGACTCACTCTCGTTATTGTCATCCTGCTGGTCATTGCCCTGCCGGTGACGTTGCTGGTGCTTTCTACCGGCACGAACCTCAAGCTGGATCCACCCCTTACATCCGTCGGAATGATGACGCCGGTTCAAGTTCACATCGAGAACCCCCACGGCGTCCGCAGGCTAACCGCCGTCATCGAACAGGATGGATCTCGTCATCAGGTCTTTGATTCCAGTGAAGCACCCCACCGGCTGATGTTCTGGCGGCGCCACCAGTCTGCGCAGATCAGAAGGTTCCGGATCGGCAAACAGCAGGCGCCGTCACTCCACGACGGCAAAGCACGGCTGATCATCGAAGCGCAATCCAATGACTTGCGCGGCCGCACCGATTCGATCGAGTCCGACATTCAGGTCATCACGCAGCCGCCTCGCGTTTCGGCCGACGGCGCGCAGCACTACATCAACCAGGGTGGCTCGGAGCTAGTGGTATTCACGCCTTCTGGCTACGTTACTGATTCCGGCGTGCGCGTAGGCAAGTATACGTTTCGAAGTTTTCCGCATCCCTCGCAATCCGGGAGCCGGTTTTCGCTGTTCGCCTACCCGTGGGATCTGGCGGACAACATTGCACCCGTGGTCTATGCAGGCAACCCGACCGGCACGGAAGCCACGGCTCGATTCTGGTACAAACTGTTTCCGAAGAAATTCCGCTCGCGCGATCTGCCTATCGATGACGCGTTTCTCGACAAGGTCGTGAATCAGATCGATCCCGGAGGTTCCGGCGACCTGCTTTCCCGGTTCTTGAAAATCAACGGCGAAATCCGGCGCAAGAATAATCAGACGCTCGCCGATCTGCGTCTGAAGACCGCGGACAAGTTCTTGTGGTCCGGGCCATTTCTGCCGCTGACGAATGCGGCCGTCGAGTCTGCATTTGCTGACCGGCGCAGCTACATCTATAAAGGTAAGAAAGTCGATGAACAGGTGCATCTGGGCTTCGATCTCGCCGTCACTCTGCACGTTGCGGTCCCGGCAGCCAATGATGGCCGCGTGGTCTGGGCGGACAATCTCGGCATTTACGGGAATTGCGTGGTGATCGATCACGGATACGGGCTGCAGTCGATTTATGGCCACTTGAGCGAGATCGCCGTCAAACCTGGTGACATGGTGAAGAAATCGCAGCCGCTGGGCAAGAGCGGCGCAACGGGTCTCGCCGGCGGCGATCACCTCCACTTCAGCATGCAGGTGGATGGCGTCCAGGTGAATCCCATCGAATGGTGGGACGAGCACTGGATTAAAGACAGGATCTTAAGTAAGGTAGGGGCGCAGTAGCTACTCGAAAAGTTCGCTTACAGGGAGCGAAAAACCGGCGAGTACGTTGGGCGCGTCAAGGTTCTTCCCCACGCCTAATACGCGCACCTGGTCGTTCGGCTCATACGCGAGAACTTTCCGTTCCGCCGGGTAGATGACCCAGACACACTGACAACCCGCCGCGATGAATTGATCCACCTTGCGCATCAATTGTTCGGCTGTGTCGTTCGGGGAAACAATCTCGGCGACCAGATCGGGCATGACATCCAGGATGCTTTTGGATGGGTCAATTCGCGACAAGACTTCGGCCCGCAGGAACGCCACGTCCGGGCGACGCACAGTGCCTTCGTCGAGCCGGAACTCCTGCTCGGCGACGACTTCGCCACCTGGGTGTGCTGCCAGGAATACGTTCAGCCTTGTCTCGAGTTTTCCGCGAATCCGATTGTGCTGAAAAGTTGGGCATGACACCTCAATCAGCTCCCCGTGGACGAGTTCGTAGCGCCGGCTCTCTTCTTCAGAGAGCTGCTCGAACTGTTCGACGGTTAGCAGCGTCTTGGTTGCCACAGTCTCGATCATAACATCCACTTACACCTTGTTGCGCCGCTTCCCGTGCTTCGGTACAACAGTTCCCAGTGAACTCGTTTCAGGAGAAGGTCAGCTTCATCTGGGGTTTGGCCGATCTGCTTCGCGGCGATTACAAACAGTCGGATTACGGCAAAGTCATATTGCCCTTTACTGTTTTGCGCCGCTTCGATGCCATCCCCAATTCCGCGGGATTAACTTTCGCCGCTCTCGCCCAATGTCCGGACCAGCTGCCGCGCTATCTCTCGGGCCTGCCGCCCGACATCCGCGACATCTTCGATCATTTTCGATTTGCCGGCGAGATCGCCACTCTGCAACGATGCGGTCTGCTTTCCCTTCTCATCAGCCGCTTTTGTGAGATCGACTTGCGGGCGGAATTCGTATCGAACCATGAGATGGGTTACATCTTCGAAGAGCTCATCCGAAAATTCTCCGAACAGTCCAACGAGACCGCGGGGGAGCATTTCACCCCGCGCGAAGTCATCCGTTTGATGGTCGAGCTCGTGCTAGGAAATGACTCTCCCGATGGCAAGACGCTGTACGATCCCGCTTGCGGCACCGGCGGCATGCTGTCCACGGCAGAGGAGTACGTGCGCGAGCGCAGTCCGGCAGGGCACCTTGAAATTTACGGTCAGGAGCTGAATCCGGAATCGTACGCAATCTGCAAAGCCGATGCGCTGCTGCGGGGGCATGACGCCCGTCAGATCGCATTGGGAAACAGTTTCCTGAACGACGCCTTCGCCTCGCGGACATTCGACTACATGCTGTCGAATCCACCGTTCGGCGTCGAATGGAAAAAAGCCGAGCGGCACATCCGCGAGGAGCATGAGAGCCTCGGCTTCTCCGGTAGGTTTGGCGCCGGTCTTCCCCGCATCACCGACGGTTCTCTTTTGTTCCTACAGCACATGCTTTCCAAAATGAAGCCGGGAGGCACGCGGATGGCCGTGGTGTTCAATGGCTCGCCGCTCTTTACCGGTGATGCAGGCTCGGGTGAGAGCGAAATTCGCCGATGGATTTTTGAGAACGACTGGCTCGAGGCAGTCATCGCCCTCCCCGATAAACTCTTTTACAATACCGGCCTGGCCACTTATATATGGGTATTGACGAACAACAAAACGCCGGCCCGTAAGGGGAGGGTGCAGTTGATTGACGCGACCGGCTTCGGCCAGAGGATGCGCCGCTCGCTTGGCGCAAAGCGCAATGAGATTCCGGCCGCGCACATCGAATCGATTTGCGAGACCCACCACAAATGTTCTGACGGCCCGTATTCCAAGGTGCTCAACAATGCCGATTTTGGTTACCGGCGAATCGTGATCGAGCGGCCGTTGCGTCTCCGCTTTCAGGTAACGCCGGTACGCATCCGCGCTGCTCAGGAAAAATTGGACCCAGTCGTGGCCGCTGTGTTGTCGCAGATGGACCCTCAAACTGTCTACCGGGACCAGGCAGGTTTCGACGGTGCGCTCGCATCGGCATTCGAACGCGCGGGAATCAAGTTCGGACGCTCGCTCGCCCGGCGAATTCGAGAAGCGTTCGCGGAGCAAGATGACCAGGCTGAGATTTATCGCGACGCAAAAGGCCGGCCGCTGGCTGACGCCGAATTGCGCGATCACGAGGCTGTCCCGTTGGACGAGGATATCTCGCGCTGGTTCGAGCGAGAGGTCTCGCCGCACGCGCCTGACGCGTGGATCGGCGGCATTGAAAAGCAGGCCGGCTACACAATCTCATTTACACGTTATTTTTTTCAACCCGAGCCTGTGCGCTCGCTCCCCGAAATTGAACGGGAGATTCAGCAATTGGAGCGGGAAACGCAATCTCTGTTCCAGCAATTCGGAACTGCATGATCGCGCTGTTCCGCAACGCGCCGTCCGCTTGGCGCACCGTGCGGTTGAAAGAGACCATCACCGCCTGCCGGAACGGCACATGGGGAGAAGAGCCGGCTGGTACATCCGCTGACAGCGTTTGCGTACGCGTCGCCGATTTCGACCGGCGGCGCCTGCGCGTGAATCTTTCCGAGCCGACTTGGCGATTCATACCGGAATCAATTCGCGCGGCAAAAACGCTCCGTCGCGGCGATTTGTTGCTCGAAAAATCCGGCGGCGGCGAGCAGCAGCCTGTCGGAACAGTGGTGCTTTACGATGACGATGTACCGGCGGTTTGTTCGAATTTCATCGCCTGCATGCGCGTCGCGCCCGGGTTCGACAGCCGGTACCTTTGCTATCTGCACGCGGCGCTCTATTTTTCACGGGTAAATTGCCGGTCCATAAACCAGACCACTGGCATTCAAAACCTCGACGCGCACTCCTACCTCTCGGAATCGGTTCGCATTCCGGATTTCTTCGAACAGAAGCGCATGGCGGAGTATCTCGATCGCAAGACCACGCTCCTCGACCAGCTCATGGAAAAGAAGCAGCGTGTGCTCGAATTACTCGCGGAACAGCGGCGAGCGCTCGTCGGTAATGCAGTTCTATCCGGCGTGGGTGAGATTCCGGCGCACTGGGCGACAACACGTTTAAAGTTCATACGCTCGGGTGCATTGCTCTACGGCGCCAATGAACCCGCGACACACGATCGCGGTATTGGGCCGCGGTATGTGCGGATCACGGATCTCAACGACGATGGTACGTTACGGGAGGATACATACGAATCGCTGCCGGAGCCTCTCGCCCGCCGTTACCTTCTACAGGACGGCGACATCCTGCTCGCGCGGAGCGGCGCAACCGTTGGCAAGGCATTTGTCTATCGACGCGAATGGGGACGCGCGTGCTTTGCCGGTTATTTGATCCGTCTTCGTCCTGACCAGCAAAAGATGCTCCCCCAGTACCTCCACTATTACACGCAAACACGCGCATTTCGTCAGCAGGTCCGGCAAAGTGCCATACAATCGACCATCGCCAATGTAAGCGCGGAACGGTACGGGAATTTCACAGTTCCTTTGCCTCCCCTTTCAGAGCAGCGGCTGATTGTGGAGTTCCTGGACCGCGGGACCCGCACGCTCGCGGCCCTGATACACGCGACTAGGCTCCAAGTCGAGAAACTTCACGAATATCGTTCCGCCTTGATCGTTAGGACGATCACTGGCGAGCCGCGACCATGAGAAGCTGTGAAACACGCTTCGAAACGGTCTTTTGTTGGTAGCGCAGGGCTGCCGGGGTTGCCGAAGACTTGCGGCACTTTCGCCAGGTCCTCAAAAAACCCCGCGTCCCCGCACAAACCGCGTGGCCCCTCGCTACAAAATTAAAAAACATTTGAGGATACTTCGGCCTGCTACCGAGCCACGAGGGAGTGGTTTTTGGATTCCGAATGGTCCGGCCGGCACATTCTTAATAAAGAACGCAGCTGCTATTGAGGACGCGAACGGCGGTGTGGCCAGAGCCGCGCAAGACGGTGTCTGATGCCCTTCTTCCTGGTTTTGGCAGAAGACCCACGGAACCGTGACCGATGAACTTTGGGCTGTGGCCTTGCAGGCTTGCCAATTGCGGCGATTGTGGTATTGCTTGGTCCCGGGGTAAGCGTCATCGTTGGCGGGGGCGTAGCCACTGGCACCATCGCGGACGGTTTCACCTCACGCACGGCGGCCGGCTGCAATTGAATGGGACCCGGGCGGCGGACCGCCTCCCATGTCTCGAATCCAACGAGCCCGGTTACCGCCACCGTCAGACACGCCAGCAGGGGGATCCAGGTCCGCCGCCGCTGTGGCCTGTCAGGTTCCTGCACGACCAAGGCCTCAGTCGGTTCTGCATGGAGCGCCACGGTTTTTGCCGGCGATTCCGTCACATGCTCCGGAATCCACCTTCGGCCAAAGGGAAATTCCGGCAGGCTAAAATCCCCGCCCACCTCGCCGCCTTCCCATAAAAAAAATCGCGCGGTGGACTGGGAGATCGAGAGCGGCTTAATCAGCAGAAAAACCCGATTAGAGTCCGGGAAGTACGTCTCGAAGCGTGCGACGTCTTCCGTGTCGAACCCGAAATCCTTGCGGGTGTGGCTTCGATAAAACCCAACCACAGTCGTTCCGGCCCTGGCGATGGCATTCTCCAAACCGGGGCGATCGGCGTCTGAAAGCAGAAACGACGGGCCGCGCCGGTACTCGCATTTGACTGGAACAAAATCGTCAATATAAACGCTTCGATTGGGAGACTCGTCCACTCGCCCCAGGAGCAGGCCTCCGACCTCAGCGCCTCGCTTGGGGAGGGCGTTAAAGGCGGCGATGACATCCCGCTCGAGCCGCTCGATGACGCTGTACGCTAAATGAATCGAAAACTGCCTGTCGGGGACTTCGCAGACAAAGGACGTGCCGTCAGGCACTGCGCCGAGTGCCGTTGCCTGCGCGCATGCGACGTACGATGGAATGTCCGGCACGACTCGTGACTCCTTCAGCGATTGAGCCACCTAATAGACTAGCTACTTACGAGCATAAGTTCTGTGCGCTTTTGGACATCTGAAACGAAAAGCGTAAGGCGAAAGCCGCTTAGCCAGCGACGGCAAGCGGCCCGCAACTACCCGCGCGCTCGCATTGCCACAGTCGCAGCAGTGATGCTGGATACAGGCGGTCATCCGCGTTCCTACGCGCAGCGTCGGATATCGCAAATCGGTGAGCGACGTCAGCAGCAACTCCGAACCCGCCGTCTCCTCGAACGCCGCCCGCTCTGTCTCAATATGGAGCCCGTGGTGTGCTTCGCATTCATAGGCAATCACTCGGCCGTCAAATCCCAGGCGCTGCTCAAACAGAGGAACTTGAAACACTCGCCAAAAGCGCTCACGGTCTTCTTCGCGAATCTCGCCATGGTCCGTACCCGTGAACGAAACCACAAAGTGTCGCAGCTGCCGTATCTCGCCGCGGCCGTTCTCAATTGCGGCAGCCAACTCGCGCAACTTCGATACGGGCGCAGCCAGAGCGGTAGCGCCAAATCGCGTCACACGTTTGCCGCAGTCTGCAAAAATTCTCACCTTGGCGGTTTGCTCGAATCCTTGCATCAAGATCGCTGTCCGGGGAGTGTGCTCGAGCGGTGATCGAAACGGCTGCAGTCCTGTACGAAGACTGTGCGGGCTTTCGAACGCAGCTCGCGAACCGCGAAACTCGTCCAGATCGATGGCTGGCAGCCTCTCCAGCACATCCTCCACCGAATCGATGGCCGCTAGCGCCTCGTCCGTACCCAACCCGGCACGCTCGAGAACCGGTCGATACCGGCACGTTCGCTGTGCCGAACGCAATACCCGCTTGAATCTCGCGAGGCGCACCTCAGCTTCTGAACGCGCCCGTGAGCAAGTCCATCTGAATATGACTTGCATAGTTGTAAACAATAGAGTGTCTGTTCCGTGCGGATCTCTCATGACATCCTTGCGACCAAGCAAGAAAGTCGGAGATCAGGATGACATCAACTGATGGAGATTGGCTCCGAAGATACGCCGCGCGTCCGCCGTGGATATGCCGATAGATTTGAGGGTATGGCGTTGTGTTTCGAAAATTGTCCCGTTCCAACCGCGAGGGAAAAAGGAAGAATCCGAACCGAATAGCAGCCGTTGCGGCCCTGCCACATCCAACGCTCGCCGGAAAACTTGCTGAAGATCCAATGTCTCCGGTTGATAACGCGTCCACTTGTTGCTGCTGGAGGTGTCGAGGTAAACGTTGGGACACAGATCGCACAACATTAATGCTTCACGGAAAAATCCAGCCCCGAAATGTGGAACCACAAAGCGAAGCTGGGGAAATGCCAGAGCCACTGCGTGCAGGTCGAGCGGATTGGAAAAACGCATGTCGAACAGAGACGGCAACCCGAGTTTAGCGCGCACTCCCACCGTTAGCACCCCGCAATGTACAAATACCAGCGCGTTGAAAGATGCTGCGGCTTCGAGGATTGGGCGCACGCGCTCGTCTTGAATGGAGAACCGTTGCATGGCGGGAAACAGACAAATGCAGTGCAACTCGCCGCCTCCGAGCGCGGCGCGCACCCGGTTCACCGCATCCGGCGCTAATGGATTTACCATGAAGTATCCGTAGAAACGGTCGGGAAACGCGCCCACCGCCTCCGCTACCGAGTTTTCATCGCTCGGAATACTGGCGATGAGAGCCGCGCGCTGGACGCCGTGGCGATCTAATTCTCTTACCCAGTTCGCTGCCAGCGCTGGTGCATCGGACGGCGGTGCCTGCCAGCCGAGGGCGGCCGCGATACTCTCCGCAGTCTCAGCCGCAGCGCCGGTCCTTTGGGCCTCCTTTTGTGTTGCCAGTGACGCAAAGAACGCGCGCGAGAAAAAGTGGATGTGTGCGTCTGAAACCTCAATTTCCCCCCAGGAAGTTTGCATGACCGGCCGGCTATGAAGGTTTTAAGTATACTTACCGCCGCCGTGACGGGTCCACTGCGCGAGGCCTTCCTGAATGGCGACTTGAATCAGGCCGGCCACATTGTTCACGTGAAGTTTTCGCATCATCGCCTTTCGGTAACTGCGGACGGTTTCCACCGAAAGCTCGAGTTTCGACGCAATCTCTTTGCTGGTGGCGCCGGTTGTCACGAGCCGCAGCACGTCCAGTTCACGCGGCGTCAGTGTTCTGGGAAAAAAGCTCTGGTTCGCGGGCGAATTGTCTTGTTGAATCCCTGAACTAAAGTAAGAGCCGCCTTGCACCACTGTTCGCAGAGCGTCCAGCAAGTCTCCCGCGGAAGCTTTGTTGAGCACCAGCCCGCGCGCACCGGCGTTGAACGCAGCAATAATGGGTTCCTCAGCCTGAGTCATCGAGAGTATGATTACCCTGGCGGTTGCGGCGTGCTGCAATATCCGCCTGGTGATATCGATAGCCGGTTCACTAGGCGCGCCGACAACGATGACCACCAGATCCGGATTGATTCCTTGTAAAATCCGCACTGCGTCGCTGCCGTTTTCAGCCTCAGCGACAACTTCGAATTCGCCACTCTGCTCGATGAGCGCCTTGATGCCGTCGCGGGTGATCCTGTGTTCGTCAACTAGCAGAACTTTATGGCTCATGTCTAATGAGGTGCTCTAAATTTGAGCGGCGCGATGGCAAGGACTGAGCCGAAAACACCACCTCCTGAATAGTGACAGGAATCGGGACAACATTACACTGAAAAATTTTTGAATTTTTCGTCGCTTCGTTTGGAATTTACAAAACTATCCGCTAAAACATCACGGCGGCGGCATACCTTGAACACGCGTGATGGCTCGCACACTCTTCATACCAGCCGGGGCATTGAGAAAAGCTAGAAACTCCTGTGGGTTACGTGTCAAACCGGGAAAGCTCGCGATCACCTTGCCGTCGGGAGTGAAGATAGCATAGTACGGTATCGCCACAGTACCGAACGTCTTCTCCTCGAATTCCTGGTTGAGGCGCGACGGCTCGTCAGTCCCGTCAGTGAACAGTTCCACCAGGACGAACCCCTGCATGGCGGACCGAATTTCCAGACGCGTGAACATATTGGCCTTCATCCAATGGCAATTGGTGCAAGCATAGCCGGTAAAATTCACAAATACGAGCTTTCCATCGCGTCGCGCTCTCTCGAGCGCCTGCGAAAAATCGTTCTTTGTCCAGGCGAGCGCCGCTTCCCCGCCCCCTATTCCGCCGAAGCCTGAAGAGCCGGAGGGCAGCGGAGCGTATGCATCCAGTTCACCCAGCTTCGCGCCGAACATCCCTGGGACGAGGCTGATAGCAAATGCCAGAAAAGCGATTCCGATGAGGAGCCGCCAGATCCCGAGTGGTTCGTCTTTTGAGAAGCCTTCCAGACGCACATATCCGAGCAGGTAGAGTCCGGCCATCGCAAACAAAACGATCCATAGAGCCAGAAACCGTTCCCGCGTCAGAAAATTCCATTGCAATACCTGGTCGACGCTGGAGACATACTTCAACATGGCGGCCAGAATAATGAACCCCATCACCACTTTTACGCGCGCCAGCCAGCCGCCACTCTTCGGCAGCACTTTCAAGTACGACGGAAAAATCGCCAGCAGGAAAAACGGTAGTGCGAGGCCCGTTGCGAAGGCGATCATCCCAACAAACGGCCGCGTGCGTCCACCCTGAACGGATGCCGCCAGCAGTGTGCCTACGAATGGCCCGACGCATGCAAACGAGGCGAGCGAAAACGTCAGCCCCATCACGAGCGTACCCACCGTGCCGCCTTTCTGCGAGACGCTATCGAGTCGCGTCAGGACCGACGACGGCACCGTGATTTCAAAGGCGCCCAGCAGGCTCAAGCCGAATGCCAGGAAAATCAACGCGATGAATCCATTCACCCATGGATTCGATCCGAGTTGCACAATCCCGAACGGACCCAGCACGGCCGTCGCCAGCAGCCCGAGTCCTGAAAATAGCACGATGATTCCAATGCAGAAGATGGCTGCCTGGGTGACGCTTTCCCGCCGCGAACCCGAGGGCCGGTTCAAAAAGAAAGACATCGTAATGGGAATCATTGGGAAAACACATGGAGTGAATATCGCGGCAAGGCCGAAACCAAAAGCCGCAAGCAAGAACACAGCGATGTCTCCCGATTCACCGCCCGTTCGAGCCGCTGGGGGAACTGTCGCGCGCGCGGCGCCAGGCTTAAACTCGCTATATTCTGGTGGAATCCGCAGTTCCACAAGCTTCGCGCTGCCGTCGATTAAAAGCGCTGCCGAGGCAGTGCGCGTTCTGGGGGGCAGGCACATGCGGTCATTACACATCTGGTAGCGCACTTCCGCCGTGATCTGCGAGGGACCAGTGGCGGCGTCCTTTTTGGTTTGCGCTTCGATTAAAAAACTCGCCTCACCTTCGAACGTTTCACTATCCAGGTTGAAATAAGGATCGAATGCCCGCTTCGGCTTGGGTTGGAGGACTCGAAACCTTTCGATGAGGGTGTTGTCAGTTAAACGGATGGTGGTCGGTTTTGCTGCGGGCGTTGTCAGGGAATAAAGGTGCCATCCTGGCTCGATG
>Ga0070681_10003971_pt1 | contig 13950 bp, 9 predicted proteins | sample KBSC83BmetaG_FD_65650 | JGI IMG/M metagenome (GOLD analysis project Ga0070681, IMG submission 65650) | Corn rhizosphere microbial communities from Kellogg Biological Station, Michigan, USA - KBS C8-3B metaG | ecosystem: Host-associated > Plants > Roots > Rhizosphere | place: USA: Michigan... | reverse complement strand
CCTCGCTCGAACCGTCCGGTTCGCCGGCGCGCGTCAGGACGACGATGTCCGCCAGTGCCGCAATGCGTTCCGGCGCGCGCCAACTGCCAATCTGACCAGCCAGGTCCTCGCCAATCAGCAGCACGAGCGCTGCACCGGGCTCGCGCTCGGACAGCGCGGTCAGCGTGTCTACCGTGTAAGATAACCCGCCCCGGTTCAATTCGATCGGGTCCACGATGAATCGCGGATCACCCGCAACCATCAGCTCCAGCATGCGGCGGCGTTGCTCCGCGGTGGCCCACACGCGGCCGACCTTGAATGGCTGCGCCGCCGCGGGTACGAACAACAGCCGGTCCAGCACCAGTGCCTCGAACGCGTCGCTCGCCGCTAGGAGGTGCCCGACGTGGGGCGGATCGAACGTCCCGCCGAAGATCCCCAGCCGCACCCCGGTCAGGGCTTCGGGGCGGAGGCGGTGGCCGGCGCCGGTACGCACGCATCCGTCACCTGCTTGTCGGCCGGATACTTCTCGCGCAGCGTGGCGCACGTCTCCGCCACCTCTTCCTTGTATTTGATCTTGCCGTACGCCTCCACGAGCCGCAGCAACGCCAGCTCGGCGTGCTTCGTCGTGGGATAGAGCCGCACGACGTCCTTGAAATAGATGATGGACGGATCGTACGCCTTCCGGCGCAGATAGAACATGCCGTCCTCGTAGTTCTTGGTCGCCAGCCACTCCGTGAGACGGTTGATCTCGGCCTGTGCCTTGGCATGGAGCGGCGAGTCCGGATACGCCACCAGGAAACTGTTCAGGGTGCTGACCGCGGTCTCGCCGTATTCCGAATCCAGCGTGGGCTTCTTCCACAGCCTGGAGTACGACATGCCGGTCTCGAATGTGGCCGGGGCGGCCAGCGTATCCTCCGGAAAGCTCTCCGGAATCCGCGAGAACGCCTGTGCCGCCAGAATGAATTCATGTCGCCCCTGGTAGGCCTGGCCCAGGTAGTAGAACGACTGCGGCAGCAGCGGATCACGCGCGGGGAGGTTGGTCGTGAGCCGCTCGAAACCGTTCACGGCGTTGTCCCAGTGATGCACCTGTAGCTGCTTCAACGATGCGGAAAACAGCAGGTCGTTGGAGGGAAACTTCGCCGGGACGAACGCCTGGTGGTGACAGGCAGCCAGCAGCGTGAGCAATACCAGCGCCGAAAGATGGCGGTGCAGTGAACCCTTCATGTGGCGTGTGATACCCGAAAGGGACGCGTGCGTTCATGGCCGCTCGAGAAAGCGCGTGCGCTGTCCGCCGCATGTGCGAACACAGACGGAATTGGCGTCATGCGCGACGGCTCAAGCGCCCATCGCCCAGTCCCTTGAAGTACGTGATGGTAGCCGTGAGCCCCTCCCGAAGGGAGACGGCCGGTTCCCACCCCAGCGCGCTGCGCGCGCGGGTGATATCCGGCCGGCGGACCTTGGGATCGTCTTCCGGCAGCGAGTGTTGCTCGATCGGAACGGCGCAGCCGGTAAGCTCCAGCACCAGCTCCGCGAGATGCCGCACGGTATTCTCTTCCGGGTTGCCGATGTTCGTGGGACCCGTGACCGGCGACAGAAACAGGCGATAGATCCCCTCGACTTCATCCGAGACGTAGCAGAAGCTGCGCGTCTGCGACCCATCGCCGTAAATCGTGATGGGCTCGCCGTTGAGCGCCTGCACGATGAAGTTCGAGACCACGCGGCCATCGCGCGGGCGCATGCGCGGTCCGTACGTATTGAAGATGCGCACGATGCGCGTGTCGAGGCCGTGATACCGGTGGTACGCCATGGTCAGTGCTTCGGCGAATCGCTTGGCCTCATCATACACGCCGCGCGGACCCACCGGGTTCACATTGCCCCAATAGGTTTCCGGCTGCGGGTGCACCAGCGGATCACCATAGACCTCGGACGTGGACGCGAGAAAAAAGCGCGCCGATTTCGCCTTGGCCAGGCCGAGCGCGTTGTGCGTGCCGAGCGCGCCGACCTTGAGCGTCGGAATCGGGTGCTCGAGGTAGTCGATCGGACTGGCAGGCGACGCGAAGTGAAGCACGCCATCGAGTGGCCCCGCCACGTACGTATAAGTCGAAATGTTGTGCCGCAGAAACTCGAATCGCTCATGCCCGATGAGATGCGCGATGTTGTCAGGATGGCCGGTGATGAAGTTGTCGAGACCCACGACCTGGTGCCCGTCCGCGAGGAAGCGATCGCACAGATGCGAGCCGAGAAATCCGGCCGCGCCGGTGATCAGCACTCTCATGTCCGCGCCCGCCCGATCGAATCGTACTGAAAGCCCAGCTCCGCCATCTTCGCGGGGTCGTAGAGATTGCGGCCGTCGATGATGACCGGCCGGCGAAGCAGTTTCCGGATGCGCGCAAAGTCAGGGTGGCGATACTCATTCCAGTCGGTCACGATGACGAGCGCGTCGGCGCCGTCCACAGCCGCATAGTTCGTCTCCGCATACCCGATGCGATCGCCCAACCGCCGCCGTGCCTCATCCATCGCCACCGGATCGTGTGCCACGACCGCGGCACCGCGCGCCAGCAGATCCTCGATGAGCGTCAGCGCCGGCGACTCGCGCATGTCGTCCGTTTGCGGCTTGAAGGCAAGGCCCCAGAGCGCGATGCGGGTATCGTGAAGCTCACCGTCGAGCGCATCGCCCAACTTCTCGCACAGCCGTCGCTTCTGATTGGCATTGGCCGACTCCACCGCGGTGAGTACCGAGAGCGTCGCCCCCCATTCGTCCGCCGTCCGCATGAGCGCCTTGACGTCCTTGGGAAAGCAGGAGCCTCCGTATCCCGGCCCCGGAAACAGAAAGGACGCGCCAATGCGCTGATCCGAGCCAATGCCCTTGCGCACGTGGTCCACGTTCGCGCCCACCCGCTCGCACAGATTCGCGATCTCGTTCATGAAGGAAATTCGCGTCGCGAGCATGGCGTTGGCCGCGTACTTGGTCATTTCGGCGGACGGGATGTCCATGAAAATGATCGGCTTGCCGGTGCGCACAAATGGCGCGTAGAGCTCGGCCATCACCGAGCGCGCATGATCGCTCTCGACGCCCAGTACGACGCGATCGGGACGGAGAAAATCATCCACGGCGTTCCCTTCCTTCAGGAACTCGGGATTGCTGCAGAGGTGAAACGGGTGCTGCGCCTTGAGGCCCACGGCGGCGGCGACTTTCTGCGCGGTCCCCACCGGTACGGTGGATTTCGTCACCACCACCAGCTCCTGGCGCATATGCTCGCCAATGGATTCCGCCACGCTCAGGACGTGCCGCAGGTCCGCTGATCCATCCTCATCCGGCGGCGTCCCTACGGCGATGAAAACGACCTGCGCGGCGGAGATGGCGTGGGGGATGTCCGTGGTGAAACAGAGGCGGCGCTGCTCCTGATTGCGCGCAACCAGGCTGTCGAGCCCCGGCTCATAAATGGGGAGGACATTCCGGGTGAGTCCTTCGATCTTCGCCGCATCCACATCGGCGCAGATCACGTCGCTGCCTGTCTCCGCCAGACAGGCCCCGACCACCAGGCCCACGTACCCCGTACCAATAACTGTGATGTGCACGCGATGTCAGCGGGACAGGAAGGAACGATCTCGGTAAGATGAGAGCCTGTAAAGGTATTGCCGCCATCGTGCCGGAGCAACGTGCGGCAGCCTCACGGATAGCGGAAGCGCCAGGTGCCCGTGAGCCGAAACTGCCCATACGTCGCGGCCGGAGCGTGCTGATTGTTCACGTTGTCGATGCGCCCGAGCTCGACGCTGGCGGTGACGGGAATCGTCGCGTCCAGCCACTGCGCCGAGGCGTCGAACAACCACGCGCCCTGTACGGCGGGCTGGTCAGCGGTGGTGTCGGGAAAGGGATCGCCCGCGTGTCCCATGCGATCGGGCGGCGGCCGCTGTGCGATGCGCAGCGCGCCATGTCGCCACCGGGAGATGCCGCCGCCGAGTCGCAGCTTCGGCAGCGTCCAGAACTGGGCGAAGAGGCGCGCCATGTCAGCGTCCGGTCCCAGCTCGGATCCGATCGGCTGATCATACTGCTGCCAGGTATCGGTGTAGCTCCGCCCGAAGTAGGTATAGGCGCCGACGCGACGATACTGGAAGCCGATGCTGGTAGGCACGATGAGCGGCAACGCGTACGTCGCCCGCAGGTTCCACCCCAGCAGATCCGGAAAAACCTTCCTGTCGCGGGAGTCGATCTGGATGTCGTCAATCAGGAGGTCGCCCTGGAGCGACGCGCGGCCGACGTTGGCGCGAACCGAGCCGAATGCGGAAAGATTCGCGTTGCCGGCTGTTTCCGTGGGACGGCCGCGATCGTTCTGCACGACCTGGTAGATCATGAGCGGATTCGCGTACTGCAGATTGATGCCACCACCCTGTCGTGGAATCACACCCGTCTCGCCGACGGTGAATTCGAGCTGGCGGCCGGGTCGCCAGGTGAGTGCGTGACCGATGAGCATGCGATGCCAGCGCTGCGTGACGCCGCTGTCCGCGAGACTGTCCGTGGCGGTGGTCAGCACCACGTCGTTGATGGATGCGAGGAGTGCCTTGAATTCGAAGTGCGTCCACTGCGCCGTGAGCGTAATGCGATCCAGCGCGGGACCGTTCGCCGAGAGCACCAGCGACTCGAGGCCATCGCCGAGCCACGCCTCGCGGGCGCGGCCGACGGAGAGCACGACGCGACCCAGTCGGCCGGACGCGTAGGCGTCACTGAAATCGAGGATGCCGGACGTGCTGCGAAACGGCTTGGCGCGCACCGTCGGATCATTGCGATACTGCGTCTCCCCGTACGCTTCGGAGACGAGCAGTACGTTCGGGCCGCCGTCCCACGTCACGCGCACCCGGCCGATGCCAACGAGCGGCGGGTCGCCTTCCGAGGTGGACCGCACATCCTGCCAGAGCGGGTCGATCGTGCCGCCCGTGAGGCCGGTCGCCCGAAGTGTGACAGCCGCACCCAGGCGGAGTCGGCTCGCCGCGGAGTCGGCCACAGGTTGGTGCACCACGAACCGTGCGGTGAGCTGGTTCAGAATTCGACCCGCGCATGCCGGTTCCGTGGCGGCCGCATGCAGCGCCGCCTGGATGTCCTTGACCAGAAAGGGACGGAAGGCAGACACGCGCGCGGCACCGCAGCCGAGCTGCACGAGCCCGTCGAGCTGGACGTACGCCGGATCATCCAGGGGGAGACCGACGAGCGGATGCTGCGCAGCCGCCGGCCTTGCCAGGCATGCGAGGAGCACGGCAAGCACTCCCGTCACCGGGCGGGCGGGCATGGTGGACCTCACTAGCTCACAAACCGGGTCTTGGAGCGGCCGTCGGTGCCACCGACACGATCGCGCAGGCTGGCGATGAGAGCCGCCTGTGGAGAAAACTCGGGCACGAGTTCCTGCAGCTTTCGCAGGATCGCGCGTTCATCACGGATGCACAACGAATCCCAGAGCTGGTCGAGTGCACGATCCAGCGGTACCGGCGACGCCGTCCGCACGATGCGGATCTTCTCGTAGCGGGTGGGAATCGTTTCCTCGCTCGCGGACGTCAGTTGCTCGTGGAGCTTCTCTCCCGGGCGCAGGCCCGTGAAGACAATGGGAATATCCACGTCGGGTTCGAGACCCGACAGGCGGATGAGATTGCGCGCCAGATCCACGATGCGCACCGGCTGCCCCATTTCCAGCATGACGATCTTGTCGTGCGCTTCCTCGAGCACGGAGGATTGCAGGACGAGTTGCACGGCCTCCGGAATGGTCATGAAATAGCGACTCGCTTCCGGATGCGTCACGGTGACGGGTCCGCCTGCGGCAATCTGTTCGGTGAAGAGCGGGACGACCGAGCCGTTGCTCCCCAGCACGTTCCCGAAGCGGACCGCCACGAAGTGCTGCGCGCGCCCGGCGTTCATCGAGAGCACGATCAGTTCGGCGAGACGCTTGGTGGCGCCCATGATGTTGCTGGGACTTACCGCCTTGTCCGTCGAGATCAGCACGAATTTCGCCCCGAACTCCGCCGCGAGCAGCGCGACGTTGCGCGTGCCGAAGACGTTGTTGTGCACGGCATGGGCCAGATGTGCTTCCATCATGGGCACGTGCTTGAACGCCGCGGCGTGATACACGAGCTCGGGCTGGTATTCGTGAAAGGCCCGCTCCACGTCCTGCTGCTCGCGAATGTCACAGATGAGCGGGTGCAGCTCGAGCGCCGGCTGGCGGCGACGCAACTCCTGCTCGATGAGAAAGAGCGCGTTTTCGCTGCGCTCCATCAGCACCATGGCTCCCGGACCGTATTCCGCGATCTGGCGCGCCAGCTCCGCGCCAATGGATCCGCCCGCCCCCGTGATGAGAACGCGTCGTCCGAGAATGTCGGAGCGAATGAGGGAGGTATCGAGATCCACGGGATCGCGCCCGAGCAGGTCTTCCACCTGCACGGCGCGGACTTCGCTGATCTGGACGCGGCCGCTGAGCGCCGCAATGGCCGGCAGAATCTTGAACGGGAGCCTGGTCGCCAGACACCGGTTGACGATGGCCTGGACTGCGTCCCGCGGCGCCGACGGGATGGCGATGATGATCTCGTCGGCCGGATTCCGGGCGAGCACCGGCACCAGTTGCGCCGTGGTACCGAGCACCGGCACGCGGTGGATGTGGAAACCCGTCTTGTTGCCATCATCGTCCACGAAACCGACCGGCTGATAACCCAGACGGGGATTGTTCTGCATCTCGCGCAGCAGCAGCTCGCCGGCGTCGCCGGCGCCAATGATCAGCACCCGGCGCGGCCGCGGCCCCCCGGCGGTGGAGCGGCGAGTTTCCCGCAGTGCACGCAGCGCGAAGCGCACGCCGCCGATCAGCATGACCGTGAGCAGCGCGTCGATGATGATCACCGATCGCGGGAACACATACGCGTGCCGCGTGAACACGAGCGAGGCGGTGAACAGGACGCTGCTGATACCGATCGCCTTGAGCAGGGCGAACATGTCGCTCATCCCGACGTAGCGCCACCAGCCGGTGTAGAGGCGGAACGCCGCGAAGGCGAGCAACCGGAAGACGAGCAGCGGCCCCAGCGTCACCCAGAAGGTCCGCAGGTAGGCGGCCGGAATATCACCATCAAAGCGCAGCACGTAGGCAAGCGCGTAGCTGGCCACGACAAGAATCAGGTGAACGCTGATGACCAGCAGCCGCCGGTGGCGAAAGGTCAGCGCCAGGATACGGCGCTCGGCCTCGTCTGTCGCTGCCGTCGCGGAGAGTTCATCCGTGCGGCTCACCACCAGTTCAGGATTCATCTGCCGTAGAACCCCCGGATGGCGCCAATGGTCTCATCCTGCTGCGCCCGGGTCAGCTCGGGAAACACCGGGAGCGAGAGGACTTCGCGCGCCGCGCGCTCGGCTTCCGGACAGCTGCCCTCGGTGTAGCCGAGGTAGGAGAAGCATGGCTGCAGATGCAAGGGGAGCGGATAGTATATGGCGTTGCCGATTCCCCTGTCCCGGAGATGCGCCTGCAGCGCGTCCCGCCGCTCCGCCCGGATCGTGTACTGGTTGAAGATGGATTCATTCTTCGCGTCGATCAGCGGCGTCTGCACCTCCGCCACGTCCGCGAGCGCGTCATCGTAGTACCGCGCGTGGTCGCGGCGGGTCATGCTCCACTGTTCCAGATGGGGAAGCTTGGCCAGCAGCACGGCGGCCTGCAGCGCGTCGAGGCGACTGTTGTATCCCACTTCGTCGTGAACGTACTGCACCGCGCCGCCGTGCACGCGCAGCCGGCGCAGGCGGGTCGCGAGCCGCTCATCCTGCGTGACCATCATCCCGCCGTCGCCATATCCGCCCAGATTCTTGGACGGGAAAAAGCTGAAGGTGCCGACGGCGGCGGACTCTCCCGCCATCACCCAGTGGTCCCCGATCCGACGGCGCGCGCCGATGGCCTGGGCCGCGTCCTCGATGAGGGGAACGTCCGGCACTGCCGCAGTGAGCTCCTCGAGCGGCGCCATCTGACCGAAGAGATCCACCGCGATCAGCGCCTTCGTCCGCGACGTGGTCGCCGCGCGCGCGTGCACCGGAGAGATGTTGAAGGTTCCGGGATCAATGTCCACGAACACGGGGGTCGCGCCCACGTTGTGCACCGTGCCGGCGGTGGCAAAGAACGTGAACGGCGTCGTCACCACCTCGTCGCCGCGACCGATGTCGAGCGCCCGAAGCGCGAGCAGCAACGCGTCCGTGCCGCTCGCGCAGCCAATGCCGAATCGCGTGCGCGAGAGCTCGGCGACCGCCTGCTCCAGCGCGTCCACCGGTTCACCTAGAATGAATCGCTGGTCGTCCACCACCTGCATCAGTGCGCGCACCACATCGTCACGGATGCAGGCGTGCTGCGCGCGAAGATCGAGAAGAGGAACAGGCATGCCAGTCAGCCGAAGAAAATGTTAGTCAGCGCACGTCGTCGGAACACGATCAGATGGTGACGGTCGCGCGCGCCAGATCGTGCCACTCCTGCAGCGCCCGCACGCGCGGCGGACGGAATCGGAGCGCCAGGATCGCATCGCACGCGGCGTTCGCCGCCGAGAGCGTTGTCGTATACGGAATCCGATGCGCGACGGCCGCCTGGCGCATCGTGTAATCGTCGCGCTGGGAATGTTTGCCCAGTGGCGTGTTGATGAGCAGTTGCACCTGACCGTTGACGATGAGATCCACGCCGTGCGGCCGCCCTTCGTGCACCTTGAAGACGCGTTCGGCCGGAATGCCGCGACCGCGCAGGTACCGGGCCGTGCCCGATGTCGCCAGGATGCGGAACCCCATCTCGTGGAATCGGCGTGCGATTGGCAGCACGGTCGCCTTGTCGGAATCATTCACCGTGATGAGGACGCTGCCAGAGAGCGGCAGTCCGTTGTCGGCGGCGAGCTGCGCCTTGGCAAAGGCGCTGCCGAAGGAATCCGAGATCCCCATCACCTCGCCCGTCGAGCGCATTTCCGGTCCCAGCACCGGATCGGCCTCGCGGAACTTGTTGAATGGAAAGACGGCCTCCTTCACGGACACGTATGGCGGCGTGATCTCCTCGGCCAATCCGATCGTCGCGAGCGTTTCACCCGCCATGACACGCGCCGCGATGGACGCGAGCGGCACGCCAATGGCCTTGGAGACGAAGGGGATGGTCCGGCTGGCCCGCGGATTGACTTCGAGGACGTAGACCACCCGGTCCTTCACGGCGAACTGCACGTTGATCAGCCCAACCACGCCGAGGGCGCCCGCCAGCGCTACCGTATGCTCGCGCATGGTCATCAGGTCCGCCTCACCAATGATGTAGGGTGGAAGCACACACGCGGAATCGCCCGAATGAATGCCGGCATCCTCGATATGCTGCATCACGCCACCAATCACGACGCGCTCGCCATCCGAAATGGCATCCACGTCCGCCTCGTAGGCATCCTCGAGAAAGCGGTCGATGAGCACGGGCCGGTCGTCCGACACGCGGACCGCGTGCTCGAAGTAATCATGCAGCGATGATTCATCGTACACGATCCGCATGGCGCGGCCGCCCAGCACGTAGCTGGGACGTACCAGCACCGGGTATCCCACATCGGCGGCGATGCATACGGCCTCCTCGATGCTCGTTGCCGTGCCCGATGGCGGTTGCCGCACTCCGACCTCGCGGGCGATCTGCTCGAAGCGGCGACGATCCTCGGCGATGTCGATGGCGTCAGGCGACGTTCCGAGAATGTGCACGCCGGCGCGCTCCAGCGCACGGGTCAGTTTGAGCGGCGTCTGCCCTCCGAGCTGGACGATCACACCCAGCGGCTGCTCCCGCTCGACGATCTCCAGCACATCCTCGAGTGTGAGCGGCTCAAAGTAGAGCTTGTCGGAGATGTCGAAGTCGGTGGAGACGGTTTCGGGATTGGAGTTGACCATGATGGTCTCATAGCCACGCTCGCGCAGTGCCAGCGCCGCCCGCACGCAGCAGTAGTCGAACTCCACGCCCTGTCCGATCCGGTTCGGGCCGCTCCCCAGGATCATGATGGACGGCCGCCCGGAGGGCGGCGCCTCGCTCTCCTCGTCATAGCTGCCGTACAGGTATGGCGTGCTGGACGGGAATTCGCCCGCGCAGGTGTCCACCATCTTGTACGCGGGGCGAATGCCGAACGCCCAGCGGCGCGCACGCGCCGCGTCCTCCGATTCGCCCCGCAGCGCCGCCAGTTGCGCATCCGAGAAGCCCTGGCGTTTCATGGCCCGCACATCCGCGGCCCGGATGTCGGCCAGCGCCGCGTAGTGCGCTTCGGCCTCCACCATTTCCTGCATCTGTGCCAGAAACCACGGGTCCACGTGCGTGAGCTCATGGATCTCGCTCACGTCCAGTCCGCATTGCAGCGCGCGCTTGATCTGGAAAATGCGCTCGGGCGTTGGCTGGCGCAGCGCGCCGCGCAACGACTCGAGCGAGTCATCGACCAAGCCGTCATCCCGGGCGCGCGATCCCGTCACCCACCCGGTCCGTCCGGTCTCGAGGGCGCGCAGTCCCTTCTGGAAGGCTTCCTTGAACGTGCGCCCGATTGCCATCGATTCGCCCACCGATTTCATCTGCGTCGTCAGCCGTGGATCGGCAGATGGGAACTTCTCGAATGCGAAGCGCGGGCACTTCACCACCACGTAGTCCAGCACCGGTTCGAATGACGCGGGCGTTGTTTTCGTGATGTCGTTCGCGATCTCGTCCAGCCGATAGCCGACCGCCAGCTTCGTGCCGATCCGGGCAATGGGAAAGCCCGTCGCCTTGGACGCGAGAGCCGAGGAGCGCGACACCCGAGGGTTCATCTCGATGACCAGCATGTCGCCGTTCTCCGGATTCACGGCGAACTGGATGTTGCACCCGCCGGCTTCCACGCCAATCTCGCGTATTACCGCCACGGCCGCGTCGCGCATGGCCTGGTACTCGCGGTCGGTGAGCGTCATGGCCGGCGCCACCGTGATGCTGTCGCCCGTGTGGACACCCATGGGATCGAGATTCTCGATGGAGCAGACGATCACGACATTGTCCGCCCCGTCGCGCATGACCTCGAGCTCGAATTCCTTCCAGCCGAGCACACTCTGCTCGATGAGCACCTGCCCGACCGGCGACATCTCGAGCCCGCGCCGCACGATCTCTTCGTATTCGGTGCGATTGTAGGCCACGCCGCCACCGCTTCCGCCCAGCGTGAACGATGGCCGGATGATCGCAGGGAAGTCCACGACGGGAATGAGCGCGAGCGCGTCGTCGAACGATCGGGCGATCCCGCCGCGCGCGACGGGCAGTCCGATGCGCCGCATGGCATCGGCGAACTCCTCCCGATCCTCCGCCATGCGGATGGCGCGCGCATCGGCGCCGATCAGCTCCACATCGTACCGAGCGAGCACCCCGCTATCCGCGAGCGCCATGGCGACATTCAGCGCCGTCTGTCCGCCCATCGTGGGCAGGAGTGCGTCCGGGCGCTCGCGCTCGATGACCTGCGCGACCGTGTCCGCCGTGACCGGCTCAATGTAGGTCCTGTCGGCAAATTCCGGATCGGTCATGATCGTGGCCGGATTGGAGTTCACGAGGATCACCTCGTAGCCTTCCTCGCGCAGCGCTTTTGCCGCCTGCGTGCCGGAGTAGTCGAATTCGGCGCCCTGTCCAATGACGATGGGGCCGGAGCCAATGAGCAGGATGCGGTTGAGATCAGCGCGTCGTGGCACGGAGCAGATCGAGAATGATGGAATCCAGCGACCGTTCGGGGGTCCAGCCGGTCGTCGCCCGCAGCCTGGCGGCGGAACCAACCAGCATGGGAACCTCTACCGGACGCACGAGTGAAGCATCGACTTGCAATTTCGCATCCACACCAGCAAGGGCAAGGACACGCGATGCGAGCGTCGCCACGTCGGTTCCCGTTCCGCTGGCCACATTGTACACGTCGCCGGGCACACCGCGTTCCACGAGGAGCACGTAGGCACGCGCCACATCGGCCACATGCAGATAGTCGCGAACGGGACTGGTATTGCCGATGGGTGCCGCACCGGCGCGCGCGGCGCGGAGCGCCAGGGCCCGCCGGACGAGTGCGGGCAGCAGGAAGCGCGGGTCCTGCCCAGGCCCGCTGTGATTGAAGGAGCGCGTCGCCACGACCCGCACCCCGTCGTGGCGGTGCGCGGCGAGCGCCACGACTTCCTGCGCGGTCTTGGATGCGGCGTACGTGTTGAGCGGCCGCAGTTCCGCCTGTTCGGTGAGCGGCTGTTCATCCGCCCCGTGGCGGCCATACTGTTCGCCGCTGCCGACGATCAGGATCGTGGGGTCGAGCGTTCCGGCACCGCGGCGCTGCGCCGCCTCCGCGAGCAGGCGCGCCGCCGCCACGACGTTCACCTCCAGCGCCGCTGCCGGTGCCTCGCTCGCCGTCGGTACGAAGGACACGCCCGCGAGATGAAAGATGGCGTCGGGCCGACCGCGCTCCATCGCGGTGGCGACGTCTCCGTCGGAGGTGACGTCGCAGCGCACCCACGTCATGGCGCCATGCTCATCCTGGCTCAGCGCGCCCGGCGGCATCGCCTCGCTCAGTCGCGTTCCCGTGACATCCCAACCACGCTGCAGCAGCTCCCGGCAGAGCCACTGGCCGACGAAACCGGACGCGCCGGTGACCAGGGCGCGCATGGCGCTACGACCGGGCGCGGTACCGCGCGAGGTCGGCGTCCACCATCATTTCGATGAGCTGCTGGAACGACACGCGCGGCTGCCAGCCCAGCCGGTCGCGCGCCTTGGTGCTGTCCGCCACGAGCAGATCCACTTCGGCGGGGCGCATGAAGCGGGCGTCGGTTGTCACGAATTCGCGATAGTCCAGTCCGGCGTATCCGAAGGCGACGTCGCAGAGCTGCCGCACCGACCAGGTCTGCCCGGTCCCGACGACGTAGTCGTCCGGCGCGTCCTGCTGAAGCATGCGCCACATCGCATCCACATAGTCGCCGGCGAAGCCCCAGTCGCGTCGCGCATCGAGGTTTCCGAGACGCAGCTCACGCGAGACACCCGTCTTGATGCGCGCCACTCCATCGGTCACCTTGCGCGTCACAAACTCCAGACCGCGCCGCGGGCTCTCGTGGTTGAACAGGATTCCCGAGACGGCATAGAGCCCATAGCTCTCGCGGTAGTTCACGGTGATCCAGTGGCCGTACACCTTGGCCACGCCGTACGGGCTGCGCGGATAGAAGTCCGTGGCCTCGCTCTGCGGTGACGCGCGGACCTTGCCGAACATCTCGCTCGAACTGGCCTGGTAGAAGCGGGCGCGCGGCGCGGCGCGGCGCACCGCTTCCAGTGCGCGGGTCACACCCAGTCCGGTGAATTCACCGGTGAGCACGGGCTGTGTCCACGACGTCTGCACGAAACTCTGGGCGGCGAGGTTGTAGACCTCATCCGGTTCACACGCGGCCACCGCTTCCACCAGTGAATGCTGATCGAGCAGGTCGGCCGAGAGCAGTTCCACCTTGTCGACGAGGTGCGCGATGCGCTCGTAGGGCGTCGTCGAGCTGCGCCGGACGACGCCGACGACGCGGTAGCCCTTCTCGAGGAGGAGCTCGGCGAGATAGGAGCCGTCCTGGCCCGTGATCCCGGTGATGAGAGCAGTCGGCATCGCGCTGGACCGGTCAGGGTGACGTCAGATGGCGAGATCGCCCAGAAGGGGCCTTCGGCGCGCGCTGCGCCAGCGGACCCCGCGAGCCTCGCGGACAAACGAAAGGGGAGCCGACAGCGCGCTCCCCCGGGCATGACGGACGCTCAGCCATGCGTCACGCGACGGCGGAGCCCCGCGGCGCGCGCTGGATCTTGCCGGCATTCAGGCAGCGCGTACACACCTTCACCCGCTTCACCTTGCCATCCACCAGAATGCGGGCAACCTGCAGATTGGGCTTCCACACGCGACGCGTGCGATTGTTGGCGTGCGAGACGTTGTTCCCGAACGTGATGCCCTTCCCGCACACGTAACAGCTTCGATTGTGCATGGTCAACTCTCGATCAGCTC
>Ga0070681_10003969_pt1 | contig 13952 bp, 17 predicted proteins | sample KBSC83BmetaG_FD_65650 | JGI IMG/M metagenome (GOLD analysis project Ga0070681, IMG submission 65650) | Corn rhizosphere microbial communities from Kellogg Biological Station, Michigan, USA - KBS C8-3B metaG | ecosystem: Host-associated > Plants > Roots > Rhizosphere | place: USA: Michigan... | reverse complement strand
CGACGCCGGGTTCTGTTGCTAAAACAAAACCCAAAACCAAGGCGGCTCACGCCGCCTAAAAACATGAGACCGGACAACTCACGTGCTAATAAAACCGGACAACTTGAAAAGCTAACGACATGAATATTTCCGCCGCAGCAAATATTGCGTTGTTAACTTCTTCGGAATATTTCTGGCGACCGTTGCGGCCCAGAATGCGAAGCAGCTACTAAGTCGCACGCATGAGCAAGCGGTTTTCTTGGATTTTCTCGATATGCTAAATTGCGGTTGAACGGAAGGTCCCGGTACGCGGTATTCAATCACCGTAACAGGCGTGGTTCAAGGTGTCGGCTTCCGACCGTTTGTGAAACGGTTGGCCGACCGTCTTTCTATTTCCGGCATCGTCGCCAACACCGCAGGCGGCGTTGTGATCGACGTCGAGACCAACGGCGCTTCGGCGGTCGAGGATTTCGTCGACGCCCTGCAGTCGGAAGCTCCGGCCATCGCCAGAATTGAAACCGTAGCCGTCCAACCACTGCCGGTTGCTGCCGGGTTTACATCATTCGAAATCGAATCCAGCCAGCCCGTGTCGGGTGAATTTACCCTGATCTCACCCGACGTCGCTACCTGCACCAGTTGTCTTCGGGATATTTCGGATCCTCTAAACCGGCGCTATCGCTATGCGTTTACGAATTGCACCAACTGCGGACCCAGGTACTCGATCACGAGGAGCATTCCGTACGATCGGGTGAATACGACGATGGAGCGGTTCCAGATGTGCAGTGCATGCACCGGGGAGTACCGTGATCCTGGCGATCGTCGTTTCCATGCTGAGCCCAACGCTTGCCCCGTCTGCGGGCCGAGGCTTGTCATCGAACCGGATGCGGCCGATGCTTCGGCGGCAGCGATTCAAGCACTGGCGAGCAGCCGCATTCTTGCGTTGAAAAGTCTGGGCGGTTTTCAGCTGGCGTGCAATGCGGAAAACGCAGCCGCGGTAGACGTGCTCCGCTCGCGCAAGAGGCGCGGCCGGAAACCATTCGCCGTGATGATGCGAGATCTCAAGACCGCCGAGAAGTTCTGCCGGTTGAGCGAACGCGAATGCGTGCTACTGGCCGGACCGGCGGCGCCTATCGTATTGGCGCAGTTCCGCGAGCCGCGCCTGCTGCCCGACTGTATTGCTCCGGGGTTGCGCGAGCTGGGCGTAATGCTCCCCTACACTCCTCTCCACCATCTGCTGTTTTCCGGAAACTTCGACTGCCTCATCATGACCAGCGGAAATATCAGTGAAGAGCCGATCGTGATTTCCAACAAAGAGTCAGCAGAGAAGCTTTCGCCGATCGCGGACGTGATCCTGATGCACGATCGCGATATTTTCATGCGCGTGGACGATTCGGTGGTGCGCGCATATGAAGACCGGCCGCGGGTGCTGCGCCGCGCGCGTGGTTACGCTCCCGGCGCCATCGATCTCGGATTCGATGCGGGCCAGGTGCTTGCTTGCGGCGCGGAGCTGAAGAGCACGTTTTGCATGACGCGAGCCAATTACGCGATTCTAAGCCAACATCTCGGCGACCTCGAGAATTTTGAGACGCTCCAGTTTTTCGAAGAGACGCTCGCGAACCTGAAGCACGTCTATCGGGCGGAACCGCGGTTGATCGCGCATGACCTGCATCCGGATTACATGTCCACTCAATGGGCGGCGCGGCAGCCGCTCGAACGCATGCCCGTACAGCATCATCACGCGCACATCGCCAGTTGTATGGCGGAGAACGGGCTGCGCGAACGTGTTATTGGTGTGGCTTTCGATGGCACAGGCTACGGAACGGACGGGCAAATTTGGGGCGGCGAGTTTCTCATTTGCGATTACAGCGGATTTCATCGCGCGGCCCATCTGCGTTATGTCCCGCTCATCGGGGGTGAGCGCGCCATCCGCGAACCGTATCGGATGGCCGCCAGTCATTTGAGAGATGCTTTTGGCGAGAGTTACCGAAGCTTAGATCTGTCCCTCTGGCCCGGAGCCGAGGGACGCAACTGGGACTTGTTCGATCGCATTTTCCACCGCACCAAACTGATGACTTCGAGCGTCGGCCGTTTGTTTGATGCGGTATCTGCAATTGCAGGCGTATGCCGCGTGAATAGCTATGAGGGTGAAGCTGCGATCCTCCTCGAGGCTGCAGGTACGGAAGGTGGCGCATCCGCCGAGCCAGTGGAGTTATCAGTTGTGACGGCCGGCTTTCCATGGGTGATCGACACGCGGCCGCTGATCCGCGAAATTGCGAGAAAGAGTACGTCAGGGCATGCTACATCGTCGATTGCGGATACCTTCCATTCATCGATTGCGCATATGATAAGAACCATCTGCGTGAGACTGCATGAGGTGACCGGCATCACCAAAGTCTGCATGAGCGGTGGTAGTTTTCAAAACTGTACACTGCTATCGCGTACTCTGCCAGTGCTGCGCCAGTCAGGCTTCGAGATATTTCTCCATTCGAAGGTTCCTCCGAACGATGGCGGCATTTCTCTCGGCCAAGCGGTGATCGCGGCCACTTACCTCAAAAAGCGGAGGGACTGATTTCATGTGTCTGGCCATTCCTGGGCGAATTACCGAGATTTTTGAGAATCAGGGCATGCGCATGGCCAAGGTTGATTTCGGCGGCATCTCGCGCGAGGCGTGTCTCGCATATGTTCCTGAAGCTGCTCCCGGGCAATACGTTATGGTCCACGTGGGCTTCGCGATCTCGGCGGTAAATGAAGAGGAGGCAGCGCGAACGTATAAATATCTGGAAGAGATGGACCAGCTCGCCGAAATTCAGGCGGAAACGGAGCCGAGCAGTGAAATATCTTGATGAGTACCGGGATGACCGCATCGCGCGAAAGATAGTCGACGAGATCCGGCGTATTCAAACGCGGCCCTGGGTCATCATGGAGGTCTGCGGCGGTCAGACGCACTCGATCGTGAAGTACGGGCTGGATTACCTGCTGCCTGAAGGCGTCGAGTTAGTGCATGGTCCGGGCTGCCCGGTGTGCGTCACTCCGCTCGAGATGATCGATCGCGCGCATGCCATCGCGCGGCGGCCGGACGTGATTTTCTGCTCTTTCGGTGATATGCTGCGCGTGCCTGGCTCGCACGGCGATCTGTTTCAGATTAAAGCCGACGGCGCGAGCGTGCGGATTGTCTACTCGCCTCTCGATTGCCTGAAAATCGCCCGCGCGAATCCCGACAAGAAAGTCGTTTTCTTCGCCGTTGGTTTCGAAACCACCGCTCCGGCCAATGCAATGGCGGTGTGGCAGGCGAAATCACAGGGTGTCGGGAATTTCTCGATTCTGATTTCTCACGTGGTGGTGCCGCCGTCGCTCACGTCAATTCTTCAATCGCCCGCGAACCGAGTACAGGGTTTTCTGGGACCCGGGCACGTGTGCGCGGTGATGGGCTGGCATGAATACGATGCCATTGCCGAACGCTATCGGGTTCCGATCGTAGTCACTGGTTTCGAACCCGTGGATCTGCTGGAAGGCATCATGATGACGGTACGCCAGCTCGAGCAGGGCCGGTTTGAGGTTGAAAATCAGTACGCGCGGGCAGTCTCTCGCGGGGGGAATGAAGAAGCCCAGCGAATGATCGCCAAAGTATTCGATGTGTGCGACCGGAGCTGGCGCGGCATCGGGATCATTCCGAAGAGCGGATACAAGCTGCGGTACGAATTCCGGGAGCATGACGCGGAGCGAATTTTCGAGGTGGCCGATATCCGAACGCGCGAGCCGGCTATCTGTATTAGCGGGCAGGTGCTCAAGGGTGTGAAGAAGCCAAACGACTGCCCCGCGTTCGGAACCCAATGCACGCCGCAGACGCCGCTCGGAGCGACGATGGTTTCAGCCGAAGGGGCTTGCGCGGCCTATTATAACTACGGCCGGCATCTGGTCGCGCTAGGTGTTTCGCCCGGCGGGGTTTGAGACGACTTATGTCTTCACAAGCGGTGATCAGGGAGATCACGTCGGAGCAGTTCAAGCAAAGCGTGCTGCGAAAATGCCGTGAAAGCGCCGAAATGAAGGCGAAGTTCTTCGAGGCAAATGCGGGAATGCTCGAAGAAGTTTGCCGCAAGCTCGCGCAAGCGCTGGCGGAAGGTCATCGATTATTCGTCATGGGAAACGGCGGCAGCTCTTGTGACGCCATGCACGTTGCCGTCGAATTCGTTCACCCGATTATCGAAAAACGGCGTGCGTTCCCGGCATACTCGCTTACGAGCGATATGGCGCTCGTTACCGCGATCGGTAATGACAGCGATTTTTCGCAGATTTTTGCAGAGCAACTCCGCCTGCAAGGCCGTCCCGGCGATGTGGTGCTCGGTATCTCCACCAGCGGCATGTCAGCCAATATCAACTACGGACTCGAAGCCGCGCGTCAACTCGGCATGCTTACGGTCGGCTTTGCGGGCAAGGACGGAGGCCGCACAAAAGATGTGGCCGAGTACTGCCTGACTGTGCCGTCGTTCAGTATTCATCGCATCCAGGAAGTGCATACGACCTTACTGCATGTGCTTTGGGACATGGTGCACGTGCTGCTCGGCGAAGAGGACATTATATGAGCGCCGCAGAACAGGGATTCGCGCTGACGTGTCCCGTCCCCATAACGGAACGGAAGACCATTGTTCTGGGGCACGGCAGCGGCGGCAGGCTCACCGCGCAGCTCATCCGGGATTTATTTCTCCCGGCTTTTGATAATCCCTTCTTGCGCAAACTCGACGATCAGGCGGTCCTGCAGGTCGGAAGCGCGAGAATTGCCATGACCACGGATTCATTTGTAGTGACGCCGCTCGTGTTTCCCGGGGGCGATATCGGAAAACTCGCCATCAACGGCACCGTCAACGATCTGGCGATGAGCGGCGCGAGACCGCTCTATTTATCCGCGGCATTTATTCTGGAGGAAGGCTTCGCGATGGATGAGCTCGCGGCGGTGATCGAGTCGATGTCCTCCGCGGCGGGAGCGGCCGGAGTAGCTGTTGTCACGGGAGATACTAAAGTTGTTAACCGAGGATCCGCCGACAAGCTATTTATTACAACTACCGGCGTAGGCCTTGTGCCCGACGGCATCCATATCTCGGCATCCAATGCGCGGCCCGGCGATCAGATTATTCTGAGTGGAACCATTGGCGACCACGGCATGGCAGTGTTCTCAAAGCGCGAAGGCCTGGAGTTCGAAGGGTCAATCGTATCCGATACCGCACCACTGCACGAGCTAGTCCAAGGCATGATCGCCGCCGGCGAAATTCACGCACTGCGCGATCCTACGCGGGGCGGACTGGCGACGTCGTTGTGCGAGATCGCAGCCGCATCCGGCGTCGGAGTGGAAGTCAACGCACGCGCGATTCCACTGAGGGAAGATGTTAAGGCCGCTTGCGAGATTCTCGGCATGGATCCACTTTATGTAGCTAATGAAGGCAAGCTGCTGGCTTTCGTCGAGCCGTCCGCCGCACGGTCCGTGCTCGATGCAATGCGCGCGCGCCCCGAAGGCCGCGAAGCCGTTATTATCGGCGAGGCGGTTGCATCACACGGCGGCATGGCCCTCTTGAAAACTGAGATCGGCGGCACGCGGGTGCTGGATCTCCCGTTTACCGAGCAACTGCCGCGCATTTGTTAATACCACCCGGGATTCTCAATTCGCGAGTCCCTCGTGGGCCGGAGTGCTGCGCCGCAAAAGGGTTATGGAGAATACGAGGATCAAAATCAGGGCCGCAAGCAGGCCCAGCTCGATCATCGAAGCCCGAAAAATGGCCTCAGCTCCCGAGGCCCATTTCCCCTCTTTGGTGAGGTCTGCTGCTTCCAAAGTAATGACCAACATCCTCCGAATCGAAGCGATCAGCCCGACCACAAGAAATGGTTCGGTCACCAGAGTATGTGACCGGATAGAGATGCGAACGGTATGCAGAATCTCGACCAGCATCAGAACGAGCAGGAGTTGATCGAGTATCTGGAAGCTGCCGGTCGCCGCCGTCCAGTTGATCACGGCACTCCAGAGTTGTTTGGCCGCACCCGCCAGCGCTACAATGCCGGTCGCCGAGAGTAAAACGCCGAGAATCGAATAGATGGCCACCTCGACTACGATGAGGTATTTCTCGGAGTGCTGGCGAAGCTTATCGTCGATCATCTCGAGGTCCGGGCACGGCAGAAGATCTTCTACAGCCGGCATTGAACACCTGCAAGAATACTTACGGTACGGCGCGCCGTCAACCGTTGCCACTGCATTGCCCCTGAATTATTTGTATGCGGATCGGGTTGTTGGTAAACGCACAGGGCCTTCTCTGAAAAGGGATTAAACATATTGACGGTCGATGCCGACAGGCACAGACTTGCATCAGAACATAATTCATCCCGGTAACGAAGGAGAAGTTAATGGAGACACGTCCATTTCCTGCCGGCACGGTGGCCCAACGTGCGCCAGCGGTGAAAGAAGTTCACATCCTTTGGATTACGGCCGGTCTTAGCTGCGACGGCGATAGCGTTTCGGTTACTGCGGCAGAGCAGCCGAGCATCGAAGACGTGCTGTTAGGCGCTATACCCGGACTGCCCAAGGTTCACCTGCATAATCCCGTTCTCGCCATGGAAGTCGGCGACGACTTCATGAAGTTTTTTTACGACGCGGAAAAGGGGCGGCTCGATCCCTTCGTCCTGGTCGTCGAAGGTTCCATTCCAAATGAACGGATCAAGCGCGAGGGTTACTGGGCAGCTATGGGGACCGACCATAAGACCGGGCAGCCGATTACTACTTGCGAATGGATCGACCGCCTGGCCCCAAAAGCGTGGGGCGTGATCGCGGCCGGCACCTGCGCAACGTATGGCGGCATCCACGCGATGGCTGGAAATCCCACGGGCTGCATGGGCCTGGCGGACTATCTCGGCTGGGAGTGGCGGTCGAAGGCCGGGCTCCCGATCGTGAACGTGCCGGGCTGCCCCGTTCAGCCGGACAACTTCATGGAGACGGTTCTCTACCTCTTGTACCAAGCTGCGGGGATGGCGCCTATCATTCCTCTGGACGACCAGTTGCGGCCGACCTGGCTGTTCGGCAAAACCGTCCATGAGGGTTGCGATCGCGCCGGCTACTACGAGCAAGCCGATTTCGCGCATGAGTATGGCTCGCCGAAGTGCCTGGTGAAGATCGGCTGTTGGGGACCGGTAGTCAACTGTAATGTCACGAAGCGCGGCTGGATGCGCGGCATCGGCGGATGCCCGAACGTGGGCGGCATTTGCATCGCGTGCACGATGCCCGGTTTTCCCGACAAGTTTATGCCGTTCATGGACGAGCCACCAGGCGCGCGGCTGTCGAGTTTAAGCGTGAACCCTTACGGGCGCATGGTCCGCACGCTACGCTCGATTACCAATTCCACGGTCAATAAAGAGCCCAAGTGGCGGCATCCTGGCAAACGGCTGACGACCGGGTATCATCCAACGACGTATTAAAAGGAGATCTGAGATGGCGACCATACCTGAAACCTTGACTGAAACTCCGAGCCGCCAGCGTCGCCTAGTTGAGATGAACTGGGACCCGATTACCAGGATCGTGGGCAGTCTGGGGATTTTTACCAAGATCGACTTTGACAACAAGCAAGTCGCGGAATGCTATAGCACGTCTTCCATCTTTCGCGGGTACAGCATTTTCATGAAGGGCAAGGACCCGCGCGACGCGCACTTCATCACGAGCCGGATCTGCGGGATTTGCGGCGACAATCACGCTACGTGCTCCAATTACGCGCAAAACATGGCATTCGGCGTGAAGCCGCCGGAGCTCGCCGAGTGGATCGTGAATTTGGGCGAAGCGGCCGAATACATGTTCGACCACAATATCTTTCAAGACAACCTGGTGGGCGTGGATTTCTGCGAACAGATGGTCAAGCAGACCAATCCCGCTGTCTGGAGCAAGGCGGAGACCACGGCTGCACCGCAGGCCGCACGCCACGGCTACCGCACGATTGGCGATATTATGCGCTCGCTCAACCCGTTCACCGGCGAGTTCTATCGCGAAGCGCTGCAGATGAGCCGTATGACGCGCGAGATGTTCTGCCTCATGGAAGGCCGCCACGTTCACCCCTCGACGCTATATCCCGGGGGCGTGGGGACGGTGCCGACGATCCAGGTGTTCACGGATTATCTCGTGCGACTCATGAAGTACGTCGAGTTCATGAAGAAGGTTGTGCCTCTGCACGATGACCTGTTTGATTTCTTCTACCAGGCCCTGCCCGGATACGAGAAAGTCGGGCAGCGCCGTATCCTGTTGGGCTGCTGGGGATCGTTTAACAATCCTGGAGTTTGCGATTACACGTACCGGCGCATGGGCGAATGGGGTCGCGCCATGTATGTCACTCCCAGCGTGATCGTGGACGGTAAGATCGTCACGAACGATCTTGTGGACATTAACCTCGGGATCCGCATTTTGCTCGGCAGTTCTTATTACGACGACTGGGATAAAGGCGAGACGTTTGTACGGACTGACCCGCTGGGTAACGCGGTCGATCAGCGGCACCCATGGAACCAGACGACGATCCCGAGGCCGCAGAAGCGAGACTTTAAAGGCAACTATACGTGGGTGATGTCCCCGCGCTGGTATGACAAGCGAACTGGTGATTACCTGGCGCTCGATACGGGTGGCGGGCCAATTGCCCGGCTTTGGGCAACCGCGCTCAACGGAATGGTCGATATCGGCTATATTAAGGCTACCGGCCACAGCGTAAAAATCTCGTTGCCCAAGACAGCGCTTCTTCCCGAGACGGAATTCGAATGGAAGATTCCGCAGTGGAGCAACACCATCGAACGCGACCGCGCCCGCACCTATTTTCAGGCGTATGCGGCCGCGGCTGCACTTCACTTTGTAGAGAAGGCGATGGATGCGGTGCGCGCCGGCAGAAGCAAAACGTGGTCGGAGTTTAAGGTGCCGGATGATGCGATCGGCTGTGGTTTTCACGAAGCTGTGCGCGGCGTACTCTCGCATCACCTGGTCATCCGTGACGGAAAGATCGCGAATTATCATCCGTATCCGCCGACACCATGGAACGCGAATCCGCGAGACGTCCACGGCACGCCCGGGCCCTACGAGGATGCCGTACAAAACACACCCATTTTTGAAGAGAACGGACCGGAAAACTTTAAAGGCATCGACATCATGCGAACCGTTCGCAGCTTCGACCCTTGTTTGCCGTGCGGCGTGCATATGTATGTCGGAAATGGCAAAGTCGTGGAGGCCCGCCACTCACCGATGTTCGGCGTCGAGCGGACAAAGGAGGAATCATAATGCCACCCAAGCGCGAATGGCCGGCTCACGTACCTGGTAGCCGGAAAGGCGAAGAGGAGATTGAACGCAGGGGCAGGGAGCCCGGGCGGGAGGGGCCGGGCCGTACGGCGCGAGATTCCACCAGCATCAACCCGGATAAGGCGGGACCTATCGATCCCCGCATGCCGAATATTCCGCCGGCCTGACTTTTTACCCGCCAACCATGCCGGACGAAAATCTGAACGAACGCATCCACCAGATTGAAGGTTTGATCCGCAAGACGGAAGCACTGTCCGATCCAGCGGCGCGTGCTCTCGCGCTCGAGCTTTGCCAGGCTGTACTCGGGTTCCACGCCGCGGCTCTGGAGCGCTTGATCGAGATCATTTCGCAGGCAGGCGAACCGTGCAGCGCACTCGTCAACACTTTTGCCGCCGACGATTTGACCTCCAGCCTGCTGCTGTTGCACGGGCTGCATCCGCACAGCCTGGAAGAGCGCGTCGCGAATGCCATCGAAAAAGTACGTCCCTTTTTGCGCTCACGCGGTGCCACCGTTGGTCTCACTGGCATCGAAGATGGCCTGGTGCGCGTTCGCGTGGAAGGAGTGCGTGCAAGTTCGACCGCGCCTGTTCAAGCTGCAGTCGAAGAAGCGGTGTACGCGATGGCCCCTGAAGCCGTCGGGGTAGTAGTCGAAGGCCTCGAACAAGCCGCGATTTCGGGATTTGTGCCGCTGGCTAGCCTCTTTACCGCTTGAGACGATATGAGCCCTACGCAATCACTCGCACCACACGGCCTCGCTGCTCTCCGCAGGCTCGCGGCCCAACGCGCCCCGGACGAGCGCTGTGATTTTTGCAGCTTGGCACTGGGCGAAGAACACGATCATCTGGTTGAGCCCGGGACGCCCCAGGTGATATGCGCCTGCTATGCGTGCGCTCTGCTGTTCACAAGCACCGGCGAGACAAAATACCGGCGCGTACCGCGGCTCATCCGCCGCCTGGAAGGTTTTCAACTGACGGATGAGCAGTGGAACGGCCTTGGCATTCCCATTTCCATGGTTTTTTTCTTCAAGTCGAGCACGAATAATAAAATTTCAGCGCTCTATCCTAGTCCGGCAGGTCCTACCGAATCACAGCTCGATCTGGATGCCTGGGAGGAAATCGTTCGGAATAATCCGGTTCTACGAACGATTTCGCCGGACGTGGAAGCGCTGCTGGTCAGCCGCGTGGAAAACACTCGTGACTATTACCTGGCGCCGATCGATCAGTGCTACAAGCTCACTGGCCTGATCCGGCGCCATTGGCGCGGTTTTTCCGGCGGTGAGGACGCATGGAACCAGATTCGCCTATTCTTCTCTGAGCTGCGCCAACGTTCAACTCCGACTTCTATAGGCCATCATGCCTGATTTGATGTTTCACGTGGAACGGGCAGAAGCGGTTGACCACGCGATGACTCCGCAGTTGGCTTTTCGTTTGCGCATCGAAGACACGACCCCTGGAGAGCATATTCATACCGTCGCACTCCGGTGCCAGATCCAGATTGAGGCTCCGCGAAGACGCTATGACGCTGATGAGAAAGAGCTTCTTCTGGATCTGTTCGGCGAGCCCGAGCGGTGGGGACAAACGCTGCGGCCGATGCTTTGGACCAATACCACCATAACCGTGCCGGCATTCACAGCCACCACTTTGGTCGATGTCCCGGTCCCGTGCACGTTCGACTTCAATAACGCCGCCACAAAATACTTTCACGCACTCAAAGAGGGTCACGTGCCTGTAACGCTGCTCTTTAGCGGCACGGTTTTCTACGATCGCGGCGATGGAGCGTTGCAGGTAGCCCAGATTCCCTGGGACCGCCAAGCCACTTATCGGCTGCCGGTGGAGGTCTGGAAAAATATGATGGACCTCTATTATCCCAATACCGCCTGGCTGGAATTGCGCCGTGATGTGTTCGAACAACTGTATCAATACAAAATGAAGCGCGGAATTCCAACCTGGGAGCAGACAATCGAAGCTCTGCTTCCACAACTCGAGAAGAAGGCCGCGTCGTGAATCGCAGCTTGGTGGACCGGATTGTCAACGCGGTGCTGTACGAGGGTTATGTGCTTTATCCCTACCGCGCGTCCGCAATCAAGAATCGAAAACGATGGATGTTCGGCGGATTGTACCCGACTGCGTGGAGTGCGGCGCAGAATAGAACGGATGCCGCCAGCATGCAAACCGAGTGTCTCGTCACGAGTGATGATGCCACATGCGTGGATATCGAGGTAAGATTTCTCCACTTGCTGGCGTGCGGCGAAGGCGATGACGAACGGCAGGAGGCAATCGAGCGCCAGGTCACGATCTGTGGAATTAAACTCGCAGACATCGAATTGCAGCCGAAGCGGACCGCTTTCACGTTCCCAGCCAGTCGTGAAATCGACGGCGGCGTAGAACGAACCCAGGAATGCATCCAGGGGATGGTCGAGGTGCAATCACAACCTGCCGGCCCCCAGCTTTGGAAACTGACAGTTAGCAGCTGCAATGACACGCCGCTTGAACAGCTGAATGCTCCGGCAGCGTTGATGCGGTGCATGGCATCCACGCACGCTCTTCTCGATGTTCGCGGAGGGCAGTTCATTTCGTTGCTCACACCTCCGGAGGAACTCCGGGAAATTGCCGCCGCATGCCGGAATATTGGCGTGTGGCCGGTGCTTGTCGGCGAGAATGACCAGCGCCAGACCATGCTCGCATCGCCCATTATTCTTTACGATTACCCGCAAGTCGCGCCGGAGAGCGCCGGTGATTTTTTCGACGCCACGGAAATGGATGAGATGCTCACACTGCGCATTATGACTTTGACAGAGGATGAAAAGAGCGAAATGCGCGCTGGAGATGAGCGCGCCCGGCGCATCCTCGAGAGGACCGAATCGCTTGCGCCCGAGCATTTGATGAAACTGCATGGTGCCATTCGCGGTCTACGCCCGGTAGGAGGCTCCTAATGGACAATTGGGATCCGGAAGTGCCCGAAATCACGAGCGTGCGCGTCTTTGGCATGGAGCTGCGCAAGGGTGATCGCGTTCGTCTGTGGCCGCAGCGCACCGCGGATATTATCGATCTGGCGCTTGCTGGAAAGATCGCTACGATTGAAGCCATCGAGCAGGATTATGACGAGAGGGTCCATCTGGCGGTCGTGATTGATGACGACCCGGGCCGCGATCTGGGTGAGCTGAGACAGCCCGGTCACCGATTTTTCTTCTCGCCTGATGAGGTGGAACCGGTGGCGCTCGAACGACACTTGAGGAATCCGGCGTGAGCACATCCATCCTGGTTGCCGGCATCGGCAATATCTTTCTGGGTGATGATGCATTCGGAGTAGAGGTGGTGCGCCGACTCTCCGGGAGATCGTTGCCCGATGGAGTCCGCGTGGTCGACTTTGGGATTCGCAGTTATGATCTCGCTTACGCTTTCCTCGATGGACACGACGTCACCATCCTGGTGGATGCGACTCAGCGCGGTGGAGAACCCGGAACGTTATACACTATTGAACCCGACTTGGTAGCGCTGGACGATCAGCCGGATCATCAGCTTGACGCGCATGGCATGAATCCGCTCGCTGTGTTACGCCTGGTAAAGGCGATGGGCGGGGAGTTCCGCCGGGTGATCCTCGTAGGATGTGAACCGGGCTGGCTGGGCGACGAAGATGAAGGCGGCATGGGGCTGAGTCAACCGGTCGAAGGCGCCATTGAGGAAGCTGTGAACATGGTTGAAGCACTCATCGGGCGCTTTGCCGAAGGCCAGGATGAATCAGCAATCAGGCGAGACGCGGAGGTCGCGAAAATATGAAACGGAAACATCAGATGCATGTTGGGAAAATCGTCAGCGGTGCGGCACTCATCGCGTTTGCCACCCTGTTGTTCGTGAACTTACCCGATATCCGCCGGTATATAAGAATCAGCACGATGTGATTTGGCACAGACAGGAGGACGGGTGCACGAGCTTTCGATCGCTCTCAGCATCATCGAGGGGGCGCAGGAAGAGGCTGTACGGCAGGGCAACGCGCATGTCGAAGCGGTCCATCTAAGGCTGGGCCCGCTATCTGGCGTCGTTCGGGAAGCGCTGATGTTCTCTTACAATCTGGCCTGCGAGGGCACGCCGCTCGAGGGCTCCCGGCTGGTGATCGACGAAGTCCCCGTTACATTTTTCTGCGTGCGATGTGGTGAGGAGCGGTCACCCGTTTCAATCATGCGTATGTGTTGCTCGGTCTGCGATATGCCGGCGGGCGAAATCCTTACAGGCTTCGAGCTTGAAATTGCCGCACTCGAGTTGGCAACATGACGGCGCAGCCCAGGCTGGTGGAAGTCCGGCGGAAGGTTCTGAAACATAACGACCTTGTGGCGGAGGATCTGCGACGCCGCTTTCGCGGCGCCCAATTGTACGTAGTGAGCCTGGTTTCGAGTCCTGGCTCTGGAAAAACCGCGTTTCTGGAATATACGCTCGCTATGCTGAACAGGCGCCGGCGCGTGGCAGCGCTGGTTGGGGATCTGGCAACCGACAATGACTGTCAAAGACTGGCGCGCGCCGGAGCACCCGTCCGTCAGATCACGACCGGCACTGTTTGCCACCTGGATGCCGATATGGTGACCAATGCGCTCGGCGGTTGGGATCTCAACGCGCTGGATTTCCTGTTCATTGAAAATGTCGGCAACCTGGTGTGTCCATCCAGCTATGATCTCGGCGAGAATCTCCGT
>Ga0070681_10003967_pt1 | contig 13954 bp, 10 predicted proteins | sample KBSC83BmetaG_FD_65650 | JGI IMG/M metagenome (GOLD analysis project Ga0070681, IMG submission 65650) | Corn rhizosphere microbial communities from Kellogg Biological Station, Michigan, USA - KBS C8-3B metaG | ecosystem: Host-associated > Plants > Roots > Rhizosphere | place: USA: Michigan... | reverse complement strand
GCCGCCAACGCCGCCGCCAGTTCATCCGCGCTTTCAATCCGCTTTCCATCCACTTCCGAAATTGTGTCGCCACTCTTAATCGGCGTCGGCTGAATAACACTCCTCGTGTGAAACACGGCTTTCGCCAGCGGACTCTCCGCGCGCACGCCTTCGACCTTCACACCGCGCCCGACAGCCAACTCGCCCGCTGTCAGTAACACGTTCACCATGCACGACCCAATCAACGTCAACGCCAGCACGTGGGCCAGCCGCAACGTGCGGACATTCTGGGCGACGAGATAAACAATCGTGAAAAGACTCGCGGCGCGCATCTTGCCGACCGAGATAAACGGGCTGTAAGAGAACACACCCGACACGCCGCTCAACACAAAAAACCCGAGCAGCAAATAATCAACCGGCGTGCGAAACAGAACCGGACGCGGATAGGCGGCAAAACGCAGCACCCAAAAGAAGAGGCCCAGGAGCCAGGCGGTTTGCGTTGCGGCGATTGAATGAGGCGCAAAGACGGCGATGAGAAAAATGCAGCCGGCGATGGCGCGTTCGCACCACCAAGCCAGTCCGCGATTCGAGATCTGCAGCGTCTGCATTTAGAATATTCGCGGTCTACTATATTCCATTCAAAGGTAATTGCATGCGACGAATTATTCTTGCGTTGGTGTTTTGTGCCTTGACGGCTCCGGTTTGGTCCCAGTCTGCCTCGCCCGCCGATGAAGTAAAAGCCATCCAGGACGACCCGCGCGTCAAAGCGGCGTTCGATCATATCGACAAGGATCGCGACGGGATTCTGCGTGAGTGGATCGCGATCACGGAGATCAACGCGCCGTCGAAACAGGAGCAGGAACGCGCGAAGTATATCGAAAGCTTACTGCGAAAATTCAAACTCGAAATTCGTTACGACAGCGCCGGCAACCTGATCGCCACGCGCAAAGGCGTTGCCGAAAAACCCGTGACAGTCTTTGATGCGCACATGGACACGGTGTTTCAGCCCGGGTTGAAAATCAAAGCGACTGTTCGCGACGGCCGCGTCTACGCTCCCGGAATCGGCGACGACACGCGAAACATCGAAGCGCTGCTCGCGACGATTCGCGCACTCGATGCCGCGAAGATCAAGACCAAAGGCGATCTCGTGTTTGTTTTCACCACTGACGAAGAGGCCGGAATGACCGGCGCCAAGCAGTACACGAAAGATAATAAGGACAAGGTCGACTATTACGTCGCACTCGACGGCGGTTACGAAGGGTTCACCTACGCTGGAATCGGCATTAACTGGTATCGCCATCATTTCATCGGGCCGGGCGGCCACACGCGTTCGCGCACGCCGCCTTACTCAGCGTCGCTGCCGCTGGCGCGCGCCATCTCGCGGATTTACGACTTGAAGGTTCCGGTTAATCCGTCGTCAAACCTGAACATCGGAATGTTGGGTGGATCGGAAGTCCCGAATGCGAAGGCTGCGGATGCGTGGTTCACGGTTGACCTGCGTTCGACGAGCAACGAGGTCATGGCTGATTTGGAAAAGCAGATCGCGACGATTCTTGACGACGAGGCGAAGCGCGCGGGGATGACTGTGAAGACTGATGTGATCTCGGCGTCTCCCGCGGCGGTGTTGCCGGGGAATCGCGAATCGCATTTGGTGAAGATGGCGGAGGCGGTGCATCGCGCGATGGGTTTCAATCCGCCGATCGGAAACGCGGGATCGAATAACTCGAGCGCGGCGCTGTTACAAGGCATCAGTTCGATTTCCACCGGCGCTGGTCCCTGTAACGACTCGCACGCGCTGACAGAGAACTGCGAAATCGAACCTCTCTATACGGGCATCAAGAAGATTCTGTTGTTAGAGGTTGCACTCGCCGGCCTGGCTCAATAGCCTTCGCGGCCGATCATTACGAGGGTAGTGCGGAGGAGGATTTTGAGATCGAGGAGCAGCGACCAGTTCTCGATATAGAACAGATCCAACCGCACCATCTCTTCAAACGGTAAACGATTCCGGCCTGATACCTGCCACAATCCGGTCAGCCCGGGCTTCATATCGAGTCGCTTTCGATGCCAGAGTTCGTACGCCTCGACTTCGTAAGGAATCGGCGGCCGTGGCCCAACAACACTCATCTCCCCCATCAGCACGTTGAGCAGTTGCGGCACTTCATCGAGACTCGTGCGCCGCAGAAACCGCCCCGCACGTGTGATCCGCGGATCCGCCAACAGTTTGTAAGTCGGCTTCTGCGCGTTGCCGAGATTGGCTTCCGCACGACCGGCAATAAACGCGCGTTGATACTCGCGGTGCAGTTCCGGATCGGCATCGGCCACCATCGTGCGAAACTTGTAAAGCAGAAACAGCCGGCCATCCATCCCCACCCGTTCCTGCGTATAGAAAACCGGGCCTCTTGAATCGAGCTTGATGAGCAACGCGAGCAGAAGCCATAGCGGCAAGAGCAACACGACCACCAACGCCGCGACCGAAATATCAAAACCGCGCTTCAGAACTCGCGCACTGTTCGACAGCGGCTCACGAAAGAGTCGAATCATCGGCAACACACCGATCTGATCGATCTCCGTCTTGCGCGGCAAACAATTGAACAGATTCGGCGCGATACGAAACTCGACGCCGCGCCGCCGCCCGCACCGCATCATCACTTCAAACAACGCATCACTGCTCACCTGCGGGTCGGCAATGATCACTTCGTTCGCACCAGAATCGCGAATCGCTTCCGGCAAGCCCTGCAGCGTCGCGATCACCGGCACGCCTTCGTAGTTTGCAATGAGCGGAGACTGTGTAGCGTTTGTATCAACGACGCCAATCACGCGATAGCCGAGCGCCGGCCGTTCACGCATTTCGCGAATGAACATCTGCGCCTCACGGCCGCGACCGACAACCAGCGTCGGAATCAGATTGATCTGCTTCCGGCGCGCGAACGTTTGCGCCGCGCGCACCACAAACCTCGTCGCGCCGACACCGACAAGCACCAAAAAGAAATCGACGACAAAAACGCCACGCGCGTAAGAGAACGCGCGAAACTCAAAACCGCCGCGATACAGAAACGCCACCGCGACAATCAGCAGCGAACCAATCGCCGTCGCCTTGAAGATCCGAATGCTATCGTCAACGAACGAAAACTCGCCACGTAGTCGATAGAGATTGCACGAACGAAGACTCAACAGGCGAATGCCGACTACGAACAACAGCAAGCCCGCGTACGGCGCAAACTGGTTGCTCCACGCGAACCGCCCGTCACTCGCAAACGCCGAAACACCCTCGCGCAGGTAGAACGCGACAATGAAAGAGGCCGCCGCAGCCAACGCATCCATCGCGACGAGCAACGTCTTAACGGCCGGGATGATCCATCTCGGCGCCCGACCCGGCACCCGCACGGAGCGCGCGTCGGTCAACTGTGTTCGTCTGCGTTCGGCTCGCATCAACCTTGTTTCGTTCTCTGTGTATTCCTGTGACTTACGACTCGAAGATCAAATTCACGATCTCATCAATAACCGCAGACGCGCGACGCGGTCGAAACGACTGTTTTTTTTCAACGACCAACTTTCGCAAGTCCGCCGCAGTTGAGATCCGCGACAACCGGCCCTCGTTCACCAACTCTTCATCAACGGCGGCCCACTGTCCTGCATAGATGCTCGCGACCGGGACTCCGAGCGCTGCCGCTTCGCGATTAATCGTGCCGCCGGCACTGATTACGAGATCGCTCGCGGCGATCAGGTTGGCGCCGTTCAATGGTTTCGCCGGGACGATCAACTGCTTGTTCGCCAGCGCGGAGTAGCTTGCTCGCTGTGCCTCATTACGCGGCAACAGGACCACCTGCACGTTCTCCTGGGCCAACAACAGGGCCAGTGCCTCGTCAAACAGACTGTTCTGAAAACGATGATATAAGGCCTCGTGCGCTGGGGGACGCATCAGGACCAGCACATTATCCGTGCGAATGCCGAGTTGGCACAACTCCTCAGTGAAGCCGCGATCGGGTTCGAACTCGGCGAGGTAAACGTCCTCCTTCGTGCCGTGATACCGGCGCACCTTGCCGACACCCGCCCCGTAATGCCGTAAACGCCTGGCTGGAAAGCTCGCCGGAACAATGATTCGCGACGACAAACGAAACGAGAGATGGTTGGCCGGTTGGTATTCGTAGTCCATCAGCGTGATGCTGCGAACACGCAACGCACGCGCGGCGAGGATTTGTGAATACGAGTTATGGCTGACGGCGAGATCGAAACCGCGTTTGCGCGCCCAGGCCGCAAGCGACCATGCGCGTTGCAAGAGATTTCCGGCTTTTGCTGACACTTGCCGGCCCCCGTGTGCCCCGATGACCTGCGGCGAAAAACCGGCGGCGTTGGCCAGCGGTAATGTTTCGGCGAAATCGCGTGCAGTCGTTTCGATCTCGTGACCGCGTTTGGCAAACTTCAACGTAAGGGCCTTGAAGAAGGGAACGTGAGGTGAGTTTGCAAGATCGATCCAAATGCGCATCGGATCAGAGTTCGAGTTCGATTAAGCGACCACGGTCGTGGAGCGAAGCTTCCGCGGCTTCGATCATACGCACGAGCCGCAAGCCCGCTTGTCCGTCCGTGTCAGGCTGATGACTGTGCTCAACGCAGTCGATGAAATGCAGCGCCTCGGTTTGCAACGCCTCGGTGTTATCGAGATGCGGCGCCCACATATCACCCATCCGGTAACTCACGAGCATTTTGTAAACGTCTTCCGGTCGCGGCGTAACGCTGATTCCTTTGTGATAGACCTTCAACTTTTCGCTCGGCTCCAGGTCGTCGTAAAGGATCATCTTTTCACTGCCGCCGATCAGTGTGTGCCGCACTTTCACCGGCGTGAGCCAATTCACGTGCACGTGCGCGATCTGCGCGGCGGAAAAGAAGAGCGTGATGTAAGCGACGTTTTCCGGTTGGCCGGGAATGTGACTGATGCCCGTCGTCGCGATCGCGACTGGTTTGTCCGGCAACACAAAATCCATGATCGAGAGATCGTGAATCGCGAGATCCCAGATGACGTTCACATCGTGCTGGAAAAGACCCAGGTTTACTCGCACCGCGTCGTAGTAGTAGATGTCGCCGAGTTCCTTCGCCGCGATCAACTCGCGAATTTTCCGCACTGCACCGGTGTAGACAAACGTGTGGTCCACGAGCAGCACGAGTTTGCGGGCGGCCGCCTCGTCGATTAGTCGCCGCGCTTGATCCGAATTCACCGCGAGTGGCTTCTCGACCAGCACATGCTTGCCGGCCTTCAGCGCCGCCATCGCCAACTCGAAATGCGACGACACGGGCGTTGCGATCACGACGGCGTCGATCTGCGGGTCGTTTATTAAATCGGTAGATTGGTGACAGGTCTTGATTCCGGGATAGAGTCGATGCAAGGGCGCAAGACGCTCCTGGCGCAAATCGCAAACGCGGGCCACCGCCGACCCCGGCGCGGCCATAAAGTTTCGCACCAGATTCGGTCCCCAGTAGCCGTAACCGATTACGCCGACCTTGATCATGTTGAACTTTTGCGAGTGTCGCCGATTACGCGCGCCGGAACACCGGCGACAATCGCGAAATCAGGAACATCTTTAGTCACCACTGCGCCTGCTCCAACCAACGCGCCTTCGCCGATCGTGACACCTGCGATGATCGTCGCGTTGCTTCCGATGCTCGCGCGTTTTCTTACTTTCGTTTTCACCACTGCCCAATCGGCTTCAGTTTGCAACGTGCCGTCGCGATTGACCGCCGCTGGATACACATCGTTAGTAAACATCACACCGTGGCCGATGAAACACTCGTCTTCGATCTCCACGCCTTCACAAATGAAACTGTGCGACGAGATCTTGCAGCGCACGCCGACCATCGCGTTCTTCTGAATCTCGACAAACGCGCCGATCTTCGTTTCGTCGCCAATCGAACAGCCGTACAAGTTCACCAGCTCAGGCTGCGCGATGCGGACGCCGATTCCCAGAATTACATCGGAGGCGATTGGCATTTAGCTACTCACGTCCTCGAGCAAACGCGCCAGTGCGTAGAGCATCCACGCCTGTGTCCAGCGCATATACGGTTTGCGCACCGTGTAAAACCGGCGGCGTTGATAATAGAAAAAGCCTTGTTGGTCCCGCAGATTCTGAATGGTCCAGGAAGCGACTTGTTGGGCGAGCGGGGCTGAGTCTTCATCCAGATCACGACATTCCAGGAGCGTCACGATTGCGCTGGCTGCGGCATGCGCATCCGCCGGGTATGGACCATCATGGTAGTATTTCGGCCACCCGTCCGCAAGAAAGAACTTCTCCTTCCAGTAGCGATAACCCCGAGCCAACGACTGCTGAAACTCCTCGCCGAGCGCACACGCCGAGATGATTCGCTTCAGCGAAAAGAGAATATAGGCCGTGTGAAAGTTGTCGATCCACGACTGACCGGCTTCGGTTCCGTAGGTCCAAGAGCCGTCGGGTTGTTGCTGGTTGACGACGAAACGTGCGGCGCGTTCGGCTTCGCGACAGAGTGCGGCGTCGTCAGTGAGCTGGCCTACACAGGCGAGCACTTCGGCGGCCAGTAAGCTGGCGTTGAAGATGCGCGTGTTGCTGTCAGGCGCGTAGCTGAAACAGACTTCGGTTTCAGTTTCGACAGTGCGTGGCAAATCGCGAAGGATAAAATCGCAAACGCGCCGGACGGTGTTCAGATATTCATCGTCTCTGAACGCGCGTGCCGCTTCGATAAAAGCGCGCGCCGCGAAGCCGGTCGGCACGACGGTCGGCGTGCCTTGCGGCGCGAAAAAGTTGCGACTCTGCCAGTCGAAGTTATACCCCCACGCGATTCCGCTACTGCCTTCGACTTTCATCGACAACAACATCGATAACAAGTTTCGCGCCTGGAGTTCTGCTTCTTCAGTCTTGACGCGACGACATGTTGCTAGTTGGGCCAACGCGAACAGCGCGATGCCTTTCGCGTTACGTTCGGCGGGCACCAGCGCAACGCCACGCAGATCCGCGGGCGATCGTTTCACTAGTTGCGTCCAAAGCAGACGCGCGGCACGTGAATGAGCTAAAGGAGTCGCTTGAAAGAGACGGCTGTTGAGCGCGTCAAAGGGATCGTGTCCGGCGAAGTCATGCTCGCGGCACCAAGTGAGGAGTTGCTCGTACACCGTTTGCACAGTCTGGGTAATCTACGGATCGCGTTTATGTACTTCCAACCGACGTCTCGATGCGGCGCGGCGTTTCGACGAAGCTCTCATGCCAGAGTTCGAACATCAACAACGTCCAAAGCAGCTTGCGATGATTCGCGACGCCGCGTTCGTGTTCGCTCTGAAGTCGCGCAACGTAATCGGGATAGAAAACGCCTGCTCGCCGCACGCGCTCCGGCGACAACAGATCGCGCGCGAGCGGGCGCAGCTTGTCTTTCAGCCACTCCGCCACCGGCACGCCGAAACCCTTCTTGCTGCGGCGCGTCACAAAAGGCGGCAACATTTCGTGTACCGCTTTCTTCAAGATGTACTTGGTTTTCAAACGGTGCAGTTTGTAATTGCACGGCAAAGACGCAGCAAACTCTGCGACGCGCGGATCGAGAAACGGCGCGCGCACTTCAAGCGACACCGCCATGCTCGCGCGATCGACTTTCGTCAAAATATCTTCCGCGAGATACAGACGCGTGTCGACGCTCTGCATGCGCGTCACCAGATCCGCATGGTCACACTCGTTGGCAATCCGTCGTGCGTCCGCGTAGATCTCGCTGTCACTCGCGGCCAGCGCCTCCGGCGTGAGCACCTGCTGCTGCTCTTCGGGCGTGAACGATCCAAACCAGATGTGATGCCTGGCGACCGGGTCGTATCTCACGCCGGTAACAAAGCGCAACGCTTTGTAATCGAACGACAGGTTCTTGGTTTTCACCGGCAGGGACCGAATGATCGGTTCAACTACTCTACGACTAAAAGCCGCCGGAACATGCTTGTAGATTTCTGCCCAACGATGTCCGGCGTACATCTGATAACCGGCAAACAATTCGTCGCCGCCGTCGCCGCCGAGCGCCACCGTCACATGCTTTCGAGTGAATCGCGATAAGAGATAAGTCGGCACGAGCGACGGATCGCTGAACGGTTCGTCCATCCACGCGCCGATCTCGCTGACGAGGTTCGCCGCGAGGTTTGCGCTCAACCGTTCTTCGTGGTGGTCCGTGCCGAGAAATTTCGCGACGCGGCGCGCGTAGGTCGATTCATCAAAGGAGGCTTCGGCAAACGAGATCGAAAACGTTTTTACTGCTTCAACCGAAGCCCGGACGGCCAACGCCGTGATCGTCGATGAGTCAACGCCACCCGAAAGCAGCACGCCGAGCGGCACGTCGGACACCAGGCGCATTCGCACCGCATCCGCGAGTAACTCGCGCAGATGTTCGGCGGCTTCCCGTTCGGTCGGCACGGGCTCGGCTGTTTTGTAACTGAGTTGCCAGTAACGTTCGACCTTCACGCGGCCGTCTTCAAGTGTGAGCTTGTGCGCGGCCGGAAGTTTGTTGATGCCTTCGTAGATCGAGAGTGGCGCCGGGATGTAGTCAAACGAAAGGTATTGCCGCAGCGCGTTCAGATTCAATGAAGGTTTGACGGCGGGATGGGCCAGGAGCACTTTCGGCTCAGACGCGAAGAGCAACGTGTTGTCGAAGACGCCCCAGTAAAGCGGCTTCTCACCAAAACGATCCCGCGCGATCAGCAAGCGGCGGCGTTTGCTGTCCCACAACGCAAACGCAAACATGCCGTTGAGTTCGCGCACCATTGCGTCGCCGTATTCTTCGTAGAGATGCGGCAACACCTCTGTGTCCGAGGCGCTGCGAAACGAATGTCCAAGCTTTTCGAGCGTGTAGCGAAGCTCGCGGTAGTTGTAGATCTCGCCGTTGAGAATCACGGCAATCGACTTGTCTTCATTGAAAACCGGCTGCTCACCGGTGACGAGATCGATGATCGCGAGGCGGCGCATGCCGAGCGCTACGTTGTTGGTGACAAAAAGACCTTCGGAATCCGGGCCTCGATGCACCATGCGCTCACACATTGCGTGTAAAAGATCGCGTGCGCCTTCAGGAGGAAGCGAGCGTGAGTCGAGGTTGGCCCAACCGGTAATACCGCACATCTTCTTAACCTAATCTCTAAAACCTAAACGTTCGCGAACAGCGTAAATCGCCTTCGATTGCGACTCGTGGTAAGTGCGCACGAGCATCTCGGCCAGTAAACCCATCAGCAGAAACTGTACACCCACGGCAAACATCACGATCGTCAAAACCGGCAGTGGCGTCTGCACGAAATCCGCCCTGTGAAAAATTTTGAGAAACACCGCATACAAACCCGCAAACAGCGAGATCGCAAACGCCAGCATGCCAAACGAACCAAATACGTAGATGGGTTTCGTTTGATAAGACGCCATGAACTTGATCGTCATGAGGTCGAAGACAACCTTCAGGGTTCGCGATAGTCCGTACTTCGATTTGCCCATCGTGCGCGCGTGATGCTCGACGGGAATTTCGGTGACGCGCGCGCCGGCCCACGACGCGTAGATAGGAATGAACCGATGCATCTCGCCGTAGAGTCGCACGTCTTGTAATGATTCGCGCCGGTAAGCTTTCAACGAGCAGCCGTAGTCATGCAGCGGAACGCCGCCAATCCAGGAGATCAAACGGTTTGCGATCATCGACGGTATCTTGCGCGTGACCATCTTGTCTTTCCGATTTTTGCGCCAACCTGAAACGACGTCGTACCCTTCGTCGAGCTTGTCGAGCAAGCGCTGGATGTCGGCGGGATCGTTTTGCAGGTCCGCGTCCATCGGGATCAGCACCTTGCCACGAGCGGCGTCGATGCCGGCGGCCATCGCGGCCGTTTGCCCGTAGTTTCGACGCAACGCCACCACGCGCACTCGCGGATCCATCGTCGCGATCTCGCGCAGGATCTTCAAACTGTCGTCACTCGAACCGTCGTCAACGTAAACGATCTCCGCGGAACGTCCGAGCGACTTCAGCGCGGCGTCGAGCTTGCCGTGGAGCGGGCGCAGGTTTGGTTCTTCGTTGTAGACCGGAAGAAAAACTGAGACTTCGGGCGCGTCGGCCGGGGGCGTAATCGGCTCGGGTTGTTTCAAGGTTTCTTCTTCGAGGATCTTCATCAACTCTCTAGCATTCTAGACCAATTTCGTCCGAAACCACGCAACAAACCGGTGCAAACCGGCTTCGATCTGCGTTTGCGGATTGTACCCGAGCAGCGCGCGCGCCTTGGTGATGTCGGCGAAGGTTTGCGGGACGTCGCCGGGTTGCGCTGGTTGGCGCTCGATTGTCGCAGTGCTGCCAAGTTCCTTTTCGAGTAACGCGATCAACTCCCTCAGCTCGACCGTGCGTGACTCGCCGAGATTGATCGCTTCGTAATGGCTCTTGTCGTAAGCGATCGCCGCCATCACGCCGTCGATAATGTCGTCGACGTACGTGTAATCACGCCGTGTGCTGCCGTCGCCGAACACCGGAATCGGCTTGCCCTGGCTGATCAGTTTCGCAAACTTGTGAATCGCGAGATCTGGTCGCTGGCGTGGACCATAGACGGTGAAAAAGCGCAGGCAGACGCAACGCAAATTATAAAGATGCGAATAAGTGTGACAGAGAAGCTCGCCCGCGGCTTTTGTCGCCGCATAGGGCGAGATCGGTTGGCGAATCGGATCGTCTTCGCTGAACGGAACCTTCGCGTTGATGCCGTAGACCGATGAAGAAGAGCCGAAGACGAACTGTTTGATGTGGTGGTGACGTGCGAGTTCGAGCAGGTTAAGCGTGCCGTTGATGTTGGTTTGGGTGTAGAGCTCGGGTTCTATGAGTGACGGACGCACGCCCGCGCGCGCCGCAAGATGGACGATGCAGTCAAACGGATTTTGCTTGAAGACGGCGGCCAGCGCGGCGCCATCGCGAATGTCAGCCTCGACCAATTTGTATCGCGGATCTTTCAGGTGTGCGCGGATGTTCTCGCGTTTGATGTGCGGGTTATAGAAATCGTTGAAATCATCGACGACGGTGATCTGGTCTGCGTTGGTGGTCAGCAGTCGATCAACGAGGTGCGAGCCGATGAATCCAGCGCCGCCGGTGACGAGAAGATTTTTCACGACTACTTTGTAGCATAGATCCACAAATGCCAGCCCCATCGCGAGGCGAGTTTGGCTTCGACGGAGCGGGGCAGAAGCGGGCCGAGCAGCGGTAGCCAACGTTTGTTGAGGAAGTACGGGCGGAGTTCGACGCTGGCGAAGTCTTTGAAGAGTTCGCGTGCTTGTTGGCGTGAATAGACTCGCGCGAGCGGATTCCCGGCGCCGTCAGTGTTCCGGCTGAGGAATTCAGTTGAGCTCAGGTACTGCGAATCGGCGTGCAGTTGTTGGGCGTGCTCGCGCAGCGAGTCTTCGCTTTCGCCGGTGAGTGTGTGAACGAGCTTTATGCCTGAGTTCCAGCGGAGCAAATGGACGCCGGCGCGGCGCAGAATAGAGATGTTGACGCGATAGTTGTAAGAGTCGCGATGATAAAGCATGACGATGGCGCGGCCGGACGGACGAAGTACGCGATGGATCTCGCGTATGGCCTTCTGAGTGTCGGGAGTGTGATGCAGCACGCCGTGTGAGTAAACCAGGTCGAAGGAGTTGTCTGGAAAGTCGAGCTGTTCGGCGTCTGCAACGCGAAATGATCCGCGTAAATTAAAAATTTCGAAGCGGCGTCGCGCGAGATCGACCGCCGCGTCTGTTAGATCGATGCCGGTGTAACGAGCACCGGCTTGGGCAAACTGAGCGCCGTCAGTGCCGAGACCGCAGCCGATTTCGAGTACATCAAGATCGTTTGTTTCGGCGAAGCCTGCGGCTGTGGGGATGTGCCACTCCTTTGTATAGCGATGTGCTTCGACGAGTTCGAAAAATTTTCGCGAGCCCGGCTCAGCGTCGGCGAACTTGGTCCCGCACGGATGCGCTTGCCAAAACGTGCGAACGCGTTCTTTGAGTTGCGAGTTTGCTTCGGACATTCCAGAGAGCAGGAAGAATAGCAGCGGGCGGAGTTCACAGCCAAAGGTGCGTGGTGGTTTGAGTAACTTCGTCGCCTTGTGCCACGGGACGGTCTTGCTGGGCGAAGCCGCCATGTGGCACAAGAGCAACGAAGGTCGCTGGGGTGAGGTACCCAAATTCGGCTAAGGACACCCACCTGCCCTCCAGTTGACATTGCCCCCTCTCTCAACTGGGCCGAATCAAACGCACAAGCGAGACACTCTCGGATCTTGCCATTCTCAAGACTTGCCTTTAGAATCACGCAGCCTGTAAATGGCAGCGGCGCTTGACGACAGTCGGCACTATACTCACTCAGTAACCGAAAATCCTTAGAACAAAATCAAAGAGTTATCAAAAATACTCGACTCACGGAGTGTATGCCTCACGACGAAAATGTTAGCTACGAATTCGGTCCATACCGGCTCAACCTCGGCGAACGTGTGTTGACCCGTGCCGGTGAAGCGATTTACCTCACGCCAAAAGCTACCGACATACTTGTTCGCCTTGTGTTGAGTGCTGGTCAGTTGTTGGAGAAAGACGACCTGTTGAGAGAAGTTTGGCCCAACACGTTCGTCGAGGACTCAAATCTCACCCAAAACATCTTCACGCTTCGCCGTGCTTTGGGCGACGAACGTGCCGACCCGAAATACATCGAGACGGTCGTGCGACGCGGTTACCGGTTTGTGGCCCGAGTCAAGATTTGTAGCGGAGATGCGGACGACTGCACTGACGTGGCGCCGGTCAACGCCGACGAAGACTTGATGCCGATAGTGGTGGCCGTGCTGCCGTTCATCAACTTGACTGGTGATATGTCGGTGGAATATCTCGCCGAGGGTATGACGGACAACCTCATCAACCACCTTTCTCGGGTGTCGAGGTTGCGGGTGATGTCGCGGAGTGCGGTGTTTCGCCGCAAGCGGCACGAGCTTGACCCGCAGATGATTGGGAAGGAGTTGGGCGCGGCTGCGGTCCTGGTGGGAACCATCGACGTGCGGCCGACGGGTATCGCGGTTGGCGTGGAGTTGGTAGATGTGGCGACGGGGTGGCAGTTATGGGGCGAGAGTTTTGATACGGACAGCAAAGACCTGTTGCAGATCGAGGATGCCATCACGCGCCAACTGTTGGTGAATCTGAAGCTAAAGCTGACCGGGGAGGAAGAGAAACGGGTCACCGCGCGCTACACCGAGAACGCCAGCGCCTACCAGGCATATCTCGAAGGCCGCTACCACTGGAGCCGCTACACGCGAAAAGGCATCGAGAAAGCGATTGGTCACTTTGGGCAAGCAATCGAACTCGACCCCAACTACGCCCTCGCCTACGCCGCCATCGTGGACTGCTACCTGCGGCTGGCGACCAACTACCTCCCGCCAGAGAATGACGTTCCCAGATTGCGTAGGGAAATAAATTCTAATGCCGAAATAGATCCGACCCGACGAGAGCAGCTTCTTAAGCTGCGTTTCGAGTGGGACTGGAAGGGTGTTGAACGCGAACGACGCCGCGCAAACGAGCTAAAGAGTGATTACCCTTCGGCGCATCAATGGTATGTCGCTTACCGTCTGAGTGAGCAATTATATAAGGATTCACTGTATGGTTCTCGACAAAAGAGAGCTTTCACGACACATCAGCTTACGAGGCCGACAACATCGCCACAAATACGTGGCGTTTACCTTACGCCAACTGAGGAGGTGCAAATTCTATGTTCAGTAGCTAGGGATCAAATTGCGATTGGTAACTATCAAGCGGCTGAATTGGTTCTGAAACGATGGTTGGCGCCCGGAAAGTGGCCAAAGCTCAGCTCGCTTAACGCGTATGCCGCTGCTGATCTTTTGTTTACCGCAGGCAATCTTTTTGGATGGATAGCTGGCTCAAGGCAAATAGTTCATGGGCATAAATATGCGGAAGCTTTCTTAAATGGTGCCATTGCATTGTTTGAGCAATTAGGTATAAAAAGCCGCTCGGCAGAAGCCCAAGTC
>Ga0070681_10003966_pt1 | contig 13955 bp, 21 predicted proteins | sample KBSC83BmetaG_FD_65650 | JGI IMG/M metagenome (GOLD analysis project Ga0070681, IMG submission 65650) | Corn rhizosphere microbial communities from Kellogg Biological Station, Michigan, USA - KBS C8-3B metaG | ecosystem: Host-associated > Plants > Roots > Rhizosphere | place: USA: Michigan... | reverse complement strand
GCGACCGTAACGCCAGCCACACCAAGGCGAATTGGCACTTCTCAACGTCCAACGCACGCGTCAAACTCAAGCATCTCTATCCTTCAATCTGAATGAATCGGGCGACTAGTGCGGGGTTGGATCGCAAGCGGACGGACTATGGCATATGGCGAGGGCGTCAATTACGACTCCGGTGCTTGCGCAGCCTTAGAACGTATTTTGGGCCGGTCATGTAACGTCGATACCTGCCTCTCTTAGGTCGGAGATAACGAGCGGCAAACGATGCTGAAACGATGATCATCATGTGTGCTTGCACCCCGCGCTGTGCGGCCGGCCCCAGAAATACTGCCGGTTTCCCATCTCGCCCTCCGCGTAGTTGTCGATCGCTTCCTTGATCGCCTCAAGCAAAGCGTAGCTGTGCTGCCTTCGCGCACACGCCATTACCTCTTCTGAGTTGCAGCAGAGATGCCGGGTTTGCTCGAGCGCAGCCAATAACCGCGATTCTTCGGTGTTGGGATCGTCCCAGGGGGAGCGCTTGTTCATGGCGCCATGACAGCCCGGCCGGAGGCGACGTGCAATATAGCTATCCCTTGGGGCGGAGCGGCGGCGGGCTACTGCGGTTCGTGTATGCGAACCTGAGCAGTCGTTCTAAGATTTCTACGATGTCAGCAAGCTTATCTAACGGAAGGATCAAACGAGAAAAATGAGCCTGGCCGCCGCCAGCGCCCTTTCTCGTAGGCGCGCTTAGGCGGCGCGCAATATCTGTTCAACGTCTGCGCGCGGTGCGGCTGGACGCCGAGCAGGCAATAGCTTCTTCTTCGGCAACTGGACGACAGGAGCGGCCAGCTTGGGCGTAAGCGCAGAATGTAATCCCAGCAGCTTTGTATATAGCGCGGAGAACGACTCCTCCGGGTCGCTGGGGCTCAGCTTGACGCCGGGCTTGTCGGCTGCGAACTGCAATGAAGAGTGCATCGGATAGTTCTTCGCGACCACCGAGGAACCAAGTAAAGGCACTTGGCCCGGTTTGCCGAGGTCCTCCGTCCAGGCAGTCTCGAAAAGGCCATTCATAAAGGGTTCGAGTTCCTTTAGCTCAGCCCAGGTTTCCAAATCGACGCGCTCGAGCTCGAGCGCGGTAAGGCGGCGCCGGAATAGGATGCCGAGCCAGCGAACATCGTTACTCCAGTGGGCTTCCAGCATAAAGCCTATTGGAAGTGCGTCCTCATTCGACCGACTCAGGTCGGGGTGATATTCGATGCGCCACAGTCCCTCACTGTGCGTCAACATCTGATGGCTCCTTTCACGACAACAAATCGCCGAGCTTATCTCGGCGTTCCTTCAGGATGTGCAATATTCGGTCTTGGTCGGCGGCAGGCAGGATGGGCTGCAGGCGCCGCACCACGGCTTCCACCTTAGTCCAATCCAGCGACAGAATGTTGTCCATTTCAGCGCGCGTCCAGTCGCCGCACCCGGCCATGCCTACCGTTCCGTAGCCCTGGCAAGCTTTGACGGCAAGCGGGTCGGCGGCATTTCCATGGCAGAGTGAATATGAGTGGTCGATGGCTGTAACCTCGCAACGGCCGGATTTTACGCAAAATACCAGATTTCCACCGTGGCCATTGTGATCCGAGTCTCCAATCCAGGTCCAGAAAACGCGTAATCTTTCCAGTTGCTCGCCGGCGTTTCACGAGGCGGCAAGGAACCGTTGATTTAAATCAAGCCAGATCAGACCGCGGAACGGGCTATTTGAGATTGCGGTCAGCTTGGCTATGCCCAGGGCTTGGTTCGCCGGCGGGCCCTGGTAACACCCAAAAGGTGCGCCTGGCCCGCTAGGGCGTGTACTCATAAAGGCGCGGATGTCAGATTTTCTGAAACCCCTCTAATACGTGAGAAATCATGCTGCCAACACCCTCGGGCGCGGGGTTTGCAGTCGCCTCTACGGTCATGCAGCTTCCAGGGGTCGCGTGCTCGGGGTCGTGACCCATCTTGTCGTGATACCCTGCGAGATCCTTCCACGCTGCGGTCTTATGCTTGTCCGCCTGGACTTGGTCGCCCGCCGCCTGGAGTCCCTCGTTCACGCCGCGGATCGTATGCTTCACGGCGTCGTCGACGTCTCCGCTCTGTAGGGCCAGCTTGGCGTCTTGGAATTGCTCCGTTGCCAGTTTCAAGTGCCCCTTCGCCGAGCGCTCGTCCGCCCGCGACTCGCGGATGTCGCTCATATACGCCTCGCACTTGGCGTTGGCCGCCGGAAGATCCGGGGTGCTCATTGCATATTCTCCTCTGTTTTAAGGTGCCCCGCGCCTGCTTCATGCCAACGCTCGGGTGCCGTCCAAAAGGCACAAGCAGACCCGTCCTTCTGTGACATGCCGCACGGACGTCGTCGCTCCAACGACGGCGCTGGAGCGGGGCCGGTCACGCGTCAACAACATCCGGAATCATGTTGCGATCCGCTCTCTTCATGACGGAGCGCATACTGCAAGCCAGGTCCGAGAATGTCTGCCTTCGCGTCGCTGTTGAGGGCAAAGCGGACTGTCAGCCTCAAAGGGTCTCGCCGCTCTGAATTATGAGTACACGCCCTAGTTACCCTTTCACCTCATCACGGAATATTCGAACGCCACGCCCTGCGGATCGTGCTCGGCAAACCAGGCGTTGGCAGCGTCGGCATCGGCAAAGCCCCTCAGATGATTGACCTAGATCCATCAGCGTCGCGCGCGGTCGGTCTTTCCTTTGGAGCGGCCCTTTGGTCGCGGTTCTTTCGGTTGGTGCGGCTTCGCTGGAACGGCACGGGCTGCGGTGGTTTCACGGCGCATAGTTGGCCCGCTCTCAATTCGCTTTGATGCGAGCAGTCTGTCGTGAAGTGCCGCCATGACGGCGTCCAGGCTTTCGAGCCGCATAAGGCTGAAGAGCCGATCCGAAACGCGCAGCTTCTTTCTGTCTTTCGACAATGGAAGTGCCGCGGTGGGGACGAGGAAATAGTCCCGCACGCGGCGGTTGCCGGTGTCCATTCGAATCAGGAGCGTGAGATCAGCCTTCTTGTATTTGATCCGTCGTACTTCCCAACGGCGAGACTTCCTGTTGCCGTCTGAAACAGCCCGCGCCACGGCAACGGCTACGGTCAATCCGCCGGAAATGGTCAGTAGATACAGCTCCTGCAAAAAGGAAGCGTTCAGGCCGCGTCGCCTGAGTTCGATGATGATGTCGTCGACCGCGGAGCAGATGACCCGGTCGATTTCGGCCGCGACCTCCAAGAAGCGATATCGGGCCTCGGGTTTGAACCCGGCAAGCTCATACACCCGCGTCAGTGAGCCGAATCTCTTCGTGTAGACGTCAGGGTGGGGCACGCTTTTGGCGGCCTGTATGATGTGCACTGATAGTCGGCCCTTTCGCCGCAGGAGGGCCTTCAGGCGATCGATCAGTTGCTGATCGGTTGCCTTCTTGCCGTGCTCGACTTCCAAAAGCCGCTTCTGTGCTCGCTTGAAAAGTGCGGGCGCGATGATTGCCTTGTAGGCGTTGTCGCGGCGTATCCACATGTCGGGAGGGTTCCTGACCATCCTCTCGCCGAGCTTTGTTGAGCGACGATTGTAGACAAGGTGGCCAAGATAGACCTCGTTCTCCAGGACATTACTGATAGTGAGCGTGGTCCATGGTTTTCCGCGTCCAGTCGAAATGCCATCCGCGTTGAGCTCTCTCGCGATTTCCGTCCTGGTCTTTTTTCGATCGACGAACGAAGCGAAGATGCGGTGGATGATCTTGATCTCGGATTTGGGCCCCGGGACGAGGATGACGCGCTCGTTCTTCAGGTTCTTTCGCTGCCCATATTGCAACACCATCTTTGGTTTGCCGTTCTCGTCAACCAGCTTGCGGCGTAGCCCGTATGCAGCCGGCCCGCCGCGCCAATATCCTCGGCTGACGATGTTGGATTGGCCGAGAAACACGTTCTTCGATAGTTGCCGGCTGAAATCGGCGGCCCTCACGCGCTTCAGGTTCTTGAGGATGACCGATGTAAGGCTTCCATCGTTCTCAAACTCGTCTTCGCAATAGTGGACCTCGATGCCGGCACGCTTGCAGATGAACTCGTAGTAGGCGCTTTCGTCGACATCCTGGAAGCGCCCCCAGCGACTGACATCAAAAACAAGAATGCAATCGAATTGAACGCGACCCCCCTGGACATCGTTGATCAGTTGCTGCAGGCCGTCGCGGCGGTTGATGGTAAGCCCACTGCGCCCGGGATCTGAATACGTATGGACGATCTCGATGCCCCGCCGCGCGGCGTAGGCAGCGATGGCGGCCGCCTGAATCTCGATCGAGTATTTCTGCGGATCGCTCGACATGCGGACGTATTGAGCCGCGCGACGAAGCTTTTGTGACTGAGGTAGGCGGTCCCTATGGACGACAAGGGCGTTGGACATCGTCCGCTCCCATTCGCAGCGGTGATGCTCGCTGGCTATTGACGTCTCGTGCCCCGGCGCGGCATTCTACAGCCGGGGGCTGAAAATGAAATATGTTACATTCTTGGTTGCCTCTGCCACCCGGGTTACTTCGGCGGCTGGAGGGCTCCGACGATGGCGATCAAGGCACGCGAGTACGTTGATTATTGGATCGAAAACAGCGTTCACGCCGCTGAACAGTTCGGGACGCCGGGAGCATCGCAGGACGTTGATGTACTGGTCCGCCGATTGATCGAAGGCGCAAAGGAGCAGGGCATCTCCGAACAGGACATGCGCAGTGAGGTCGGCGACCTTGCCGAATACATCCGCGGCAAGCTGAGAGCCGCCAATAGGTCTGAAGGCGACCGCCACAAATGAACTAGGACAGGTCTAAAGGCTTGCGAGGCATGCCCATAGGGCGCGCGGGCTGTCAATTACGCATCCGATGCTTGCGCAGCCTCACAACATATTTTGGGCCGGTCATGTACCGTCGAAATCTGCCTCTCTTAGGTCGGAGATAACGAGCGGCAAACGATGCCGAAACGATGATCATCATGTGTGCTTGCACCCCACGCTGTGCGGCCGGCCCCAGAAATATCCGCGGTTCCCCATTTCGCATTCTGCGTAGTCGTCGATCGCTTCCTTGATCGCCTCAAGCAAAGCGTAGCTGTGCTGCCTTCGCGCGCAGACCATCAATTCTTCCGAGTTGCAGCAGAGCCGCCGGGTTCGCTCGAGCGCAGCCAATAGCCGCGATTCTTCGATGTCGGGATCGTACCATGGCGAGCGCTTGTTCATGGCGCCATGACAGCGCGCGCTGTCATCGCTGGCAATATAGCTAGGTCTTGGGCCCGGTCGTCTATGCGGCGCTATACGAAGCCCAAGAGAGTTCCGCTCAATCAACCTTCACAGTGATACAATGGACCTGACCGCGTCGGTAAGATGCGGCGGGTGCAACTCTCTCCACCCTTGATCACGACCGAGTACTCGCGGGGGGAGACGGTGACTGCAGCATGACTGCAGCATCGTGGGCCAAAGGGAGGCCGTCATGCGAAAAGCGTGGCTCCAAGCCTTGACCGCACTTGCCAAGCTCGTGATCCGCGAGCTGGTGCGGGGGGCGCTCTACTACTGGCTAAATAGCTAGTGGAAAGAGCGCTATCGGATTGCCGTACTGTATGAGGGGCTTCGGCCCCTCTTTTTTGTAAGTAGCGGAAGTCCGCTTTTGGACGTCGGGAAAATAGAATCTTAGCGCCCTGCGGCGGAACGGCGGCGGGCTACTGCGCGTCGTGGGTATGAGCACCTCGGCCAGATGAGAGGTACTCAGTCACAATGGCTGCCTCTCTTTTGAAAAAGATATTCGTCTAGATTGTGCGCAAGCGCGTTGCGAACAGTTGCGTTTTGTTCATGTGTTGCAGGTCGAATAGTCGACGAGTCGTTCATGATAAAAGAACTCTGGACGTTCGAGAACCGCATCACTTCAACGCCGCCTTGATCAGAAATCGGGGCGCCAAAGATCTCATAGTGAAGCGCAAAGCCAAATTTGGCCGCGAACGTGAATATGTGGTGGGTCAGGAAACGTTCCGAGAGCGTGTATTATTGGCGACGCCGCGTTCAGCCAAGATCGTTCTCTTTGGCGTTGTATGAACTGCTTCACAACGTCTGGTAGTTTTAGCAGGTAGAATAAACCGATCCAAGAGCCCATACCGCCGCCTACAGCGCGATGGACCGTAATGAGCATCGCTCAACGAGAAATTGAGAAAGGAACACTGCATGACCGAACAGCAATCGGATTGGCAAATATCACGGCTGCGCAATTACACGGTCGAAATCAAAAATGCGAACCGTAATGAGCTAAAATACATACTGAGAGCGACCAAAGCGGACGTGAGAGTTCAGGCCGTTGAAAATGACGAAGTGTTGGAGGAAATGTACGTCACGCGCGCCATGCACGAAATCATTTTGGAGTCCGTCGACGGTCCAAAGCTGATGCGACTTGCTATTAAGCCAGGCATGGATACAACCACGAGCTACGTTATGCTTGACGACGAAGAATTTGTTGTTGAATCGCCATCGAGCGAGCACGGAATTCGGCTGATCGGGGAACTTAAAAAAAGAAGCCCTCCATCGAACGAGCGGCTCAAAGTGCTTATTTCTGGTTTAAGGAGTGAGCGTAAACTGCTTGACGAAGTGAAACGACATACAAGCTTTGGACCGTCTATCATGACTCGATCAAAGCTTAGCAACGGGGTCGTCGCAGGCTGCGTGACAGTATGTGTGGTTTGTGCATGGGGGCACTTTCCTGCATGTGTTGGGTGTGCAATTTGTGTTGAGATGTAGCCAGCTGGCGCGGGCTGCAAGATTAAGCATGCTATCTACCTGTGCCAGCTTAAGCCAGGTATGGTCGCGCGAAAGACTGCCTATGAGGGGTAGGTTACTTTTTCGCCTTCAGCCCGATCTCGACCAGGCGGCGGATAGTACTTCTTCGAAAACTTTCGGCCCACGAGCACGCGGGCGCCTTCAGGACCGATTGACTCATCGTGCAATTCTCCTTCGCCAACAGCAAAAATTTGGCCCGGACCGTGGATGACCGGTTCGCCGCCTTGCGTAACGATAAAGGTGCCAGAGAGAACCAATCCACGGATCGCGAACAGATGCCTGTGCCGGCCCTTGCCCGGTCGCGGTTCCAGGTTCTGCGTTTCGATTTCCGTGAAACCGTCGGCCTTAAGCCTTTCTGTGAATTCAATCTCGTTCATGGGAAACGGCCTCGCGTGGTAACCTGACGCAGTGTTTCGCAGCCTATGGGGGCGTGCATGCAAATATCCCCAGCCGGGGGAATTGTTTTTTAACCAAATCAGTGATGGGATGTCCGTGGGTGTGATAACCCGGACCGAAGATACGCCGCATTCCTTAGAGGTTTTGACCCGACTTCAAACGGGTGCGGTCAATTGCGTGGACGCGCTTGGCGGCGCGAATCCGACCCGACATAGGCCGGGGGCGGACCGTGCTGTCCAGGGCGAAAGCCTAAAAGCGTCCGACCCGTCTCTTCGGCGGGTTATCACCCCCCGGCTGCCGGTCTGTCACCGGCATCGGCTGTGATAAGCCAAACCGAAGAGCACACTCACATGACCACAGAACGACCGATGTTTCCGCCCGTCGACTCGACGAGGCGACGTTTCCTCACCACCGCAGCCGCAGCCAGCATTGCCAGCGTCGGCACGCTCGCCGTTGCTGCCATGCCCACCGCTTCCCAAGCCAGTGCGGCCTGTGTGATCGATCCCATCTTCGCGATCATTGAAGAGCACAAGGCTCTGTCAATCGCATTCACCGCGGCCATCGAGTGTCCTGACTACGCCCAGATGGTTGTTGCCGAGCCTGAGTTAGAGGAATTCGTAAACGCCGCCGGGAAGGTCTATGCGGCGGTACCGAGAGGCTATTGACGTTCCAACCGGCGACGCTCCCCGGTCTCGCTGTTATGCTTCGATACCTTTCAGGTCTGGAGGACTGGCAACTCCCGGGGCGCTTCACCGACGACTTCGAGGACATGCAAGAGCTCAGCGCGACAATTGCCCAGGCGATCGAGGCCGTCATTCGGCAGAAGGCGGTGCTGGCATGAGCGCCGATATTATCCAGTTTGGTCGGGCAGCAACGCAGCCGGCTTCACGCACCGTGAACGAACCGTCGTCGACTGCTGAAGTGACTGCTTTCAGTGACCATCACGTCTGCACGCCAGGTATACTGCGGCGCCGGGGAAAGCGGCCGCTTCCGCCGCCAGCAACCGAGACCGCCAAAAACTTTCGGATCAGGACCATGCGCAAAGATGCATGGTGGCTGGCCGAGCAGACAGCGCATTACTGGCTGGCGCGTGCCGATTGGGTGGATGCGCTTTCAAGCGCTCAAAGATGGAAAGTGGCCGACAGCGCGTCGCTCGGGGAGCCTCCCGGCGATCGTATAGCGCTGATCCGCATGTGGCGGGAAGCGGTCGTCAAACAGCTGCTCACCCCAGCGCCCGATCTTCGTGCGGTCACCTGGAAGCGCGCGCAACTGGCCGGGCGCCATTTTAGCCACTTTCCGATCAAAGCGCCGCGCGTCGAGCAGGCCATCGCCGACGACTTCGCCTTCCTCGCCGCCCATCCGACGCGAACCAAGAAGGGTGACCAGCATGAAGCGCCGGCGCCGATCACACAGGAGGCGTAACCGGCAGCGGCTGCGACGATGAAAAGGAGGAGGCGCGGAGTTTCGATTTCGCGTCGCTCCACTGCGAGGTATCACCAAGTTTTGTGTCGACGGGCAAGTGCAACGGACCTGTCGTAAACTCCGCTAAACGCGCCGAAGTTTATGAAGTCGGGATAGCGCCAAGCAATGGCTGAAAAACCAACTTGATTCTGATCGATAGGGTAAAAACTGCCCGTTAGGTAGCCGGAGCTTTGACCAACCTGTTTAACTGGAACTCCTCCGCAGTATATCGTTCCGCTACCTCGGTCCTTAACGTCACTTATCGGCCCACCGCTGTAAGTTCGGGGAACAATATAGACGAAACTGAAAATCCAAACCCCGCTCTCACAGCCAGACGGCCTATAGTTTACAGTCAACGTGATCGCCATCTGCCCATTGTTCGCACCGATATTGCCGATGGTGGCGGTAGAGCGTTGGAACGTACCGAATGGCACTTGGGCGTTGGCACTATTTGAGCCCAACACAACTGCAACCCACCAGACCACAAGACAGAGCAGTGAAGACTTGGTCACCTCGTTGTCTCCTAATTGATCGCGGTTCCCCTAACGTCGCTTCATAGATGTGTTTCGCCGGGCCGGCCATTGCCACTTTCGGTTGACATGCCAGCGCTAATCTGGCTGCCGATCGCGATCACCGAACTGGAAGGGGATCATCGGTCTCGGCGCACCAGCGCTACAGTGATGCCGGCGACGGTCTGGGAAATCGCGGCGAGCCCCACCGGGGCGCCGCTACGGCGGATGCTTCATTGAGGCCGCCTCAGTTCACGGCCTTTGCTAGCGCCCACGTCCTCAGTGCGGCGCCGACGCGGCTCAGATGACCATCGCCTTGGCCGATGATCGCCCAGGCGCTGACGGCGAGAGCGCCGGAGTAGGGTGCCTCGCGGCTTCTAATCCGGATGCCGGAACGGGTCGTCGTCCCGCCGGCGGCTCGGTCGATAACCAGCCATCAACCCGCCGGGTGAGTACACCGGCGGGTTTTCAATTTACAGGAGCATTGTCCGGCACTGTTGCACGCCTGCTATAGCGCCTCAACCACATTGTCGCCATGATTGATCCAAGCCGTCGGTGACCACCAGAGCGGTGACTTGGCGAAGGCTCGGCACACCTCCGGCTGGGGGCACGTGTCGGGCCGCCCGTCAGGTTCGGTAAGATGAAGAATGATCTCGACGACATAGACGAACTGCAGCGGCTCGAGCTGTCGTGCCTGGAGCAAGCCGACAAGTGCGCTTCGGCCGCCGCCAAGTCGGCGCTGCGCAATCTGGCGGCGGATTATCGTACTGCAATCGATTGGATTGCTGGCCCTGATTCATTCCCGGATGCTGACCGGTGTTCGGCAGCCAGCCAACCAAACCCGCACCAGCGGCGTTCCTAGACTCAGCAAACAGCTATCGCCGGTGCGGGATTTTTGGTCCCGCGCTCACACCGCCGGTGCAGATCTCAAGCCCGTCGGCTCAGTTCGGCCGGTTTCTTCTTCGATTTGGCGGCCGCGGCAACCCGGCCCCTCGGGCCCTTGTTTATTCGGCGCCACCGGTGGGACGGAGCGCGCAAGTCTGGCGGCCCAACGCTGTTCGAGCTTTCTTTGAAGGTCCAGAGGGATTTCGAACATAACCCACCTTCGGGGTTCGAGGTCCTGCCCGGTACCGGCCTCAACGCGCAAATCCCTCTAAAGGTCCTGAGGCGTTCGCCGCGAGGAATCAGCCCTGACGCCCATGACGATGCCAATGATCGGCCCGCCAACACCGTCGTTGGCGGGCCTGACCCTTCGTCAGGGTTGGAGCTCGGGGGGAACGGGGGCCGTAACGAAGGGCTGCCGCCCTCTACCGCATTGGCTCCGTTTGCACATCCTTCCGTCGGAGGACCCCGGGGCAGAAGACGAGAGCGCGAGGAGGCATCCTCGCGCCTGCTCACATCATTTCTTGAAGAAGTCTTTTACAGCTTTGGCCGCACCAGCAAAAATCAGCGCGAACCCCAGAAAATATCCGGTCTCAGGCACGTAAGGAGGAACCTGGTTCGGAGGAACTTGAGTCATGGCTTTCTCAAGTGCGACTCCGCCTCCGATCAAGCCGGCGTTGCCGATTGCATCTTTTGCCGTGGTCTTTTTCGTTTTCGGTTTCTTTGGGGGGATTCCGGGGTTACCCATTGGAAGCCCCCGCAAATTCTGGCTCGTCACCATCGTCGTCGGCTTCTTCATTCCACCACAACAGTTGCTTTTCCGGGAACGACGACAAAACGAACAAGCTGATGGTCAAAACGAAGATCGACCAGAAATCACCTACCGCGAGGAAAACGACAAACGAGCCGACCGCGACGAAGGCGAGGACCACAATCGCAACTGTGGAGACTGGTGATTTTGGCTGGACAGCCTCTGGCTCTTTAACTCTTTCATCCGATGCCATGCTCGTGCTCCATCAATACCGCGGCGTGCGGTGACCGACGGAGCCGGTGTACGGATTGGTGTTGCCGGATGCGCTGAAGTTGTCGCGCTGCGTCCCGTTCGGATTCGTGGCCACATAGGGCTGCACGACGGTGCCGCGGCTCGTGGTGTAGCCGGAACTCGTGTGCGTGTTCGGGTTCGTCCAGCCCTGCGCCTGGGCGGCGGCGGCCAGCGTCAAGGCCGCAGCAATAAGCATCTGCTTCATTCCCAGTCCCTCCCAATGGTTTGAAGAATGACCGACGCAACCATAGGGGGCGGATGGAGTCCATGCCGCCATTGGTTGTCCACAGGCCTATTCAGCAGATGCGGCCCGCTGAGCGGCATTCACCGCCGGAGCACGGCGAGCAGCAGCACCATTGCGACGCCCGCGCAGCCCGAGATGCGATCGGCGGTGGCTTTCAATCCGGATGCTGGAATGGGTCATCGTCGTCGGCCGGGCCGCGCGCGATCCGGCGCCACAGCTTGTGCAACAGCCAGGCCGCCGCGACGGCGATCAGGATCCAGCCCCACCACGGGATTTGTGAAAGCGCGCTCATGCTGCGCCTCCCGCGAGATCAATCAACCGAAGCTTCCCAGTCGCTTCCCAGTGGCGTTTTTCTGGGATCCGCTACTCCATGCCGCAAGCCTTTCGATTTTTGCAGTTAACTGCAAAACGGCGCGCTCTCAAAGCCTGCTTGGGCTTGTGCCGTCCCCTCTGTGTGAAGTTAACTGCAAAACGATCGCAACGATTCACTGGATGCCGACCATGACCAGCCGTCAGCTTTTGCGGCAATATTTGATCGGTGAGATCGAGGCTTGCGAGAACGCCGACGAGCCCAACAAGAAACTGATCGGGCTGCTTTGGACTGCTTTAGATGGTCTAGATAACCTAGATTTCGGCCAAACCGACGGAATTTTTGCTGTAGCCAAAAATGGGTCGTGGGGGCAATTCCCGGCCCGTGCCACGCGGTTTCAGGCCCTTGCAGTCGGATACGTGCGTCTATTGAAAGTGATGGGCTTCTCTATTGGTCAGGCCGAATGCGAAGTTGCAGCCAGATACGGCATCGAGCCGAATGCGCTCCGACAATGGAGAAAGGCGAAGGTCCTGGACGACCGATTCAGCGAAATCATATCTCGACCGGCTGTGCAGTACCGATATCTTCGCGATTTGAACTGTCCCCCTAGCCACAAGGGCGTATTCTCAGAAATCGCAAAAGCTGGTCAGCGCTTTCAGCACGCGCGAGCTAAGAAATCTCTGCCAAAAGCAAAGACGGTAAAAAAATCTAAGTAGTTTTTACCTGGTAAGGACCGTCCAAAGGCGGCCCTATTGCAGACCGCAAGGTCCGCCCTTCTTTCTCGAAGATTCGAGCAATGCCAAAGGTGCCGGGCGTGTCGTCGGCTGCAAGGCGCGCAGATGGAATTGCTTGACATTAGAGAAGCCGCGAGAAGACTTAATACATCGCCAGAGCACGTGAGGGGTCTCGTCGAGGACGGACGTCTGCGGTTCGTTAATATAGGGCGAGGCGCGAAGCGTCCGCGTTATCGCTTCACTGAAGTTGATATAGCCGATTTCATTGAATCCAATCGCAAGCTTGAGGAAGCTCCGTGTCAGTTTTCAAGGTCAAGAGGAGTCCGTACTACCAATTCGATTTCCAATTCAGCAGTCGTCGGTTTTACGGCTCAACGGAATGCACGACTCGCAGAGAGGCAGAAAAGTTCGAAGCGTTAGAGCGAGAGAAGGCGAAGGCACTCACCAAGGCTATGGCGTGGTCACGGACCTCGCTCTTAATCGACCACGTTGCTGCGCGCCTCTGGAACGATCGCGGCCAATATGATGCTGATCCGGAGGCAATCTCAACCAATCTCGCGAGGCTTGTCGAATACTTCGGTAAAGCGACGCCGCTCACCGATATCGATCATACCAAGGCCAAGAAGCTGGTGGCGTGGCGTCGCGGGCATCGTGTCTCCAGGCGTGGCAAATTGAGCAAGGAGCAAAAGGAGGCGTTGCCGCTGATCTCCAACGCGACCGTGAACCGCTCCACCATTGCGGTGCTGAGGCGGCTTTTTTCCTTTGCTAAGGACGAGGGCGCTCAATTCGCACAAGAGCCCAAGTGGCAGGAGCTACTGCTTCCGGAGCCGGAGGAGCGGGTTCGAGAGCTACAGGAACACGAGGCCGCCGCATTTCACGAGGCGATGCGGACGGATTATGAGCCGTTTTTCGCGTTCGTGGCCGCCAGCGGCATGCGGCAGAAGGAATGCGTTAGCCTCCGCTGGTCGGAGGTCAACTTCGGCACTCGCCAGATAGTTCGCCTCGGCAAGGGCGGTAGGCGGGTCGTTTTCCCAATCACGGACACGATCCAGGAAATCCTCTTCCCCTTGCAAGGACATCATCAAGAATTCGTGTTCACCTATGTGGCTGTCTATGGAAACAAGCGGCTCAAACGGGTGCGGGGAGAACGGTATTGCCTTACGATCTCAGGCACCAAGTCGGCATGGCAGCGGCTGCGAATGAAGGCAGGCGTGAACGACTTCCGTTTTCACGACTTCCGACATGATCTTGGGACGAAGATGCTGCGTGAGACCGGCAATCTGAAACTGGTGCAGAAGGCCTTGAACCACCGGGATATCAAAAGCACGCTGCGCTACGCTCACGTCCTCGACTCGGATGTGGCGGAGGCGGTCGAAGCACTCGCGAAGTCCCGGAATGCGAAGTCCCAGACTAAGTCCCAGACCCCCGACCGCGAAGCCAGTTAACCCACTGCGATTCCTTCTAGAATGGAAATTCGGCAACGAGCTTCCAGATGTCGTTTGCAGCTACACTCGGCCTTGTCGCGCTGGTGCAGATCGGCATGCCGCGCCTGTTCGCTACTCCCGATCATTCGGCGACGGCGCGTGTCGCGCTGTGGGGCG
>Ga0070681_10003965_pt1 | contig 13956 bp, 12 predicted proteins | sample KBSC83BmetaG_FD_65650 | JGI IMG/M metagenome (GOLD analysis project Ga0070681, IMG submission 65650) | Corn rhizosphere microbial communities from Kellogg Biological Station, Michigan, USA - KBS C8-3B metaG | ecosystem: Host-associated > Plants > Roots > Rhizosphere | place: USA: Michigan... | reverse complement strand
GCTGTTCGGCTCCCCGGAGCTGGCCGGGCTCGGCGCCGCGGCCGGGGCGGCGGTGGCGGTGGCGGCGATCGCCGTCGGCCGGGTGCCGATGACCTACCGGGCGGAGCGGTCGCTCGCCCCGGCCCGGCTCGGCGTCGGCGAACCGGCCTGCGCCCGGCTGCGGTTCACCAATGTGGGGCCGCGCCCGACGGCTGCCGCCGTGGCCGCCGACGGGCCCGGCGGGGCCGAGGACGGCGACGGTCGCGCCGGGACCGGCGGGATCGGGCCCGGCTCCGGCGGGTGCCTGGTCCCGGCGCTCGGCCCCGGTGAGTCGGCGGAGGCGGCCTATGGGCTGGCGGCGGAGCGGCGGGGCGTCGTCCCGGTCGGGCCTCTCGTCGTCGCCGTCGGCGACCCCTTCGGTCTCGTCCAGCGGCGGACGGCGTTGTGCGGCTCCGCCAAGCTGGTGGTCCATCCCCGGATCACGCCGCTGCGGGCGGTGCCCGGCTCCTCGGCCCGCGAGGCCCGCCGGGGCGCCACCCGCGCCGCCCGGGCTCCGCGGGGCGACGACTTCTTCGCCCTGCGGGAGTACGAGGTGGGCGACGACCTTCGCCGCGTCCACTGGCGTTCGACGGCCCGCACCGGCGACCTCATGCTCCGCCAGGACGAGGTCCGCCGCGGCTCGGTGGCCACCGTCCTGCTCGACACCCGGGCCGCGGCCCACCGGGGTGGCGGCTTCGAACGGGCGCTGGAGGTGGCGGTGTCGGTCGCCGCCGCCGTGGTGCAGGACGGGCGCCGGCTCCGGTTCCTGACCACCGGCGGCTTCGATCTCCTCCTCGAAGGCGCCGGGCCCGGCGCTCGGCGGGCCGGGGGCGAGGGCCGGTGGGCAGCGCTGATGGAACACCTGGCGCGCCTCGCCGCCGACGACGGGGGACCGGAGCAGTTCGCCATCGCCGTCGAATCGGTCCGCCGGCACGGCAGCGGGCCGCTGGCGGCGGTGGTGGGCGACGCCGACCCGGCGGAACTGGCGGCGCTCGGAAACCTCCGGGCCCGGTTGGGCGCCGTGATCATCGCCCGCTGCGCCGGCTCGGCGACGCCGCCGGCGCCCGACGTCACGGGCAGGGGGGCGATCGTCGTCCCGGTGGCTGACGACGGAGACTTCTCTTCGGCCTGGAACGAGGCGGTGCTGGCGTGCGGCCGGCGCGACGTGGTGCCCGCCTAGCCCTGGCGTCCGTCTCGGCTGTCGCCGCCGCCGGCTGCTGCCGGCTGTTCGGCGACGCCGGATGGATGGTGCCGGTCGCCGCCGCGGTGGCCGGCGCGGCGGGGATCGGTGCCGTGACCGCCCGGCGGCCGGCCCGGGTGGCCGTCGCCGCCCACAGCGCCGGCCTCGCCGTGCTCCTGGCGCTCAGCGTCGGCGGCCACACCGCCTACGCCCTGCCGACTCCGGCCACGCTGACGGCGCTGTGGCGGGCGGCGGGTCGGGCGCCGGAAGCGCTCCGGGCGGCCATCGTCCCGGCGCCGGCGACGCCGGAGCTGGTCCTGGCGGTGGTGGTCCCCCTCTGGATCGCCACCGCCGTCGCCGACGCCCTGGCCCGCCGGCGGCGGGCGGGGCTGGGCGCCGTGGTGCCCCTGTGCGTCTTCCCCGTCGTCGTGGCGGCGCTCGGCAGCAACCGGTTCCGGCTGCCGCTCACCTTCGGCTTTGCCACCGCCGCCGCCCTCTACGCCGCCCTCGACCGCCTGGCCGCCCTTCCGCCGGCCGAGGCCCGCCCGCTCCGCCCGGCCCCGACCCGCCGGTCCCTGTTCCTCTCCGGCGGCGGCTTGTCCCCCCGCCGCCGGGCGCCGCGGGCGCCGGCGGCCGGTCCGGGCGGCGCCGGTTCGCTCCGCCGACGTGCCGGGGGGCTGGCCGGGCCGGCGGTGGCGGTGGGCGTGGCGGCGCTCGTGCTCGGGCCGTTGGTGCCGGGTATCGGCCGGGCGGTGGTCGACGTCCACACCTTCGGGGTCACGCTCGACGTCACCCGGGCCGAGCTCAACCCGCTGGTGGACATCCGGCCGCAGCTCCTGGCCGCCCGCCGGACGGAGCTGTTCACCGTGCGGGCCACCGCCCCGGCCTACTGGCGGCTCACCGCCCTCGACCGGTTCGACGGCCGCCTGTGGACGCCGTCGCGCCCGGCGCTGTTCCACCGCGACGGGCCCGCCGCCGAGGCGGCCCCCGGCTCCGTCGAGCGGTCCCTCCACCAGGACATCCGGGTGACGGGGCTCGACTCCCCCTGGCTGCCGGCCGCCGACCGGGCGGTGCGGGTGAGGGCGAGCGGGGCCCGGCTCGACCCGGAGACCGATTCGCTGGTCACCAAGAAAGGGTCGCGAGCGGTCCGGAGCTACGTCGTGGAGTCACGGCTGCCGGCCGGGCGGGGCGGGCCCGGGCCGGCGGCGGCGGCCGGCGCCCCGGGCCTCTCCGCCTCGTCGGCGCGGTCGGCCGGGCGCCCGCCCGACCGCGCCCGGTACCTGGCCCTGCCCGCCCGGTTCCCCCGGGAGGTCCGGCAGCTGGCCCAGGAGTTCACCGCCGGCGCCGCCACGCCCTATGACCGGGCCGTGGCCCTCGAGGACAGCCTGCGGGTCAGGTTCACCTACGACGAGACGGCGCCGCCGGGCGCCTCCGTCGACGCCCTCGAGGACTTCCTCTTCGGGTCGCGCCGGGGCTACTGCGAGCAGTTCGCCGGGGCCTACGCCGCCATGGCCCGGTCGGTCGGGCTCCCGACCCGGGTGGCCGTCGGGTTCACGCCCGGGAGGTGGGACGCCGGCGCCGGCGTCTGGCGGGTCACGACCCGGGAGTCGCACGCCTGGCCCGAGGTGTACCTCGACGGGCTGGGCTGGACGGCGTTCGAGCCGACCCCCGGCCGGGTCCTGCCCGACCCGGAGCGGCGCATGCGCACCGACCTCGCCCTGCCTCGCTCGCCGGCGGTCGCCTCGGCGGCCGGCGGCCGGGAGGCCTCGGCGCTGGCCCGGCTGGACCCCGGCGTCGGCGGGGCGCTCGACGCCGGCCCCGGCGGGCGGGCCGGCGGCGCCGGCTTCCCGGCCGGGACCGCCCGGTGGCTCGCCTGGCCGGCCGCCGGGCTGTTCGGCCTCGTGCTGGTCCCGCCGGCGGCCAAGCTCCGGCGGCGGCGGGCCCGCCGCCGGGCCGGGCCCGACGAGGCGGTGCTGGCCGCCTGGGGGGAGAGCCTCGACCGCCTGGGCGAGGCCGGCCTCGTGCGGCGGAGCGGCGAGACGCTGTTGGAGTTCGCCGCCCGGGTGGGGGCCGCCCGGCCCGGAGCGGCGCCGGCGCTGCACGGCCTGGTGGTGCTCGTCAACGGCGCGGTTTACGCTCCTGTCGGCGCCGGCGCGGCGGCGGGCCGGGAGCACGGCCGGGAGGCGTGGGCCGCCACCGATCGGGTGGTGCGGGCCCTCGACGATCATGATCCCGGCTGGGTCCGCCTCCGCCGGCGCCTCGACCCCCGGCCGCTCCTCCGGCACTGAGCCCGGCGCCACGGCCGATCAGTCCTCGGGCTCGGCCTCGGCCTCGGGCTCGCCCCGCCCGGGCTCGACGGGGTCCGGCTCGACGGCCTCCGTCTCGTCGGGCGGGTGCTCGGCCAGCTCCAGCATCGACCCGATCTCGTCCTTGCCCTGGCGGCGGTCGCTCCAGAGGACGAAGACGACCAGCGCCACGCTGAAGATCAGCAGCGGGACCCGGTAGCGGTCGAAGAAGTGGAGGACCGAACGGATCGGCGCGTCGAACGCTTCCCCGAGCCGGCGGATCAGATAGAGGCGGGCCACCGTTCCGGCGATGTTGACGGCGAAGAAGCTGGGCACCGGCATCCCGGCCGCGCCGGCGAAGAGGCAGATGTAGGCGTTGGGGGCGATGAACACCAGCGGGTAGGCGGCCTTGGTGAAGGCCCGCTCGTAGAGGCGGATCTGGTCGCCGAAGCTCTTCGACCGCTTCTCGACCCACACCACCATGGCGTCGCCGTACCACCGGCCGAGGAGGTAGAAGAGCGGGTCGGACGACAGCAGCCGCACGGTCCCGGCGACGTAGTAGGAGACGGCGCTCAGCTGGTTGGTGGTGAGTACGAGGATCCGGCTGCGGGCGTTGAGGAGCACGAGCAGCAGCGGGTGGCGGTCGGCCCAGGTGGTCGTCAGGGCGTCGCCGACATAGGCGGCGACGACGAGCGCCACGATCGGGGTGACGACGAGGCCGAGCTTCTGCCGGGACGGTTTCTCAGCCATGGAAGGCCGCCGGGATGCGGGCCGCCCCGGGCCCGTCCAGCGGCGGCAGGGAGTAGAGGCTGACCCGGTCGACGAGGCCGTCGTAGCGCCGGCGGGCGGCGGCCGCCACGTCCTCCCAGGTGTCGCCCCGCACGGCGAAGAGGTCGACGAGCTCGTCGGGCACGGCGGCCAGGAGCTGCGTCCGGTCGCCGGTGGCCAGGAGGTCGTGGAGCCGGGCGTTGAGGTCGCCGTACCCGGCCAGCTCCAGCGGTGCCCGGTAGGTGCGGGTCGAGCCGTAGAAGGCCAGCTGCTCGCGCACCGCCTGCTCCATGCGGCGGCCTTCGTCGCCGGAACCGGCGATGACCATGACCTGGGCGCTGACGTCGACGGCGCCGGCCGGTCGGCCGGCCTTGGCCAGCCCTTCCTGCAGCGCCGGGAGCGCCACCTCCTCGAGGTAGCGGACGGTGTGGAGCGGATGGACGTGGACGCCGTCGGCCACCCGGCCGGCCATCCGGAACGAGAACGGGTTCACCGCCGCCAGGTAGACCGGCGGGGGCGGGGCGGCGATCGGGCCGGGGTTGAAGAAGTCGGTCAGCAGGTCGAACCGGTAGAACTCGCCGTGGAAGTCGAGCGGCGCCTCGCCGGCGAAGGCGCCCCAGATGGCCCGCAAGGCCCGCACCTGCTCGGCCAGCCTGGCCGCCGGCCGCTCGAAGGGGACGGAGAAGCGCCGCTCGTTGTGGGCCTTCACCTGCGGGCCGAGCCCGAGCCGGAAGCGGCCGCCGCTCACCCTCTGCAGCTCCCACGACGACAGCGCCGTCACCATCGGGCTGCGGACGAAGGCCAGGGCGATGGCCGTCCCCACCTCCAGCCGGGTCGTGGCCTGCAGCGCCGTGGCCGACGTGACGAAGGGATCGTTGGCCACCTCGGTGACCCACAGGCCGTCGAACCCGGCCGCCTCGGCCCCCCGGGCCGTGTCGGACACGCGCTCCAGGGGGCAGCCCACCAGCAGTAGATCGAGCTTCACCCGCCCCCTCCGGTCGTCCGCGACGTTCTACTCGACCTGACAGCTCCGGCGGCAGCTTTGGACGGGTTCCGCCGGCGGCGCGTGCCTCGTCCCCGGGACCGGGCCCCCACAATGGAGTGGTGAACGAGCTCGAACCCGTCCGGCCCGCCCGCGCCCGAACGCCGCAGGGGCTGCGCTTCCGCGTCTTCGGGTTCCCGACGCAGATCGACGCCTCGTTCCTGGTGATCGTGGCGCTCATCGGCTTCGACGGGACGGCGTCGCACATCGGCATCTGGGTCGGGCTGGCGCTGGCCAGCGTGCTGGGCCACGAACTCGGCCACGCGCTGGCCGCCCGGCGGATGGGGGCCACGGCCTCGATCACCCTGCAGGGCCTCGGCGGCCTGACCCGCTCGGACCGGGAGGCGCCGCTGACCCGGGCCGAGTCGGCGGTGCTCAGCGCCGCCGGCCCGGCGGCCGGCATCCTGCTCGGCCTGCCGGTGCTGTGGGCCATCCACGCCACCGGCTGGCAGTCGTGGACGACCGGCGGCTACGTCCTGCGGACGGCGGCCTTCACCACGCTCGGCTGGTCGGCGCTCAACCTGCTGCCGATCCTCCCGCTCGACGGCGGCCACCTGCTGGAGCTGGCGCTGCCGGGCACCCCGGCCGCCCGCCGCCGCCTCGCCGCCCAGGTGTCGATGATCCTGGCCGTCGGGGCCGGCATCGTGGCCTACCGGGCCGGGATGCCCTACGGACTGTTCCTGGCCATGCTGTTCGCCGCCCAGAACCTGGCCATGCTCAAGCAGCCCCAGCCCGCCTGAGCCGGTTCAGGGTGGTTCCGGCGCCACGTTCGGCGGGCTGCCGGGCGGGTCGCAGCCGCCGAAGTCGTCGACCGTGGTGCAGTCGAGGACCAGCGTCTCGTGCTGCTCGCCGAGCCCCGACGGATAGCGCAGCTGTCCCTCGTAGCGGGCGCGCTCGACCGGCGGGTGCTCGACGACGATCGACAGGACGCAGTTGTCGGGCGGCCGCCGGACGTCCTCGTGGCGGGCTTCGCCATTCTGGGTGGGTACGGGGGAGCCGGCGATGCCGGAGTACGAGTCCGGCGGCTGGGGCAGCGTCGACTTGTGGCCGTGCGGCCGGTCGTCGGCCGGCGGCGGGGCCCCCGGCTCGCAATGCACCGTCATGTCGTGGTGCTCGGCGCCGGTGACGAGATCGGTGCGGGACAACGATCCCTGCACCACCACCGGTTCGCCGTGGTACCAGGGGCAGCCGGTCAGCCAGACGCGGATCCGGTACTCGAAGAAGTCGGAGAAGTAGCGGTAGCCGCCTTCCGACACCGGGCACCGGTCGGTGATCGAGACGACCCCGGAGTCGCTGCCGGCCGCCACCGCCGGCCCGGCCGGCAGCAGGACCGCCAGCGCCAGACCGAGGGCAGCGGGCCGCTTCACGTCGGATAGTGAACCAGGCGTCAGACCATCCGGTCACGACCGGCCCAGTACGGCGCCCGGATCGCCTTCTTGTCGATCTTCCCGTACGTCGTCTTCGGCAGGTCGTCGACGAAGTCCACCGACTTCGGCTTCTTGTACCCGGCGAGGTGCTCGGCGGTGAAGGCGATCACGGCCGCCTCGTCGAGGCCGGCGCCGGGGTCGGCCGCCACGACCGCCTTGACCGCCTCGCCCCACTTCGGGTCGGGCACGCCGATCACCGCCGCCTGGCTGATCGCCGGATGGCGGAGGAGGACCTCCTCGATCTCCCGGGGATACACGTTGAGCCCGCCGGAGATCACCATGTCCTTGGTGCGGTCGAGGATGAAGACGTAGCCGAGGTCGTCCATCCGGCCGATGTCGCCGGTGTGGAGCCATCCGTTGCGCAGCGTCTCGGCGGTGGCGTCGGGGCGTTTCCAGTAGCCGTTCATGAGGGCCGGGCCCTTGATGCAGATCTCGCCGGTCTCGCCGATGGCGAGGCGCCGGTCGTCCTCGTCGAGGACGGCCACCTCCATGCCGGACCGGGCGTGGCCGCACGACGCCAGCCGTTCGCTGCCCGGGCCCTCCAGGACGTGGTCCTGGGCCCGCATGTAGGTGCCGGTCATCGGCGACTCGGTCTGGGCGAAGAGCTGCACGAAGATCGGGCCGATCCGGTGGATGGCCTCCTTCAGGTCCTCGACGTACATCGGCGCGCCGCCGTAGACGATCGTCTTGAGCGTCGACAGGTCGGCCGTCTCCAACGCCGGGGAGTCGAGGATCATGCGGATCTGGGTCGGCACCATCCAGGTGTGGGTCACCCGCTCCCCGGCGATGGTGGCCAGGATGTCGGCCGGGTCGAAGCCGTGGGCCAGCACCTGGGTGGCGGCCTTCATCACGAAGGCCAGGGCCATGATGCCGGCGCCGTGGGTGAGCGGGGCGGCCACCAGGGCGACGTCCTCCGGCTCCAGCCGCTGCAGGTCGGCCAGCCACGACACGGCCACGAACGTGAGGCAACCGTGGGAGAGCATGGCGCCCTTGGGCCGCCCGGTCGTCCCCGAGGTGTAGGCCAGCCAGGCGACGTCGGTGTCGTTCGTGCCGGGGTCGGGGGCCGCCTTGCCGGCGTGGCGGTCGCGCAGCTCGTCGAGGCCGACGACCCCGTCCGCGTACGGATCTCGTCCCGGCGCCGCTGACGGCGACTCGAGGACGAAGCTCTCCACGTCGAGCTGGTCCCGCAGACCGAGGACGGTCTCGGCGAACTCGGAGCCGACGATGAAGACCTTCGCCTCGCAGTCGCTGACCTGGTACTGGATCTCCTCCCGGGTGAGGCGGGCGTTGAGGGGCGAGATCGTCGCCCCCGACTTCCAGACGGCGAAGAGCGTCTCGAGCAGCTCGGGGCTGTTCGACATCATCACCGCCACGCGGTCGCCGGGCTGGACCTTGAGCTCCTCGACGAGCCCGACGGCCAGCGCCGAGGCCCGCTGGTCGACCTCCCGGTAGGTGCGCCGCTCGTTCCCGCCATGCCAGACGATGGCCGTGCGGTCGGGATGGTGGAGCGCCGCGTCGGCCAGGATCTCGCCCAGGTTCATGTCGGTCAGCCGTTGACCGTGATGATCGGGTCCTGCACGAGGCCGAAGCTCTTGAGGACGCCGAGCAGCTCCCGGTGCCCGAAGGCCTGGCAGGCCGAGGCGAAGCCGACGCGGCGGTTCCCGCCGTTGATCAGCTGGTGGGCGGCGTAGGCGTTGAGGAGCCCGGTCTGCTTGTAGTTGCAGTTGCCGTAGATCACGCAGTGGGCCCGGCCCAGCGGCCCGGAGGCGTGGACGGAGTCGATCGAGATGTTGATCCGGGGGTTCTCCCGGGGCGGCATCTGGTTGTTGATGCCGGCGGCCTGCTCGTGGAGGACGCCGAGCTTCTGCTGCAGCTCGAGGCCTTCGACGCCCTTCAGCACCGCTTCGACGAGCTGCGGTACGGCCAGCATCAGCGGCCGGTTGATGACGCCGCCGAGGACCTTGCAGTTCTGGACCCGGGGGTCGTTCTTGAACCAGACGGGGTGCGACGTGCCGCCCCAGGGCAGGGCGAGCCCGAGCTCGTGCTGGCCGGGCACGACCACCTGGTAGAGGCCGCCGTCGGCCGGCCACTCGACGTACTGGTTCTCCTCCAGGTGGTAGGCCTTGGACAGGGCGGCGTTGATGAGGATCGTGGCCGTCGAGGCCACCGTGGGGACGCCCTTCCAGAACACCTCGATGTCGAGGGTGTGGAGGCCCGGCAGCTGCTCGAGGGCGATCTGGGCGGCGATCTCGCCCGTGGTGTACATCTGGGCCACGCCGGGCGAGAGCAGCAGCCCGGCGGCGGCGAACTCGGCGCCGTACCTGGCCTCGGCCTCGATCAGCCAGTCCTGCTCGCCGGTCGTGTCGGTGTAGTGGCAGCCGGCCGACAGGCAGGCCTGCACCGCTTCGTGGCCGTACTCGGCGAAGGGGCCCACGGTGTTGATGAGGACGCTGGCCCCGGTGAGGAGCTTGGTCAGGCTCTCGGTCGAGTGGTCGACCTCGGCGATCTCGTAGTCGGCCGTCTCGATGCCCGGCACGTTGTGTTCCATGGAGCTGGCGAGGCGGTCCTTGCTCCGGCCGGCGGCGACGAACGGGATGTTGTGCTCCCGCAGGTACTCGCAGACGAGCCTCCCGGTGTACCCCGAGGCTCCATAGACGACAACGGGCTTCGCGCTCATGTTCCATTCCCCTCACGTCAGACGAAGTCGTTCGGGTCAGTCTGAACGACGCCCCCGGGCCCTACGAGGGAGACTTCTCTAGAATCGCCACCACATGGTTGGAGACCTCTACAGTCCGCCCGTGCCGCGGCGGCGGGTCGACCGGGCGACGTGGGACCGCGAGATCCGGCCCGTGGTGGCCCGTCTCGCCGCCTGCGACGATCAGGTCGCCGACACGGCCCTCGGCGCGCTGCGCAAGGTGCTCCCGTCCTACCGCCACGTCACCGACGAGGCACTGCGGGCTTCGGCCCTCCGGAACAGCGCCTCGGCCCGCAAGACGCTGCTGGCCCGCCGGCTGCCGAGCGACGCCGAGCTGGCCGAGGCCGCCGTGGCGGCGGGGGAGCGGGCCGACCAGGGCGTCTACGTCCAGGACGTGCTGACCGCCTACCGCCTGTCGATCCACCAGATCCGGGAGTTCCTGACCGAGGCGGCCACCGCCGCCGGCTGCGTCCCGGCGGTGACGCTGGAGATGGTGCAGCTGCTGTGGGCCCTGGCCGACGCCGTCGGCGTGCGGCTGGCCACCGTCCACCGCGACGCCGAGATCGAGATCGCCCGCCACGGCGAGCGCCAGCGGGCGGAGTTCCTGCGGGGCCTGGTGTTCGGGTCGGTGGCGCCGGCCGAGATCCGCCGGCTGGGGCCGGCCTACCACCTCACCCCGGACCTCCGCTACGTCGCCCTCCGGGGCCGCCCGGCGCCCGGCACGACGCCGGAGCAGCTCGTCCGGGCCCTGCGGGCCGCCATCCGGGCCGGCGGCCAGCACGGCTTCATCGACGTGCTGGAGGGCGACGTCGTCGGCGTCGCCCCCCGGCCGCCGGCGCTCGACGACTGCCCGGGCATCGTCGGCGTCGGGCCGCCGGCCGACCTGACGGCCATCGAGCCGTCCCACGCCACGGCCAGCCGGGTGCTGGAGGTCGCCGAGCGCTTCGGCCTGCCCGGCGTGTACCGGCTGGAGGACCTGTCGCTGCGGGTCGCCGTGGCCGCCGAGGACGAGCTCGGCGAGCTGCTGGTGCGGCGGTACCTCCGCCCGCTGGAGAAGCTCGGTGTGCGGGCGGGGGCGGTGCTCGAGACCGTGGCCGCCTTCATCGAGCACGGCCTGTCGGTCAAGGCCACCGCCGAGGCGCTCGACGTCCACCAGAACACGGTCCGGTACCGGCTCGGCCGGTTCGAGGAACTGACCGGCACCTCGCTGGAGCGTCCGGTGACGGCCTTCGAGGTGTGGTGGGCGATGCAGCGGGACTGGCTCACGCGGCAGGGACGGCCCAACTTGTAGGCCTCTCCAAACCGAGGTCCGCTTCTCTAGCGACCCCTCTGTGGAACCGGCCAAAACGGTGGGCCAAGCTGTGGCTCGGTTCGCGACGTCCCCTCGACACGCCCGGGGGGATGGGGGGTGTCCCCCCGACAACGGCGGCGAGAGCCGCCAAAGGAGGAGATGGCGATGGCGGAACTGGAGGGCAAGCGGGCGTTGGTGACGGGGGGTGCCCAGGGCCTGGGTAAAGCCATCGCCGCCCTGTTCGTCGAGCGCGGGGCCAAGGTCATGATCGCCGACATCGACGAGGCGGGGGCCAAGGTCACCGCCGACGAGCTCGGGGAATCGGTCCGGGCCATCCGGTGCGACGTGACGCAGTCGTCCGACCTGGAGGCGGCGGTGCAGGCCACCGTGGACAACTTCGGTGGCCTCGACATCATGGTCAACAACGCCGGCATCGAGGTCGTCAAGCCGCTCTTCCACCAGACGGAGGAGGAGTTCAGCCGGCTGATGGACATCAACGTCAAGGGCGTGTTCCTCGGTATGCGGGCCGCCCTGGCCGCCCTGCCCCAGCCCGGCGGCGTCATCGTCAACATGGCGTCGCTGGCCGGTCTCGGCGGGGCGCCCCTGTTCGGCTCCTACTGCGCCTCCAAGGCCGGCGTGGTGCAGCTGACCCGGGTGGCGGCGGTGGAGATGCGCCCGACGGGGATCCGGATCAATGCCGTCTGCCCGGCCTTCATCGCCACGGCCATGGTCGACCGGCTGAAGCCGATCGTGACCGAGGTGGTCGGCGTTCCGTTCGACGACCTGGCGGCCTTGAAGCAGGGCCGCATCGGGACACCTGAGGAGGTGGCGGAGATGGTGGCCTTCCTGGCCTCCGATGACTCTTCGTTCTGTACCGGCGGGGCCTACGTCCTCGACGGCGGGCTCCAGGCGGCGATGCTCTGATGGCCGGGCTCCTGGAAGGCAAGGTCGCCATCGTCACCGGCGCGGCCAAGGGGATCGGGAAGGCGATCGCCGAGGCCTACGCCGCGCAGGGCGCCACCGTGGTCGTGTCCGACATCGACGAGGGAATGGCCAAGGAGACGGCGTCCCGGATCCCGGGCGCCAGCGCCATCGCCTGCGACGTCCGCAGCGAGGAGCAGGTCAAGAGCCTCGTCGACCAGACGGTGGCCCAGCACGGCGGGCTCCAGATCATGGTGCCCAACGCCGGCATCGGCCGGCCCGTCCCGCTCCTCGGCATGGACTACGAGGAGTGGCGGGCGGTGACGTCGATCAACCTCGACGGCGTCTTCCTCTGCATCCGCTACGGCGCACCGGCCATCATCGCCTCCGGCGGCGGCGCCATCGTCAACATCTGCTCCATCACCGCCCAGGCCGGCACGCCGCTCATCGCCCACTACTCGGCGGCCAAGGCCGGCGTGATGTCGCTGACCCAGACGGCGGCGGTGGAGCTGCGGGCCCAGGGCGTGCGGGTCAACGCCGTCCTGCCCGGCTTCATCGAGACCGAGATGGTCACGTCGGTCAAGGGCGACTTCGAGCGGATGCTCGGCTTCCCCGAGGGCCAGTTCGACCAGGTGATCGCCATGAAGCAGGGCCGCTACGGCACGACCGAGGAGGTGGCCAAGATGGCCGTCTTCCTGGCCTCGGACCGCAGCAGCTTCAGCAACGGCAGCCCGTTCGTCCTCGACGGCGGCTGCCGCGCTTCGCTCCTGTAGAAATTCACGGGCTCCACGGCCGCCCATGCGCTTGCATGGGCGGCCGTGAACGTCGCGAATCCGCCTCTGCGTCGGAACCCCGAGCGGATCAGGCCCCGTAACGGTGGGTAATCCGCTCGGGGTTCGGGCCGACTCGTCGGTCCGCGACCCATTCATGCGACTGGCAGCCCGCCAGCACAGCGTCTTTTCCCGGCGCCAGTGGCTCGCCGGCGGGTTGTCGGAGCGACAGCTCGATCGCGTCATGGAGAACCGAGCCGTCATGGTGCTCCATCCCGGCGTCTACGCCCTCCGGGGATCCACGGCATCGTTCGAGCGACCAACGGTCGAGGTGGTCGTGAGGAAGGGGCACGCCCCCGCCCTCTCCGGGGTCACCGTCCGGCGGACCGACCACCTCGATAGCGGCGAGACCACCCACATCGGCGCCATTCCGGTAACCAGCCGGGCCCGGACACTCCTCGACCTCGCCCCGATCAGCGCGAAGGTGATCGAGGGTGCGTTGGGCGGCGTCCCGCACCGCCATCCCCGTGAACTTCGATCGGTCGTCCAGGTGCTCGAGCGGGCGGGCCGGCACCACCCCGCCCGCGGATTGCTCGCTCCGCTGGTAGAGGCCCGGGTGGCGGGCAGGCGGCCGACCGAGTCCGCGCTGGAGGACGACCTGCTGGCCGTCATCCGGCGCTACGGGCTCCCCGAACCGGTCCCGCAATATCCTTACCGGGGGCGGCGGATCGACTTCGCCTACCCCGAGCTCGTCATCGGCATCGAGGCCGACAGCGTGCAGGCCCATGCCGCCGAGGAGGACGTCCAGCGGAACGCCGGGCCGAGTCGCCCGACGAATCGAGGACACCATCACCCGCCGGCGTCTCCGCCTGCCGGTCGAACCGGCCGCCTGACTGTCGTCCGCTCAGCTCCGCGACGGGGGACCGGGGTCCTGCATCCCGAAGTGGGAGAACACCTGCTCGCGCTCGCTCGGCGACGGGGCGGCGTGGCCCTTGTCGACGGTGGGCGCCGCCTTGACGTCGTCCTTGGCGAAAGGAATCCGGATCTGTTCGCTCTGGTCGTCGACCGCGGCGATCGGGACGAGGTGCTCGCCGCCCATCATCCCGGTCTTGACCGTGATCCACTCGTTCTCCAGCGTGGCCGAATCGACGATGACGTCGGTGATCTTGCCGACCGTGTTGCCGTCCCGGTCGACCAGCTTCTCGCCGATGAGGGCGCGGGCCATGACCTCTCCCTTCGTTACCTCAACGTTGCCAACTGGTGTCCTTACCCAGTCTCCGGTGAGACATTCCTCCGGGTCCGGACGGGAGTGCGGGTCAGAGGAGCGACATGCCTCCGTCGACGGCGACGGCGGCGCCCGTCATGTAGCGGGAGGCGGGGGAGAGCAGGAAGGCCACGACGTCGGCGACCTCGTCGGCGGTGGCTACCCGCCCCACCGGCACCATGGCCTCGGCCTGGGCCCGCAGCTCGGGCTGGGCCATCCGGGCGGCGATGAACGGCGTGTCGACCCAGCCGGGGCACACGGCGTTGACCCGCACGCCGGACCTCCCGCACTCCAC
>Ga0070681_10003964_pt1 | contig 13957 bp, 11 predicted proteins | sample KBSC83BmetaG_FD_65650 | JGI IMG/M metagenome (GOLD analysis project Ga0070681, IMG submission 65650) | Corn rhizosphere microbial communities from Kellogg Biological Station, Michigan, USA - KBS C8-3B metaG | ecosystem: Host-associated > Plants > Roots > Rhizosphere | place: USA: Michigan... | reverse complement strand
GAATTCATGTGCATCAACACCGACTCGCAGGCGTTGAAGCACGCCAAGGTCAAGACGGCCTTGCAGATCGGATGCAACATCACCAAGGGGTTGGGCGCAGGCGCCGATCCTGAGGTCGGGCGCCAAGCGGCGATGGAGGACCGCGATCGCATCGTCGAGCTCGTCGAGGGTTGCGACATGCTGTTCATCACCGCCGGCATGGGCGGTGGCACGGGCACCGGGGCAGCACCGGTCGTCGCGCAGGTGGCGAAGGAGCTTGGCATTCTGACCGTGGCCGTGGTCACGAAGCCCTTCGAGATGGAGGGCAACAAGCGCCTGTTCGTGGCGGATCATGGGATTGCCGAGCTGGGCAAGTTCTGCGATTCGCTGATCACCATCCCGAATCAGAAGCTGTTGACGGTGCTCGGTCCGCAGACCACGCTGCTCGATGCGTTCAGGTCTGCCAACCAGGTGTTGCAAGGTGCCGTCCAAGGCATCGCTGACCTGATCACCCGTCCCGGCCTGATCAACGTCGACTTTGCGGACGTCCGCACGGTGATGGCGGAGACAGGCATGGCGATGATGGGCAGCGGCGTCGCAAGTGGCGAAGGTCGCGCGAAGGAGGCGGCCGAGGCCGCGGTGTCGTCGCCGTTGCTCGAGGACATCAACCTGGCAGGCGCTCACGGCATCCTGGTGAACGTCACGGCGGGCATGGACCTCTCGATCGGCGAGTTCCAGGAGGTCGGCCAGATCGTGAAGCAGTTTGCGTCCGAGGATGCGACGGTCGTGGTGGGCACGGTCATCGATCCGGAGCTGTCCAACCAAGTGCGCGTCACGGTGGTGGCCACGGGTCTGGGCCGGCCGGCCTCGGCTCGTCCGCTCACTGCGCCGCAACGCGAGCAGTCTCGCGAGGTCCATGGGCACCGTGAGGCGCAGACTCGGCCCGAGCCTCCGATGCGCGTCGTGCGCCGGGGACCCCTGTCCTCGAGCGACTACGCCGCCCTCGACAAGCCGACCGTGCAACGTCAGCGGGCGGTCGGGGACGGGCTGCGACAGGAAGCGGAGCCGGAGGACCTGCTGGATATCCCGGCGTTCCTGCGTCGCCAGGCGGACTGAGAGTGTGCTCCCGCGGGTAAACTTTTACCCGTTTGCGCGCGTTGATACCCCCGGAAGGGCTGGCCCATTTGGGCCGGCCCATGTGGACTGGCCCTTTGGAGGGAGAGCCTTGTATGGCTCTCGGCAGCGTTGGAGCCGCTTTTGTCGTGTGGTACGGTTACACGCCTGCGTGCGCGCTGAGTGTCTCTCGCGGGACATGGGCACGGGAACAATGCGCAACAATTCATGGTTGGACAACGGACGCTAAAAAACTCGATTCGCGCCACGGGCGTCGGTCTGCATTCGGGCAAGAAGGTGTTGATGACCCTTCGGCCGGCCGAAGCGGACTCCGGAATCGTCTTCCGAAGGACGGATCTGCCTGAGGCGGTAGACATTCGGGCGCGAGCCGAGAATGTCGGTGAGACCACGCTGGGCACCACGCTCTGCAAGGGCGACACGCGCGTGTCGACCGTGGAGCACCTGCTGTCTGCGTTTGCCGGTCTGGGCATCGACAACGCCATCGTCGAGCTCAGTGCCGTTGAAGTCCCCATCATGGACGGCAGTGCGGGGCCTTTCGTCTTTCTCCTGCAGTCGGCGGGTATCGAGGAGCAACGCACCCCCAAGCGCTTCATCCGTGTGAAGAAGCGCGTGCGCGTCGAGGACGGCGACAAGTGGGCGCAGTTCGACCCGTTCGACGGCTTCAAGGTCAATTTCGAGATCGAGTTCAATCACCCGATCTTCAAGCGTCGCGCGCAGAAGGCCTCGATGGACTTTTCCACGACCTCCTTTCTCAAGGAGGTGAGCCGCGCACGCACTTTCGGCTTCATGCGCGACCTGGAGACCCTGCGAGCGCACAACCTCGCGCTGGGCGGTAACCTGGACAACGCGATCGTGTTGGATGAGTTCGGCGTGCTCAATGAGGACGGCCTGCGCTACGAGGACGAGTTCGTGAAGCACAAGATCCTCGATGCGATCGGCGATCTGTACCTGCTCGGCCACAGCCTCATCGGAGAGTTCAGCGGCCACAAGTCCGGCCATGCCCTGAACAACCGGCTGCTGCGCACCCTGCTGGCCGATTCCGCCAGCTGGGAAGAGGTCGTGTTCGAGTCGTACGCGGACGCGCCGATCTCTTACGTCGAAGCACCGGCATTGCCGGGCGCCGGCAACTAGCTTTTCGGTAAAACGCGGATTTTGATCTCGCCGATTTCCGGGTGCGCGGCTCGCAGCGGAGCTTCGATTTCCTGCATCGCATAGCGCAGGCGCGCGGACCACGCAGCCGACTCCGCGAACAGCACGAGGGTGCCCTCCCGCTCGACGATTCCCGACAATCGGGCCACCAGATCTTCTGGTAAATGGGTCGTCAGCCACTGCCGCCACACCGCCTGGCGGGCCGCCTGATCTGTGACGCGCGTTAGCGTCGGAGACAGGCGGGCCAGCACGGCTTTGACAGAATCCGGCCGATTCGTATTTACCGCACTCCCGGAGTGCCGATTCCGAGAGTTGCTGCGCTTGTCTCGGGTTCCCTTCTTGGGCATAGTCGAATCGCTGCTTTGGGCAAACCCGCTGAAAGGCGGGGACGCAAAGCCACCGGTCTAAAGCGAGGAGCCATGACAGCGGGGTTGCCAGCAAGGTGCAAGCTTTTTCGACGAGCACTAGCGGCCAAAAACCACGTTTTTTGGCCGCGGGCAGAAAGCGCCGAAGGCGACTTTCTGCAATATAAGAAGGGCGGTTCACGCCCGGGTCAGGCTCAGTGCGCAGCTTTGCGGTGCCTGTCCCTTCGAGCGGGGATTGAGAGCACCCATACGGAGCGCACCGGATGAACATTATCTTTTTCTCCAAGCGTCGGGGCGCTGCCCGACAGCTGAACCTGGCGCATCCGGTGGCGCTGGGTCTTGCCGGAGTGCTCGGTCTCGGTTTGCTCGGCGGAGCCTTTGCGCTGGGGATGCACCTCGGCGAAGGCAACGGGGTGCGCCTGACGCGCGGCGATACGGATCACTGGTCGCAGGTCCTGTCGGATCAGAAGCACCAGATCGCCGATCTCAAGCAGCAACTCCAGGAGCGCGTGGACGCCATGGCGGTGCGCCTGGGTGCGATGAACGCACACGTCATCCGCCTGGATGCCCTGGGTAAGCGCCTCACCGAGATGGCGGATATCGACAACCGCGAGTTCGATTTCGACAGCGACCCGCCGACCGGCGGACCCGAGTCCGACGGCGAGGGGGTCAGCGCCCAGATCCCGGACCTCACTGCCATGCTCGACCGCCTCGACAAGCGGGTCGAGCTGCGCGATTCCCAGCTTTTTGCGCTCGAGAACGTGATTCTCGCGCGGGATCTGAAGAAGCAGATCCACCCCGAGGGACGCCCTGTGACCCAGGGTTTCATCTCCTCGTATTTCGGCGAACGTGAGGACCCCTTCACCGGTCGCGAGGCCTATCACAAGGGCGTGGACTTCGCCGGCAGTGCTGGCGAGGACGTCGTCGCGGTCGCCGCGGGCGTCGTCACCTGGGCGGGAGAGCGTTCCGGGTATGGCACACTCGTGGAGATCAACCACGGGGACGGCTATGTCACTCGCTATGCTCACAACGAGCGCACGCTCGTGAACGTGGGCGACACGGTCAAGCGCGGTCAGAAGATCGCACTGATGGGCTCGACGGGACACTCGACCGGGCCCCATGTCCACTTCGAGGTCCTGCGCAACGGGCGGCAAGTGAACCCGCTCAGCTTCATCGGCCGGTAAATCGGCCCTCCGGGGAGAGCCCGTCGGCTCTCGACCCGCTCCTTGAAATTCCCCGCACGCGAACCCATTGGGCGCGAAGGCTGTCTATTGCGTACAATGGACGTCTTTTTCGAGCGCTCGGCGATCGCTCCTCTGCTGGCCTAAGGCCTTACGACACATCGCTTTTTTCGACCCAGGATTGCTCCCTTGCTGAATCTTCTCACGCGTGTCTTCGGGAGCCGCAACGAGCGGCTCGTCCGGGGCTTTGGACGGGTGGTGCGCGCCGCCGGCCAGCTCGAGCCACAGGTCAAGGCGCTCAGCGATGAGGCGCTACGCGCCAAGACGGATGAGTTCCGCCGCCGTTTGAAGGAGGGCACCAAGCTCGACGACCTCGTCCCCGAGGCTTTTGCGGTCGTGCGGGAGGCGGCGGTCCGGACGCTGAAGATGCGGCACTTCGACGTGCAGCTCATCGGCGGCCTCGTGCTCCACGAAGGCAAGATCTCCGAGATGCGCACCGGCGAGGGCAAGACGCTCGTCGCCACGCTGCCGGCGTATCTGAATGCGCTGCCCGCAGAGGGCGTGCACATCGTGACTGTGAACGAGTATCTCGCGCAGCGCGACGCGGACTGGATGGCGCCGGTCTACCGCTTCCTGGGCCTGACGGTCGGTGTGATCAAGAACTCCCAGAGTCCGCAGGAAAAACGCGAAGCGTACGGCTGCGACATCACTTACGGCACCAACAACGAGTTCGGGTTCGACTATCTGCGAGACAACCTGGCGTTCCGGCTCGAAGACCGCGTACAGCGCGGGCTCGCCTACGCGGTCGTCGACGAAGTCGACTCCATCCTGATCGATGAGGCACGTACTCCGCTCATCATCTCCGGACCGGCGGAGGAGAGCACGGAGTTGTATCTGCGGATCAACCAGCTCGTGCCCCGCCTGAAGCGCCAGAAGGAGGAGAACGGCCCCGGCGACTTTTCGGTGGAGGAGAAGACCAAACAGATCCACATCACGGAGGAGGGGCATGAGAGCGTCGAACGGTTGATGCTCGAGGGAGGCCTGTTGCGTCAGGGCGAGAGCCTTTACGACGCGGGCAACATCCGCCTCATGCACCATCTGAACGCGGCGCTGCGTGCGCACGCTCTATATAAACGCGACGTCGAGTACATCGTGCGCGGCGGTGAGGTGATCATCGTCGACGAATTCACCGGTCGCACGATGCCCGGGCGGCGCTGGTCGGACGGCCTGCACCAGGCCGTTGAAGCGAAGGAAGGCGTCCGCGTCCGCGAAGAGAACCAGACGGTCGCCTCGATCACGTTCCAGAACTACTTCCGCCTGTACAAGAAGCTCGCGGGCATGACCGGCACCGCCGACACGGAAGCGCCGGAGTTCCTACAGATCTACGGCCTGGAAGTCGTCGTGGTTCCGACTCATCGGCCGATGATCCGCAAGGACAACGCGGACTTCGTGTATCTGACTCAGAAGGACAAGTTCAACGCGATCATCGAGGACATCCGCGACTGCGTGACGCGCGAGCAGCCCGTGCTGGTGGGCACGACCTCGATCGAGACCTCGGAGTTCCTCGCCGGTCTGCTCCAGAAGGAGCAGGTGCCTCACCAGGTGTTGAACGCCAAGCAGCACGAGCGCGAGGCGCAGATCGTCGCCCAGGCGGGCAGGCCCGGTGCGGTCACGATCGCTACCAACATGGCCGGTCGCGGTACCGACATCGTGCTCGGCGGCAACCTCCAGGCCGAGCTGGCGAGTCTCGAAGGTGTCGACGCAGAAACCGCGGACCAGGTGCGGGTAGCCTGGGAAGAGCGGCACGCCAGGGTGCTCGCGGCGGGCGGCCTGCACATCGTCGGCACCGAACGCCACGAATCGCGCCGCATCGACAATCAGCTGCGCGGTCGCTCCGGCCGCCAGGGCGACCCGGGCTCGAGCCGCTTCTATCTGTCGATGGAAGACAACCTGATGCGCATCTTCGGCGATCCGGTGCGCACCAAGCGGCTGCTGCAGATGGCCGGCATGAAGGAGGGCGAGGTCATCGAGAGCGGCATGCTCACGCGCCAGATCGAAAAGGCGCAGCGCAAGGTCGAATCGCACAACTTCGACATTCGCAAGCAACTGCTGCTGTTCGACGATGTCGCCAACGATCAGCGTAAGGTGGTCTACCAACAGCGCACCGAGATCATGGCCACCGAGGATCTGTCGGCGGCCGTTCGCGGCATCATGGAGGAAGCCGTCGGGACGCTGGTGGATCAGTACCTGCCCAAGCACCTCTCCTCGGCGGACTGGGATCTCGCCGGTCTGTCGGACGCGGTGCTGAAGGATTTCAACGCGCGTGTGGACCCCAAATCCTGGCTCGCGGAGCAGCCGGAACTGGAGGAGCCCGCGTTGCGCGAGCGCCTGGGCAAGGAGGTCGTCACGGCGTACGACGCCAAGGTCTCCCGGCTGGGCGAGCCGATCATGCGTCACATCGAGAAGGATGTGATGCTGCGGATGTTGGATCAGCACTGGCGCGAGCATCTGGCCGCCATGGACTATCTGCGTCAAGGCATTCACTTGCGCGGCTATGCCCAGAAGGACTATCGCTTTGAGTACAAGCGCGAGGCCTTCGAGCTGTTTGCGGCGATGCTCGATCGGGTGAAGTTCGAGACGGTCTCCATTCTCACCAAGCTCGAAGTGCGCACGCAGGAAGAGGTCGACCGGGAGGAAGAGGAACGCCGCCGCCGGCTGATGATGCAGCTGCAGGCGCAACACTCCGAGGTGCAGTCGATCCTGACGACCGATGGGGCGCAGCCGGCTGGACCTGAGCCGGGACAGCCGCAGAACGCCGCTCGCCCCGTCCCCGCCGCTCGCCCGCTCCCGCCTCCGGCTCAACCCGACGCCCAGGGCACGTTCGTGCGGGCCGAGCGCAAAGTCGGCCGCAACGAGCCTTGCCCGTGCGGCTCCGGTAAGAAGTACAAGAACTGTCATGGCTCGCTGTCGAGCGTGGAGTGACGGTCCGCATTCGTGTCGTCGCCGCGGCGCTTTATGACGAGGCCGGACGCGTGCTCATTGCCGAGCGGCCGGCCGGCAAGCACATGGCCGGGCGGTGGGAGTTCCCCGGCGGCAAGATCGCTCCCGGCGAGTCGGAGGCCGAGGCGCTCGCGCGCGAGCTGAAAGAGGAGCTCGGTGTGGACTTTGGCTCCGGCCGGGCTCTGATGAGTCTCTCGCATGCCTACGAGGATCGTCTCGTCGAGCTCTCCCTCTGGGTCGTGGCGAGCTATGCCGGGGAGCCGGCCTCGCTCGACGGTCAGCGCCTGAAGTGGGTCGATCCGCTGCGGCTCGCGGAGGAGGACATCCTGGAAGCCGACCGTCCGTTCGTAGAAGAGCTCGCGAAGCTTCCGCGGCCCACCTGAAGGGGCTGCCCGGGGCCGGCACCATTCTTGCGAAGCTTGAGGGACGCCTGTATAGAATGAGCTCAGCTCCCGCAAACTCGAATGGACGGACATGGCAGCGCAGAACGACCTTCCGGACGTCAGGCTGGACCCGGCGGGCCTTTACAAAGAGGACACCTTCACCGATCGCAGGGCGGGAACCCTCCGTCGCCTCACGCCCGTCACCGCCGATGGGGAGGTCGATGCCTCACGGGCGGTGCTGTTTTCCGGACAGACGCAGCTGTTGACGCCCGCGGGTGTGCTGCCGCTGGTGTTCGAGCTCGAGGCGCAGACGCTGCAGGAGGCGCTCGAGCAATTCCCCGAAGGGGTGAAAGCGGCGCTGGAGCAGGCCATCGAGGAAGCGCGCGAGATGCGGCGGGAGTCAGCCTCTCGCATCGTGGTCCCCGAAGTGGGAGCCTCGGTGGGCCCAGGTCCGGGCGGCGGCGGAAAGATCAAGTTTCCTTAGTTTATTGGCGAAAATTCCCGGCGGGAATTTTCGCGGAATCTGGGCCCTCGGCCAGTCCATGCGGCCGGCGAAAAACGCGGTTTTCGCCGGCGTACTTACCCTTTCGATTCAATAAGTTACGCTTCTGCGGCGCGGCGCAAGCCAGACCGGCGCGGAACGCAACCCCGTGCGTCAGCGTTATTACCGAGGCGACGTTCTGTCCCATCGAGGCCAGATTGCGAGCGAGGACAATATGAATCAGGTCCGCGACACCGCCGCCGAGGCGCCGGCGGTGACGATCGGGATACCGGTCTACAACGGGGAGAGATACCTCGAGGAAGCGATTTGCTCGGCGCTCGCGCAGACGCGCGGCGACCTGGAATTGGTGATCAGCGACAACGCCTCGACCGATCGCACTTCCGAGATCTGCCGGGACTACGCAGCGCAAGACACTCGCGTGCGTTACTTCCGTAACCCCGTCAACCTCGGCGCCGCTCCGAACTACAACATCGTCTTCGAGCGCGCGCGCGGGCGCTTCTTCAAGTGGCTTGCGCACGACGATCTGATGACGCCGACCTACGTAGCGAAGACGACACGCGTCCTCGAAGCTCGCCCGGATGCCGTGCTCTGCAATTCGGTCGTTGCGTACATCGATGGCATGGGCGGCGCGCTCGGGCTGTACAACACTCAACTCGGGAAGGCGGATGTGGTCTCGCCCTCGAAGCGACTGGCGTTCATGACGCTTCGCTCGCACTCTTGTGTCGACTTCTTCGGCATGTTCCGCAAATCGGCGCTCGCGGGCTCGCTACTCCATGGCAGCTTCCATGGCGCCGATCGTGCACTGCTCGCGCAGATGGCATTGCGCGGCCGGTTGGTTCAGATCCCTGCACCGTTGGTGAAGATGCGCGAGCACGAGCATCGCTACACCCGCGCGCAAGCGCGCGCAGTGGATCGGGCGTCGTGGCACGACACACGCGTACACCGTCGGGTCAGTTTCCCGACGTGGAGGCTGTACGTCGAATATCTGAAGATGGTCCAAACTGCGGATCTCGATGCCGCCGAGCTCATGCGCTGCTATGCCGTGTTGGCTCGCTGGTGGATGCTCAACTGGAACGCGTGTCGAGCCGCCGTGGACGTCGTCGCGGTCGTCGCTCCTGGCGTTCCCGGCTTCGCCGAGCGTATCAAGGTCCGGCTGTTTGGAGCCGCACCGGGTCATTTGGTCGACGCGCGTCGGCGCTGACGTCCCTCATGACTGTCGGGTCATTTTCGTCGCAGCGTTCCCGGCGATCGCCGTCGCCCTTCCGCATTGCAATGGTAGCCGCCTGTCCCGTGCCCGCACGGCGCGGGACTCCGTTGCGTGTCGAGCGTCTCGTGGAAGCGCTTCGCGCCTGCGGGCATCAGGTCGAGCTGATCACCTACCACGTGGCCGAGGAAGACACCGACCTGGATTTCCCGGTGCATCGCCTCTTCAACAAACGCGTCCATCGCGCGATGCCCGCCGGTCCAAGTGCCAGCAAGCTGTTCCTGTACGACCCCCTGCTCGCAATGAAAGTGTGGCAGGTCGTTGCGCGTGGCGGCTTCGACGTCATCCACGCGCACCACTTCGAAGGGCTGTTGGCTTCCGTGCCGGCCCGTCTGCGTCATCGTGTTCCGCTCGTATACGACGCGCACACGATGCTCAGACTGGAGCTCCCTTCTTACGGTCCGCGTCTGTCGCATTGGATTGCCCGCACGGCCGGAGGGTGGCTGGACGGAATGTTGCCGAGGGGCGCAGACCACATTGTTGCCGTCACACCTGACATTCGGGACACTCTCATCGAGCGACACGGACTGTCCCCTGAGCGGGTTACGGTTGTCATGAACGGCGTGGAAGCGGGCACTTTCCGCGTCGAGCAGGCTCCCTCTCCCGACGGGGCCGTCCGGTTGATCTATTCCGGCACGGTGGCGCCCTATCAGGACATCGACCTCTTGCTCGAAGCATTCGCTCGCGCGCGGCGCGTCCGCGAGGACCTCAGGTTGTGCTTCTCCATCAGCTCCTCGTTCGAGCCGTACGAAGAGCAGGCACGGAGTCTGGGGATCCGAGACTCCATCGATGTGATTGCCGATGGCTTCGCGGAGTTGCCGGGGCGCCTCGCCGCATCCGACATCGCGGTGCTGCCGCGCACGGCTTGCCCCGGCATCCCGCAGAAGCTGTTGAACTACATGGCCGCGGGCAAGGCCATCGTTTCCAGTGCCGGCTCGGCGAAAGTGATCGAGCACGAGCGCACCGGGCTCATCGTCCCGAACGGCGATGCCGAGGCGTTCGCCCAGGCTCTATTGCGGCTGGCTGACGATCCCGACTTGGCGAGAGAACTCGGTGACCAGGCGCGCGTCGACGTCGAGCGCACCTACAGCTGGGAGCAGGCAGCGGACACGCTGCAGGGCATCTACGAGCAGGTCACGATGCGGCACAAGGGGCTGGGAAGCCCGGAGCGCGTCTGACGGCGACGCCGCACGGGCCCCGCACGGGGCCGCTACTTTTTCCCCTTGAGCGCTCGGAAGAGCCGCTTGGCGCCGTGAATGAGGATCGGTGGCGCCCACAGATTGATGAGCCGCACGGCCTCCCGTCGAGCCTCGAATCGCCCACTCTTGAACGCCACGGAAGTCGCGCGCGCAGCCCAGTCAGGCACCGGGGGTGCGGTGTAGTAGTACCAGGAGAGGCACAGCCGAGCCCGGCCCGGCGGACAGGTCAGCGGCCGCCGGTGACCGTGCAGCGCGTTCGGTGTGTTGAACACGAGCATCCGGTTGAACAGGGGGTCGACTGTTTTCTCGAGGTGATGCGGGGAATTGGGAGGATCGTTGGAGTGCAGCTCCAGCTGGCCGCCCCATTCCGACTCCCAGTCGCGGTTCAGGTATAGCAAGACGTTGATTCTACGGTCGAGCATCAGCTCACGCTGCGTCGCAAAGTCGTAGTGCAGCCCCAGGAAGCCGCCGGGGGAGACTTTCATGTACCCGGCCGCGTGCAGGTGCGGATCCGGGATCAAGCCCGCAATGCCCGTGAGCCTCTCCAGGAACCGCACGAATCGCGAGCTGTTGAGCGCATGTGCGATCGTCTCCGCTGCCGGGCCGAAGGCCGTCGTGTCGGAGCAGACTTTCTTGCGCTCGTTCACCGTGTCGTAGGCGGTCCACCGGGCTTCCACGCCAGGCAGCTCGCCGATAGCCCGATCGAGCAGCGCCTCGGAGAACAAGCCGTCCAGCACGATGTGCGGGAAGGGTGCGCCCGCGCGATAGGGGACGCGCGAGTCCGCAGCTACTCGGTCTAGCGCGTCCCAGTCGAGGACGTTGGAGGGAGTCAGCTCGGAAGACGCCGTCCAGGCGTCTCGAGGATCGACCCTCCTCGTCTCAGAGGGGAACGAGTCGGGGGCGGAGGCCGCGCGTGGCGAGCTCATTGCGCACCTCTTCCGTATAGATGGAGTTCATCAGCAGGACGATGTCGGGCCGCAATCCCTGCAGCGCATCAGGGCTGAGGATCTCGCGGCCGGAGCCAGCGAGAAACTTCCCGTGCTTGTGCGGATTGATATCCACGATGGCCGTCAGCTCCTCACCCATGCGCAGCGAGCTGATCAGGGAGACGCACTTGGAGCCGGAGCCCCAGATCGCGACCGTCTGACCTGCCTTGCGTGCCGAGGTGACGATGTCGCCCAACCCTTGCAGCTGCGCATCGACCTGGGCCTGGAATCCTTCGACGAGCTTCGCGGTGTGCTCGAGGTCGTTCTCCTGCTGCAAGCGAGCTCGCGTCGGTCCGGGCGTGGGCCGTCCCTCCAGCATCAGATATTGGCCACCGTACGCCTTGTAGAGCTCCATGACGTCAAAGCCGGTCTCACGGAACAGGCGCGCCAGGGATCCGCGCGTGAAATACGTGCAGTGCTCGTAATAGACGTCCCAGAACACTCCGTGCTCCAGGACTCTCTCCATGTCCGGAAGCTCGAAGAACACATTCACATGACGGCGGTCGCCGATCGTCTCGCGTACGAGGCTGACGAACTCACGCACGGGCCCAATGTGTTCGAGCGTATGGCGGCAGCAGACATAGTCCGCCTGCAGATACGAGTACTTCGGCCCGTAGAAGTCCTGGATGAACCGGATGCGCGGCGTGGCCGTGCTCTGAGTGCGCTCGGGACGATAGCCCGGGTCGAGCCCGATGCCATTGCAGCCGGAGCGCTCGCACAGCGCCACGAGGAATTCCCCTTTGCCGCAGCCGATCTCCAGCACGGAGCTGCCGGGACCGATGCCGTACTTCGCGATCTGATCGTCGCAGATGTCGTTCACGAAGCGCATGAAGCGCGGGGAGAACGCCTGCGTCTCCTCGTAGGACGTGGAGTACTTGTTGAGACCGACGTCGAAGCGGATGTTGGAAATGAATCCGCAGTCTCGACAGAAGGCCAGCTCGATGTCCCCGCGCGGAAAGGCGAGGGCGGCATCGCGCGTCGGTAGCATCAGACAACTGTGCGCGGGCACGTCGTTGATCTGATAGAAGGACTCGAGGTCGCCGCCGCCGCAGGCCTGGCAGTCGAGCTGTTGTCCGGTGATGAGCTCCGGGATCGCCGGGAAGGCGAACTCGGCGGGACTGGCGGCGCGCAGGGCGCTTAGTTCAGCGGTTTGTTTTTGCGTCATAGGATGGTCGGCCGTGGAACGGGAACGATGAAGTGACCCCCGCGGCGACGGTACTCGTCCTGCTGGGTCATGATCTCGTCTTTGAAATTCCAGGGGAGAATCAGCAGGTAGTCCGGCTGACTCTCCAGCACACGTTCCGGCGGCTCGATCCGTAAGCGCACGCCGGGGACGTAGCGACCCTGTTTGTGAACGTTGCGGTCGACGACGAAGTCCAGGACCTCGCCTCCGAGACCGGCATAGTTGAGCATGATCGTGCCCTTGGCGGCGGCTCCGTAGGCGGCGATACGTGCGCCGCGCCGCTTCAAGTCCTGTAGCAACGCGATCAGCTCGGATCGGATCCCCGCCACCCGCACAGAAAAGCCGGCGTAGTAGCTGAGACGGTTCAGGCCAAGCCGGCGCTCGCTCGCCAGGTACTCCGTGACCGAAGCCTCCGGGGCTGCGTGCTTCTCCACGAACAGGCGGAGGGAGCCGCCGTGAATGGCCAGCGGCTCGACGCGGTTGAGGGACAAGCCGTGGCGCTCGAACAGATTCTTCAGCGCAGTCACGGAGAAGTAGCACAGATGCTCGTGATAGATGGTGTCGAACTCACCGTGATCGATGAGATCTCTCACGTACGGCGCCTCGATGACCGCGACGCCATCGTCCTTGAGCAGTGTTGCGATGCCTTCCACGAAGCCGTTCGTATCGGCCACGTGCGCCAACACGTTGTTGGCGTGAATCACATCCGCTCGCCGGCCTTGTGCGGCGAGCTGCTCCGCGAGCTCCGTTCCGAAGAACGCCTGCAGGGATTCGATGCCCTTGCCGCGCGCGACCGCGACAGGGCCCGGCGCGGGGTCGATACCCAGTACGGGAATTCCGCGTTCCCGGTAGTACTGCAGCAGATAGCCGTCGTTGCTCGCGAGCTCAACGACGAGGCTCTGCGGCCCGAGTTTGCGCTCCGTGACTCGCTCGCGGACGTTAGCCTCGGAATGACGCAGCAACGTGTCCGTGAACGAGGAGAAGTAGGGATAGTCCGCGCCGAACAGCTTCTCGGGGGGGACCGTCTCGAGTATTTGCACCAGCGCGCAGTCGGGACAGAACGCGACATCCAGCGGATATCGGCCCTCCTCTTCAGACAGCTGCGAGGCCTCGAGAAATCCGTCCGAGAGGGGGAGGTTGCCCAGGGAGAGGAATACCGTCATGTCGCCGCCGCCGCAGGAGCGACAGCGGGCTTCCTGAGCGAGCCCCCCGGTTCGCGCAGCCGCGCGCAGGGCGGTTTCGACTTGCGTCGCCGCCGTCGGGGAGGCGCTCATGCCGCAGACCGCGCGACTTGCCAGCTCAAGGACTGGTCGAGCGAGCCTGCGTCCTGCAGCTCACGAATGCGTTTGAGGCGGATGAATCTGGAGCTCAAAAACTCTTCCTTCGAAGTCCTGTTGGCGGTGAATGCGGCGGCCACCTGCTCGATGCCTTTACGCACCGTCCACTGGGGCCGATAGCTCGGGAGCCGGGCCGCAATCTTGTCGCAGTTGACTCTGTAGTTGCGCGCGTCCGGGCTGGCATCTCCTGCGTAGGTGACCTTCGCGGAAGGAATGACGTCGGCCACCATCTGCGCAACGTCACGTACGCGATAGTTCTCGGACGTACGCCCCACGTTGAAGTAATCGTTGTGCA
>Ga0070681_10003963_pt1 | contig 13957 bp, 13 predicted proteins | sample KBSC83BmetaG_FD_65650 | JGI IMG/M metagenome (GOLD analysis project Ga0070681, IMG submission 65650) | Corn rhizosphere microbial communities from Kellogg Biological Station, Michigan, USA - KBS C8-3B metaG | ecosystem: Host-associated > Plants > Roots > Rhizosphere | place: USA: Michigan... | reverse complement strand
TTCAGCATCCATTGGATATTGCGCACGAGCCGCTGCTCAAAATATTCCCGGTTGCGGCCTTTGAGAGCGAGTTCGTGGTAATGAACGATGGCGCAGCGCATGGTCTTCTAGCGGGATCCTGAAAATGGTTCATTTCTCAGCCGCCTAGCCAGGCTGCGCCAAGATGCGCCGTTCCGCAGGCATCGTTCTCGGCTCGACACAATCCTCAACGTACCAGACTTGGGAAAGAGTTGTCTGGGCGGCTCAGGGGTCGGTTGGGTGGGAAACGGCCGACTCCGGTTGGTGTTTCCCCTGCGGCCTTGTTGGACAACCATGTTGCGCATCCCCGGGAGGAGTTAGAGAGTATGGCTATTCGATTCCAGGAAACGCTCGGCGTCGATGGCTGCCATGCAGCCGGAACCGGCGGCAGTGACGGCTTGTCTGTATGTTGAGTCTTGGACATCACCGGCGGCGAAGACGCCTGCGACGCTCGTGGCGGTTCCCTGAGTTGTACGGATATACCCGTTGGCGTCCATGTCTAATTGGCCGCTGAAGAGACTGGTATTGGGGCGGTGACCAATCGCGACGAAGACACCAGCGCACGGTAGCTCGGTCGTTTTCCCGGTCACGACATTCTTGACTCGTACGCCCGTCACCAGGCCATCCCCCAGAATGTCTTCGACCGTAGAATTCCAAACAAAAGAAATCTTTTCATTCTTCATCGCGCGGTCCTGCATGATTTTGGAAGCCCGCAACTTATCCCGCCGATGGACGATCGAGACTTTGCTCGCAAACTTGGTGAGAAATGTGGCTTCCTCCATCGCACTGTCGCCGCCGCCTACGACGATCAGTTCCTTCCCCTTGAAGAAAAACCCGTCACAGGTTGCGCAGGTCGAGACCCCATGTCCCGTCAGTCGCCTCTCATTTTTCAACCCGATCTGGATGGCCGACGCGCCGGTCGCGATGATCAGGCATTTGGTTTTCACCGTGTGTTCCCCATCGATCGTGAGCGTAAACGGATCTTGTGCGAGGGCGACAGCGGTAACCTCGCCGGTCAGGAATTCTGTCCCGAATCGTTCCGCCTGCGCGCGCATCTCTTTCATCAAGTCCGGACCCATAATGCCCTTGGCAAAGCCGGGATAGTTCTCCACTTCCGTGGTGGTCGTGAGTTGTCCGCCGGATTGCCATCCTTCAATGAGCAGGGGGGCGAGATTCGCTCGCGCTGCATAGACTGCTGCGGTCAATCCAGCGGGTCCCGAGCCGATGATTGCAACATCGCGCATGAGTGAAAACTTAACACAGGGGTGGCGGGAATGCACGGGAGGGTGGTCAGGCGAGAAGGCGAAGGTTTCTGAATAACCGTCGTACATGCCGGCGGAGAAAAGGACGGGGGGAGGTGCCGTCTAATACATGGTCCGCCTGTTGAATTTTTTGCGCCAGCGGCATCTGGCTTTTGATCCGCCGGATTGCTTCGACGCGGGAAAGGCTGTTTCTTTTCTTGAGCCGGGCAAGTTGAGTGTTCCGGTCCGCGGCAACCACGACGACGATGTCGACGCGTGCGTCGACACCGGCTTCAAAGAGGAGTGGTACTTCGTAGAGGATGACTGCATGAGGTTTGCGCGTGGCGATCAGCCGAACCATTCGCTGTTGCTCTCGAGCGACACGGGGATGAATGATGCGTTCAAGTTGTCGGCGTTTAGACCGATTGCGGAAAATGATGCTCGCAAGGGTTTGTCGATCGAGGGAACGGTCAGGCTTGATGACGGCTCTACCGAATGTTTTCACGATCTCCCGCCAGGCCGGTTTTCCCGGTTGTACGACATCCCGGGCCAGTTGGTCTGCATCGATGATGACCGCACCGCATTGCTTGAACATCGCGGCGACGGTGCTTTTGCCGCTGGCGACGCCACCTGTGAGGCCGACCACAATCATGGCTGCGGAGCATAGCATGTGAGTTCATACCCCACAACAAACGTTGATTGACTTCTGGCGGCGCAGGCCTGTAAGAGATTCTGCATGAAGCTATCGGTGCGTATCGGCTTAATCACATTGCTTGGGTTATGGAGCATCGGCTTGCTATGGGCTGATGAGGGGCCGCCGCTTGGCCCTCGGACCATCGTCGTCGCGCTCGACGGGACGGGAGATTTCATCTCTCTTCAGGAAGCGGTCGATGCGGCCAAGAAAGGCGACACGGTTTTCGTCAAGGCCGGCCGGTATCCTCAGGACGTGACGATTCACAGCAAAGAAAAGATTAAGTTCGTTGGGTCTGGAGTGGATCAGGTGACGATTCTTGGCCGGGATATTGTGGTGGGCGCTCTCCATGTGGGGAAGTGGCCGTACGGGGCGACAGACATCGAGATCAGCGACATGACCATCAACGATCATGGCGGTCACGCTGTGGGTCTTTTCAATGGACAAGGGCTTGTCCTCCGCCGGCTTAAAATAAACGGCATGTTGTTCAGCCAGCAGGTCCATGATGTGCGTATAGAAGATTGTGTCATCGGTGGAAGTGAGACAACCGGGGCCCAGTTTGCTGATTCGGATGCGGTCCTGATCGGGAATCTTATTCACGATAACGATCATGGCGTCTCGATCGCAGGCAAATCGCATGTGCGGTTGGAACGAAACATCATCACACGGAGCCTCTTTGAAGCTGTGGTTGTGAGCGGCCAGGCGCATGCGGTCATTGTGAGTAACACCCTCGTCAAAAATGGGGGTGGCGCGGCATTTCTTGGTCAATCCCAGAGCGACGTCATGGGGAACATCGTGGGATTGAACCGAGTGGGTTTTGTGATCGCTCCTTCCACTCAGACGACCACTTCTTTCAATGCGTTCTATAACGTGGAGGGTGATTATCTACGCATGGGCGATCCGAACCAACCGGCTCCGGAGCTCCAAGCCCCGTCAGATATTACCGGCGACCCGTACTTTGTCGACCCAGGGCATGACGATTTTCGCCTAGGAATTGATACGCCGCTCCTCAAGATCGGTCATTTCCCCTACCTCGGTGCCCTCGGACCAGCCTCCGCTACTGCTCATCGATCGACTGAAAAATAGTCTTGAATCAATGCGATAGGTCATTAGCCCGATCGTATGTTTTCGATGTGCTATGCTACCTATACACCGTAAGTAAAATCGGTGATGAGTCTCTGGCGCAGGAATTGCCGAATTAATTGCTAGAGAAACAGGAGGTGAGGGTGGCAAGTTACCGACAAGAGCTGGAAAAACGTGAAGCTGACGGAATTCCGTCGCTCGACGACGTTGAATCAGGCAAGCTGGTCGGTGCCGTCCTCCCCATGTCAGAAAAGGCGCAAATCCAGATGCGGAATAGCATCGAAGTTATCGACTACCTCCTCAATCAAGAACGCGTGATCTGGAGCTGACGAGTCCTCCCTCGCTCCCTGAACCCCGATCTATTTGTTGCCCTCTTGACAGGTCTCTCACTCCTTCGTAGGCTCCTTCTTATACCGACCCCCTGTATACATTTTATCCGGGAGACAACACGATGGAATGCGTGCAACTGTGTGACAGGTTTGCTCGGTCCGTGACACACAGGCTTATGGTTACAATGGGCCTCATCTTGCTGGTGGCCTCTACGGCGACGGCAGCTGACGAACTACCGAAAGAATCAGTCCTGCCGATGGGTTTGGCAGGGAAGGCGATACAGGCATCGTTGGATGCCTGCAAGGCAGACGGCTATCGGGTGAGCGTGTCGGTGGTGGATCGCGCGGGGGTGCTTCGCGCCCTGTCACGAGCCGATGGGGCTGGTCCTCATACAGTCGAAAGCAGCAGAAAGAAGGCATACACAGCCGCTAGTCTTCGTCGGCCCACAACCGAGCTGGCTGAACTGATCACCAAGGTACCGGCTCTGCAAGCCCTTCGAGAGATGAACGATCAGGTCCTGATGTTGGGAGGCGGACTCCCCATCGAGATCGGCGGTGAAGTCGTCGGAGGAATTGGGGTCGGTGGAGCACCGGGGGCGCACCTCGACGATGCCTGTGCTCAAGCAGGGTTGGACGCGATTGGAGCCGCCCCCAAAAAACCGGCAGGCAAGTGATGGGGGCCGTTCAGTGAGGGGGCTGGTGAGCCTCCTCCTGATCCTCCTGACTTCGTGCAATAGCGATGTGCCGGTACCTGCCTCTGCCGATTTCGGTCCGGATCATGTGCACGTCACGATCACCAGGGTTGCTACGCATCCGTTCCTCTCCCGGCACAATCTTCGGCTGTCATTTGCAGGGTCCGGAACGTGCTCGGGCGAAGCCGAGTTATTCCCCGACACAGGCCACGTGAGTCGACGGAATCTCTATCAAACCAGAACGGGGTTGCTCTATGTGGTGGGCCAGTTTGATGCCCGCATCATCGATCTCCTCCACTGCTCGATTACCCTCGCGGAATTTCGTTCGCTCGATCGTTATGTCACATTTCTTGGCAGCTTCGATGAAGACGATCACAATCGATGGACCTATTTCTCTGCCGGTCAGCGGCTAGAACTCCCCTTCGAAAAACGGTAACTGGCATTTTTGCCCACAAATGGATGTTCCCGGTTAGCACTCGCTCAACTTGCGAAAATGATTGTGGTTGTAGGCGGTGGTGGTACGATTTGTCCGGACGAGGAACGATGCGGATGAGAGACTGGTTCGTGGTGCAGCGACTTAAGGAGGGATGATATGCCAACGGCGGTGCTAAGCAGGCCCCACTCCGATTCCGAAGCAGTTGAAGGTTTCGTCCTAAAAGGCCAGAAGGCGTATACATTCAAGATTGCTGTGAGCATGGCGATCTATGCTTGTTTGTTTTTCGTGCTTGCGTTCTGTGGGCCGTACGTCCTGCCTGCCATCACGCTCTTTTCGAATGCGCCCTTGACGGACCGCCAGGTGGCTGCGAGCCAGTTGCTTTTATTGAGCGATACGGTCTGGGTTGCCATTCCGGTGTTCTTTCTCGGGGCCATTCTCTTCAGCCTGCTGGTGACCCGTCGCGTTGCTGATGCGCTCGAACGTCTGGGGCAAAGTGCCAGGGCGTGGGCATCCGGTGCAATATCGCATCGGCTCCAGTTCAGGAAAGCAGACGGGTTGGCTGAACTGGCACAGCTTCTCAATCAAAGTTGGACCCAGGTTGCACAGAGGGTCGAGGCCATACAACAGGAATTATCTCGCGCGCGCGCGGCCGTTGATGGCGCGGTGAAGATCATGTTGGCTCAAGGTGCGGCAGGATCAGATACGTTCCGGCAGTTACAGGCCACGACGGAAGCGTTGGACCGGATTCACGCGATGTTACGACAATTTGAAATCGAATCATCTCAAGCGACTCGCGGATAATGGGCACGCATCGCCACCTCCGCATGCAGAGCCCTGATGGCTTCACCTTGATCGAGTTGCTGGTTGTGGTGGCCATACTGGGAATTCTCGTCTCGGTAGCCACAGTCTCGTACCAACAATTTGTGGCCAAGGCCAAGGCCGTTGAGGGAGAGATCGCAATTCATGAAGTCGACCGCTTAGAGCAGCTCCATTACGCATCCACCCATGCTTACACGGACAGCCTTGACGATTTGGGATTTGCCATGGGGGGGAGTTTGAAGTATTACACGCCCGAGGTCCGGATAGGATCCCCACTCGACAAAATCAGCTATCAGGTCCGTGCCCTGCCGGTCACCGCTTCATCGACTGACGCATGGCTCTTGACGAGTTACCGCGATGGGTCGGTGAAGATTGAGCGGACTCCTGTAAACGATCTTGCGGTGTATGCCAGTTTACGGTACATGGGAATAGCGACGGTGATGAGCCCCGGTGAGGCCGCAAGCGTCTATCTTGGGAGCGGGATATCGGGCGATAGCGAACCGGAATGGTCTGGTATGGGAAGCAACTCACGTTGCCAAGAATGTGGTCGTACAGTGGTCAATCAACGATCCGGCCAGAAATAGGTCCCTTAGCTCATCCTTCCATTCACCAGTAAGGCATCAGAGGTAGTCTTGCTCAGCTCATTCGGTTTGCGGACACTCCTGCTTTCCCCCATCCAATATAATTACCCGGAATAAGATTCTCTTTATTACATTGATTATGTGAAGCGTGGTCATGGCTAACGAGGGTTGCGGTCTTTGAAGGTAAGCTCTGCGATTGCGGACTTGTCCACCTCCTCTTTGCCGAGCGCGACCAATCGCTCGTATTGATTGTAGGTTGCTTGAGCCAATGGAACGGTGAGCCCGGCGCGCTTCGCTAGCGCGAGAGCGATGCCTGAGTCCTTGGCTGCATGGGCAGCAGAGAAGTAGCAATCATATGCGCGGTTCTGCATGTCTTCGCCATCCGTCTCCAAAACCCGTGACGCGGCTCCGGTTTGGGCGAAGATCTCGCGGACCATTGTGAGATCGAGATTAAGTGCTGCTGCAAGCCCGAGCCCTTCCGCGAGCGCGGCTGTATTGCAGTTCATCACCATGTTGACAAGCACTTTAACCTTTGCTGCCTCGCCTGCCGATCCGACGTAGCGCAGGTGCGCACTCAATGTTTCCAAAAGAGGTTTCGCTGATTCAAATACATCGTGGCGACCGCCACACATGAGATACAGCGTGCCTTGGCGCGCCTGGGTGATGCTGCTCGCCATGCAGGCTTCGAGACTCCGTCCCCCCTGTTGTGTCACCAGTGCCTCGATGTCAACGTGTACCGCTGGAGAGAGGGTGGCGCAGTTCACGAAGAGCCGTCCCTTCGCGTGGCGGAGAAGATTTTCGGTTCCATCCGGGGAAAAGATCTGGCGCATTGCCGCGTCATCGGACACGACTGTGAAGATAATAGTCGCCAGTTCTGCAACTCGTGCAGGGGAGAGAGCCGCTTCACAGTCTAGCTCGGCTGCGAGACGTGTCGTGGCGGCCGGATCCCGATCATAGAGAGCGACGATATTCTCCCGTTGATCCCTCAAACGCCGTGCCATGTTGGCCCCCATCCGGCCGACGCCGACAAAGCCGATCTTCGAACCAGACGGGCTCATCTTGCTTACCCTTTCGTTCGTGTTAGCATGCGGTCGTTCGACCAGACGAGTGTAGCATACGACTCAAGAATCGATCACGAGGATGAGAGGAGATTCGTGGATGGAACAAGCCATTGTCGGATTTCATCTTGACGAATATGGTGACTGGGTGGCCGATCTGCAATGTGGTCATGGCCAGCATGTCCGCCACCAGCCACCGATGACCAACAGGCCATGGGTCGTGACAGAGGGCGGACGGCGCGCACATCTCGGAGAAATCTTAAATTGCAAGAAGTGTGACGAGGCGGGGGGTTGACCTATTCGACGGTGGTGACGCCGGGGGGACTCTCTGTTGTCATCTCCAGGCCAGGTCCCGTCCATGGACACAGCTGTGAGCCTTCGTAACGGTATCCGCCCGTGACAGGATCGTTGACCAGCAAGAGGGGAGTGTCGAGGTCCAGGACATCGAAGCCCCCGAGTCCCAAGACCAGGCTGAAGGAGCAGCCCATCGCAATTCGAGTTTCGACCATCCCGCCAATCATCAACTTGAGGCCGGACTCTTTGGTGAAGGTGGCAATCTCCAGGGCTTCTGCTACGCCGGTCTTCATGATTTTAATGTTGATATAGTCAGCCGCACGTCGGGCAACGACCTCTTGTGCGTCTACGAGCGAGCGAACCGACTCATCTGCGGCAACGGGAATTCCGGTCTCCCGGCGGATCGCCGCCATGCTGTCGAGGTCGTCTCGAACCACCGGCTGTTCAAGCAGCACCATCGTCCCGCCAAATTTCTTTATGCCCTCTGCAAATGTGAAACAGTCTTGACGCGAGAAACCCTGGTTCCCATCGCCGATGAATGACACATCAGGGAGTGTGAGATGCACGGCTTCTAGCCGCCGGATATCGTTCTCGACATCCTTGCCAACCTTCATTTTGAAGAGGCGAAATCCCTTGGCATACCATCCGCGCGCTAAGGAGACGGTCTTTTCCAGGCTGGTGATGGGAATTGTAATGTCTGTCTCCCGTGCACGCACGTCCGCCCCGCCCCAAAGTCGCCACAGCGGGATGTTCAACGCGCGACAGTAGGCATCGATGATAGCGGTTTCGAGTCCACACCGAGCGGCAGGATGAGTATTGGCCTGTTCAGATAACAGGCGTCCAACTGCCTGATAGTCCGAGGCTGAGCGGCCAAGCACTGCCTTACTGAGTTGGGGGAGTATGGCAAAGCAACTCTCGCGAGTCTCTCCCCCGACCTCCGGAAACGGCGCCGCTTCCCCATACCCCTCTAAGCCATTGGCTAGTGTGACTCGTATGAAGATATTCTCTGCCACGGTTCGTGCGCCGGTCGCCACGACGAAGGGGTCGGTCGTGGGGACATTCACCGGCCAGAGCTCGATCCTGCGTATGATGACTGCCTGGTCGTCCATTGAAAAGAAAAGATCCTTGGTTCTCAGTCAGTTGAAGGTATATACCAAAAGGCCGTTGAATTGGATGCGTGTATAGATATTGGCTATCTGGGTATAGTCGGCCATCAGTTTCAGCAACCAGATCTTCGAGAGATGATTGGTGTAAGCGGCGTGGGCATCGCCTCCGATACGAAGGGCTGACGATTGCGTCGATTCGTCGATGTACTGGATTGCTGGGCCCGCCGCAACCGAGAATTCATCCTTATTCTCCATGATGTAGGTGGCGGCCAGCCGTGGAATTTGATTAACGAACACCTGGGGGCTGAAGTATCCGCCCGGCAAGGGTTCGTTTGTTCTGGGGACGAATCCGCTTTGATTTTCTCCATAATGAGTGAGGTAGAAGAGATATTCGGCCGACAGGTCCCAATGGTCTGTTTGCCAGAGCGGCAGAGAGGTCTTGAGGTCGAGGCCGACCTGGCTATTCGAACTCAGACTCTCCGATGTGACCCACCCGGCGAAGGGCGTCACGTCAACGCGAACCGATCCCGTGTCGAATGAGACTGTGCTGTAAAACAGGGTCGAGCGGGCGAGGCCAAACAGTTGGCCTGAGATGCGGGAGCCGGCGAGCGAGGCGAAGGAGTCGTATTTGAACTCGCGCTTCACGCCAGGGCGGATCGAGAGGGACTGTCCCTCATGGGCATATTCGAATTTGTATGCGAGCCCGTCGCCTCGCGGGGCTCCGTGGTATTCCAGAATGGCATCGAAGCGATTGGATTGGTTGAACCGAACCCGGTTGCCTAATGAAACGTAGCTGCCTGCCAGATTTTCCTTGGAACTCCAGAAGTTTTCGGCGCCGACTTCAAGGGTGGTGGTTGTAAAGGGTGTGAAATCGACTTTGCCGCGCGACCCGAGCCGAAACCCATAGAGTTCGAACGGCTTCTCCGGCTGGGCGAGCACACCGACTACTCCTTCGACAGTCGGTTCGCGCCCCTTGAGCATGTCCTGGCGCAGACTGGTCAGATCGCCAGGTTCCCGTCTCGCAGACTGGCGTGCCAGATTCGCATGGTAGAGGGCCAGATCGTTATTTCCCAGCCAGGCATAGGCTTTTGCCAGCCCCCTGTGGGCTTCGGGATTACGGGGCTGCCGGTCGAGGATTTTGTCGTATTGTGCAATGGCCTCCTGGCTGGTCTCCTTGTGGCTTGCCAGGTGGGTCGCGTACTTGAGGCGCATTGTGGAATCATCTTTGCGCTTCAACCCCATGCGGTAATACTTCAGCATGTCTTTTTCGCGGTAGGCATAGCGCGACCACTCCAGAGCCTGTGCTTGGTCAAACGCAATTTCCGGGTCGTCGTCGTACTTGGCGAGGTACCGGTCGAATGTCTCGATAGCCTTGTCTTTGAGCCCCTGCTTTTCGTAGGCAAGACCGAGGTTACGCATGGCTTCGCGATGATTCGGGTTCCGCTCCACCACCTTCTCATAGGCCTCGATGGCCGCTTTATAGTTTCCGATTTCCATATTGGCGCGGCCACGCGAGAGGTACCAGGCTTCCGTAAAGTCTTCGGCGTTGGTGCGCGCATCGAAACCGGTCATCATCACGAACGTCAGACTGATTATGGCGAGGGAGCGTAGTCGCATAGTATTAGCCGGAGCCTTTCCTGCATTTTGGTTTTGTGCGCATCACGTCGAATATGAGGAGGTCCGGTGATTCGAATGTCTAGAGGATGGCGTGCAGGCCGACTCTCGGTATCAGTCCCCATCGGCCGGTGCGATAGATGGGGCGATAGGCAGTCATCTGGCCATCGGCGCCTTGTACTAACCACGGTGTGGTAAGGGGAACCGCTTTGGCGAAGAGCAGAAGTCCGAGTCCGTGTGGTGATTGTTCCCGCACCACTGCCCGGTACCGTTTCTCTCCGATCTGAAGCCGAATAATTCTAAACTTCCAATATCTCGGGGCCTGGCGCCGTCTCAGGCGAAGTGGCCTGAACTGCTTTAGCAGGCCGGCGAGCAAATGTCCTGCCATAAGGAGACTGCTGCGAGGGCGGTTGCCATGAGCATTCCTCCATGTGGCCGGATCGGCATAGAGGTTGAGCAGCAAGTCATGACGATCACCTTCAGACAGCTGAAGGAAGGCCAGCCCACATTTGACGCCACGTCGCTCTGACAGGCGGTCATGATATACCAGTCGAACCTGGCAGGTGAAGGGAATTTTGTCGAGCAATGTGATTTCCATCGTTCGAGGAAGCGGACCGGACGGAAGCCCGTACCACGAGACGCCGGTCAGGCTAACGTCGTGCGTCGTCCCTTTGATGCAGAGATTGTCGGCCCGCAGTTCGAACGGGATCGGCTTGCGGATGCGTTCTTCCGTCCGCCTTTGAGGTTTCTCCCAGGCCATGAGGAGTCCGACCAGCAGTGTGAACAGATTAATGAAGGCCCAGCTGAGATTGAAGAAATAGGCGTCCTTTTCGATGCCGAAATACCAGAACTCCCAGAGGCCTTTCGCAATGGCAGCGAGGGTGATGGCGGTGACGATAGCCAGGCTGGCGGAGGAACGCCAGTCGAATGAGCGCTGCTCAGAGAGTAGGCCCTTGGGGGTGACTTTGAACCCCAGACTCTTCGGGAGCAGCAGATCGAACATTGAGCGGAAGAGTGGAAAACTGACAGGTCCTTCGTACAGAGACGACCACATGAGCCTGGGCCACCCTGGTAGCAGGGTGGAGGAGATCATCGGGAGGACGAGCATGAACGGGAGCAGATGGGCCACCAGGATGGAGACATCGGCGAAAATCGGGTGGAGGTGAAACATGAGGAAGTAGAGAGGCGTGATCCAAAATACCACTCGGGCGATCGGAAAAAAGAAGTAGTAGAGCGAGGCGAAGTAGCCGAGCCGGTGCCGAAGGGACAGCCCCCGGCAGAAGAGGGGATTGTCCTTGAAGAAAATCTGGAGGCAGCCCAACATCCAGCGCCGTCGCTGGACGATATACGACGCGAGGTTTTCCGCCGTAAGTCCGACCGCCAGGTTTTTGTCAACAAAGGCGGACTTCCATCCTTTTGCGTGGAGGTGTTGGCTGGTATGAATGTCTTCGGTGATGCTCATTAAATCGAATCCGTTTACTTCAACGATCGCCGAGCGTCTAAAGACGGCTCCACTCCCGATGAAAAATGCTCCCTGCCAGCCCTGGCGGCCGTCCTGGATTGCGTGGTTGAACAGATCCTGTTCGTTTGGAATGCGCGGGTCCGCGCAGAGTGCCCGTTGAAAGATGTCCCGGTTGTAGAAGTGGTGAGGTGTTTGGACAAATCCGATCTTGGGGTCTGCAAAAAATGGGACAGTTTCCGTCAGAAAAGTCGCCACGGGAATATGGTCTGTGTCGAATACCACGATGAGCTGCCCGCCCGTTTGTGTGAGGGCGTGGTTCAGATTGCCCGCCTTGGCATGTTGCCGCGGGCCTTTGATGTACGTTGCCCCGAACTGTTCAGCAAGCCGGCACACCTCGTCTCGATGGCTGTCATCCAACACATAGATTTGCTTATGCCCATATTCCATCGCAGAGGCGCCGACCAGGGTCTTTTCAAGAATCTCGCAAGATTCTGAATAGATCGGAATGAAGATATCAACCGAGGGGACGAAACCTGACGCGAGCTCAAGAGGGCGTAAAGGCTGAGGTCTCCAGCCGACTCCCACTTGAATGCACAACAGCACGACGGTGGTGAAGGCATAGAGTTCGGCTGCCCACAAGGCCATGCTGATAAACAGGCCGCCGGTTTCCATGAAGTTCAACGTATGGAAGAGCCGCCAGTGAAGATAGCGGAGGCAGAGACTGAACCCGCAAATGAGAAAGGCAAACTTGAGAACCGGGTGCCATTGGGCGATCAGGTAGAGCATGACGGTGACGGCGAAGAGTTCCCAGGGGAAGTGATCCGAGAACCCGACCACGTCGAAGGGTCGCAGGAACCCCAGGAACTCATCGTAGTGGCGGACTTGCGCGAGGGTGACGGCCTGTCCAAACCACAGCCAGTTCTGGAAGTAGTAGGGGAATCGCTTTCCCGCGAGTGTGCTGGCTTCTAGCTGGGCGAGTTTTTTTTCGCTGAGTAGGCGGGCGAGATCGTCCTGTTCCAGGAAGGCAAGGGCATGGACGGTGGCATAGAGAGCTAAGCCTTCGTTCGATGACAGAGGCAGGCCTTTGAGGGAGTAGCGGTCGACAAATTTCCCCTGTGCCTTCCATTCCCGCTGGAAGAACCTCAGCATCTTTTGACGCAAGGGCCCTTCGGCTCGTCCGAACCAGGCGGCATCGAGCGCGACGCGCCAATAAATCGGGAACGCATCATAGCTGAACGATGATGAGGCTCCGGTCCCAGGATGGCGGACCGTCAGTTGCCCCGTACGTCTGTCGAGATAGATTAGTTCAGGAGGGACTGGCAGGGCGGCTTCATCATAGAGCCAATGCAGCGTGGCATAGCTGGATATGATCGCATGGGCCCATGGATGGTGCGTATCAATGGACGCGAAAATTTCATAGGCATAGGGAGCCAAGTAGGCAACGTGGATGGTCGGATAGGCCTCGTCGCGCGCCCAATTTCCGGCAATCACATAGGCGCGCGAGCCGATCTGGACCACTTCCCGGTCCCAGATTGAATTGATGATGGCGAGCGATTCCTGTTCGAACGGTGCATAGTCGAATCGTCGAGCGGCCAGGACGAGGGCCAGTGCGATGTCTGTGTCGGCATCCGTCGCCGAGTTCCGATCGAGCACGGTCCCTTTCCACTTCCAGGCGAAGAGCTTGTCGTCCCGGACCTGGAGGTGTTGCTTCGTCCAGGCCCAAACGATATTGAACGTCGCGCGATCGTTCGACCAGACGGCGCGGAGCATGGCATAGCCTTGCCCCTCCGATGTCGTGATACCGTTTTCGTCCAAGCTGATCACACGCCCACTCTGCATGTAGGTCTGTTTGTAGAAGCTCCATAGTGCGGAGAGGTCATCGAGTTGGTGGATATATCGATCGCTCGCCCGTTCCGGGTGGCTCTGCGCTGCAGAGGCCCATAACGGCCAGATTCCCATCATCAGTCCGCAGAGGACGAGACGTATGATCGGCGAAGCCCGCCGAGTAGCCAGGTGGGGGAGGACCGGAATTCCCGAGGATTGTCGAATGAATTTGATGGGGAACAACGTGTGACTCAATGGGTGTGGACGGAGCAATTCAAAGGCAAGATACCGGCGCTTGTAAAAGTCTGTCAACGTCGCTGCTGCGCGACGACATGGATGAACATGGTATTTGATGTCTCAGCGAGGCCTTGGGATGGATCAAGCAGGCGTTGACGATACTGCACTTGACAGATCTATGACGATTATCTGACAACCTTTACGGATTGCGGATGAGTTGGACTGGACATCATGGTCACCCATCGATATCAAATCGGTATTCTCCTCGGTTTAGTCATACTGGTGAGTCTCTATTTGATCCTGCCGCTGGCATCTTCGTATCTATTAGCTGAGGGACTTCGTCGGGATGGCTACAAGCACGTCATCGTCCAGCTTGGATATCCCGGCTGGAGGGGCATCCATATTCCTGTTGTTTCGTTCCAGCGGGATCTGGGCGGTGAAACCTTGATGGTTTCACTGACAGATGCAGAGG
>Ga0070681_10003962_pt1 | contig 13957 bp, 18 predicted proteins | sample KBSC83BmetaG_FD_65650 | JGI IMG/M metagenome (GOLD analysis project Ga0070681, IMG submission 65650) | Corn rhizosphere microbial communities from Kellogg Biological Station, Michigan, USA - KBS C8-3B metaG | ecosystem: Host-associated > Plants > Roots > Rhizosphere | place: USA: Michigan... | reverse complement strand
CCGAGGCTTCCCCGAGGCCTGCCGCCCGAGCGCGCGGCCTCGTCTGCGGCAGGCACCCGAGAATCCTTAACAAGGGAGCGGCGGTTCCGCGATATCACACAGATGGTCGCTCTTCATTCGACTGCGGCAGAGCCGACATCATCGTGATGCCGCAGCTACGTGCCAGGAGCTGACTCAGGACCTGGATATTTTACGTTCGCCATAGAAGAATGCTGTGGCCGTACGGATTCGGATCGATCGACGATCGATGCGGCCCTGATGATCCTGTGTAAGCAAGCCATGACAACCAACAGCAATCGGCCCCATTCGATCGAGCTAATCATTTCATCTGGCCTGAACTCGTCGAGACTACGCCAGGTCCGTCCCGATCCTCCGGCTTTTGCCGGTTAGACGCTCGAGGCGTCGGGCGCCGAGGGACAGCGGATAGGCCATGACGAAATACATTGCGCCGGTGATGAGGTAGACCTGCATCGGCATGTAATATTCGCTGGTGATGTCGTTGGCGCGCATCATCAGCTCTGGCGCCGCGATCAATGAGGCGACAGAGGTGTCCTTGAGGAGCGAGATGGCGCTGTTCGCCATGGGCGGCAGGACGACGCGGACCGACTGAGGCAAGATGATGTAGCGCATCGTCTGGACGCGCGTCATCCCGATCCCTTGGGCAGCCTCGTGCTGGCCGCGATCGACCGCCGAAATCCCGGAGCGATAAATCTCGGCCATATAGGCCGCGTAATGCATCCCGAGCGCGATCACTGCCGCTTCGAACCCGGGTATGACGATATCGACCGAGGCGAGCCCGAAATAGATCAGGAACAGCTGCGTCAGCGTCGGCGTGCCGCGGATGAACTCTATATAGACCCGGCAGAGGGTCGGCAGCCCACGACGTCGAGACATTCCGCCGAACGCGATCAGGAGCCCGGCTACCGCACCGAGCACATACGCGAAGACCGTCATCCGCAAGGTCTGGCCCGCGGCGACGAGAAGCTGCGGCGCCCATTCCCGCGCGAGAGCGAGGGCCTGCGTCGAGATCATGTCCGCTGTCCCCGCGCCGCGCGACGCTCGAGCCACCGGACGATCGTCGACAGAGGCAGGCTCATGGCGAGGTAGAACACTGCGACGAGCAGATAGATCTGCGTGCTGAGATACGTCTCGTCGACCAGCATGTGCGCGTTGAAGCTGAGTTCCGGCGCGGCGACTGCGGAGGCGAGCGAGGTATCCTTGAGGAGGCCGATGGCAAAATTGGCGATCGGCGGCAGGACGATCCGGGTCGCCTGCGGCAGCACGATGTAGCGGAGCGCCATCAGCTTCGTCATGCCGATGGAGAGGGCCGCCTCGGTCTGGCCGCGATCGACGGCCTCGATACCCGCCCTGAACACTTCCGTCAGGTAGGCGCCGCCGTTGATGCCGAAGCCGACGATGGCGGCCGGGATGGGGCTGAGCCTGATGCCGATCGCGCCGAGACCGAAATAGATGACGAAGAGCTGGGTCAGGACGGGGACGGACCGGAAGACCTCGACATAGACATGTGCGGCTCCCCTGAGCACGCGCGACCGGCCCGTCCGGAACGCGGCGAAGAGGATGCCGAGCATGATGGAGACGACAAAGCCTCCGGCGGTGACGATCACCGTCATCACCGCGCCGGACCACAGGACGCTCAGGAAATAGGGCACATGCTCGTAGGCGCGCGCCCAGTCGCCACCAGTGATCGCGCCGCCGTTCATCGCGGCTGTCGCTTTCTCAGAACGGCGCTGAGGAACGCCTGGGTCCGTGCATGAGAGGGCGCGGTGAACAGGCGGGATGGCAGCCCCTCCTCGACGATGACGCCGTCATCCATGAAGATGACCCGGTCGGAGACATCCTCGGCGAACTGCATCTCGTGGGTGACGATGATCATCGTCATGCCCTCCGAGGCAAGCTGGGCCATGACGTTCAGCACCTCGCCAACAAGCTCCGGGTCGAGCCCCGACGTCGCCTCGTCGAACAGCATCAGCTTTGGCCGCATCGCGAGCGCCCGCGCGATCGCGACGCGCTGTTGCTGGCCGCCCGACAGCATCTCGGGGTAGACGTCCCGTTTGCCGGCCAGGCCGACCTTCTCGAGCAGCTCGAAGGCCCTGGCCCTCGCCTCGGCCGGCGGTGTCTTCAGCACCTTGACGGGCCCGATCTCGATATTTTGCGATGCCGTCAGGTGCGGAAACAGGTTGAACCGCTGGAACACCATGCCGATCTCGGCGCGCTGCCTGGCCAGGGCGCGATCCTCGAGGGCGACGTAGGCCTGGTCGACAGCCTTCTCGCCGATGAGGTGCCCGTTGACATAGATGTGGCCCTGGCTCGGCTTCTCGATGTAGTTGATGCAGCGCAGGAGCGTCGTCTTGCCCGAGCCGCTGGGCCCGATGATCGAAACTTTCTCGCCGGCCTTGACCTCGAGATCGATGCCCTTCAGGACGTGAAGCGGGCCGAACCGCTTGTGGACGGCTTCGACCCGGACAAGCGGCCCGTCAGGGGCCGACGGAACCGGCCCTGCTTCGGCGGACGGCTTCTCTTCATCGGTCATGAGCCGACAATCGTCCACGCTAGGTTCTTCCAACATCGCCCGCAGGCAGCGCCGGTGCTGCACGTCACCGCCTGCGAGAGACCGGAAGCGCGATCAACTGAAGAGCGAGGAAAAATCCTTGGGCGTATGCGCTGCCGGCCCCAGGATATTACCCTTGTCGTCGCGGTCTACGCCAATGCGCGGATCCTTGCTCGACGGCGCGACAAGATAGTCCGGGTTCGACATCCCGTTCTTCGCGAGAAGCTCTCCGTTCTTCTTCGACGCCCAGAGCCATTTGACGCCGGCATTCACGGCATCGAACAGGTCGGGATTCCCGAGGTTCATTCCCATGACGGCCCGCCCTTTGCCCGAAAGGTTAGGGTAATCCGTGTTGGGCTTGATCGGGATCTGCTTCAGGTCGGTCGACGGATTCTGCAGCAACATGTAGTCGACGGTCATGCTGTCGAGCACGGCGAAATCGACCCTGCCGGCGAGAACGTCGCGCACGCAGCCGTCGACGTTCTCGTAGAGCTTCACATCGCCGATGCCGGGTATCTTCTTGATGTCGGGGACGTAGCTGTAACCTTGGCCCGTCCCGACGCTGTGACCGCTCATGTCGTTGACGTTGATGAAGTCGTTGAAGGGCTTGTCCTTCTTCATCGTGACGAAATTGCCGTCATAGTAGATGGCATCGGTGAGCAGCATGGCGTTGGCCCGCGCCTGCGTCCAACCCATGTCGCCGCACATGATGTCGGCCCGCCCGGACTTGATTGCCTCGATCGTCGCCGACCACGCCATGATCGCCGGCTTCACGCCGAGGCCGAGATGACCCGCAATGGCGACGATCATTGCCGCGTCGCTGCCGATGATCTGGCCGTTCTTCACGCCGGTGACCGGCATGGTGCCGCTCATCGCGATGGTGATGAAGCCATCCTCGACCGTCTTGAATTTCGGTGCCGCGGCGATCGCGCCGGTGCCGAAAAGCGACGTGGCCAGCGCGCCAGCGCCGAACCCCGCGGTGCGGCGAAGCAGGCTTCTCCGCGACATCCCCGTCATGACCTTCGATCTCGACATTTCCGGTCTCCTCACCTGTTTTGTTTGTTCATAATAATGCACGATTCATCCGGAAGTGCAATATAGTGAAATTATCGAGCCTATCGGCCTTGCCCCCTCGGGAGCATCAGGATATTGAAATCAAGGCAAGTTGGAGGAATCGGAATGGTTTCGTCGTCCGCTCTCGTGGCCCCGGCATCACGGGACAACGGCTCAGAATCGCTAGGGGCAAAGCTTCGTCACCTGCGGACCGCCCGTGAATTGACGATCGCGCAGCTCGCCGAACGGGCCGGCGTGTCGTCCGGATTGATCAGTCAGATCGAGCGCGGCAATTCGAATCCATCGATCAGGACGCTGCAGCGGCTGCGCGCCGCCTTGGGCGTCAACCTCTGGGAATTTCTCGATGACCGCTCGGCGACCGCCTCAGGCGATGCGGGCGCGCAGGAAGCGTCGAAATTCGTGCGTCGCAAGGCCGACCGACCCCGCATCATCGTCGGCGCGACCCGCCTCGTCAAAGAGCTGCTCTCGCCGCGCAACGATCGCAATCTGCGATTCATGATCATCTCATTGCCGCCGGGAGGAGAGAGCGAGGACGTCATCATCGGTCAAGGCGAGAAAGGCGGTCTCGTCACCCAGGGGCGCGTCAGGCTGACCGTCGGCGCCGAGGATTCGGACCTCATGGAAGGCGACAGCTTCCAGTTCCCCAGCAGCATCACGCACAAGCTGTCAAACCCCTACGAGCACCCGGCCCAGGTCATCTGGATCATGAGCGTCGTCGAAAGCCACATATAGCGCACCACACTATGAGGCCGGCCGCTCTCAATGCAGCCAGTCCTGCAACCGGTACCAGGCACCGACGAAGGGCATGAACCAGGGTGGGCCGAAATGGCCTGGGATGGCCGGCCACGGCAAGGCGCGGAAGGGATTCGCCGCTGCGTTGCCCGCCATGACCTTCGCCATCTGCTGGCCCATGTGCACGGACATCTGCGCCCCGTGTCCGCTGAACCCCATGGCATAGAACAACCCGTCATGCTCGCCGGCGCGGGGCAGCCGGTCGGCGGTGAGGTCGATCACGCCGCCCCAGCAATAGTCGATACGGACGCGCCCGAGCTGCGGGAACGTCTCGTGCAGGCCCTGCTCCAGGATGCGTCCGCTCTTGACGTCGGAGGCCGGGTTGGAGAGGGCGAAGCGAGCCCGGCCGCCCCAGATCAGCCGGTTATCGGGCGCGATGCGGAAATAGTTGCCAATGTGCTTCGTCGTGGTGGCGTTGCGCCGGGTCGGCATGATGGTGTCAGCCTCAGCCGCGGTCAGCGGCGCGGTCGCGAGGATGAAGCTGCCGACCGGCACGATGCGGCGGCGGAAATAGCCGAACGGCCCCGTGAGGCTTGCCCCGGTGGCGATCAGCACCTGCTTCGCCATCATCGTGCCGCGCGGCGTGACGACCTGATGGCCGCCGCCGGGCGCCGGGATCAGCCGGGTGACGGGCGCGTCCTCGAAGAGCCGCGCGCCGCGACGCCCCGCGGCTTCGGCCAGCCCGGTGCCGAAACGGCCCATGTGAAGCTGCGCGCTCTTGGCATGGATCAGGCCGCCGTGGAACCGGTCGGACCCCACCTCGTCGCGCAGGCGCGAGGCCGGCACCAGCGCCGTCTCCGGATCCGCTTCCCGATGCAGCAGCTCAAAGCCGCGGGCGAGCTTCTCATAATGCGCCGGCTTGGCCGCGAGCTTGATCTTGCCGCACCGGCGGAAGTCGCAGGCGATCTGCTCTTCGCGGACGATCCGCTCCACCGTATCCACAGCCGCGTCGTAGGCGTGATAGAGCGCGCGCCCCGCGGGCAGGCCGAGCTTTTCGACCAGGCCGGCGAAATCGACGGCGGTCCCGTTGTTGACGTGTCCGCCGTTCCGGCCGGACGCCGCGCTCGCGACCTTGCCGGCCTCGAGCACCGCCACGGCCGCCCTGCGCTGCGCCAGCGCCAGCCCTGCGGACAGCCCCGTGAAGCCGCCGCCGATCACCGCGACGTCCACGATGCCCTCCACCGGGCCGGCCTCCGCGCCCGTGAAACGGGGCGCCGTATCCGTCCAGTAGGATTCGAGCTTCATGACCGGCGGGAGGTCAGAGCCCCAGCAGGCCGGGCAAGCCGCCGATGTCGGCGATCTCGCGATACTCGTAGAACGGGTTCGGCGGCTCGTGCCCGCGGTTGACCCAGGCCTTCATCTTGATGCCCAGATCGTAGGCCGGCATGAGATCATACCGGAAGGAGGAGGAGACGTGCAGCAGCTCCTCGGGCCGGGCTCCGATCTGGTCCATCATGTCCTCGAACCCCTTCAGGCGGGGTTTGTAGGACTGCACCTGCTCGGCCGTGATGACCGCATGGAACGGCGCCTCGTACATCGCGACGTTGTGCATGATCTGGCAGTCCATCGCGTTGGTCAGCCCGACGAGCGGGAACTCCTTGGCGACGATCTTAAGCGCGGGCGGAACGTCCGGATGCGGGGCCCAGCGCGGCACGGCGTCGTAGAACGGTTGCGCCTCGGCTTCGACGAACGGGATGCCGTGCTTGCGGCAGGTGCGCGCCACCGCGTTGACCAGCACGTCGCGGTACGGCTTCCAGGCACCCAGCACCTCGTCCAGCCGGTAGGCGGCAAAGTCGCGGACGAACTGGTCCATCTGCGCCGGCGGCAGGCGGGCGCCGTACGTCTCCCGCGCCATGTCTGACAGCAGCGGCCGGGTCAGCGTGCCGTAGCAGTCGAAGGTGATGAATTTGGGCCGGACCGGGAGCATGCGGTCTCCTTTGGCTTGCGCGGGGCCTGCAAATTCAGTTTAATGCACATCATCCCGCGAATATGTGCATTATATTATCGCCCTCCGCAGCCTCGCGCACCAACATTTGTGACACGAACCGGAAGGACAACCATCCATGATGCCGCCGATCGAACCCGTCGCCAGCGACACGCGGCTGCCGGGGCACGCGGATGTCGTCGTGATCGGCGGCGGCATCATCGGCGTCGCCGCCACCTATTTCCTGGCCAAGAAAGGGCGCTCCGTCGCCTTGGTCGAGAAAGGGCGGATCGGCGCTGAGCAGAGCAGCCGCAACTGGGGCTGGTGCCGCACGCAGAACCGCGACCGGCGCGAACTGCCGCTCCAGCTTGTCAGTATGGAGCTTTGGGACAGCCTGTCGGCGACGATTGGAGCGGACATGGGGTTCCGCCGCACCGGCCTGATCTACGCCACGAAGAGCGAGGAGGAGCTTGCCACCTGGTCCGCCTGGATCGAGATGGCGCGCACATTCCAGGTCCGCAATCGGGTGCTGACGCCGGCCGAGACCAAGGCATTGACGCCCGGCAACGAACAGGACTGGATCGGCGGAATCCACGCCCCAACGGACGGCAGGGCGGAGCCGAGCCTGGCCGCCCCAGCGCTGGCAAACGCGGCGCGCGCGCTTGGCGCCACGATGTTGCAAGACTGTGCCGTGCGCGGACTGGACATCGTGGGCGGCCGTGTCGCCGGGGTGGTGACGGAGCGCGGACGCATCGCGGCCGACCGCGTATTGTGCGCCGGCGGCGCCTGGGCCAGCATGTTCTGCCGCCGGCACAACATCGACCTGCCGCAGGCCGGCATCCGCTCGACGGTGTTCGCGACGACGCCGGGACCGGCGGTGACGCCGGGCGGCCTCGTCACGCCGGACTTCTCCATTACCCGTCGGCTCGACGGCAGCTATATCGTCGCAGCGCAGAATCGCGGTCATTTGCAAGTGACGCCGCAGGGCGTGCGCTATGCCCGCCAGTTCTGGCCGACCTTCAAGAACCGGCGAAAGAGCCTCAGCATCGGCGTCGGCCGCAGCCTGCTAACCGGGCCGGAGGCGATCGCCGGCAAATGGTCCTTCGACGCGCCGACACCATTCGAGCGGCACCGCATCTACGCGCCGACGCCCGACCATCGGGTCGCGGGTCCCGCGCTGGCGAAGCTGAAGGCGGTCTACCCGGCGCTCGGCGGACTCGGCATCGGCGGCATATGGGCGGGCTGGATCGACCTGACGCCGGATTCGCTGCCGGTCATCTCCGCGGTCGATGCGCTGCCTGGGTTCTTCCTGGCGACCGGGTTCAGCGGGCACGGCTTCGGGATCGGTCCGGGGGCTGGCCGGCTTGCCGCGGATCTGACGGCGGGCGACGCGCCCTGCGTCGATCCAAAACCATTCCGCTACAGCCGCCTGGTGGACGGCTCGGATTTAACGATATCGGAGATGATGTAGCGATGGGAGCCGACGTCACGATCCGCCCGATGACCGCGGCAGACGTTCCGCACGGGCAAGCGCTGACGGCGTCTTTCGGCTGGCCACACCGGCACGAGGACTGGGCGCTGATGCAGGCGCTGGGACAGGGTCTTGTGGCGGAGCGGCAGGGGAAGCTGATGGGGACGGCGCTGTGCTGGCGCTACGGCGCCGACTGGGCGACCCTCGGCATGATCGGCGTCTATGCCGAACTGCAGGGCCACGGGATCGGCCGGCGTCTGTTGCGCGCCCTGATGCAGGCGCTGGAGGGCCGCAACCTGGCGCTTCACGCCACGCGGGCGGGAATGTCGCTGTACACCGCGGAGGGGTTCGCCCCCACCGGGACCGTCGTCCAGCATCAAGGCGTTGCCGCGCGGCCGGAGCTAGCGCCGCTGCCCCAGGGCATGCGCCTGCGTCCGGTCACTCCAGCGGACTTGCCGGCCGTCGCCGCACTGGACGGGAAGGCATGCGGCATGGACCGCACGCACCTGATGGCCGAATTGCTGGACCAGCCCAGCGGCGTGGCGCTGGAGGATAGCGGTGCGGTCACCGGGTTCGCGTTGCTCCGGCGCTTCGGACGCGGCCGCGTCATTGGTCCCGTTGCCGCCCCGGACCTCGAACGCGCCAAAGCGATGATCGCTCCCCTCCTGGACCGTTACGCGGGTCAGTTTCTGCGCATCGACATCCCTAAGGAAAGCAGTCTCTGCGCATGGCTTGCCGCTGCTGGGCTGACGGAAGCGGGGACGGTCATCCGCATGGTGCGCGGCACCGATGCATCGGCCGAACGCGTGGTTCACACGTTCGGCCTTGCCAGCCAAGCCTTCGGGTAGATCCGGGCTCGCCCCAGGCCTGGTCGCAATCAGGCGTAGGTCTCGGGTTTGAAGCTCGAGCGACGCTGCGCTCCGTTCAGAGTCCGCAACGGGTCAGACTGCGACCCATCGGTGAGCATTGATTGCCGCGGCACGGCTGGAATGGCCCGAAAGCCGACGTTGGCTGCTCGTTTAGGCGCGATCACCGGCCGTGAGCGGAAGGAAGGCGTTGCCCTCACGCGGACCCTCTTCGAGCCGGAGGCGCATCGCGGTCGATTTCCGTCCGGTAATGCCGCCGCGCTCGGCCAGATCCGCGGCCTTAATTCGGAAAGAGGCGGCGCCCTGTGATGGATTAAACTGCGAGCGACCGGCCTTGCGCTGTCGCCGCTCTCGTGCCGGAACGCCTCTCGCCGCGGAACGTTGTTCTTTCTAAGGGTGCCACGCAAAGCCCGTTCCGAAGCAACTCCTCTCCACGGACGAGAAAATCGACGGCACGTAACGTCGCAAACGTCCTCGTCGAAGCCCTCACCGCCCGGGGCGGCGCATGAGCGCGCTGTTCACGCCGCTCCGGGTCGGTGGCCAGGAACTGGCCAATCGCATCGTCATCGCGCCGATGTGCCAGTACTCGGCCGTCGACGGGCGCATGAGCGACTGGCACCTCATTCACCTCGGCCATCTTGCCCTCTCGGGCGCGGCGCTGCTGACCATAGAGGCGACCGCCGTCCTGCCCGACGGACGGATCACCTATGCCGACGTGGGACTCTGGAACGATACGACGGAAGCGGCGATTGCCCGTATCTTGCAGAGCGTTCGGCGCTGGTCCGACATGCCCATCGCCATCCAGCTGGCGCATGCCGGCCGCAAGGCCTCGACGGAGGTTCCGTGGAAGGGCGGCGCGCAGATCCTGCCCGGCGACGCGTACGGGATCGCAGACGGTCGCGCCGTCTGCGATCCCGTACGAGAAGGGCGAGCGCCCGCCGGCCGCACTGGACCGCGACGACCTTGCGCGCGTGCGCGATGCCTTCGTCGCGGCCGCGCAGCGTGCCGCACGGTTGGGGATCGATGCCGTCCAGCTCCACGGCGCTCACGGCTATCTACTGCACCAGTTCCTCTCGCCGCTCGCCAACCGACGCGACGACGCGTATGGCGGCAGCCTCGAGAACCGCATGCGCTTTCCGCTCGAAGTCTTTGATGCTGTGCGCGCCGTCTTCCCACCCGAGCGTGCGGTCACCATGCGCGTGTCCGGCACCGACTGGTGGAAGGCGGCTGGGACATCGACCAGACGATCGCCTTTGCGCGGCGGCTCGAGGAGCACGGCTGCGCCGCCATTCACGTCTCGAGCGGCGGTCTCGATCCTGCCCAGCGGATCCCGGTCGGCCCGAGCTATCAGGTGCCGCTCGCGCGCGCCGTAAAGGCGGCGACCCGGATGCCCGTGATCGCCGTCGGGCTCATCACCGAGTTTGAACAGGCCGAAGCCATTGTCGGCACCGGCGACGCCGATCTTATCGCGCTCGCGCGGACGATTCTCTACGACCCGCGCTGGCCCTGGCATGCCGCCGCGCATTTCGGCGCGCATGTGAAAACGCCGGACCAGTATCTGCGGTCACAGCCGCGGCAATATCCCGACCTGTTCGACATCAGGCACTGAATCGCGGCGCTTTATCGGCTCATTCCGGGGCGGCTCACTGGTCAGGAGAGCGCCAACGCCTCGGAGGGCCTCGGCGAAAGCCTCTATCTCCCGCAACGGCTCCTAACAGTTGGTGCTCCCTTTGTGTGCACGCGAGAAGTGCTGGTCCAAGGCGGCACGACCAACTGCCGTTTCAAGTTGCTCAGGCACTACACCGCGGAATGCGTGCCGGTTGGGTCGCGGCGGCATCGCCCATTCCGACGCTCCGAGGCTGTCCAGCGCCGACCTTCAGCTAAGACAATGACTCAGTTACAAAATCCTTATGGGTCAGAAGCGTCAGTCCGGCGGAACGGTGAGCGTGTCGGCTCGAGCTCGCCGAGCCGACCTTCTCAAACCTGGGCGGTTCTTCCCCTGGGTGCCAAGACGAGACATACGGGCCGGACGCCGAAACCGACTTCAACCCTTCATCCACAGCGACGATCCGGAAATTTGGACGTCAGGCTCCCCGGGCCAGCAGCGCATTTCCGCGTCGTTCCATTTCAGCCGAACCGAGGTCTTCCTTCCACGACAGGAGCACCCAGACATGGCCGAAGGGGTCGCGCACACTGGCGGAGCTGGCACCGTAGAACATGTCCGTGGCGGGCTGAATCTCTTCAGCCCCCGCCTCAACTGCGCGTCGCAGCAGTACCTCGTTGTCATCAAGGAGGATATGGAGCCCGGCGGTGCAACGCCCTAAGACCCGCGGCTCGGCGTACAGCCTGTCGTCGGGATCGCCGATCATGACCACGGACCCGCAAATCGAAATTTCGGCATGCAGGATCTTGCCGTTGGGGTGAGCGATCCGAAACAACTCCACAGCGCCGAACGCCCGCTTGTAGAAGGCGATCGCGTCCGAAGCTCCGTCGACATAGATGTGGGGGACGATTGAGTTCCGGTAGCGGTCCGGCCGTTCAGTCATCTCGATCCTCCTGTGCGAACGCGGCTCCCACGAGCCCGGACCCGGCCAGGTTCCTTCCTCCCGCAGCAGCAATTTCAAATCGGCCTCAGCGGCGATGTTTCCGGTCAATCTCAGTCGAGTGCGCCGCCGAAGATCAGAAAGACCGCGACGAAGACGACTATCCAAAAAACGCGGGCCGCGAGGCGAAGGGCGCGGCTTAAGCGGAAGCCCATTCGCGCATCCTGGTTTCATCGCAGGGGTATCGCGCCGCGCTCGAGGTCCTGGCGCCGCCGCCCGCCTGAACGTCACATTCCCTTAAAATATCTTTCCACCGCCTGGGCCGAGCGCCCGACCTGACGCACCGCGGCGGCAAGACGCTCGCGCGTGATGCCGAACCGCTCGGTCCAGTATTCGACCTCATAATCTTCGGTGAGGCTGATTAGCTTCTCGTCCTTCGGTGCCCGCATCGTCTCGTCGTCGGGCATGGCGGTCCTCCGAATTGGCTTCTATGCGGGAAACGGCACGGTCGGCTGCTCTTGTTCCGTGGCGTCACGTATGGCCGGTCTCGGAACTTCGCCGGCATCGCATCGAGGAGCGCGGCATCGATATCCATTCCGCCGGCGGCATCCAGATCGGAATGCGAAGCATGCGGCAATGGCTCGATGCGAAGCGGATCGACCCGTCGGCATTTGTCTATCAACCCGCCGACGCTATTGCCATGGTCGAATTTCAACTGGCGAAGGAAGCCGACGCCTTCGGCAGTTCGGCGGCATCCGAGTTCTCGCTGAGCGCACCGCGCGCATTCGGCCGATTTGCCATCCATCCCAGCGAGCCATTCTCGCGGTCCGAAATATGCCTGTGAGAAGGCGGCGGCGCCGACGCCAAACTCCGGTCGGAGAGCAAGCTTGGCGAGAGATCGCCGACGCGTGCGACAAGCTGGCTAACATCACCGAGCAATCCGAGACTGCGGCCACGGGATGACGTGCAGCCTCGATGATACGAAGATCGCGAACGGCGTGATGCGGCCGCTTTCCCAAGAGGCCGGACTATTCGTTCCCCTCGCGACGTTGATCGTATGGCCCCGGATTTATGGGCCGGCCCTTGTCGCGCACATAAGCGAGTGATCACGACTGTCCTTTTTAGCCCGTCGGCCAGTGGACCCCGACGATTATGCCGAACAGCAATCAGAACGGCGCATCCGACAATTGTCCTGCACGCGCTACGGGTGCAGGGGCAGCCGCGACCCAAATCGTCCTTATTGACGACGACGATCTCTTTCGCGAATCGTTGGGCCTCAATCTGATCGACGAGGGTTATGAGGTCACGAGCTTCTCGGGCGGCGCGGCGGCCCTCGACTATTTTGCCTTGGGCGGCCACGCCGACGTCGTTCTTCTCGATTGGCGCATGCCCCGAATGAACGGACTCGAAGTGTTGCGCAGCTTGCGCCGATCAGGCAATGCCGCGCCGGTGATTTTTCTCACCGCACTGAGCGAGGACATTTACGAGGAGGTGGGACTCGAGGGCGGTGCCGTCGATTTCATTGAGAAATCGCGCCGGCTGCCGATCATCATCAAACGACTGATCGCCGCGGGCGCCCGGCCGTCTCCGGCGGCGGGTAGCAGACACGCCGGCGATATCCTGCATTTCGGCAGTCTGGAACTGCGCTTCGATATTAGCCGCGCCAGCTGGGCGGGCACGCCGATCGACCTCACGCTGACCGAGTTCAAGATTCTCGCCCTTTTAGCGCTTCATACCGGCGAGGACGTATCCTATCGCGAGATCTACGATCTGGTTCACGGCAAGAACTTCGCGGCCGGCTACGGCGACGAGGGTTTTCACGCAAACGTCCGCACCTTCATCAAGCGAATCCGCCAGAAACTCCATGATATCGATCCGACGTTCGAGCACATCCGCAACTACCCCGGGTTCGGCTACGGCTTCCGCTGGACTGCCGACGAAAAGGTGCGGCCGCGTCCGCTGTACACCACCCCCCATAAAGTGTGAGTAGCCGATGCCGCTCAGATCGTGAGGACCGCGCTGCGTGCGCGGGGAACGGAAGTGGCACCAACGCCGTTCCCTGCGCAGCAGCCGAACGGAGAACTCCATGGTCGATGACAAGACGAAGCGCGCTCCGCAGGACACGAAGCTGATCAGTCTCGAGGAGGAGTACGAGATCGACTATTGGACCGAAAGATTCGGCGTGTCGCGGGATCGTCTTGCGACGGCGGTCCGACGTGTCGGGCATTCGGCCGCGGCAGTAGAAAAATACCTGACGCGTTAGCGTCGGCGCAGCCGAAGAGGCCAGGCCAATGCCGCCGAACTCAGAAGATGCCGCTTACTGGCGTGAGCGTGCGCACGAGGCGCGCGCGGCAGCCGACAGGCTCAGGGATGGCGATGCCAAGCGCGCGATGCTGCAAATCGCCAAGGGCTACGACGCCATGGCCGAAACAACGGAGCAACGCGCCGAGCGCCAGAAAATCAAGGTCTAAGGCGCTCACCGGCGACGATCCCTTCAAGTCCGCCGAAATATGCATAGACCGCCTGCTGCGTTAGAGGTCACACTGCATATTCGCAATGAAGCAGCAGGAAGATTTCCTCGACGTCATCCGGGGCAAAACCGGTCGGAAGGCTTGCTAGCTTGACGCTCCAGTCGCCGTCCACGCTCTTGCCCTGGACCCTGGCGGCGAAGGCCGCGAGCCCGGTGCCGGCGGGGTGGTCGGGGCCGTCGCCACGATA
>Ga0070681_10003961_pt1 | contig 13958 bp, 15 predicted proteins | sample KBSC83BmetaG_FD_65650 | JGI IMG/M metagenome (GOLD analysis project Ga0070681, IMG submission 65650) | Corn rhizosphere microbial communities from Kellogg Biological Station, Michigan, USA - KBS C8-3B metaG | ecosystem: Host-associated > Plants > Roots > Rhizosphere | place: USA: Michigan... | reverse complement strand
CCGTCATGCCCATGACTAATCCCGCCAAGTCTGACGACGACGTACCCGAAGGCGAACCGACGCGTCTCGGGGGCGACGCCGCGAGTTCACCGCATGAGTCTCCGGACGAGCGCGTGCACTATCTGGTCGTGGTCGACGGACTCGAGCCCGGACGGCGTATCCAGATCGGAGCAGCGGCCACGATCACTATCGGGCGCGCCGCACCCGCCGAGGTGGTGATTCACGATCCGGAGATTTCGCGCGCGCACTGCCGGGTGGAATGTCTCGGGTTCGACATGCTGATAACCGATCTCGGCTCGACCAATGGGACCTTTATCGACGGCAAGCGCGTGCAGGGCGCCGCCAGGATCGCCAACGGCGGTATTTTGCGAATCGGGCGGCAGTTGATGCGCTACGAGCTGCGTAACCGCAGGGAAGTGGCGGCAACCGAAGAGATGGAACGCGATCTCTCGGCCGCGCGTTCTTACGTCGAATCGCTGCTACCGGCGCGGCTCACAATGGGGCCGGTTCGTACTGACTGGCTGTTTGAACCTTCGACGCGGATTGGCGGTGACGCGCTCGGTTACCATGCGATCGACGAACATCATTTCGCGCTATATGTGATGGACGTCGCCGGTCACGGCGCGGGCGCCGCGCTGCACGCGGCGTCGGTTATCAACGTAATGCGTAAACAGGCGCTGCCCGGAGTCGACATGCGCGAGCCGAGCCAGGTGTTGCGCGGCCTGAACGCGATGTTTCCGATGCAGGAGTACGGCGACATGTACTTCACCGCCTGGTACGGCGTTTATCTCAAACGCAAGCGGCAGCTGCGTTATTGTTCCGGCGGACACCATCCCGGTTATCTCGTCGGTCCTAACCGGGATAAAGCGCTTCCGCTCGAAACCAGAAACCTGATGCTGGGCGCGCGGCTCGATCACACCTACCTTGCCGCCGAAACCAAAGTCCTCGCGGGAAGCATGCTATATCTGTTCAGCGATGGCGTGTTCGAGGTCGAGACCGCGGGTGGCGTCCAGTACGGACTCGACGATTTCTTGCCGCTGCTGCTCGCACCAAAGAGCGAAGCACGTTCCGAGCCTCAGCGGCTGTTAGGCGAGGTCAGACGCCTGACACGGCGCGGCTCATTTGAGGACGATCTGACGCTGCTTGTTGTCACGTTTGTGTGACCGTTGCCGGAAACCGGGGGACCATCAACCGATCTGCGCTGGCAGTTGAGCGGCCAGCGTGAGAACGTTCTTCCCATCGTTGCGCTGATAGCTGCACTCCGTCATCAGGCTGCGGATCAGATGAATACCGCGCCCTCCGAGCGGCGCGTTATCAAGACTGGTAATACGCGGCGCCGGCGGAAACTCGAGCGGGTTAAACGGCTTGCCGTCGTCCTCGATTTCAATAACCACGCGTCGTTGCGCTTGCTTCAACCGAAGCCGGATGCAATGGCTTGCAGCCCCTTCGTAGGCGTAGGCGATAATGTTGGTCACCGCCTCGGTGGAGCAGAGATCGAGCTCGAACGCAGTCGCCTGCGGCAGCTCCATCTGCTTGGCTGTGCGATGAATCCATGCGCTCATCCGCCTGAGCTCGGACGAGTCGTTGAGGAGTTCCAAGCTATGAGTGGCGGTATTGTTCAATTCAGCAGCGCAAACGAAATGGCGATCCTGAAACGATTTAACTTAAGCGTTGCTCGAACGCTCGCAGCCGAGGTTCGCGCACGCCGTTTCCAAATCGCGAAACACGCCGATTACCTGATCGACGCCCGATATCGCGAGCACTTTCGTAACGGTCGCGTCGGGATTCAGCAGCACCATTCTTGCGCCTCTGCTCTTGAGCGCTTTTGCATTGAGGAGCAGCGTTCGGATGCCGACGGAAGTAATGATCTCAACCTTTGTTAAATCGACAATGACGGCATTTGCCGGCGGCGCGGTCAGGACTGCGAGACTAGCATGAATTTCCGCGCTGCCCGCAGCGTCCATTCGACCCGAAAGATTGATCTTTAATACGCGATCATCCAACGGCTCATGATCGATCTGCATATTTTACCCAAAGATTGGCGATGGTTCGGCATCTCGCTCCCGGTCAGGACACTAGCGGGCTGATGCAAGCGTATCCTGTTCGCGTTCGCCGGGCAACGTCACGTCCGATTTTATCGCAATAAAAATCCAAACTCGTTGCAGTGATCGAAGTGAAATTTCAGCACGGCAGCCTGTCGTCAATTTGCGACAGATTCCAGTTGGAAGCTTCGAGATGAATGATCATGTTTTCGAGGACCCGATGCGGAACATCAAATTGAGTCCCAACGCGATCACGGTGGAAAAGACCAGCGAAGGTCCGATTATCGGGCGCTTCGAAACGGAACGGTTGTTACAACTGGACGAAGACACTGCGCCTGCAGTTCGAGACGCGCGGAGTAAGGCTATCCCTCGACTTCAAAGATAACGACTTCGGCCGGATCTGATTCATAGGGATGGCCGAAGCTGATCGAGCCGCGTCCCTGAAATATGAATTCCTCGCGGCGGATCCGAAATTCGGGCTGCCCGTTAAGCGTCAGGTGCGTCCCATTCGAACTTTGATCGATCAGCACGTATTTGTCGCGGCGGCGCTCGATCCGCGCGTGCTGGCGCGACGCTTTGCGGTCGGCGATGACGAGATCGTTTGAGGCATCACGGCCCAGCGTCATTTGTTTTTGCTCGGGCCCAAAGACAATCTCGCGTTCGCCGTGCCGCAGGCGCAGCCGGGTCTGGGAAGTAGGTCCAGGATCCATGCGAGTCGCGAGGCTTGTCAGCTCTTCGCCGTGTTGCCAGATAATCTCGCAGATCGCGATATCCTCTTCCTTGCCTTTGACCGAAACCGTGTCGAGATTCCGTATCAGAGCTCGCATCGATGGCGGCATCGCGTCAACGGAGTCCCTGGTCGTGACAATTTGCCCCGCTTTCGCCTCGCTCGCCATGCGCGCAGCGACGTTGACGCTGTCGCCGAATACATCGTCCGCCTGTTCGAGCACGGGGCCATACTGCAACCCGACACGAATCGCCAGACGCTGGCCGCCGGTAGGTTCCTGCATGCTCACGCGTGACTGCATGTCGGCAGCGGCCTTCGCTCCCGCCGAAACAGTCGGGAATACGCACATGACCTCATCGCCAATCGTCTTGACCACGCGTCCTCCGTGCTCGACTGTCACTTCGCGCATGATGTTCAGACACAGGCCGATGCATTCGAGCGCTCGTGCGTCGCCGAGCTTCTCGTACAGGCTCGTGCTGCCGCTGATATCGGCGAACAGAATGGCGAGATTGCCGGGTACGTTTTGCATCGCCTGACCCAAACCGTGATTTGCCCAAGTATAAAGGAAAAACCTTCTGAAAATCATAAGCCTCAAGCCGACTTGCGCTGGAGCGGAAGTTAGTGTCTACTTGGAAATTCATCCAAAAAGCCGCCGGGAAACGGCGCCCGAAAACACTATGATTTCGCGCTGCCCAAAGTCGGTTCTAACCTGTTTCCGCATTGCGGTATTGCTCTTCTGCACCTGCACCTGCACGGGCGCGTGGGCCCAGATGGTCGGCACGCTCACGATGGCCGAGGGCAAGGTCACGCTGATCCGGGGAACGACAGTCTATGCGGTCGCGGAAGGGACAAAACTCGGGGCTGGCGACATTATCCAGACCGAGGCCAAAGGACAGGCCCAGGTCGAATTTCAAGGCGGTCCGACGATCAATTTTGCGGCAGGCACGCAGGCGCTTTTGCTGAACTTGTCAAAAACGGGCAGCGCGGAGTTTGCCGTGCTGGTCGGATGGGTCAAGTTCACGCAGAAGAAACCCAACGGCGCGATTCGATTCTACATGCCGGTCGCGCAACTCGTTGTCGAGGACGCAACCGGTGTGATCCACGCGACCGGCGGCGCCGTGGAAATCTTTATCGAGTCAGGCACGGCGAATTTCTTCGAGTCGGGCAAGAAAGGTGCAGCCGGAAGCGCGCGCACGATCCGAGGCGGCGAATTTATTGTTCGCACGGATGACCAGCCGGCAGTCGTCGCCGCGCGGCCTTCGGCGCAGTTCGTCGGCGCGCTGCCGCGGCATTTCAAGGACAATCTGCCCGTACGCTTCGATCGCGTCAAAGACAGGAAGGCCGAGCCCAAGCGCGATCACGAGGCCGCCTACGCCGAAGTCGAGGCATGGCTGAAAGCAAGTCCGCCGGTCAGAAAGAACTTCGTGAGGCGATTCCAAAGCCGTGCGCACGACGCCGAATTCCGTAAAGGATTGATTGCAAATCTGCGCGAGCACCCGGAATGGGATCCAGTACTGTATCCGGAGAAATATCGGCCCAAGCAGGAAAAGAAACAGGAAAAGCGCCAATAGCGCAATTCATAGGGGAGCGTGCATCCATGAAGCTGATTGTAAAATTCAATCTCGTATTTCTAGTGATTTTTGTCATCGGCTTGATCATCGCGGCGTACGTTTCGCGCAGTCTGCTGCAGAAAAATGCGCGCGACGAAGTCGTCCAGAATGCGCGGATCATGATGGAATCCGCGCTTGCCAGCCGGGCTTACACCGCCAACCAGATCAAACCGCTGCTCGAGACTCAGATGAAATACCAGTTTTTGCCGCAAACCGTGCCGGCGTACGGCGCAACCGAGCAATTTAATGATTTGCGCAAGAAATTCCCTGATTACAACTACAAAGAAGCCACGCTGAATCCGACCAATCCGCGCGACCGCGCCACTGATTGGGAAGCCGACGTCGTCAACCAGTTCCGCCAGGCTTCGGACCGCTCCGAAATCGTCGGCGAGCGCGATTCGCAGTCGGGTCCCACGTTGTATATGGCGCGTCCGATACAAATCAAGAACGAGGCCTGTCTCATTTGTCATAGCACGGTCGATGCCGCTCCCAAGACGATGATCGAAATGTATGGCCCGGCCAATGGCTTCGGCTGGAAGTTGAATGAGATCATCGGCGCCCAGATCGTATCGGTTCCGTTGGCGGTGCCGGTGAAACGCGCGGACGATACGTTCAGGGTATTTATGATTTCGCTTACCGCCGTGTTCGCGTTTATCGCGATCGCTCTTAACCTCATGCTGATGTTCATCGTGATCCGGCCCGTGAGTCGCCTGTCGGAGATTGCCGATCAGGTCAGTCTCGGGAAAATCGACGCGCCGGAGTTTAAGAGCAAGGGGAAAGACGAGATCGCTGTTCTGGCGGGCTCCTTCAATCGCATGCGCACGAGCCTGGTCCAGGCGATGAAGATGCTGGAAGAATGACGCTTCGGGCGGCGTAGGAGCAACAGCGTTTTTCGAGAGGTTATGGCAGATCTCAAGCAGCTCGGCAAGTATAGTGTGATCGAAGTCCTCGGCAAAGGCGCGATGGGGGTTGTCTATAAGGGATATGACCCGATGATCGATCGCCACGTTGCGCTCAAAACTGTTCGCAAAGAGGTGATGGACCAGCATCTGGCCGGCGAGATTATCGCGCGCTTTAAAAACGAAGCGCAGGCCGCGGGGCGGTTGACCCACCCCGGGATCGTCGCCATCTACGATTACGGCGAAGACGACACCACCGCCTTTATTGCGATGGAATTCGTGCAGGGGCATTCGCTGCGCCATTATCTTTCGCGACAAGAGCCGTTCGCGCTTCAGGGGATAGTGAGCATCATGGGCGAGCTCCTGCACGCGATCGATTACGCACATGAGCATGGTGTCGTGCATCGCGATATCAAGCCTGCCAACATCATCATGATGACCAATGGCCGGCTCAAGGTGGCAGATTTTGGAATCGCGCGCATCGACCGCTCGAGTCTCACCACCGTTGGGTCGGTCATGGGAACGCCGAGCTATATGTCGCCTGAACAATATGCCGGGCTGCCGGTAGATCGGCGGACGGATATTTTTTCATCCGGGGTCGTCCTCTACGAACTGCTCACAGGATGCAAGCCTTTCGAGGGCGCAACCGATACCAGCATCGCGTACAAGATCTGCCATGAGCCGCATCGCAACCCCTCGGAGGTCAATCCGCAGGCGGTTCCCACGGTGTTCGACGCAGTCATCGCTAAAGCGCTCGCCAAGAAAGCCGAAGACCGCTATGCCACCGCCAAAGAGTTCGCCAACGCAGTGCTCGCCGCCTATGAAACGCGCGGTAACGTGCCCGCGGACGCAGAGCCCACGGTACGCCATACCATTGCTCCATTTGTACCGGATCGGCAGGACACAACTTTTCCGCCTCCAGGGTGGAACCCAAAGGACTTGCTCGCACTCGAGGAACTATTCGCGCCGCATGTCGGCCCGATTGCAAAAGTGCTGATCAAGAAAGCCGCCAAAACCACAACGGATGGCCGCCAGTTCCTGCGCTTGCTGACCGATAGCATTCAAGGCGAGGAGGAGAAAAAAGCGTTTCTTGCGGACGCGTTTTCACGCGTTCCCGACGTGCTCGCGTCGAGCGCGGCAACGGGGCAGACCGATGTGAGCCGTGGCAGCGTCAGCTACCTGCTGAAGCCGATCGATCCCGCCGATGTTGAAAAGGCCACAGGCCGGCTCGCAATGTACCTGGGCCCGATCGCCAAAGTCGTCGCGAAAAAGGCCGCCGCGCAGACTACGGACGTCAAAGCCCTATATCTGCGACTTGCCGATAGTCTTGCCAGTGCCGAAGATCGCGAAAAATTCCTGAAGGACGCGGGTTACAGTTAGCCGTGCCTCGGCGCCACGGTAAAGGCACAATTCGACCTGCATCACTAAAACTTCATGGACACGAAAACCATCGACGGTCTGGCTGCATTAGCCGAACGCATCAGGACACGGCGGCAAGCAATCCTCGATCGCTGGCGCGCGGAAGTGGCGAAAGACAGCGAGCTGTCGCAGTCGTCGCATCTTTCCCTGGCGCAGTTCTACGATCATATTCCGACGCTGCTTGACAAGTTCGAGCAGGAGCTTTGCGCGACGCGGCGCAGCGAGCAGACCGACGCCATCGAAGAGCAAAAGCATGTTTCCGCCAGTCATGGTGCCGTGCGCTGGCAGCAGGGATATAAGCTGGTCGAAGTGATGCATGAATGGCGGCATTTGCATTTATGTCTGGTCGACGAACTCGAGCTCGACTGCGACAGCCATCCTGAAGTTCCGCAGAAAGTGCGCGCGGCCGCGCGCCGTGCGCTTGCACGGCTATCGATGGACGGACTTTGTGAAAGCTCTTCCCAATACGCGCAGTTGCAACAGACCGAGGCCGCGGGCCGCGTGCAGGATCTGGAGCAGGTGATCGTGCGCCTGAACGAAGTCGAACGGGAGCGCGCAGAAGAATGGCGCGAAGTCGCGCACGACCTGCGGGGCAATCTGGGGGTGCTGAAAAACGTCGCCACTGTCCTCAATCACAGCGCCACAGCGGAAGAAGACCGCGTACGCTCATTGCGCATGCTGAAGAGCGGCGTCGATTGGATGCATGCATTTCTGAATGAGTTGATGACACTGTCGCGACTCGAGGCCGGGCATGAACGCAGATCCATCGAACCTTTCGATGCCGCGGCGCTACTGAAAGATTTATGCAATAGCATGCGTCCTTTGAGCGTCGAGCGCCGTTTGTTTCTGACGGCGCTGGGCCCCGATGTACTTGCGGTTGAAGGTGACAAAATAAAGGTGCGCCGTATCGCTCAAAACCTGCTCAACAACGCTTTGAACTATACCGAGAGCGGCGGCGTCAAGGTCGAATGGCGCATCGACGAGACCGTGGGTACCGCACGCTGGAGCTTATGCGTCGAAGACACGGGCCCAGGCATGCGAGACGGACCTGTAACGCCGATGGCATACGCGCTCAAAGATGCCACCGATCTGGAAGCTAGCACGCTGGAGGCGCCAGGCGGCGAGCAGCCCAACGCACCCCCGGCGCCTACGATGCGTTCGCAGTCCGAAAACCGTGCGCGGACGACGGCGACCGGTGAGGGTGTTGGGCTCTCGATCGTAAAGCGTTTATGCGAACTGCTCGACGCGAGCCTCGAGCTGCAGACGAAGCCGGGAAAAGGCACGACGTTCCGCGTCATGTTCCCGCTGCGCTACACCGAGAATTGATAATTTAGCTTCGAAGGCCGGACAAAATTAAGGCCAGCCGATACGGGCTGGCCTTCTTTCGTTGTTCGCGCTGCATCACTGCGGTGGCTTGACTCCATCTTTGCTGACCTGGACGCGCGAGGCGGTCATCTTGCCGTCGGCGCCGACGTTGGCGGCGATAAATGCGTACTCACCGGGTTTGAGCACTGAGCGGTCGGTGTCGACCGCCATGACGATGGGTACGGATTCTGGCACCACAACCTGCTGCGAGCCGCCTTTGTAGGTGAGCGTGAGCTCGCGGCCGTTGTTGGCTTGTACCATCGATGACACCATCGCGTTGGTCATGCTCGAATTCGGTTCGAGGTCCCACGGGCGGTGGCCTTCGTTGGGAACCGGCCGGTCGGCGGGAAATACGTGCAATTCGCGTGCGACGAGTTTGCCGTCGGGGCCCCTGACCGCGGCCGTGCCGAGCGGGGTTCCCGGCTTGATGTCGGCGAGCTTGAGCGCCTTTGGATACGCGAACGTGGTCTCCTTGGTGAGCTCGATTTTCAGATCCTTGCCGTCGCGGGATTTCACCGACATGATGTTGCCATCGATGGCGGTAATGGTGCCGCGCACGCGTGTCGCGGTTGGCGCATCGGCTGCGATGCTGCTCGTGGCCACGGCGGCGAAAAGCGCTGCAATGTAAAGTCGGTTCATTTGGTATCCTCCAGTATTAGGGCGGGCGCCATCGTGACGCGTCGCGGCGCATTGGTCAACACGTAAAATAGGGTTTTATTCCCGCAACGCCCGACGTCTGCCGGCCAAGCCTAGAAAGGACACAGTGTCTGTGCGCACAGGGTTTTGTTTGATCGCGGCGATGGTCGCAGGTTCCGCGCCGCCCGCCGCGGGTCAGCAGTATCCCGTCAAACCCATTCGCATCGTCGTGCCGCTTGCGCCCGGTGGTCCGACTGATTTGCTCGCGCGCATCGTCGGCCAGAAGCTGACCGAAGCATGGGGACAGCAGGTGCTGGTCGACAGCCGGGCCGGCGCGAACGGCGCGGTGGGTTCCGAGCTCGTGGCCAGGAGCACGCCGGACGGATACACGCTGCTGATGGGCACCAGTGGTACCCATGGCATCAACGCGAGCCTTTATCCGAAGTTGCCGTACGATACCCTCAATGATTTTGCGCCGATTGCGCGCGTTGGCATAGCACCGTATGTGCTGGTCGCGCACCCTTCGTTGCCTGCGCGGTCCGCAAAAGAGCTCATACAGATCGCCAGGGCCCGCCCCGGCCAGGTCACTTGTGCTTTCGGCGGCAGTGCGTCGCAGCTCGCAGCGGAATTATTCAAGAGCACTGCGCACATTGATTTGCTGATTGTGCCCTACAAGGGAAATGCGCCTGCGGTCGCTGCCGTATTCAGCGGGCAGGTCTCGCTCGTTTTCGGCGGCATCGCGCAATCGGCGCCGCAGGTGAGGGCGGGCAGGCTGCGTGCGCTGGGAACGACGGGCCTGCGCCGCTCGCCTGCAATGCCCGAAGCGCCGACCATAGCCGACTCGGGTTTGCCGGGATTCGAAGTCTCAACCTGGTATGGCCTGTTGGCGCCTGCAGGCACTGCGCGGCCTATCGTCGACCGGCTCAACAGCGAGATCGTAAAAATTCTTAAAATGCCCGACGTGCGCGAACGCTTGAGCGCCGAGGCGTTTGAATCACCGGCTGACACGCCGGACCAATTCGCGGCCGTGATCAAATCCGAAGTAGTAAAGTGGGCGAAGGTGGTCAAGCAAACAGGCGCGCATGTCGAATAGTGCGCAGCGAACGACGTAACAGCACGGGAGTAAGCTAGCATGGCGCAAGGAATGCGATGGTCGGCAATTTGGATGGTGCTGTTGGCCTCGCTATGGGCTGCGCCGGTGCTTGCCCAAGATTATCCAACGAAGGCAGTGCGGCTGATCATTCCGTATCCGCCGGGCGGCGCCGGTGACATCGTGGGACGGATGTTGAGCGCGCGGCTCACGGAAGCTTTTGGTCAGCAGGTCGTGGTCGACAACCGTCCCGGCGGCGCTCAGATCATCGCGACGCAGATGGCCGCAAAGGCCGCCCCCGATGGCTATACGCTGTTTCTCGCGAGCGCTACACACGGAATCAATCCCGGTCTGCTCAAAAAGCTGCCGTACGATTCGATCAAGGATTTTGCTCCGATCACGCTCGTCGCGGACTCGCCGCTGCTATTCATCGCGCATCCATCGCTTGGCGTGCACAGCATCAAGGAGCTCGTTGCGCAAGCCAAAGCCCGTCCCGGCCGCATCAATTACGCATCTTCGGGACCGGGTACCGGCGGACACCTGTCGGTCGAATTGTTGAAGTGGATGACAGGCATCGACCTCGTGCACGTCCCGTACAAGGGCGCCGGTCCCGCATTGACCGATCTGATCGGCGGCCAGGTGCAGATGATGTGCACGAGTCCGCTGCCGTCGCTGCCGCACGTGAAATCCGGCCGCCTGGTGGCACTTGCGATGACGAGCCGCGCGCGCTCGCGCGCGGCGCCCGATATTCCGACCGTGGCCGAAACCATTCCCGGTTATGAATCGACGCTGTGGTACGCGCTGCTCGCGCCTGCGGCGACACCGCCTGCGATCATCAAGCGAATACACGCGGAGACGACCCGCATTCTCAAGCAGCCTGACGTCACGGAACAGCTTTTGGCGCAGGGCGCCGATTCCATCGGCAACAGCCCGCAGGAACTGGAAAAATTCCTGCGCACGGAAATCGAGCGCTGGACGAAAGTCATCCGGCAGGCCAACATCCGTTCTGAATAGGCGTATTTTGAGAACTGTCCAATTGTGCGTGACGCACGGTTGGACCCGTAAAGGAGAAAGTACATGACAGCGAGCGTGCTACTGTTCGATCCGACTGCGCCGCGGCAGCAAGCCGCGCCAGAGGCGCAGAAGATCATGGCCGGCCTCGCCGGCACGGTGGTTGGTTTTATCGACAACGCCAAACCGAATTTCAATCACCTGGTCGACGATCTCTCCCAATTATTGGTCAGCCGCTACGGCGTGAGCGAGGTCGTCAAGCGCAGAAAGCGCGCGGCGTCCATTCCGGCGGCCGATGATGTATATCAAGAGCTCGCCGAGCGCTGCGATCTGGTGATCACCGGATCCGGCGATTGAGGGTCATGCGCGTCGTGGAGTATCCACGACAGTGTAGAGATGGCGAAGCGCGGAATTACGGCCCTGACGATCTGCTCGACCGCTTTCATTACGCTGGGGCGGGCCCAGGCATCGGCGCTCGGCCGGCCGAATCTGCCGATTGCCGTCATCGCGCATCCGTTCGGCCTGCGCAGCCGCGACGAGGTACGGCAAATGGCCGAAACGTGCGTCGATGACGTCGCGAATCTCGTCAGCAAAGGCGGACCGGCATGAGCGCGATCCCATCAGGTGCGGTCAACGTTCTTGCAGGCGATGAGCGCGCCGCCCAGATCGAAGCGCCGGACGATCTGGATGCGATCAACAAACTTTATCGCGAGCGGCGGTGGAGCGATGGCCTGCCCGTCGTGCCGCCGACGGCAGCGCGTGTCGACCGCATGCTTCGCTGCACGCGCCGTGCACGTGACGAGATCGTGGCGAAAGTTGCGCCGGGTTTCGGCGCGGCGACCATCGAGCGCATCGCGATCAACGCGGTGCTCGCCGGATGCGATGCGGAGTACCTGCCGGTCCTGATCGCCGCAGTGGACGCAGTCGCCGCGCCGGAATTCAATTTGCAGGGCATCCAGGCGACGACCAATCCCGTCGCAATCTGGATCATCGTCAACGGGCCTGTTGCGCGCCGGCTCGAAATCAACGGCACGTTCAATTGCATCGGCGAAGGCGCGTGGGCCAACGCCACCATCGGCCGCGCGCTGCGGCTTATATTGCGCAACGTCGGTGGCGCGCTGCCGGGCGATATGGACCGCGCAACCCAGGGGTCGCCCGGCAAGTACACGTTCTGCTGCGCCGAAAACGAGGATGCGAATCCGTGGCAGCCTTTGCACGTGGAGCGTGGATTTGCGCCCGGCTGCAGCACCGTAACCGTAGTCGGCGCCGAAGGCACGATGAACATGAACAGCCACTGCAAGGACGGCCCTGAATTGCTGCGGGTGATCGCCGATACCATGATCCATCCGCCGAGCAACGAATACACGCACGGCGGCGAACCGTGGATCATGATCGGGCCTGAACACGCGGAGATCCTGCAGCACGCCGGCCTGAGCAAGACTGATGTGAAGCGAAATCTGTGGGAACTGTCGAAAATGCCGGCGCGCTGCCAGTCGGCGAAGGATCTCGCGCGAACGCGCGATTCACGCACGCAGGAACTCGGGGACATCGGACCGGATACCTTGTTGCCGATCTCACAGCGGCCTGAAGATATCGGGATCATCGTTGCGGGCGGACCCGGCACGCATTCCGTCTACGTGCCTTGCTTCGGCAACTCTTACGCCGTGACCCGGGAAATCACCGCGGCCGAATAAAAGGCGAAGGCGCTACGACACAAATGCTCAACCTATCCACCATGAGGAGTATCGTCTATGGCCATCGATGAAGGCAGGACCAAGGTAACCATTCTGACCGGCACCTATCGCATAAAAGGCCACATCGATCTTTTGCCCGGTGCACGCGTAACCGACTATATGTCCGAAGCCAGGGGATTTATTGCAGTGACGGACGCGGAAGTCTGGGAGATCGTCGGCCGGCAGGTCTTCACCGCGCCGTTCATCAACGTTAACCGTGACCACATCGAGATCATAGCGCCGGGGTCGCATTGAAACGAACCGGCGCTGCCGGTCGTATCGATGATAGCGATAAATAAAACGGTTGGCGCGATTGCAAATCCACAAGCGCTTGCAGCGCTCGCGATGCCGGACGCAATAAACTCAAGGGAGTCCAACATGAATTTTCGAAAGGCGATCGGCACGCGTCCGACGGTTTTGATATTGATCCTGATCGCGCTCGTCGCCGGCTGCGCAGGTACCGCGCAGCAACGGCAGGGCGGCGTGGAACGGATGTACGTGCTTTACTGCGGAGAAGGGAACGCTGCTGATTCGTCGCGCTGGGCGCCGGGAGTCGCCGCTTACGTCAACAAGCCTTTCATGCTCACCAACAGCTGCTATCTGATCAAGCACGCCAAAGGCTGGATGCTATGGGAGACCGGTTACGCCGAGGCGCTCGCGTCGATGAAAGACGGCTTTCCGACGCCGGTGATTCACTGGCGCTGGACGGGTCCGAAAACGCTGACGCAGCAGCTCACCGAGCTCGGCGTCGCGCCTGCCGATATCAAATATGTCGGGTTCTCGCATGCACACCCCGATCATATCGGTAATGGCAGCCTGTTCCCCAACGCGACGCTTTACATTCAGGAAGCCGAGTACGATTTCTACCTCGGCCCCAAAGGCAAACCGCCCGCGGCACCCGCCAACTTTGAAGGATTGCGCAAAAATACTGCGGTCAAGCTGAAAGGCGATTACGACGTGTTCGGCGATGGGTCGGTGACGATTATTTCCTCACCCGGACATACCCCGGGACATCAGTCGCTGCTGGTAAAGTTGCCGCAGACCGGACCTGTGCTACTGACCGGCGATGCCGTGCATTTCCGCGACAACTGGGATACGCCGCGCGCACCGGCGCAGAATTTCGATCGCGAAGCGACAATTAAATCCGTGGAAAAGCTTCACGCCGTAGTCGCGGCGAACAAGGCTCACGTCTGGATCAATCATGATCCGACACAGACCGCGACGCTGCGCAAATCTCCGGCGTACTACGAATAGCGGCTGCGCGTCGTTTGTTGTCCGGCTACGGCCGGATTGTCTTGACGGATGGATCGCCTTCTGGGCGAGCCAGAGGCCCAGCAAGCGCCGGCATTCAGTTCTAAAGGACGAACCCGCAGAATCGATCGTGTCTTACGTGATATTAGTCGCTGCGCGGACCACTGCGGCTGAC
>Ga0070681_10003958_pt1 | contig 13966 bp, 17 predicted proteins | sample KBSC83BmetaG_FD_65650 | JGI IMG/M metagenome (GOLD analysis project Ga0070681, IMG submission 65650) | Corn rhizosphere microbial communities from Kellogg Biological Station, Michigan, USA - KBS C8-3B metaG | ecosystem: Host-associated > Plants > Roots > Rhizosphere | place: USA: Michigan... | reverse complement strand
GAACGGTGTCGCCCGCCTTGAACCGCGGGACCTCGCGCAGCTGACGGCGCTCGATGTCCTGGATGATCGTGCTCATATCGAAAGGGGCCGGAGGCCGGGCGGAATCGTAGCGGAAGGAGGCCCTTACTGGATCGAGATCCGGTTGGGCGGCCAGTAGGTCGCGAACACCTTGCCGATCAGGTTCTTCCTCGGCACCGTCCCCCAGCTGCGGGAGTCGCACGACGACGAGCGGTTGTCGCCCATCATGAAGAAGTGATCCTTGGGGATCACCTCGGGGGCGATCGTGCGGTCGTCTCGGCGATCCGGCTGGATGTACGGCTCGTTGAGCCGTTTGCCGTCGATGTAGACGTACCCCGCGCGCTCCTCCCAGGTGTCGCCGGGCAGGCCGATGACGCGCTTCACGAAGGTGCCGCCGGCGCCACAGCGAAGCGCGGCCAGCTGCGGCGTCTTGAAGACGATGATGTCGCCGCGGCGCGGGCTCCAGAACCGGTAGCAGAACCTGCAGGCAAGAACGCGATCCGAGTAGCTCGCCTCACAGTCAGGCCCGGGCCGCGCACAGTGCAACGTCGGCTCCATCGAGCTCGAGGGGATGCGATACGGGTTCACGACCCACGCCTTGATCGCGAGCACGATCACGATCGCGCCGACGATCGTCACGAGCCAATCGATCGTGACGCGCCAGCCATGAGGCAAACCTTCGGTCAAGTAGTCGATCGGGTTCCTCAGCGGACCTGCTCCCTTCGCCAGCTGTCGATCTTCGCGTGGTCACCCGAGAGCAGCACGCCGGGCACCTTCCACCCGCGGAACTCCGCGGGGCGAGTGTAATGAGGGTACTCGAGCCCGCCGCCGAGCTCGGCAGAGAACGATTCGAGCTCGCCCGAGCCCTCCGCGAGGGCGCCTGGGAGCCGCCGCGCGATCGCGTCGACGAGGATCATCGCCGGGAGATCGCCGTTGGAGAGGACGTAGGGGCCGACGGAGATCGCGTCCGAGGCGAGGTGCTCGACGATGCGCTCGTCGAAACCCTCGAACCGCGCCGAGAGCAGCGTCACCCGCTCCTCGGCCGCCAGCTCCTCGACGATCGCCTGGGTCAGCTGCGTGCCCTTCGGCGACAACGCGACCACGCGATGCGCAGGGACGCCGCCGTAGACCGCGTCGAGAGCCGCAGCCACGACGTCGACGCGCAGCACCATGCCCGCGCCGCCGCCGTACGGCTCGTCGTCGACCTGCCGCGAGCTCAGCGGCGAGTGGTCGCGGTATGAGTGCAGACGCAGGTCGAGCTCCCCGCCGAGGACCGTCGAGACCGGTCGCTGCTCGGTCAGCCACGCGAACGCGTGCGGAACGAGCGTGAAGACGTCGAGCTGCATCAGCCCGCGAACCCCTCGGCAACCTCGATGCGGCGGCCCGCAACGTCGACGCGGCGCACACAGTCCTCGACCATCGGCAGAAGCAGGCCCGAGTCGAGCTCGAGCACGTCGTTCGCGACGCCGGGAGTCACGGCCTTCACGGTTCCGAGCGGACGGCCGGTCTCCTCCACCACGTGCAGGCCGACGAGCTCGAACGCGTAGTACTCGTCGTCGCCGGTCGCCGGCAGATCAGCCCGCTCGACTTCGAGCAACGCGCCGCGCTCGGCCGGAGGCTCGAGTTTGATCACCGGCCGCCCCGACGACGTTCGATGCGCCACCACCTCGACCGGTAAGCCGCCGGCGAGGAACCGCGCGCCGGTCTGCCACCAGCGCTTGTCGTCCGACGGCTGCTCGACGAAGAACGCTCCGTCAATCCCGTGCGGGCGCCCGACCTTCCCGATGGCGACCCTCACGTCCGGCGGCTCTCGAGCGATGCGATCGCCTCGTCGCGGTCGACTGCGACGAGCAGGTTCTCCTCGACGAATCCCTGGGCGTGCGGCCAGGCGCTCGCTCGCATCTCGGCGACGGCGCGGTCAACGTCGAACGGCGTGCGGCGGAAGCGCGGCTCGCCGTCCACGAGAACCGCCCAGTACGCCGCGACGTCGCCCTCGTACGCCATCCCGACCGACCCGGCGTTGACGACTCGCAGGTCGCCGACGCGACGGTCGAACTGGTGGTGCGTGTGCCCGATCACGACGGTGCTGTGCGTGTCACCGAACGTCGCGAGCACCGCATCGTCGGGAGTGATCGCGGTCGTGATCGGCGTGTTGTCGGTCGGCGTCGCGTGGCAGTAGACGACGTCGTCGATCGTTGCCGCCAACGGCAGAGACTGGAGCCACGCGATCTCCTGCGAGACGAGCTGCGCGCTCTCCCATTCCTCGGCCATGTCCTCGCAGTTGCCGCGCAGCACGACCGCGTCGAGCGCGCGGATCATCGCAACCGTCTCGCGCGGGTAGGGGCCGTACAGGTAGTCGCCGCCGAAGACGACGGCGTCCGGCCGTTCGGCGTCGACCGCTGCGAGAACAGCCTCGAGCGCCCACGGCATCGCGTGGACGTCGTACAGCGCTGCGACCTTCATTCCTCGGGGTCGGCGATCTCGACCAGCACGCGGCGACCGTCGCGCGCGGAGCTCGCGCGCACGATCGTTCGCAGCGCACGCGCGATGCGGCCCTGCCGGCCGATCACCTTGCCGACATCATCCGCGGCGACGTGCAGGACGAGGACGAGCGCGTCGTCACGCTCATCCTCCTCGACGCGAACCGCCTCCGGATCGTCGACGAGCTCGCGCGCGAGGTACGCGAGCAGCTCCGACATTACTTCTCGATGCCGGAGATCTTGATCAGCTTCGCGACCGCCTCGGTGGGCTGTGCGCCCTTCGACAGCCAGTCCTTGACCTTCGCCTCGTCGAGGTCGATGGTCGACGGGTCCGTCTGCGGGTTGTAGCGCCCGACGATGTCGAGGAACTTCCCGTCGCGGGGTGAGCGCGAGTCGGCCGCGATCACGCGGTAAATCGGGTTCTTCTTGGAGCCCACGCGGGTGAGCCTCAGCTTGACTGCCATCTACGTCCTTTCAGCATGCTTTTCATCAACGCTTTGCCCGCTTCTTCTTGCGCTTCACGCCCGACTTCCGGCCTGCGGAAAGGGGCGTGGGCGTCAGCTGGGTCGGGAGGGCCGGCATCTTCCCCCGCCCCATCTGCTTCATCATCTTCTCCATCTGCTTCCGGGCCTCGAGCAGCTGGTTGACCTGCTCGACCGTCGTCCCGGAGCCTCTTGCGATCCGGAGCCGCCGTTTGCCGTCGATCACGATAGGCGAACGGCGCTCCTGCGGCGTCATCGAGAGCACGATCGCCTCGACGCGCCCAAGCTGGCTGTCGTCGACCTCGACGTCGCCGAACTGCTCCTTCATGCCCGGGATCATCTTCAGGATCCCCTGCAGCGGCCCCATCCGGCGCAGCATTTTGTACGCCTTCAGAAAGTCGTCGAACGTGAACTGGCCGGCAGCCATGCGCTTCTCGATCTCGGCCTGCTCGTCCGCCTCGACCGCGGCCTCGGCGCGCTCGATCAGCGTCAAGACGTCGCCCATGCCGAGGATCCGCGAGGCCATGCGGTCCGGATGGAAGACCTCGAGCGCATCGACCTTCTCGCCCATCGACGCGAACTTGATCGGCTTCCCAGTGATCGCCTTCACCGAGAGCGCGGCGCCGCCACGGGCGTCGCCGTCGAGCTTGGTCAGGATCACGCCGTCGAATGCGATGCGCTCGTGGAACGCCTCGGCGACATTCACCGCTTCCTGTCCGGTCATTGCGTCGAGGACGAGCAGGACATTCGTCGGCTTCGCCTCGTCGCGGACGCGGGCGAGCTCGTCCATCAGCTCCTCGTCGATCTGCAGACGGCCCGCGGTGTCGACGATCACGGTGTCGAGGCCTGCGTCGCGGGCGCGGGCGATGCCGCTGCGCGTCGCCTCCACGGCGTCCTTGGTGTCGGTTCGGAACACCGGCACGTCGATCTGCTTGCCGAGCTGCTCGAGCTGGTCGATCGCGGCGGGGCGTTGCAAGTCGGCGGCGATCAGCCCTGGCTTGCGCCCTTCCTTGCGGAGGTGGAGGGCCAGCTTGGCGGCCGTCGTCGTCTTGCCCGACCCCTGCAGGCCGGCGAGCAGGATCACGGTGAACTTGCCGAATGCGAGCCCAGACTCTCCCTCGCCCATCAGCTGCGTGAGCTCGTCGTGGACGACCTTCACGACCTGCTGACCCGGCGTCAGGCTCTTCAGGACGTCTTCGCCAAGGGCCTTTTCCCGCACGCGACCGACGAAGTCGCGGACGACGGTGAAGTTGACGTCGGCCTCGAGGAGCGCGAGACGGATCTCACGCATCGCGCGCGAAATCGACTCGTCGTCGAGCGTTCCCTTCTTCCGCAGGTCGCCGAGGGCGCTCTGGAGCTTGTCGGACAGCGTGTCGAACACGAGCGGGCATGGTAGAGAATCGGTCCATGACCTACGACGCAGCTGCAAACCGCTACGACTCGATGGAGTACCGCCGCTGTGGGATCAGCGGCCTCAAGCTGCCCGCCATCTCGCTGGGGCTCTGGCACAACTTCGGCGGCGACCGCCCGCTCGAGACCGCGCGCGACATCCTTCTGCGCGCCTTCGATCTCGGCGTCACCCATTTCGACCTGGCGAACAACTACGGCCCGCCGTACGGCTCGGCCGAGGTGACGTTCGGGCGGGTGCTCGCTTCCGATCTTCGGCCGTATCGCGACGAGCTCGTGATCTCGACGAAGGCGGGCTACGACATGTGGCCCGGCCCGTACGGCGAATGGGGCTCGCGCAAGTACCTGCTCTCCTCGCTCGACCAGTCGCTCGCGCGGATGGGGCTCGAGTACGTCGACATCTTCTACTCGCATCGCTTCGATCCGGACACACCGCTCGACGAGACGATCGGCGCGCTCGACACGGCGGTGCGGTCGGGCAAGGCGCTGTACGCCGGCATCTCGTCGTACTCACCGGAGAAGACGCGGGAGGCGTACGCGATCCTCGAGCGCCTCGGCACGCCGCTCCTCATCCATCAGCCGTCGTACTCGCTGCTGAACCGCTGGATCGAGCCCGAGCTGCTCGACACGCTCGGCGAGCTGGGCGTTGGCTGCATCGGCTTCTCGCCGCTCGCGCAGGGAATGCTCACCACCAAGTACCTCGACGGGATCCCGGAGGGATCGCGCGCAGCCGCGAACACGTCACTCTCACCCGACCTGATCACCGACGTCTCGCTCGAGAAGATCCGCGCGCTGAACGAGATCGCGAGCGGCCGCGAGCAGTCGCTGGCGCAGATGGCGCTCGCCTGGACGCTGCGCGATCCCCGAATGACGTCGACGCTGATCGGAGCGTCGAGCGTCGCGCAGCTCGAAGACTCGCTCGGCGCGCTCGACAATCTCGCGTTCGACGACGCCGAGCTCGCGGAGATCGACCGCTACGGGACGGACAGCGACATCAACCTCTGGGCACGCTCGTCAGCCGATTAGCCGGCGCAGAGAGGCCTGGTCGGGCCACGGCTGGTGCCAGGCACCGTCTAGCGCGCTTCGCACGAAGGACTAGTCGAGAAACGACTAGCGGCTCAGCACCATTTCGAACTGCTTCAGCCGCAGCTCGCCGCCGAGACGCTCGAGCGCACCGATCGCGACGTCGCCTTCCGGGACGTTCACGTAGTTGAGCACCGTCCCGCGGGAGAGCAGCGCAGCCGCCGCATCCTCGTCACGCGCCTCGAGCTGGAACACCGTCCCGCCGCGGAAGACCATGGCACCGCCGTCGACCTCGACACGTTCGTAGTCGGGGGGCAGCGACGCGTCGTCACGCTGCCACGGGAGATCCGGCTGCCCTAGCGTCGACTGATCGGCGCTCGCGGCTTCGACGAGCGGCGCCTCCACACGCCAGACCTCGAGCACTCGTGTCTTCTCGAAGCCGAGCGACTCGTAGAGCTTGATCGCCGGCTCGTTGGCCTCGATCACCTCGAGCAGCACCGTCGGCGGCGCGAGCTCGAGCACGGCTTCCATCAACGCGCGGCCGACGCCGTTTCGGCGCTGCTCCGGCACGACTGCGATTCCACCGATCCAGCCGCGGTCGCCGCGGATCGCGAGGTTGGCGAGGCCCGCATCGGGCGCGACCCGCGACCGCGAGAGGTCGATGTCCCACATCTCGACCATGTAGCGCATTGTCGGCTCGTCGAAGTGCATCGGGACGAAGTAGCCCTCGTATCCGCGCGTGAAGAGCTCCGCCAGGTCGGCGTACGAAAACCGATCCGACGGCACCAGGCTCATGCGGCCACCAACGCACGAGCGAAATCAGTTGCGTCGAACGGCCGCAAGTCGTCCAACCCTTCGCCGACGCCGACGAGCTTCACCGACAGGCCGAGCTCGTACGCGATCGCCACGGCGATCCCGCCCTTCGCCGAGCCGTCGAGCTTGGTCAACGCCACCCCGGTCACTCCGACGGCTTCGTTGAAGAGGCGTGCCTGTTGCAGGCCGTTCTGCCCCGTCGTCGCATCGACGACGAGCAGCACTTCGTGCGGCGCGCCCTCGCGCCGTCCTGCGATCACGCGCCGGACCTTTGTGAGCTCATCCATCAAATTCGACTGGGTGTGCAGGCGGCCGGCCGTGTCGACGATCACCACATCCGTGTCGGCTCCGACCGCGTCATACGCGACCGCTGCCGGGTCGCCCCCGCGCTCACCACCGACGAACCCTGCCCCTGCGCGCTCGGCCCAGATCTCGAGCTGCTCCTCGGCCGCGGCGCGGAACGTGTCGGCGGCGCCGAGCGTCACCGTGCGGCCGGACGCACGGAGCTTCGACGCAAGCTTGCCGATCGTGGTCGTCTTGCCGGTGCCGTTGACGCCGACGACGAGCACGACCGACGGATGGTCCGACACGCCGAGCGTCGGCGGCTCGCCGAAGAGCGCAGCGATCTCCTCCGCGAGCGCCTCCCCGAGCTCCGTGACCTCGCCGCGCGCCTCGAGGCGCCGAATCAGCTCCGCGGTCGCGCGTACGCCGACGTCGGCGTAGATGAGCGCTTCCTCGAGCCGCTCCCACGACGCGTCGTCGGTTGGATCGAACGCCGCGACTTGGATCTGCTCGGTCAGCGCACGCCGCGACTTCGCGAGCGAGTCGCGCAAGCGGCCGAAGAACCCGCGCTGCTCGTCGCTCGACTCCTCCGGCTCGTCGGAGTCACCCAGAAGCTGTGCCCAGCTGCGCGCCACGAGCGGGCACGTTAGCGTTGCGGCGTGCCGAGCTGGGACGACGTCCGGCGGATCGCGCTCGCATTGCCGGGCGCCGAGGAGACGACGAGCTACGGCCAGCCGTGCTTCAAGGTCAACGGCCGCCCGTTCGTGAACACGGGCCGCGTCGAAGGCGCGATCGTCACGCGCGCGCCCGACGAGGAGCGCGACCTCCTGATCGGCGCGCGTCCGGACGCGTACTTCGTGACGCCGCACTACGTCGGCTGGGAAGCAGTGCTCGTTCGTCTCGATGCAGTCGATGGGGACGAGCTCGCGGGCAGGCTCGAAGACTCCTGGGAGTTCATGTCGAGCAAGAAGCCCGCGCGAAACCGCCCCAGCTAAGCGGCGTCGGCCCGGGAGCTGTGGCGGTAGCTCGCGAGCGCGGCGGTCGACGCGACCCGCATTCGGCCGTTCGTCGCAAGCACGTTGTCCGGCCAACGGTGCATCCGACGCGCGAGCCTCGTGTACCACCCATGCTCGTCGCGGCGGACGAGGAAGAGCTCGACCATGATCCCGTCGAGCAGAAACGCTCGCTTCCACGGAAGTCGCTTGGCGGCAACCCACCTGAGCGAGAGGACATCGACGGAGTCCCACGACTCGGCCGGGTAGAGCAGATCGACGTCGATGTGGTCGCGCGGCGCGATCAGCCCGCGCAGCTCCTCGCCCCAGCCACCGAACACCCACGTCTCGACGCCGCGCACCGCCAACAAGGCCTGCACGCGCTCGACGAATCGAATATCCGCTCCGGCGCCGGCAAAGCCGGCACCTCGCTCTTCGCCGGCTCCGTCGAGCCTACGCCGGTGATCGTTCATGCCGTTTGGGCGACCTCTTCGTCCCGCGGCAGGCGGCGCGAGACGATCTGCGACACACCGTCGGGCCCCATCGTGACGCCGTAGAGGACGTCGGCGGCCTCCATCGTGCGCTTCTGGTGCGTGATCACGATGAACTGCGCGCGATCGGCGTACGTGCGCAGGAGGTCGGTGAAGCGCGCGATGTTCGTGTCGTCGAGCGCGGCCTCGACCTCGTCGAGCAGATAGAACGGGCTCGGGCGCGCGAGGAACAGCGAGAACAGGAACGCGATCGCTCCGAGCGCCTTCTCGCCGCCCGAGAGCAGCGACAGCCGGGTCACCCGCTTGCCCGCCGGACGCAGCTCGACCTCGATGCCGGGCTCCTCGTCCTCGTCGTCGGACTCGGTCAGGCGCAGCCGCCCCTCGCCGCCCGGGAAGAGGGTCGTCGCAACCTCGTGGAAGTGGCGCTCGACCGCCTCGAACGTCTCGGCGAAGCGCGTCTCGACCGTCCGGGTCAGATCGTCGCGAAGCTTCTCCAGCTCCGACAGGCTCTCCTCGAGATCCGCGCGCTGCACGGACAGCTCGGCGAGCCGCTCCTTCTCCGCTTCGTACTCCTCCTTCGCGAGCGGGTTCACCTGGCCGAGCTGCTCGCGGCGCCGCTCGTAGCGGTCGAGCTTCTCGGCGAGCTCGTCGCGATCCTCACCCTCTGCTGGATCCGCCGCAGCGGCAGCGAGCCGCCGCTGCGCCTCGTCGCGCTCGGCATCGGTGCGCGCCAGCTCGACGTCGACCGCGGAGAGCCGTTCGCCTGCAGCCGACGCGGCCTGCCGCAGCTCGACCTCGGCGGCGGCGAGCCGCCGGAGCTCGGTGCCGAGCTCCGTCGTGCGCGCAACTTGCGCCTCGGCGCGGCCGCGCACCGGCACCTCGAATCGCTCGACGTCGACGGCGAGCGCCTCTTCCAGCCGCTCTGCATCCGCGACGAGCCGACCGAGCACGAGCTCGTTCGGCCGGCGCGAACGTGCCGGATCCGCGTCGGCGAGCACACGGGCAGCCGCGCGGGCGCGGTCGGCGGCCTCGTCGGCGGCGGTCGCCGCAGCCGACGCACTCGCAGTCAGCTCGGTTGCAACCAGGCGAAGCGCCTCGACGTCACCGCCCGGCTCGGCCGTGCGCCCATTCGCCTGCCGCTCGGCGGCGAGAGCGCGCGTGTCGGCGTCGGCCACGGCGCGGCGCAGGTCGGCCTCGCGCCCGGCAATGCCGCGCAGATCCTCGGCGAGGCGGCCCGCGCGCTCGGCAAGCGGTGTCTCGAGGCGAGCCGCGACCGCGGCAGCGACCCGCAGCGTCTCGTCGAGCCGCTCGGCGACACCGACGAGTCGCTCCAGGCGCCTCGGGTCGGCACGACGGACGTTGCGCAGGTGCGCGACGGGGGCGAACGCCGCAGCCGCGATCCGGGCCTGCTCCGCCGACTCGTCGACACGCTCTGCGGCGCGCGCCGCCTGCTCGACCAGTTCGTCGACCTCGGCGCGCAGCTCGCGGCGGCGCGCGTCGAGCTCGAGCAGGACCGCCTCTGCGGTCTCGCCGGCAAACCAGAGCTCGCCGCGGCCCGGGTCCCAGCCGATGCCGTCCTCCGTGACCGCCGGGACGGTCGATGCCAGCAGCTCGTCGCGCGGCACGACCGGCAGGTTGGCGAGCTCACGCGGATCGCTCCCGACCAAGACGAGCACCGAGCCGAGCCCGGACGATTGCGCCTGAAGCACGAGCTCGAGCCCACGTTGCGCGTCGTCGACCAGCACGGCCGACGCGCGGTGGCCGAGCGCCGCCGCAACCGACCGCTCGCTTCCGGCCGAGACCTCGAGCAGCTGCAGCGCAAGTCGCTCGCCCTGCTCTGCGAGCGCACGCGCGGCGGGCGGCAATCCTTCACGCTCGGCGAGCGACTGCTCGAGCGCGGTGAGCCGCTCGCGTGCCAGGCGCACACGTGCGTCCAGGTCCTCGCGCTCTCGCACTGCGGTGCGCGCGGCCGCATCGGCTTCGTCGGCAACCCGCCCGAGCTCGGCCGGGGACGGGACGCGCGGCGTCTGCCGCGCGTCACCGAGCTCCGAGCGCAGCTCGGCGAGCAAGCGCTGCGACGACTCGTGGCGCACGCCGAGGCGCTGCGTCGCGCCGCGCAGCGCGAGCAATGCGTCGCGACCGCCGCCCGTGAGCAGCGACTCGGTCTCGGCGCGGCGGCCGAGCACGTCGTCGAGCTGACCCGAAGCGGCGGCCTGCGCCTGCCGCTCGAGCGCGGCGACGCGGGCCCAGCGCTCCTCCGCCTCCACCTGCAGCCGCGCTCGCTCGCCGGCGGCCGACTGCGCGGCAGCGGCGGCAACACGCGCGGCGTGCTCGAGCTCCGCCGATGCACCGGGGTCGTACGCGCGCGCCGCGGCGAGGTCGGCCCGCAGCGCGGACGCGAACGATCCAGCGGACTCGCGGCGAAGCTGAATGCGCTCGCCGCCGCTGCGCAGCCGATACAGCGCGGCCGTCGCCTGCTCGCGCGCTCCCGCGGAATCCGTGAGCTCCTCCTCGGCAGCCTCGCGCTCGGCGACGAGCGCAGAGATCTTCTCGTCGAGCGCGCGGCGCTCCTCGGCGGTGGACGCACGGCGGCGCTCTGCCTCGGCACGCCGTTCGGCGAGCCGCGCGAGGTCAAGGGTCGCGATCGCAGCTTGCAGCCGCGCGATCTCGACACCGAGCTTCTCGGCGCGCTCGGCGGCCGTTGCCTGCAGGGCGAGCGGCCGCAGCCGCTTCTTGACCTCGTCCTCGAGGTCGCGCGCGCGGTCGACCTGGACGGCGACGCGCGCGAGCTTCAGCTCCGCGCGATGACGACGCCGTTTGAAGCGCCCGAGCCCGGCTGCCTCCTCGATGAGCTCGCGCCGCTCGGCGGGCTTCGAGTTGAGCACCGTCTCGACACGTCCCTGCGAGATGACCGAGCGCAGCCCACCGCCGAGACCGACGTCTGACAACAGCTCGACGAGATCGATGCGACGGACGGCCGCCTTGTTCACCAGGTATTGGCCCTCGCCGCCGCGATGCAGTCGCCGCGCCACGGAGACCTCGCTGAACGGGAGGTCGGGCCACGCGCCGTCGGTGTTGTCGAAGATCAGGTCGACCTCGGCGAAGTCGACCGGCGAGCGGCCGGTGGTCGAGCCGACGAAGAGGACGTCGTCGGGCTTCTCCGCGCGGAGCTCGCCCGGGCTCATCGACCCGGTCGCCCACAGGATCGAGTCCGAGACGTTCGACTTCCCCGAGCCGTTCGGCCCCACGACGACGGAGACCCCGGGCTCGAGCTGAATCTCGACGGGGTCGACGAACGACTTGAAGCCGCGCAGCTTGATCGCCCTCAGGTGCACGCGGGAAGGAGGCTACCGAGCGGCACGGACGCCGCCCGGCGCCTCCCTCAGCTCAAACCCGCTAGTTGGTGCCGACGCCGACGAGCAGCTCGCAGGGGCCGCGGAACCCCTCGGCCGTCTCGAACTCGCCGAGCGCCGACTCGATCTCGCGCCAGGTGTCCCGACGCTCCTCCTCCGGCAGTCCCGCGAGCATCTGGTGCAGCGCACCGAACGACTCTCGCTCCAGCTGCGTGCACTCGGCGGCCGAGGCGAGCTCGAGGGGCGCCTCGACGCGGTGCACCTCGACGTCCCGGAACCCGGCCGCGTCGAGCTGGTCGCCGAGGGTCGCCGAGGAGAACGGGCCGGGCAGCCCGGGCGCCGGGGGTGGCAGCTCCGCCCGGCGGCGGATGATCCCGATCGGAACCGAGAAGAACCCGTTCCGGTTCGGCTCTGCGAAGACGATTGCCGCATAGCGGCCACCCTCGCGGAGCGCACGCCGCGCTTGGGCGAGCGCACCCTGCTTGTCCGGCATGTACATCAGCCCGAGCCGCGAGATCGCGGCGTCGAACGTGCCCGGGTCGACCTCGAGATCCTCGCCGTCGACCACACGCGTCGCGATCGTCGAGATGCCCGCCGCGCGCGCCGCCTGCGCCGCCTCCTCGAGGATGTTCGACGAGATGTCCGTGGCGAGCACGGTCGCGCCGCGCCGGCCTGCCGCGATCGACTGACCGCCCGAGCCGGCGGCGATGTCGATCACACGCGTACCCGTCCCCACGCCCGCCAGGTCGAGCATCAGCTCGGTCGCCGGGCCGAGCCAGCGGTCGAACACCGGGTCCCAGCTGTGCCACGCCTGCGCTGCGTCCTGCCACTGCACCCGAGTCGTCTCCTTGTATGCAGCAGCGTCGAAAGACACGGTCGCCACGCTACACCTCCTCGATCCAGCCGCGGAGGTCGTCGTCCGAGACCTTGCCGAAGAGGTCCGGATGATCGGTGCGCATGTGCTCGCGCGCCCCGCCCACGACCTCGTCGTCGGTGGCGCCGCGGATGACGGCGCCGCATTCACAGGTGATCTGCTTGGCCATTCGTCCTCCCTTCGTCGCTTCGCAGGTGGTTGTACGACCTCGACGTTGGGTCTATGTTGGCGCCGAATTGGCGGGGGCGAAAGTGCAGCTCTGCGGGCGGTTCGTGGTCGAGCTCGGAGGGCGCCATGTCGAGAGCGATCTGCCCGGCCGGCAGGGCCGGTTGCTGTTCGCCTACCTCGTCACCAACCGCGACAGGACCGCAACGCGGGAAGAGGTGATCGAGGCGCTGTGGCCGGACGGCCGCGACGGCGGCCTCGCGCCGCTGCTCTCGAAGGTGCGCCGCATCGTGCCGCTCGACGGGCTGCGTCCGGACGTGCCGGAGCTCTGGGTCGATATCGAGGCGGCGACAGCCGCGGTGCACCGCGCCGAGTCCGCGCTCGCCCTCGGCCGTCCTCATGAGGCGTGGGGCCCTTCGCAGGTTGCGATGTTCGTTGCGGGACGTCCGTTCCTCGCCGGCGAGGAGGCGGAGTGGATCGACGAGGAGCGCCGCGCGCTGTCGGCGCTGCACGTGCGCGCGATCGAGGCGTACGCCGCGGCCACGGTCGGCGTCGGCGGCACCGAGCTCGCCGCTGCGGTGCGGGCGGCACGCCGTCTCGTCGAGCTCGAGCCGTATCGCGAGACCGGCCACCGCATCCTGATGGACGCGCTCGACCGCGAGGGAAACACCGCCGAGGCGCTGCGTGTCTACGAGACGCTGCGCTGCCGGCTGCGCGACGACCTCGGTGTCAGTCCCTCGCAGGCGACGCAGGACCTCCACCGCCGCCTGCTCCGTTGACGGCGGCGAGCGCCATGCGCGCCGCCTGCTGCTCGGCGTCCTTCTTCGACCGCCCCACACCGGTGCCGACGATCTCCTCGCCGATCACGGCGGCTGCGGTGAACGACCGGTCGTGCGGCGGACCTTCGATGTTCAGCGTCGTGTAGGAGACTGTCCGCCCCGTCCGCGCGAGCTGCTCCTGCAGCTCGGTCTTGTGGTCGACGTGCGAGTTGAGCGCGTACTCGATCCGCGGCGCGAACGCCTCGACGATCGCGGTCTCGGTCACCTCGAAGCCGTGCTCGAGGTAGACCGCCGCAATCGCCGCCTCGAGCAGCGCGGCGAGCACGTTCTTGTTCCGCGCAAGCCGCTCCACCTCGTCGGCAGGCCCCGTCGCGTCGGCCAGCAGCCGTTCGCCGAGCCCGAGCTCGCGCGCGACGACGGCACAGCTCGCGCGAGACACGACGTGCGAGCGCACCTTCGCCATCCGCCCTTCACTGAAGTCGGGGAACGAGTCGAAGAGCGTCCGCGCGATCGACAGCTCGAGCACCGAGTCGCCGAGGAACTCGAGCCGCTCATAGGACGCCGTCCGCTCGGCCGCCCACGACGAGTGGGTGAAGACCGCCCCCGCCCGTTCGGACGGGAGCGCGTCGATCAGCTCCTTGAGGGTTCGCGCCCTACTGGTGGGACGTGACGTAGTCGACGGCCTGCCCGACGGTCGTGATCTTCTGAGCGTCCTCGTCCGAGATCTTGATCCCGAACTGGTCCTCGAGCTCCATGATCAGCTCGACCAGGTCGAGCGAGTCGGCGTCGAGGTCGTCCTGGAACGAC
>Ga0070681_10003957_pt1 | contig 13968 bp, 8 predicted proteins | sample KBSC83BmetaG_FD_65650 | JGI IMG/M metagenome (GOLD analysis project Ga0070681, IMG submission 65650) | Corn rhizosphere microbial communities from Kellogg Biological Station, Michigan, USA - KBS C8-3B metaG | ecosystem: Host-associated > Plants > Roots > Rhizosphere | place: USA: Michigan... | reverse complement strand
GACCCATTAAGAGATTGTGTTGAAGGCAAACGATACCTGTCATCGCTCGATTTCGTTGATTCGTCAAAGATCGGCATCATCGGATCGAGCTATGGGGGCTATCTTGTCCTGGCTGCGATGGCCTTCACACCAAACGAGTTCGCTTGTGGAGTTGATCTGTTTGGCATTTCAAATTGGTTGCGCATGATCGAATCCTTTCCGCCGTATTGGAAGCCAAGCATGGACCTTTACTATCTAAAAATCGGCGACCCTCGGACTGAGCAAGCCACGTTGCGAGCGATATCGCCACTTTTTCATGCCAACAATATAAGCAAGCCCTTGATGATAGTGCAGGGAGCCAACGATCCGCGCGTACTCCGAGCGGAGGCGGATGATATGGTCGCGGCAGTGAAAAGCAGAAACGGAAAGGTAGAGTATTTGGTTTTCGAAGATGAAGGGCATGGCATAACAAAGAAAGCCAATCGAATCATTGCTTATGACTCTATCCTAAAATTTCTGGATAGATATCTGAAAAGCGATGGAGGTTAAAGGGAAGCTGAAGTGGTGCGACTTGATTATTGTTTCGAGATCTCAGGATCGGGTTGGGCGCCTTTAATCCATGTATCAAACCATGTGAACACTCGAGTCAGATAGTCTATTTGAGCGGCCCGGCTATAGTTTGGGAGAGTGTGGCCTTGGCCCTGATATCTCACGTAAGTGGCTTCCTTACCCAAGCGTTGAAGAGAAGCAAAAAGTTCATCAGCGAGAAACGTAGGAGTTGCTTCGTCGTCGGTTCCCTGGAGGATTAAGATGGGCGTCTGTACTCGATCGAGATAAAACAGCGGAGAATTCTCAACAAACCTTTCTCGATACTTCCACAATGAACCACCCATATTACCTCGGCCTGATTCTGCCCACCCGATATATCCTGCCTCTCCGGTTCGCAACATGTGGCTATACGCACCAATGAGACTGGCTAGCCCGGCGTCGCTAATTGCGGCCTTGAACCGGGTGGTTTGCACAACCAGCGCCAAGGTACTGTAGCCGCCATAACTGGATCCCCATACTCCCAGTTTTTCCGGGTCGGCTATTCCCATTTCGATCACTTTGTTTACGCTTGGCAAAACGCACTTCGCTATATCCGTCATTGGAGTGCCGGGGCGCAAGATAGTGTCCGGCAAAAGCACGGCATAACCGCGAGTCGCGAAGAGTTGCATGTTGAGAACGGGAGACCAGCTGAACCCAAACTGATTTACACGGTTGGACATCATCTCCCCACCGTACACGTTCACAACGAGCGGGTAGCGGGTACCAGGCCGATAATTCGCAGGCAGAAGCAATGCTCCTCGTAGTTTCACGCCATCAGCGCTGTACCATTCGATCAGACGACTCTCGCCCATTACGTATTTGTCAAAAAGCGGATTGCTGTTAGTCACTCGGCGCGGGGGTGCACTGAAGTCAGGCTTGGCCATCCAGATATTTTTACAGTGTTGCGCGTCCTCGATGATGTAGAGAATTCTATCTTTGCTTTCGACAACTTCGATTTGCGGAGTCGGAAAGTCTCCAAAATCCATATTCTGCTCAATCAGCTGCGAGGCACTTCCGGTCGAGAGATCGATCCTGTAGAAACCTGCCTGCTTGGTTTGGTCGTCCTTCGTTGCAACTAGCAGGAACCCGCTCTTATCAGGTGACGAGGACAGCCCAGATTTTCTCGGCGCGGCGATCCGCAGCAATCTCTTGTGCTGGAGTTTCGCGACTTCTGTTGTTGAGTTGGTCGATAACGAAACCTTCCTTACGGTATCGCTGGTCACAAAATAGAATGACTCGCCATCGGCATCCCACAAGTCTGTTTGAGGCAGAGCAAAGCCAAGTGTTGGATCTGACGTCTGTGTGAGCTTTTGGGGAGTTCCACCGTCGGCCGAAATTGAAAACCAGTCGCCCATAGATACATAAACCAGCCGCTTACTGTCTGGAACCCATCCGACACTTAGACCGAAGAGTGGTTGATGTATACCTGAGGTGATGGTCTGGTTGCGCTTATTCGATAACGACACAACAACGAGATCGAATAAGCTCCAGGAATCTCTTTTGCCGGTAACATTCAAGAAACAAATCTTGCCGCCATCCGGAGACATCCAGTAACCCGCAGGCGAATAACCGGTGGCTATGCGTTCCACCTTGCCAGTTGCAATCTGAATCAACGACAAATCTACCTTAGCTTCATCCAACTCGTTCGCTGAGAGAGCTCCAGTCTCCCACCGCATGGGCGATTCGGCTCGCTTCGGATCTGCTGCGGAATGAAAGACTTTGAGATCCACGGCCGTTGCAATTTTGGCCGGCCGCTCGGAATTGACAGAAGCTTCTTGTTTGGAAACAAGCGGAAAAATAATCTCTTCAGGAAACGTTTTTGCGAGAACGCTGTTGCTATCGGGCGTCCAAATCGGCAGGTCATAAGGACTGAAGAGGTAAGGGCGCGGCACGACGTCCGAGACCTGGCGGAGCTTACCAGTCAGTCTCTCCCACACCCACAAATTTGACTGGCCGCTGCGGTCGGAATAAAAAGCGAGATGCTCGCCGTTGGGCGACCACACAGCTGCCCAGTTGGATCCTTTGCCTTCTGTTAGATTCTTCGACGTGCCGGACTCAATATCGGTGATCCAGATATCACCATCTGTTTGAGACACTGGTACGCCGGTGCCGGTGGAATATCCGTATTTTCCTGCGAGAGACTCTGGACGTTTAAAGTTCCGGAGTTGGTAGACGACCCATCGCTGGTCGGCCGGGCAAACTGAAATGGGTGAAAACCCGAATCTAAGCGCGTTTATCGTCTCTTCGAGTGGAATCGGCTCGAGCTTCGCTTTTTGAGGCTGTACCCCTAACGGAGCCAGAGCGGACACACTGTAGATTACGAACAGCACGAAGATGCGTTTCATTGGTGTTGTTCCCCGGTGTAATGATTAGAACTGAACCTTAAGACATAGCTGGATCGACCTTGGGCCACCGATCTGGTAGAGCGGATTGAAACCACCACCGGTCCCGCCACTTCCAAGGCTTGCACCGAACGTTCGATCAGAAAGACCAAATTGTGGATTGGTCGGTAAGGTGGTCCCCAAGCTGCCGATAGGATCCGCAAAGTTGGGATGGTTGAAAATATTGAAGACCTCCGTTTTGAATCGAAGATCAAGTTTTTCTTTGAGATTGAAATTCCGGCTAAGGGCAAAATCCAACTGGTAAATAGAGAATCCACGAAGAACGTTCCGTCCGAGACTGCCTTGCCGGTTCTCCGCTGGAACGAAGAATGGCCCAACCTGTCTCGTATTTCCCGGAATGCGCGTATTGTTAAAGCGCTTTCCTCCTGGTGCGGCTGGATCGTCAAGGTAGACAGGGATACCTGGAATTAGATCAGGCCGAAAATCGAAGGTCCCAAAACCGATGTTTCTCCGGATTATCACGTTCACAGGTGTTGCCGAGCGGGCAGTGAAAATCGTGTCGATCGACCAGTTACCCAGAATGGCGTTGCCAAACTTGCCTGCGGATGGGTGCGGAATAGCGTAAATGACGGCGGTGTTGAAGGCGTGCCGTACATCAAAGTCAGACGGACCGCGATCGCGTTGTGGATCGATTTTGGTGCCAGGAATGCCTACACTGGAATCGAAAGAGACATTATCGAGCGATTTGGCCCAACTGTATGAGGCGAGACCTTGTAGCCCTCTCGATAGACGTCGCCGGAATTGTAGTTGTAGACCATGATAATCGGATGTTGCCGTGTTACGCGTAATGGTAATTGAGTTAAACGTTGCGTTTGGAGTTAACAGTCGTTCCTGGCGCAGTAGGCGACGTCCGGCTGCACCCACATAAGCAACGCTGGCGCTTTGATTAGGTCCCAAAGGACGTTCGATCGCAAAGTTCCATTGATAGCTTTTAGGCAATTTGAAATCGGAATCAAAAACGGTAACGTCTATAGCGGTTGGAGAAGTCAGGTTAACAGTTGGCGGTGCTGCTTGAGCCGGAGTCAATGGGAACAAAGTTGAAACCAAGGTAGGCTTTCGTGCGGTGTACGGAAACTGTCCCGCCAGAAAGGCCGCACCAGTTGTGCCACTTCCAAGGTCATAGAAGATGCCAAAACCACCTCGAAATATAGTTTCGCGTAATCGGTAAGCGACTCCAATGCGCGGTGCAAAGTTATTATAAGTCGTCGGGTAAAGCGGCGTCCCAAGAGGAGCTAAGGAAGCCGTCGCTGGATTCTCCAGCCCTTGCACTGTCGCGGCGTCATTTCCATTCTTTTCCGAAGGAGGTGGATTGAGTTCCCACCGAAGCCCATAGGTGAGCGTTAGTCGATCGTTAACTTTCCACGTGTCCTGTCCGTAAAGAGAAAGATTCATGAACGACGGTTCACGGGAGGCAACCTCGCTACGGACACCAACACTGGTGGCAATACCGGTAACTGTTTGCGATATATTCGCAAATATGACGTCCAGACCATAGGTGCGTGGCGCGATTACAGGAGATAGACGACGATAATCAACTCCAAACTTTAATTGATGTTTGCCGGCAACGGACGAGACGCTATCGACGATGTTGATTTGACGTTGCAAGTTATCTACCAAACGCCCATAAATAAAGGTAGAACCCGTAGACAGGGCGTCAAGCAGGAGAAAGTTCAACTGTGCATCCTGACTCGACGTGAACGATGGCAAAAGAAGCGAGTCTCCCGGGATCGCAGACCCTCCGAAACCATCCAGCTCGAACGAGCTCTTTCCGCTATTTCTGCTCCAGTTGAAACGGAAGTCATTACTTAGATTCGGCGAGACGGGCGATGTGGCTCCGACAGTAAGTGTCTGTGTTTTCGCTTTGTTCGGAGTAATAACGCTCAGGCTTCCAGCGATCCCGCGAGAAATTGTTTCAGAAGGTGCATGATTATACCTCGCGAAGAGTGTCAACTTGTTACTCACCAGATGATCAATTCGGACGCTTGTTGCATTCAAACTCGAAGGTATAGAAAAACTGGCGTTGAATTGTGCATATCCATTTGGAAGACCAGTTACAGGATTAACGCGATTGGGACCGTTTGGCAGCGGAAAAACGCTCAAGAAAGGCCGAAGCCCGGCGCTGGCATTCTGTCGCGAGGTCAACGTGGGGACATCCGTCGATGCGGCTTGCGGCTGACGCAGTCGCAGTCCCTCGTAAGAGAAAAAGAAAAAACTACGTCTGCGGCCGTCGTAGGATAATGCCGAGCCGCCTTCGCCAAAGCGAGGTAGAAGGATAGGACCACCTAGTACAGCACCGAAGTCATTTTGTCTGGTTGCCGGTTTGGCAAGACGACGAGCATTGTTGAACCAGTTATTAGCATCAAAGATATCATTGCGAAAGTAGTTGAAGAGCGTTCCATGAAACTCATTTGTTCCCGAACGTGTCGCCACCTGCACCTGAGCTCCAGGCTGACGTCCGAATTCAGCGGCATAGGTAGAGGTTTGTATTTTGAATTCCTGCAGGGCATCGATTGACACAAGATTATTGGTGCCACCGGATACCGAGAAACCCGGCAGCGAACCTCCCGTGGGCTGACCAACATTAGCCGCCAGAACGCCAATATTCGCGCTCACGCCATCAATGGTGAAGTAGTTCGCGTCTGCCCGCTGGCCATTGACACTAAATTGGCCCAGTTCGGCTCCGCCTGCTTTGGTCAGAACAACTCCTGGACTGAGTGTCATCAACGATTGAAAACTCCGGCCGTTGAGCGGCATGTTCTCCACAAGCGGTCTGTCAACAGTCGTGACCACTGCCGGCGATTCGTCTAACAGTGATGCTCCGTCAACCAGAACAGTTTGGCTGATACTGCCGATCTTCAAAGAAATCCTGAGCATCTTCTGATCATTCACGTTCAAGACAATATTGCTTGTTTCATACGTGCCAAAGCCGTCACGCTCAGCTTTCACTATGTAACTACCAGGAGGAAGCAGCGGCACAACGAACCCGCCATCATCGCCCGTAGTCGTTGTCCGTCGAAATCCTTGTCCAATGCTTATAACCGCGATATTCACACCGGGAACGACTGCTCCGTTTTGGTCCAGTACCGTTCCGCTGAGAGTTGCGGTTGCACTCTGTGCCTGAATCCTGGTGAATGATGAGTGCATGACCAAGAGGAGACACAACGCAAAAGGAAACAAACGAAGAAAAACGGCTGTCGCAGCCTTCATGTTTGCGCGCAAAGGGTGATGGCGTGTGTCGTGTTGAGGACAGCAGGCACACCTACAGACTTCTGGGCATCTGGGCATTTTGCTTCTCCTGGATTTAGGACACGCCGTCGGGCGAAGACACCGTGTCAAATGATTTCTAGCTCTTCATCACCGCCTGGGTGAAGCAATGAAGATCAAGGCCCGCTAGTTGGTTCTTTGCCGCCGGTTTGACAATAGATAACTCGTAAGACCGTATTACGTCTTCAAAGAAACCTCAAAAAGTTCTCATTTACTCACGGTCTGGTACTGCCGAATCTGTCTCGCTAGCTGCTCGGCTTTCTGCAACGACTGCCAAAAACTTGGTGACTTAATCGCAGTGGGGAAACTCTGCGACGAGATCGTGAAAGCCGAACGAACGGCATCGGTGTTAAAGAGTGCCAACTTATGGAGTTGCTCCACCGCACGAGCCAGCTCAGCATCGCTCTGAATCAACTTATCCTCCCCAACGGATAGCTCCGTACCCGGAGAAAATACCGGCTGCAGCTCTTCTCGTAGAAGGACATTCTTGCGTTCAAAAGCAGTCGCATGCTCATGAACCATCTCAAGGAATTTCGAACGTGCATCGGGAGCAACCGTTCGCATGTCAACATTGGCAAATCGATGTATGAGTCGCTTGAGTTCAACGGCGTGGAAGAACGCGCTATAAGCGCGATTGACCGTTTGTGAAGAGTAATTTCGAATCGACTCATCGATTGGTCCACCCGGATCGCGTTTAAGAAAATAGGCGCGCAGATCCGCATCGACCGCCACTGTATTCGCTGTTTCCTCGATTTCTTGAACAGAAACAGAACCCGAATGCAACGCGCGCTGCCTGTTCTCAGCCAGGGTGCGAATCTCAATCGTCACTGCCGGGTTGTTGAGCACCGGCGCCAGCGCGCGCAAAAATTCGTCTTTGCGTTCCTGACTCTCAACCACTCCCTCAACGCGCAGTGACCCACCTGCACTACGCGTGAGGTTGACTTGCTCGTTCAGGTCGGCCTTGGCCCGATTGAGCAAGTATGCGACGTCGACTTCGAGCTCTGCGGAAGCTACCGGTGGCGCCGACGTGCTGGACGAAGGAGGGACTCGGCTAGCGGTGAGGTCCCGAAACGCCCAGTCTTCGGGCCTGCCAGGTTCCCCGGCCCCTCCGGTCAGCTCCGGCTCGATCTCGAAGACAGTCGGAGCTACATCCTTCAAAGGCACCAGCTCAAAACTCGCTTCGACAAACCGGAATTCGCGTAAGACGTCACCACGCAATACCAGCAACGTCTGTTCGATTGGGTGAAGGTCAGACTTGCTCAACGTAAGCGTGGCTTTCAATAATTGACTGGCTCCAATCGTCCTGGCTTTTTCGTAACGCAACACATACGTTGCGGATCGTTCTTCCACTTCCGCGAGCGCCGGTTGTTCGATCAAAAGGGCGAATGATTGGGCCGATGGCTGTAATTGCCAGATATCATCAAGGTTCAACAGCAGATTTTCAGGAGCCGCAACTGCCGGCTGTGACTGCGGCTTCGAGCCGTGGTGAAAAACCACGCGCGCGCCGTCTGCTTTCTGCCACGTGCCGCCAATCAGCTTGTTCGACTGGTCATAAAGTCTTTGCGCTGAAGCTCCGCTGCCACGGTTTTCCCAAATCTCGATCTTGTGTTGTGCAACTATCGCGCCTTCAGCACTGCGACGCTCTTCCAGGTTGATGAAACGATGCCTGACCTGGTCTGTGCGTTCGGAACTCTTCTCGACCACCTTGGCCTTTTGAAGCAGATCCGTTGCCGTAATGGCTCGCGAGAGATTGACCTTCAAGTAAAGGAAACCGGTAACAACAAGTACGGACACCAGCACGATCAACCAGCCCGGGCGTCGCCAGAACTGTGAGCGCTTCGCACCGGACGATTGACTCAGTAAGTGAAGAAGCTGAGTTTCACGTGTCGTCTCTTCAACTAAGGCGACTCCAGTGAACAGTCCCTTCAGCCGAGATCGAAGCCGGAAAAGCACTCCCTGTTTTCCGGCCTTCGTTTCCTCCCACTCATCGGCTTCAGGGACTACACTAAGGAGTGAGGACAGAGCAGTATTCGGCGCTTCTCCGGTGACATAAGCCTCGTCCGGCGCCGGATCCTTGTAGACAACGTGAAGGCTTGGTCCATTCTCATCGCGGAAACAAGCCTCGAGAGATCTTCCCTCGCTGAGTTCGATCCACGCCCACTGTTCAGCCTGCGTTCGCGCAGGGTCGACGCTGAAGAAAAGCATCTGCACACCCTGCTCGCTGGAAACTTCGACAAACTCAATCGGATCGTCAGGCGTGAGATTGAGGCCCAACTCGCTCAAGTCGGAACTGACTTTCAACGAGCTGACCAGACACCCGTTGATCGCGATGCGCAACTCCTGAGGTTTGTGTTCGTGCGTCTTGCGCAGGCGATAAGCAAACTTGGTCGTGAGATCGCTTGAACCCCCGCCGGATGCGCCCCCGCCGCCTGCATCTCCAGGCGGTCCTTTCGGCTCGGGTGGTTGAGCCTCATAGCGTTGGGCCAGCCGGGGCAGACCCAACAAGCTATTCACCGCATCGAGACATGCACAGCAGCTCACAATGTGAGCCAGCTTTGCGGTCGTGAGCGCATCCGCGCTATTGCCGTTGTAAACTTCGTCCAACTCTTCATTCGTCAGACACTCGCCGCGCCGCGAGTTGAAGATCATCTGGCGCAACTCCAGCATCAGATCGCAATCCGTCTTCAAATAACGAACCTGATTGGCATCAGAAGGTTCTGCGCCATTCACAAACCTGAGACGGCCGGGCTCGTCCATAAACAGCTTGACTTCACGACGCGCGAGCCGTTGCCACTGGTCAACGCAATGTCGCGAACTGTTCAGAATGCTCGCGATCTCGGTAGGGAAGTAGTCGTGAAAGAAACGCAGAATCAGAACGCTGCCGGCACGCGACGATTCTTTTCTCACACATGCGTAAGTGCAGATCTGGTGAAGCTCTTCAAAGGCCTGCATGCGGCGCGGAGGTTCGATTGCCGTCCAGCCGAGTTTACAGGAGTCGTAATCAGCAACTGAGAGCTCCGCCTCAGGCAGCTGTTGCGCCGAGCGACTCAACCGCGAGATATGCATGTAGCGCAACATTCTTCTTAGATACCCGTCGATGTTTTCAATCTCTTCGAGCCTGGTCCGGCCCAGCACGAATTGCACAAACGCATCCTGTACGAGGTCCTCAGCGGCATCCCGTTGCTGATTGGTCAAGCGCATGGCCCAAGCGAGCAGACCTTCATATCGCTCGGTGAACAACCGTTCACGCTTGTCATCTGGTTGTGCGGCCACTCGGCGCGGATCCAGCATCTCGTTTCTGGGCTTTCTGGATTAGTCCCGTCGGGGCTTCTGGAACTCGTCCTGTAAAACGGTCGAACCTGGAACGACCTTCAACTCAAACCCCGCTGCCTTCTCTGGGGAGGCTGCGTTCGGAGCTGTTACATACATGTGTATTTACGCGAGGGGATCTCAAAAGAAAAAGTTAGATAAAGTGAAGAAAATAAAAGGGATATAAGTGCCGCTAGAAACAGTCCGACCGCCACGCGACTCGCAACAGAGAGATCGCGCGTTATGAGATTGAGTCCGATCAATTCGGCGGTGATCCGAGTGAGATCCTGGGCGTTGCGATCACCGCAAACTTGTCATCCTTTGTCCTCCACCATTCGTGACGATGATGGCCGTGCTAAAATGCGCGACGCACTCAACCAGCCATCCATTGAAACACGAATGGAGTACTGATCACTCAGTTGGTGAACGTCAATTGATGTTGAACATGCGCAGGATTAGGATTGCCGGGCAAAGTCCGTCTTCACAACTGAAGCCGGCTGCATTTCGGATCCTGCGATGCGGCGGATGTTAATGCCGTGCTCACAGCATGTCAAACGTTTTTTGATAAAACACATGACACGAATGATCGAGAAATCGCATTTGCGAACGAGAGTAACTCATGGACCAAAGAGAATTGACCGCCATACTGCAGGATCCGAGTAGCACTATGCGTCGATTGTTGAGCGTGTGGTCCGATGTTCCCGTACCGTTGATGCTGGACGTCGACTGGGATCGTGGTCCACTCGTTTTGATTGGGTTGTCTGATCGAATGATGTGGCCTCTGCTGCCGCCCGGAAGCTTGTTGCAGTTGGATCGGAGTGTACGAACGGTCGATGACGGAACGTGGACGGAGTTTGAGCGCCCGATATATCTGATCGAGTACCGCAACAGGTTTTATTGTTGCCACGCGCAGCGGCGGGGCGACTACTTGCGTTTGATCTCACACGGCGAGTCACAAGCCGCGACGTCGATTTCGATTCCTTTTAAAGAAGCGAGAGTGCGCGGTCAGGTAACACCTATATTCCGTCCGTTGGCAACGAGAGGCAGCGCCGCAGGGAGACCGAGCGGCAAACGGAAGTAAACTCTGCGGCTCTCTGCGGCCCTCTGCGCTCTCTGCGTTAAAGAGATTTTTCAACGCAGAGGGCCGCAGAGAACCGCAGAGTAGTCACCGTACAATTAGTACCCGTGGACCGCTTCGAGCCGGCGCCACGTTTTGATCGTGGTCAACGAATGAGACGGCGCAAAGCCGAGTCGCTCCGCCTTGATTGCAAGGCCGGCATAACTGAGCGTGGTTCCGGTCTGCCGTTTTAATTGAATGAGCGTCTTAGGCAGACATTGGTTCGTCCGCACAGCCATTCGCCTCATGTGCGCGACGAAATCGCGATCCGGAAAGAGCAGTTCGGCCGCGAAAATCTCCGCCCCAACCTCGATACTCTTGTTCAGGTTTGACTGATCGCAATAAGAAATACCGAGGTCTCGATCTCGAAAGTAGTGCTTCAGCTCGTGGGCCATGGTGAAAACCTTCGGATCCTGTGGCAGGCCCTTAGCCACCATGACTGTCGGACCGAGCTCATCGTTGATGAACGCGCCGCGCAGGTTTCGAAAACGATGCGGCCACTCGTCAACGACGATCCCATTTTTGGCGTAGATACGCAGCAGGTCGCTGACGAGAACGCGTGGTGACGAGAGCCCATTCTCCGCGCGCACCTGGCGCGCCAGTTGTCGCAGATCTTCGTAATAACTTTGTGTATTCACTTCTGTTTTCCCCCTTTCCGGCCGGGCTTGGGTCGTGCTTTTCCCTCGTAAATACTGCGGGCCCGGCGAAACTCCGCGTACTTCCTCAACTCCTCGAGATCGGCAGGATGTAACTGTCTTGCCGTTCGCAAGAGCGCTTTGAGATTTTCGTCTTCTTCGGCGTCGAGCATGGCGGATGGGAAGAAGGAAATGATCGACACGCCGAAGAAATGCGAGATGCGTTCCAGGTCTTTAACGCTGGGCCGATATGTTCCCGTTTCCCATCTGGAGATGGTGTTTGATGCAACTTTCAGGTTAGTTGCGAGTGATTCCTGTGAGAGTCCTTCACCGTTATTGTAGTTGATACGCAGATCCCTGATTCTTGCTGCGATGTGATCGAGCAGATCCATTTGCTATTCCTCTTTTCTCATCCTTTATGAGGACGACATTTAACCAATATCGTTGACAAGGAGGTTGAGGCCACGTATTATACGCGCTCGGCCTAATTTTTCAATGGTGAAGAGCAGTACCTCACATGAATAAATTTCTACTTCGCAAACGAATGTTTCTCGCCTCGGCTTCGAGCGGTACGACTTCTTACATTTTGGCGGAAGTTGAATCGAGTAGCGGTGGCGAATACAAGTGGGGCCATTACATGTTGACGATTGCCGATTGTCGTCGATGTATTCAACTGGAATTTTTTCTCGGTACGGTGCGGGCGCGGCGAGAGAGTTTGAGAAAAGTCGATCTGCTGCTCAAGGTGCTCGGATCGTTTCGCAATGCGCTGTTGAGTGAGGCGCAGGCGATTACCGAGTACGAGCGCTCCGGGAAACGCGTGAAGAGCAAGTCGCAAAAAGGTGCAAAAGAAAAATAGGCCCTACAGGACATATATAGGAATTGTCGCTTCACTTCATGAAGTTGCCGGGGCGTGAGCGGCGTCGGGTGTCTCCTCCACCTTTTCCCATTTCACCAGTTTCAGATCCAGGACGAAGATCGCATAGATCACCGGCACGAGCAGCAGTGTGATGAATGTGGCCACACTGAGTCCGCCGATCTGCGCGTAACACATCGGCTCCCAGAGTGGACCACCATGTGAAGCGAGCGGAAACAGGGCGATCACAGTCGCGCCGACTGTAATCATCACCGGTCGCAATCGCATGATGCCCGCATCCAGCAACGCCTGAATCAACGGCGCTCTCTCAGCGTGTTTCTCCTCGATGAAGTCAAACAGCACGATGATGTGGCTGACGATTACACCGACGAGACTCACAATCCCGAGAAACGCCATGAACCCAAACGGCTGGCCCATGATCCAAAGCGCCGCCAACGCGCCCACCATCCCAAACGGCACCGCCGCAAACACGATGAACGGTTTGATGGCGTTCTTGAACTGAAACACCAGCGCCATGAAGATCATCAACACCGAAACCGCCAGCACGATGACCAAATCCCTAAAGCTCTTGACCTGGTCTTCTTCTTCGCCGCCGATCTCCAATCGATATCCGGCCGGCATCTCTCGCTGCAACTCCTTGAGCTTTGGACGCGCCGCTTTCATGACTTCCGAAGCGAGTCGCCCGTCAGCAGGCATCGCCGACACAGTGATGGTCCGAAACTGATTGCGCGAACGCATCTTTTCAGTCTGCATTCCGTATTCGATCGACGCTATCTGCCCGCGCTCGAAGATCGAACCGAAGGCTGGATCGCCGGTTTGCAACTCTCAGCGCTGACGCTTCAAAACCGTGCCGACCGCTCCGAGCTGGTGAAAGAGTTTGCCGGCGACAATCGTTTCGTACTCGACTACCTGCTGGAAGAAGTGCTGAATTGCCAGACCGAGCAGGTCCAGGATTTCCTGCTGCGCACTTCTATTCTTGCGCGACTGAACGGCTCGCTCTGCGACGCGCTCACCGAAGATCAAAGCGGTCACGTCATGCTCGAGCAGCTCGAGCGCGCAAACCTGTTTTTGATTCGTCTCGACGGGCGTGGCGAGTGGTTTCGTTATCACCACCTGTTCTCCGATCTGCTGCGTTTGAAGTTGAAACAAAAGCAACCGGCAGCGATTCGTGAGTTGCAGATCAAGGCGAGCGAGTGGTTTGAGCAGAACCATCTGGCAGACGAAGCGATCAACTACGCACTGGCCGCGCAGGATTGGGATCGTGTGTTGAACTTGATCGAACCGATCGCCTTTCACCGGCTCAGCATGGGCGGTTTTGAACGGCTAAAACTCTGGGTTGACGCGATTCCGAAGGCGGCGTTCAAGGACCGTCCGCTGCTGCTTCCGTTCTACATCCCATCGCTGATCTACAACGAAGAGTACGACAAAGCGGAAAAGTATTTGCAGCTTGTCGAAACCGTTGAACCTGAGAGTCTGCGAAAGAGTTTGATGAGCTTTGTCTGGACCACGCGGTCGATTATCGCTGCGGCACTTTACCAGCCGGAGCGAGCGGCGGAATCAAGTAAGAAAGCGTTTGAGTTTCTGCTGCCTGACGACATCAAGCAACGTGCGGTGGTGATGCAGTCGAGAGTTCGTTCCGCATCGATGCACGGCGATACACAGGAAATAGAGAAAGCTCTCCTGGAAGCAATGCCTGCATACCGCGTGGCCGAACACCTGATTTTTCAGGTCTGGGGGCAACTTGCTTTGGGCGTGGTTCGCATCATGCAGGGCCGCCTGCGCGAAGGAGCGGAGTTCCTC
>Ga0070681_10003956_pt1 | contig 13969 bp, 12 predicted proteins | sample KBSC83BmetaG_FD_65650 | JGI IMG/M metagenome (GOLD analysis project Ga0070681, IMG submission 65650) | Corn rhizosphere microbial communities from Kellogg Biological Station, Michigan, USA - KBS C8-3B metaG | ecosystem: Host-associated > Plants > Roots > Rhizosphere | place: USA: Michigan... | reverse complement strand
CCGATAGGAAAATGCCGCGATTGAGATCGATGGATGAATTCGTCGGGGTCCGGCCGGGTAGGGTCGGCGTCGTCGGGGTTCGCGCAGTGGCGCCACCCGGGGTGGTTCCCGGAGCCCCGGCCCCACCGCCGGGACGCTGGCATATGCCGGGTTGTGCCGTCAAAACGATGGCTATAGCCGCTCCGGTAGCAAGATAAAATGTATTTTTGTAATTCATGGAGAGAACTCCCTAAACCTGCCTCATTATGCCACACGAGTTCCGCAGAGGCATCGAGTGGAACGCCTGGCTTGGCTCTCGTTGGTAGCGCACTGAAGACGTGTTCGGTAGAATGAGCTTCAACTTATGAAATCGCTGCTACTCTGTCTCACAGCCACCTCCCTTCTGCTGATGCCCGGCTGCTCGGATTCAAAGACAGCAGAACCAAAGAGCGAGGCTCCGCCCCAGCCCGTCACCGGCCGATTTGCGCTCTTTCAAATGTTTAATGGAGCGCGCGGATGGTCTCCCGACGTCCAGGTGCTCGAGCTGCACAGCATCCACATGACTGAAGTGAAGAGTGAGCGGGGAAAGGCGGCCGCGTGGCAGGCGACTTTTGTGTCTCCCCAATCGGCGCGCGCCCGCAGTTACACATACTCCGTGATCGAAGGCGCCGGCAACCTGCACAAAGGCGTTTTCGCCGGATTGGAAGAGAGTTGGTCCGGACATCATCCAATATTCCTTATCGCGGCGCTGAAGACCGATTCCAATGAAGTGTTGCAGATGGCTCTGAAGAACCCAAAGGTGGCGGAGTACGACAAAAAGAACCCTGAAAAACCGATCTCGTTCATACTCGAGAAAACCGATCGGTTTCCGGATCCCGCCTGGCGCGTGATTTGGGGAGAGAGCGTCGGCATCAGTAGTTTTTCAGTGTTCATGGACGCCTCGACCGGCGATTTCCTGCAAATCATGCGGTAAGCCCCGAAGTGCCTCAAATGCTTTTTAATTTGTAGCGCAGGGCCACGCGCCTTTTGCGGGGACCTGCGGCTTTTGGCTGAGCCTCCCCACAAATCCGCGGGTCCACGCACAAACCGCGTGGCCCCGCGCTACAAAACCTCTCACGGCGTCGGTGATCTGTGCGCAGGCCACGAGCGGAAGCGAGGCGGCCCATACGGGCTATGATGGAAGCTCGACATGAGCGAACTGGCAATATTAGGCGGCCGCGCTGAACGCACTCGTCCTTTTACGCCTTGGCCGCAGTATGCAGCGGGCGATCTTGAACGGTTAAAGAGCGTTCTGGAAAGCCGCAACTGGGGCGGATACCCGTTCCCCAATCAGCTCGCCGGCGAATTCGCTCAAAAATTCGCCGCGTATCACGGAGCGAAGTACGGCTGTTGTGTCGCGAACGGAACGATCGCGCTGGTCGTGGCGCTCCAGGCCGCTGGAATCCGTTTTGGCGACGAAGTGATCGTTCCGGCATACACCTGGGATGGGACCGCGGCGGCAGTACTGTTTGCCGGTGGCGTGCCGGTGTTTGCCGATATTGATCCGGACACTTATTGCCTGGACCTCGAGTCGGCGCGCCGCGTCATCACGCCACGCACGCGCGCCATCATTCCGGTGCATCTCGCCATGCGCTTCGCCGAAATGGATGCCCTGCTGGGGCTTGCCGCGGAGCACAAGCTGGTAGTGATCGAGGACTGTGCCCACGTACACGGCGGCCAGTATAAAGGCCGCGGCGCCGGTTCCATGGGCGATCTCGGCTGCTTCAGCTTTCAAAGCAGCAAGATCATGACGGCGGGTGAGGGCGGGATCATCATCACGTCTCGTCTCGATTGCTTCGAATTAGTGCAATCAATTGTGAACTGCGGCCGCGCGAGCGTTACCGATCAGTTTAAGAAGCGTGTAATCGGCTCGAATTACCGCATTACGGAGTTTCAGGCCGCGATACTGCTCGGTCAGCTCGAGCAATTGCCGGCGCTGGCCGGGAAGCGCGCCCGCCATGCCGCGCTGCTCAGCGGCCTTTTGGCGAAGATCGACGACATTTCGCCGCTCGCGCCCCAGCCGGCGCTCACGCGCGAAGCCATTTACAATTATGTATTTCGCTATCGCGGTAGGGAGGCGTCGCGCGATCTTTTGGTGGCCGCACTTGATCGCGAAGGGATTCCGTGCGATGGGCGGTTTTATGAACCGGTCTACCGCAGCGATCTTTTCCGCGTGAACCCCGATGATTTTCCGCAGCTGAACATCGGACGCGCGGAGCCTGTCAATTACGATTCCTGCCATTGCCCGATAGCTGAGCGCGCGGCGTATAACGAGTCCGTGTGGTTGCCGCAGTTTCTGCTCCTCGGCGAGGAGCGGGACGTGGAAGATATCGCGCGCGCCGTACGAAAAGTGATAGCAAACGTCAGAGAACTGGCGGGTGCGGATCCACAAATGGCCGGAGTGAAATCGCTCAGCCGGGCGGAGCGGCCGCGCATTGAGAAGGCGCGAAATTATTAGGTGGCATGCGGGTTGTAGCGCAGGGCTATCGCGGTTTCTGCGAGAGACCTGCGGCTTTTTAATCGGGATTCGACAAAGTGCCGCAGGTCCCCGCAAAAGGCGCGTGGCCCTGCGCTACAGGTGCAAACGAAACGCGCGTGATGCAAAAGAGAAATAAATCAGGCGCGAGGAACCGGCTGCAAGTTCGAATTGATTTATGTACGTCTCGCTGAACGGCACACTTGTCGCGAACCGCGTGCCCTGGCCGGAATTTGCGCGGCTTGCGGCGAAGGTTGGGTTCGGCGGTGTTGATGTTTCGACGTCAGGGGCGATGAAGGAAGGCCTTGCCGCCACTCGATCATTGCTGGAAGCGTTGCAGCTCACACCGGCCGTAGCCGGTTTTCCGGTTGAATTCCGCAAAGACGACGCGGCTTTCCGGCGCGATCTCAGCAAGCTCGAAGAGGCCGCCCAATTCATGGCGGCAATCGGCTGTCCGCGCATGAGCACCTATATCATGCCGTCTTCCGAACGTCCCAAAGCCGAGCAGCGTAAGATCTATTTAGATCGTTTCCGCGCCGCAGCCGATATCCTGGCACGCTCGCACGTGCGGCTCGGATTGGAGTTTCTGGGCCCGCTGCACTTGCGCAAAATGTTCCCCTACGAATTCATCTGGCGCATGGATGAAATGCTTGCGTTCGCCAAAGAGTGCGGGCCCGTCATCGGCCTGGAGCTCGATTCATGGCACTGGTACCATGCCGGAGCGACCGCAAAGGACATTATTGCGGCGGGAAAAGATGACATCATCAACGTACAGGTGAATGACTCGCCGAATCTTCCGCCGGAGAAAATCCTGGATGCAGAGAGGCTGATGCCTGGCGAGGGAGTCATCGATCTGGTCGCTTTCTTCCGCGCCCTCGAGGAGATCGGCTATCGGGAAGGCGTGAGCCCGGAAGTGTTCGGGCGCGGATTGAAAGACATGGCGCCCGAGCAAGGCGCGCGCCTCGGACTTGAAACCACGCGCGCGATCATGCAAACGGCGGGCGTGGCATAGCGCGGCCCAGGCATGCTGGAACACCTGCTAACAGAGCAACCCAATCCGGCGTCGGAAGGAATCGATGCGGCCTCAACCGAACAGATCCTTCGCATCATCAACAGCGAAGATCGTAAAGTGGCCGAGGCGGTGGCGCGCGAACACCCATCGATCGCGCGGGCCGTGGATGCAATTGTCGAGGCGTTCAACCGTGGCGGGCGGTTGTTCTACATCGGGGCTGGAACCAGCGGCCGCCTGGGAGTACTGGATGCCGCCGAGTGTCCTCCGACATTCAATGTGCCGCCGGGAATGGTCCAAGGCATTATCGCGGGTGGCGAACCGGCGCTGGCGCGCGCCACCGAGACTACCGAGGATGATCCCGCAATTGGCGCAAGCGACCTTTTCGGGCGCGGCTTCGCGGCGAGTGACGTGCTCGTAGGGATTGCAGCGAGCGGCCGCACGCCGTATGTGCTGGGGGCGGTCGCGGAAGCCAACCGGATGGGAGCCTTTACCATTGGAATCAGTTGCACGCCGGAGTCGGAACTGTCGCGCGCCGTCAAGCTACCCATCGTGTTGCTCGTTGGGCCGGAAATTGTGGCTGGATCGACACGCATGAAGGCCGGCACAGCCACGAAGCTGGTTCTTAACATGCTCACGACGGCGACCTTCATTCGGATGGGGTACGTCTTCGGCAACCTGATGGTCAACGTGCAGCCGAAGAACTCGAAACTGGCGGATCGCGCGCGCCGCATCATCGCCCAGGCGGCCGGCGTTTCGTATGAACGTGCGGGTAACCTGCTTGTCGCAGCCGGCAATAGCGTGCGGACGGCCATCGTAATGGCGCGAGCGGGCGTCGATCGGCCGGACGCCGAGCGGCGGATCGCGCAGGCGAATGGACGCGTTTCGGAGGCTCTGAAGAAGAGTTGAGCATGGACAGACGAGAGCGGTCTATCCTACTTTGTAAATAGATGGACAAATTTGTAATCAAAGGCGGCGTGCCGCTGCGCGGAACGATTCAAACCAACGGTGCGAAAAATTCGGCGTTGCCGGCGCTTGCCGCAGCCCTGCTCACCGATAAACCCGTCACGCTGCGCCGCATTCCGCACGTCCGGGATGTCCGGACCATGCAGCGGCTGCTGGTGGATATCGGGGCGAAAACGGAGGTCAATGGCGAATGCGTGCGCATCGAAGTGGGTGACATTCGCTCACCCGAAGCGCCGTATGAGCTGGTGAAGACCATGCGCGCTTCGAGCCTGGTGTTGGGTCCTCTGGTTGCCCGTGCCGGTCGCGCACGTGTTTCCCTACCCGGCGGCTGCGCCATTGGCGCCCGCCCGATTAACCTGCATCTGGCGGGTCTCGAACAATTGGGTGCGCAAATTCAGCAATCCCATGGATATATCGAGGCGGTGGCGCCGCAGGGGCTGCGCGGATCCACCATCCGTTTCGAGCGCATTACGGTCACTGGTACCGAAGACCTGATGATGGCAGCCGTGCTCGCACGCGGCGAAACGGTGCTCGAGAATGCAGCGTGCGAGCCGGAGGTGACTGATCTCGCGGCATTGCTAGTAAAAATGGGCGCGAAAGTCGAAGGCGCCGGGACGTCCCATATCCGGATTCAAGGCGTTGAACGCTTGGGCGGCGCCGATCACGCGATCATTGCGGACCGCATCGAGGCGGGTACGTTTCTGGTGGCCGGCGCCATTACGGGCGGCGATCTCACGGTTACGGGCTGCTCACCTAAGCACATCACTGCCCTCATCACCAAGCTCCAGGCGGCGGGCGCGGAGTTGACGCAGCTGGATGACACAACCTTGCGCGTGCAAGCAGACGGGTCCCTGCGCTCGGCCGATGTGACCACGCAAGAGTATCCCGGCTTCGCCACCGACCTGCAGGCGCAATACATGGCTCTCATGACACAAGCCGATGGCATCGCGATCATCACCGAAACCATCTTCGATAACCGGTTCATGCATGCACAGGAGTTGGCGCGCATGGGAGCCAATATCCGGCTGGAAGGCAACCAGGCGATCGTTGCGGGCCGCAAGGAACTGACAGGGGCCGGCGTGATCGCATCCGACCTGCGCGCGAGCGCTTCATTGGTCCTGGCGGCGCTTGTGGCGCGCGGCGAAACCGTGATCGACCGCGTGTACCACATCGACCGGGGCTACGAGAAAATCGAAGGAAAATTGGCGGGCGTCGGAGCCCAGATCCGGCGCGTAGAATAGTTCAGGAGCGAAATTCTAATGGCCCATAATCCCGAATTTCTCAAGCTCGTCAACGATGCGAAATCGCGCGTCAAAGAGACGGACATCGCCGGCTACAAAAAGATGCTGGCGAATGGCGAGAAGCCGTTGCTCATAGACACGCGCGAGGACAATGAATGGACGGCGGGCCACGCCGCCGGAGCGGTCCATCTCTCGAAGGGTATTATTGAACGCGATATTGAGGCCAAAGTATCGGACAAGAGAACCAAAATGGTGCTCTATTGCGGCGGGGGTTTCCGCTCGGCGCTTGCCGCCGACGCTCTTCTGAAGATGGGTTATACCGATGTTATTTCGCTCGATGGCGGTTGGCGTGCCTGGCAGGAGTCGTCAATGCCGATCGAGCGGTAACGGTCACCACTGTAAAATCAACCTTACGCAACTCCACACTACGTAACCAAACACTAAAAGCTCCAATCCCCGGATGATTTTCTCTATGGCGCCGCCTAGGAATTCGAAACGCAGTAGAAGTCCGCAAAGCACGCCTCCGATCACCCAATAGTTATCGAGCGTGTACATATAGCCGCGCCAGTAAGTCAGGAGCAGACCGTAGTAGGCTAAAGGCCAGTTAGAGTCGGCGGTTTGCGTCAGCCGCTTGGCCGTAACAAAAAAGGTTGCCGCCATCAGAAATAATGTTATGACGTTGAACAGCGTAATCTGAAAGTACATTGCTAAAACGACCGTAGGAGAGTGGCATATCCCGGCGTGCGCGCTTGTCTTCTCAGCACTCGAGACGTACCAAATCTACCCCCGGTACGATGGTACTGTTACGGGCGTTTCCCCTCAATCGGTCGTTCCACCTAGTTGGATCTCGGATGTTCGCCTTAGACGGAAGCTCGCGAACTACAGCCACAGGGTAGTTCGTCATAAATGTAAACAAGTTTGTGCGATACAAAATACGGTAACGCACGTATTATCTTCATGAATTTGCACTTCGCCATATCGCCGTACTTCACGCCTTATGTACTCTATACTCTGTAGACCCACATGGTCCAAAGAATCGAAACCATCGGCCGGGTCCCGGCATCTTAGGCACTTTAAACGCACCCACACCGCTGTGGAAAAAATATCGTTGACGTAACCGCTCACACATGGTGCCAATCAGGAAGATTTACATTGCATGGCTGAGGCTGTCCTCATGGCGAGCCGTTTTCCTTTTCGCGATCCTCACCGTGCTGCCGTTGGCCGGCGAAACAAACCCGGCACAACGTTTTATCGGCAGCGATGCGTGCAAGACATGCCATGCCGACGTGTGGTCGAAATTTTACAAGGATCCGCACTTCAAGAGTCTTGCTTCCGGCAAGGAGAAGCCCGAGAACACCGGATGCGAGGGCTGCCACGGACCCGGCGGCGCCCACGTGGCGGCGGGCGGCGGAAAGCCGACAATCGTTGCATTTTCCCAACTCCAGCCAAAGCAGATTCTCGATAAATGCCTCCGCTGTCACGCGGAGACGCTCTCCCGAGCGAATATCCGGCGGTCGACGCACAGCCAGAACGACGTAGTGTGTACAAACTGCCATTCCATTCACAAATCCCCGGTGCCGAAATTCCTGCTGGCCAGCGCACAATCCGAGCTCTGCTATGGCTGCCATGCCGACGTTCGTTCGCAGTTTTCCATGCCGTTCAAGCACCGCGTCAACGAAGGGGTGATCGTTTGCGCCGATTGCCATAACCCGCACGGCGCATTTCCGCCCACGTGGGGGAATGCCGAAAGGCCTCGCATGGTCGAGCAGGCTCTGGCCAACGAACAGCCGTGTATGAAATGCCACGCGGAAAAGCGGGGCCCGTTTGCGTTCGAGCATCCGCCGGTGCGCGTGGAAGGCTGCGGCGCTTGCCACTACCCTCACGGGTCGACCAATTCAAGGCTCCTCCGCCGGCCTGTGGTATTTACTATGTGCCTCGAGTGCCATAACGGCGCGCCTGGTTTCGGCCGCACAGGCACGGGAGACCCGGTGCCTGTTGAATTTCACAATCTGCGTTCGCCGCGATTCCAGAATTGCACGAACTGTCACGTGAAAATCCACGGTTCGAACGCGGATCAATTTTTCCTGAGATGAGACGGCTAATCCAAACGGCGATTCTGTTTTCGGTTGCTCTCTGTGGCGCAAGCGCTCAACAGGTCGTGGCGCCTACACCGGAGCCCGTTGGGCCGGTCCGCGGCGACAATACGGCCGAGTACAACATTGTCAACTCGTTCGAGACCGGCTACCGCTGGCGTTCGATCGGCGGAAGTCTGGATGAGTATCGCAGCCAGGTGAATTACGGATCGGGACTGCGATTGTTGGGCAGCTTTCTGACCATCAACTCACGCGACGGGCACGGCCGCTTTTTAGATGAGGTTGTACTCACGACACAAGGCTTGGGCAACGACCCTTACGAATCCGCAACGTTACGCATCCAGAAGAACCGGCTCTACAGATATGACATGACCTGGCAGCTGAACGACTACGTAAACCCCGGATTGACCAGCGACGGCCAGGAGGGTGGCAGCAATGCTTTAGATACGCGCTACACCACGCAGGACCACGATCTCACGCTGTTCCCGCAATCGAAGATCAAATTTTTCCTGGGTTATTCGCGCGGTTTCCAGGAAGGCCCCGCCCTTATCGTTTCAGGAGGCTTGGAAGCGCCGGTGCAAGATTTCGGAACATTCACTTCCATCCGCGAGGAGCGGAATGAATACCGTGTAGGGAACGAGGTGGAGTTTCACGGTTTTAAGTTGAACTGGGTTCACGGCTGGGAAGATTTCAAAGAGGACTACAACGTGAATCTGCAGAGTGAGCAGGGCCCGAATGCCGGCGGCAGCACGGCCTCACAGTCTTTCGAGCGCACGCACCCGTACCACGGCACCAGTCCCTACTGGCGCGTCATATTGTTTACGGACCGGAAATGGTTCAGTGTCAACAGCCGCTTCACCTATACGGGTACCCGCCGCGCATTTGTCCTGCAGCAGAGCGCTCTGGGCGGCGGGCTGCCCGGCGGCGCGCAGGTGACCACTCTGGGGAATGGCCGGCGTCCGGTGGCGACAGGCAACCTGACGTTCAGTATTTTTCCGACATCCAAGATTATGTTTACCAACAGCACCGCAGTCTATTCCGTGAGGACTGAAGGAAATTCCGATTTCATTCAGTTAAATAACTTTACCGGCGCCTTCGATACGCGAAGTTTCCAATACCTGGGCATTCGGACCCTCTCGAATCAGTCAGACTTAAATTATCAGGCCTCCAAATGGCTGGGACTTTTTGCCGGATATCATTATTCAGACCGGCTAATCCGCTCCGTTCTGGACGCGGCAGTTCCGCCATTCGAACAGACCAGCATTCTCAATGCCGGCGTGTTTGGCGTGCGGCTCCGGCCCTTGCAACCAGTGACCATCGTTCTCAACGGCGAGGTCGGCCGCGCCAACCACCCTTTTACGCCCAAGAGCGACCGCAATTATCAGGCGTTGGGGGCCCGTCTTCAATACAAGCACAAGAGCCTGCTCGTTTCGGCGTACACGCAGGCGAACTATAACAACAATTCAACTGCTCTGACGGCGTACAGCTCACATGCAAGAACCTATGCAGCCAATGTCTCGTGGGCGCCCTTGCGGTGGCTTTCGTTCGACGCCGATTATTCGAAGTTGCACCTGGACACGCTCGGGGGACTATCGTTTTTCGACAACGGAGAGCTCCTGCAAGGCGAGCACTCGCTTTACATCAGCAATCTGCAAACCGGGAACGCCGGTGTTCGATTCGTGCTTGGGAAGCGTGTGAACGTTTATGCCGGTTATAGCCACGTCCAGGACACGGGGGATGGACGGAACAATCTCTATGGCTCAGGCTTCGGGCCCGATATCCCAGAGTTCCGGGCGGCGCAGACGTTTCCCCTCAAGTATCAATCTCCGGTGGCCCGCTTATCGATCAAACTCACAAACCGAATCCGCTGGAACGCCGGATATCAGTATTACGGCTATCACGAAGATTTCTTTACGGGACAAGCATTCACATTCGATCAGGCTTATCGCGCGCACACGGGCTACACCAGTGTGCTTTGGTCGTTCTGAACGGCGGACTGGGCCGCCGGTTCTTTTCTAGGGTGGTTACGCCCACTTTGCCACTAAAAGACAAATGTAAGGCCCGCCATCGGCACGAGATCGTGCAGCCAGCCGGAGATACTGGCGCCTGGCGCGGGCGCGATCACCTTCGTTGGGAATCGGCTGAAGTAATCCTTCACCTCGACGCGCAAAATAATACGGGGCGAAACAGCATATTTGATGCCGCCGCCGAAGGTGACCAACGGGACCCACTGCTGGGTTTGCGTTAGCAGCGCAAAACCGCTGAGGGGTTGGTACGACGATTCGGCGCCCACACCCCGGAACAGGCGCATGCCCCCGCCTACGGCCGCGAACGGCTGCATGCGAGTATCCCTGCGGCGGCTATGCACCAGGACGTCGTAATGCACCGAATGGGTGAGGCCTTTGAAAGTCGCAGACTGGCCTCCGTCAGAGAGCCGCAGATCACTGAATCGATATGTGTAACGCAGTTCTCCGCTGAACCGCGGATAGAGGTTATGCCCAAGCACGGCTCCGAAGGCAAGCCCATTTGCAAGACCGGTAGTAGCGCTCCCGATGGCGCTCGCTATGTCCAGGTTGTTGGTGAAACCGCCGCCGGCTACGCCGCCCGCTTCCCATGTTTGGGCAAAGCAGGCGGGCGCAAGCACAACCAGCGCGGTAATCGTGTATCTGAATATGACGTTCATTCTTTTTCCGTTTGGATCTTAGTTCACTACCCGAACCGTCAAAGTGGTGGAGACGGAACCCTGGGTAATGGTGAGCGGTATCTGCATTCCAGTAGGCGCCGACCCCGGCACTAGCGCATTAATCTGGTAAACGCCCACCTCGCCGGGTGTGAGACCTGCGTAATGGATCGGCAGAGAAACACCGCCGAGCGAGACTACCGGTTGCACAACAGCCACCGAAAGTGGCTTCGATTGCGCTGCCGCACCCGTATCGAGCGGGGGTGATGTGCGACCGAGGCCAGTCGCATAGATCACGATCAGCTCACCGCGGTGAATGGGATTGGACGGAGTGACCAGTTGATTGTTTTTCGCCCGCACCACTGTCGGAATGCCGGTTAGCGGTCCGGCCACGCCGCTACGGAACACACTGGGAGCGGTGGGCAGGACTGTGAAATCCAGGTTGTTGCTGGTGCCCCCGGGTGTGTGCAGTATCATGGTTGCGTTACCCACCACCTCGAGCGGTAGTTCCGCATTGATCTGGCGAGGTGAAGCAAACAACATCGGAACGGGCACACCATTAACCGTCAGGCAGGAATCACCTAACGCGGTGGGAATCGGTATTTCGCTGGTAGCGACATTTACGGGACTCAACTGGCTACCCCAGACCGTAATCAAGCCGCCCGGCGCTACCGATGAAGAGCCGTCCGCTGCATTTACCACGGATTGAATGCTGGGAGCCGCGACGGATGCGCCATAATCCCAGGCCAGCACCGTAAAGCCCGATTTCGTCAGGGATACGAACGCGCTGCGATCGTGCAGCGCCGCGAGAGTTCTGGTAAACCCCTCCCCGGCAACACCGACGAGCGGTGCTTCGGCAATGCCGGTCGGGAGCACGCTTGCTGCGAGTGGCAGATCGACCCGTTGGATTGCGCCCGGCGCCTGCGGCGTCGATGACGTGGTGCGAAAACCCGTCTGATCGACAAATACAAAACCAGACGAGGCGCCGGAAGTCGTAGGCAGATCTCCGATCGGCACAAGCGACGCGTTTAATAGATGGTTATCGACGATGAAGTTGCCGTAGTTCGAAGCCGCATAGGCGCCGGAAAGTGAAGTGAAATCCTTTCGCGATGCGATAAATGTGTCGCCGGTGGCGTCGTAGAGCATCACCGTGCCGTTGGACATGGCGGCCATTATGGAAGCACCGTTACTCGATGCTACAAGGACCGTATCGAGCTGGATATTGTTTTCGAACATGCCGAGCGTAGGAAGCGTAAAGGCGTTGCGAGACACCAGATCGATGCGGTCGATGGTATGGATCGGCCCGGCTACGCGCGAGGCGGCCAAGGTCGCGTTTCCGGATGAAGCGATAGAGCGGGGGTAATGGCCAGGCGGAAAAGTGATGGGCGCGAGGACCTTGAGCGTGTTCAGATCGTAAACATAAGCGAGTGGGGAATTCTGATGACCGACGAGCAGATACTGGCGATCGAACGTGATGGCCATCTGCGTGGGCGTATTGCCGGTACGCAAGGTCGCGATCTGCTGATACGAAACTCCGTCAAAGACCAGAACCTCATTTTTGTCCTGCCGCAATATATAAAACCGTGCGCGCGTAGGGTCGGCGAGAATGTCGACCAGGGTTCCGGGAACGCTGACCAGGGTGCCTCGCTGATCGGGTGCGCGGTTATTGATCAGAACGCGGACGCTGGCCGGAATATTGAGCGCAGACCGCGAATTGATGTGGAGCAAGGCAGTCACTGTCCCCGATTGACTGGCTATGGACTGTGGATCGACCGTCACGTGAACCGTAGTAGGCGTAGTACCCGATGCCGGCGAGATCAGGATGCCAGGCGTGTCCGCCGTAATCGTGAAGTCCGTGCTTCCACCACCGGGATCCGAGATGACAATGTCCTGCGTAAGCGCTTGCCGATTGCAAAAGTTGCCACTGAACACCAGGTCTTCCCGCGAAGCGGCAAGACGGTGTCCGCCATGGAGAGAACCCACTGGCAGAATCGTGACGCCGCTATCGGAGATCGAGTACATCGTGGTCCGCGATGCGTTCAATAGCGATCGGCCGGCGAGGTTTTCCGGTAATGGCAGTTGGTCGCGGATTGTGAGGTTATCGGGGTCAACGATCATCAGAACCGGCGGCTGGGGTGCAGCGGGCGGTTGTGCCGCCGCACCAGAGCCTGCCGAAGCACTAGCCTGTGGGATCTGCGCGTAAATCACACGGGCGACCGAATCGATCGCGTGGCTGCCGACATTCAGTTGTCCGGAAGCATTCGCAAACTGCGACAGAAGCTGCCCCCCTCGATCGAACAGCCCCCAACCCGCAAGGAAGTAAGAGCCGTCGCGGCTGACGCTCACGACGCGCGGACCTTGCGCGGGATCGGAGGTGTAACCCACCGAGTCGATCACCCGGTTTAGAACGTCATAGCGGAAGCGGATCGTGTCGGTGAGTCCGTAAACCCAGAAACCATCGGCCGAGACGCCGAGGGAGGCCGCAATCACCTGTGGCGGAAATGTGGCGGGTGGCACGGGGAGAGTCCTGGCCGTTACGCCTGCAATGCTATCGAGGACCTCAACCGAGCCAGATGCGGGTTCAAAGAGCAGAAATTGCGTCGTGGTGACGAGCAGGGCCTTCGCGTCCGTTCCGAACGCCACACCCAGAGGTGGATCGCCCAGCGTAAACGTCTGCTTGCCGCCGGAAGCGAGGTTTACCACGGTAAGGGCGTTTTGGGGGGTTCCAGGCGATACAAAGTTGCCGAAATGCGCCACCACCAGGAATTGCCCATCCGGTGAAAGGCTGATCGAACCGGGATACGGCGCGACATTGATCGAGTTTTTGATGTTATGGCTGGCGAGCGACATCACGTCGATACGGCTGCCACCGAAATTTGCGATATACAAAACTCCGCGGGCCTCGTCGAGAGCGAGATCAGCGGCGTGTCCACCGATGGTCACGAAAGTGCCAAAGGTGCTCGCTCGAGCGATGGACGCGGGCTCAAGCAGCACGGCTGCAAACAAAGCCAAGCACAAACCGGACCGTGTGATTCGAACATTTGGAATCTGTTTCATCGTTTGGCAAACTCCACGGCGGCAAAGAGCGGCCGAAACCCACCGGGCATGCTCCTTGCCTCCGCGATTCTGTCTATCTATTCGACCTTTTTGCGGCGGCGCAACACGATCACGCCCAAAAAAACCAGCGCAAACACGGCGCAAGCCAGGCGAATCATCGAGCTATCCATATTCGGTTCTCCTTTCCGCAGAAAATGTCACAATGGGCGCTACATGTTAACCATCATCGGGATCAGCTCCCGCGTGATGCGCACCAATATGGGCCCCACCGTCACGACGAACAGTGACGGTAAGATGCAAAAGAAAATCGGAAATACGAGTTTGACGCCCAGCTTGGCCGCCTTCTCTTCGGCCATCTGCCGGGTCTGAACGCGCATGAACTCGGAATGGCCTCGCAGGCTCTGAGAGATGCTGGTGCCGAACCGATCC
>Ga0070681_10003954_pt1 | contig 13970 bp, 11 predicted proteins | sample KBSC83BmetaG_FD_65650 | JGI IMG/M metagenome (GOLD analysis project Ga0070681, IMG submission 65650) | Corn rhizosphere microbial communities from Kellogg Biological Station, Michigan, USA - KBS C8-3B metaG | ecosystem: Host-associated > Plants > Roots > Rhizosphere | place: USA: Michigan... | reverse complement strand
CGGCATCCTGCGCACCTCCAAGCGGCTCGGCCTGCGGACGGAGTCGTCGGCCCGCTTCGAGCGGGGCGTCGACCCGAACGGGACGCTCCGGGCCGCCGAGCGGGCCTGGGATCTCTTCACCGAGATCGCTTCGGGCGAGACGGCGCACGGCACCCTCGACGAGTACCCGGCGCCGATCGAGCCGATCCGGGTGTCGTTGCGGACGGCCCGCGTCAACGACGTGCTCGGCACGGCCCTCGACACCCCGACCGTCCGGCGCTATCTGGAGCCGCTCGGGTTCGCCGTACCGGAAGGGTCTCACGCCGAGGGCCACGGCGGCGTCGTCGAGTTCGAGGTCCCCACCTACCGGCCCGACTGCGAGCGGGAGATCGACCTCGTCGAGGAGGTCGCCCGCCACCACGGCTACAACAACATCGTCCGGACGCTGCCCCGCATGGATGAGCCGTCGGGCGGGCTGACGCCGGTGCAGCGGGGGCGGCGGGCGGTCCGCGACGCCCTCCTCGGCGCCGGCCTGTCCGAGGCCTACACCTTCTCGCTGGTGGCGCCGGCCGACCTCGCCGCCGCCGGCCTGCCCCCCGAGGGGATCGAACTGGAGAACCCGCTCCGGGCCGAGGAGTCGCTGCTCCGCCCGGCCGTGCTGCCCGGGCTGTTGCGGGCGGCGGCCTTCAACGCCGGCCACGGCCTGCCCGACGTCGGCCTGTTCGAGATCGGCCACGTCTTCCTGCCCCCGCCGGCCGGGCAGACCCTGCCCGACGAGCGGGAGCACCTCGCCGTCGTCCTCACCGGCACGGTGTTCCGCCTGCCCCACGAGCCGAACCGGCCGGTCGACGGCCACGACGCCGTCGGCGCGCTGGAGACGGTGGCCGAAGCGCTGGGCCTCGCCGACTGGTCGCTCGAGCCCGACGACGCACCGGGCTTCTCTTCCGGACGGGCGGCGGCGGTGGTCGTCGATGGCGCCGCGGTGGGGGCGGTCGGGGAGATCGACGCCGGCGTCCGGGCCCGGCTCGGGCTGAGCGCCCCGGTCGTGGCGTTGGAGGTCAACCTGTCGCGGGTCCTCGGCGCCGACCGGCGCGAGCGGCGGGCGGTGACGCCGTCGCGCTATCCGGCCTCGGCGATCGACCTGGCCTTCGTCGTGGACGAGCCGATGCCGGCCGGAGCGGCGCAGCGGACGCTGTCCGCCGCGGCCGGCGACCTGCTGGAGGACGTCCGCCTCTTCGACGTGTTCCGCTCCGACGCGCTCGGCCCCGGGAAGAAGAGCCTGGCCTTCGGCCTGCGGTTCCGGGCCCCGGACCGGACGCTGACCGATGAGGAGGTCGGCGGCCTGCGGCAGCGCTGCATCGACGCCATGGCGAAGGAACACGGCGCCGCCCTGCGGGCATGACGGTAGGGCACCGCCGTGTTCGTCCATAGGCGGCGGCCGACCTACGCCGAGGTCGATCAGCAGGGCGTCGTGTTCCACGGCCACTGGCTGGCCTACTTCGACGACGCCATGACGCGCTTCTGCGACCACCTCGGCTTCCCGCCCAAGGAGGTGTTCTTCTCCACCTTCGACGTCATGGTCGTGAAGGCGGTCGTCGAGTGGCAGGGCCCGGCCGGCTTCGACGACGAGGTCGAGATCGCCGTGGTGCCCGTCCGCCTCGGGACGAAGTCCTTCGACCTGGAGTACCGGGCCACGGTCGACGGCCGCCCGGTGTGCGCCGGCCTCGTGATCTACGTGTCGGTGAAACCGGGGAGCGCGGAGCCGGTGGACATCCCCCCCGACGTCCGCGTCGCCTTCGAGGAGCGGCTCAGCCCAGGCCCAGCGCGGCATTGACGCAGGTCTCGCTCCAGATGCCCTTCAGCGTGCCGGGGGTCAGGTCGCCCTTCGTCTGACCCGCGAGGCGCGAGGCGTTGCAGGCCCCACTGCCGTCCAGCAGCCCGTCCGACCTGCCGTCGTGGAAGTTGTCCGGGGTGTCGAAGACCCAGATCGGCCCGATGTCGGGAGCGATGAAGGACCAGCGCCCTCGCTGGGTCTCCCAGGCGACGGCGTTCCCTGCCCCCCGGCTCAGGTTGGCGCAGTGGTCGGCCCAGGCCGCCGCCGGGCTGAGGCAAACGGCGCCGGCGACCAGCGCGCCGGCCAGCATCCTGTTCGTCCGCATGTGATCCCTCCGTTCGTCAGGCGCGGTTCGGTCACGTTAACCGGTCTGACTTAAGCTTTCTTGAGGGCATCAGTGGCGGCGGAAGCTTCGCGGCGTATGTGCATTGGCTCAACTCTCGCCGCTTGAGAGGGGCCAGACCGCCCGTCCAAACCCCCGATCTCAATTGACCGTCCGGACGGGGGATTCCTACCGTCGCGTCGCCTACCGACCGTCGCGTCGGTATCTGAGCCAGCAGTCGATCCAGGGGGCCGCGGATGACCACTGTCGACAAGCCGATCGAGCGACGCACCGTCCTGAAGGGGTTCCTGATCGGAGGGCCGATCCTCGCCATCGGGGCCCGCCTCGGGCTCGACGGATCCCCTTCGGACAGCGCGGGAGCGGCGATCCCCGCTTCGCCGGAACTTTCCGAGAACCAGGACCTGACGGACTTCCTGGTCCTCTCCGGGCAGCCCTTCTATTACGACCTGCGGGTCGACATCAAGCCCGACAACCGGGTGTACTTCGAGGTCCCCCGGATGGACGTCGGGACGGGATGCATGACGGCCGTCACGATGCTGATGGCCGACAACCTCGACGTCCCGATGGAGAACTTCGACGTCGCCCTGTCCAAGGCCGAGCCCCGCCGGGCCAGCGGGCAGCTGACGGGCGGGTCGCACGCCGTCCGCTCGCTCTGGGACCCGGTCCGGGTCATTGCCGCCCAGATCAAGGCCCACCTGAAGTCCGCCGCCTCCGACCACTGGGGCATCTCCCCCGGCGCCCTGCGCACGGAGAACGGCCACGTGGTCGCCCCCGACGGCCGCAAGCTGTCGTACGGGGAGCTGACGGCGGCGGCGGCGAAGATCACCGTGCCGAAGGAGCCGCCCCGCATCAAGGCGGCCGAGGAGTACAAGCTCATCGGCCAGCCCCGGTCGCGGATGAACGCCCTCGACATCGCCACCGGCAAGGCGCTCTACGCCATGGACCTGCCCGTCCCGGGGGCGTTGCCGACGGTGCTGGCCATGTCGGCCACGGCGGGTGCCGCGGTCGTGTCGGTCGACGACTCCGAAGCCCGGAAGATCCCCGGTGTCATCGCCATCACGCGGATCCCGGGCATGCCCGAGATGTTCATCCCCGGAGGCGTGGCCGTGACGGCCGAGACCTTCGGGATCGCCCGGAAGGCCAAGAACGCGCTCAAGGTCCAGTGGAGCGCCGGGCCCATGGACAGCCTGTCCGACCCCCAGATCGACGACCTGCTCCGGAGCATCCAGGACAAGACGGTGGCCCCGGACTCCGACGAGGGAACCATCGACGCCACCTTCCGCTGGCCCTACGTCAACCACGCACCGATGGAGACGAACACGGCGGTCGGCCACGTCACCGCCGACAAGGCCGAGATCTGGTCCGGGCTGCAGATTCCCAACACCGCCGTCCGCAACATCGCCCAGGTCCTCGGCATGAAGGAAGAGCAGGTCGTCATCCACATCCTCCCCCGGGGCGGCGCCTTCGGGCGCTACCTGTTCCACGACGCCGCGCTCCAGGTGGCGCAGATCTCCCAGCGCGTCGGCAAGCCGATCAAGCTGATGTGGCTGCGGGAAGAGGACATCAAGCACGGCCGGAACCGCCCGGCCAGCGTCCACCACGTGAAGGCCACCATTCGGGACGGGCAGGTGGCGACCTTCGAGCATCGCCAGGCCTGCCCGGAGATGGACGTGCGCCACGGCCTCGGCGACGCCGTCTCCCACCAGGCGGTCACCCACAACAACGACGGCACCGACCAGTACATCTTCCACGCCACGTCGTCGGGGCACATGCCCTACGACGTGGGCTGGAAGTCGATCACGCTCCAGCAGCACCTGCTGGCCGTGCCCAGCGGCGCCTGGCGGGTGGTGTACTCCGGCCAGGTGTGCTCGATCAACGAGATCATCATCGACGAGCTGGCCCGGCTGCTCCACAAGGACGAATACGAGTTCCGGCGGGACCTGCTCAAGACCGACAAGCACCGGGCGGTCCTCGACAAGGTCGCCCACGAGGGCCAGTGGGGCCGGAAGCTCCCCGACGGCGTGGCCCAGGGCATCGGGTTCCACGAGGAGTACAAGTCCATCGTCGCCTATCTCATGGAGGTCGACGTGCGGGGCCGGGAACCCCGCTTGCGCCGGTGCACGATCGCCGTGGACGTCGGTCACTGCGTGAATCCGAAGGGGACGGCCGCCGGCCTGATGAGCGCCGCTCACGACGGCTTCGGCGTCGTCTTCCGGGCCGCCCTCCACGTCGACAACGGCGCCATCCGGGAAACGAACTGGCACACCTACCGGTGGACCCGGATCTACGACTCGGCGCCGGAGATGAGCGTCCACATCCTGCCCGCCACCAACGTGGAGCCGGGCGGCATCGGCGAACTCGGCGTCCCGGCGGCCACGGCGGCGGCGGCCAACGCCTGGGCCCGGGCCACCGGCAAGAAGCCCCGGAACTTCCCGATCAACGAGTATGGAGCCTGATTGCGATGCCGGAGATCACCTTCAACCTCAATGGCAAGCCGGTGTCCGTCGACGTGGACCGGGACGAGGAGCTGCTGTGGGTGCTCCGTGACCGCCTCGGGCTGACCGGCCCGAAGTACGGCTGCGGCATGGGACTGGACGGCGCCTGCACGAGTCTCGTCGACGGGAAGGCCGTCCGGACGTGCGTCACGCCCGTCGGCGCCGTCGCCGGCCACGACGTGACGACGATCGAGGGCCTGGCCGAAGGGGGCAGACTGCACCCGGTGCAGAAGGCCTGGGTCGACAACGACGTGGCGCAGTGCGGCTTCTGCCAGCAGGGCCAGATCATGCAGGCGGTGTCGCTGCTCCGGGAGAACCCGCACCCCACCGACGACGACATCGAGCAGGCGATGGCCGGGAACATCTGCCGCTGCGGCACGTACTTCCGCATCCGGACGGCCATCAAGAAAGTCGCCGCCGGCGAATACGACTCGTTCGAGCTGCCGCCGACGGCGACGACCGTCTACATGACGCAGTAACGCCGACCGGTACTGTCAACCGCGTGGTCCTGGGACAGAGCGAGGCCGAGGCCGGGCTCAGCCGCATCGAGCGCAAGCGGTTGCGCCGCGTCAACGAGATCCTGCGCGTCGCCGCCGAGGTGGTGGCCGAGCGCGGGTACCAGAACACGAGCCTCGACGAGGTGGCCGAGCGGCTCGACCTGGCCAAGGCCTCGCTCTACCACTACTTCGACAGCAAGCAGGCGCTGGTCGCCGCCTGCCTCGACACCGCGGCGGCGGAGGTCGAACGCCGCCTGGAGGCCATCGTGGCCGAGGGCGGCACACCGTCGGCGACCCTCCGGCGCCTCATCGTCGAGCAGCAGGTCTTCACCACCCAGGACCGGCCCGAGCTGTCGCGCCTGTTCCTGCGCCACCTCGAATGGCCCCCGCCGCTGCTCGACAGGATCCACGACTGGCTGGTCCGCCATGACCGGATCTGGAAGGCGGTCATCGAGGACGGGATCCGGACCGGCGAGTTCCGGCCGGCCACCGACCCGGCCGTCGTGCGCCACTGCCTCCACGGCGCCCTCGACTTCGTACCGTTCTGGTACCACCCCGACGGCCGCTACCCGCCGGAGAAGCTCTTCGAGGAGGTGGCCGACACCGTGCTGCAGATGCTCGGGAGCTAGGGATCGGACGTTTCCATGGAAACGTCTTCTGCCGTTCTGCGGTATGGGTTGTGAACTCGCCGGAGCACCGTCTACCGCGACCGGTGGTGGTGGTCGGAGGACCCACGGCCGTCAATGCCCTCCGGGCGCGACCGGTCGCGCCACCCGGCTGGCCGCCTACACGTTCCGGCGGTAGCGGCCCCCGACCTCGAACAGCGTCTGGGTGATCTGGCCCAGCGAGCAGCAGCGGACGGCGTCCATGAGGACCTCGAAGACGTTGCCGCCCTCCAGGGCCGTCTGCCGCAGCCGCTCCAGCACCGCCGGGCGCTCGGCGCCGGTGCGGCCCTGGAAGTCCGACAGCCGCTTCAGCTGCGAGCGCTTCTCCTCCTCGGTGGCCCGGGCCAGCTCCAGCGTCTCGGGGATGTCGGCGCCGCCGGGGTTGCGGAAGGTATTGACGCCGATGATCGGGAGCGAGCCGTCGTGCTTGCGCTGCTCGTAGAGCATCGACTCGTCCTGGATCTTCCCCCGCTGGTAGCCGAACTCCATCGCGCCGAGGACGCCGCCCCGCTCCGAGATCCGCTCGAACTCCGACAGCACCGCCTCCTCGACGAGGTCGGTCAGCTCCTCGATGATGAACGAGCCCTGCAGCGGGTTCTCGTTCATGGCCAGGCCCCACTCGGCGTTGATGATCATCTGGATGGCCATGGCCCGCCGCACCGACTCCTGCGACGGCGTCGTCACCGCCTCGTCGTAGGCGTTGGTGTGCAGCGAATTGCAGTTGTCGTAGATGGCGATCAGCGCCTGCAGCGTCGTGCGGATGTCGTTGAAGTCCATCTCCTGGGCGTGGAGCGACCGGCCCGACGTCTGCACGTGGTACTTGAGTTTCTGCGACCGCTCGTTGGCGCCGTAGCGCTCCTTCATGGCGATGGCCCAGATGCGGCGGGCCACCCGGCCGATGACGGAGTACTCCGGGTCCATGCCGTTGGAGAAGAAGAACGACAGGTTGGGAGCGAAGTCGTCGATGGCCATGCCCCGGGCGAGGTACGACTCGACGTAGGTGAAGCCGTTGGACAGCGTGAAGGCCAGCTGCGAGATGGGGTTGGCGCCCGCTTCGGCGATGTGGTAGCCGGAGATCGACACCGAGTAGAAGTTCCGCACCTGGTGCTCGATGAAGTACTCCTGGATGTCGCCCATCATCTTGAGCGAGAACTCCGTGGAGAAGATGCAGGTGTTCTGGCCCTGGTCCTCCTTGAGGATGTCGGCCTGCACCGTTCCCCGAACCGTGCGGAGCGTCTCGGCCTTGACGCCCTCGTACTCCACGTCGGACAGCGGCCGGCCGAGCTCGGCCACGCAGGCCTCGACCCGCTGGTCGATGGCGGTGTTGAGGAACATGGCCAGGATCGTGGGCGCCGGCCCGTTGATGGTCATCGACACCGACGTCGTCGGGTCGCAGAGGTCGAAGCCGGAGTAGAGGACCTTCATGTCGTCGAGCGTGGCGATGGACACGCCCGAGGTCCCGACCTTGCCGTAGATGTCGGGCCGCTCGTCGGGGTCGAAGCCGTAGAGCGTGACCGAGTCGAAGGCCGTCGACAGCCGGGTGGCCAGGTGGCCCTCGGCCAGGTAGTGGAACCGGCGGTTGGTGCGGAAGGGGTCGCCCTCGCCGGCGAACATGCGGGCCGGGTCCTCACCCTCCCGCTTGAAGGAGAACACGCCCGCCGTGTACGGGAAGTGGCCGGGCAGGTTCTCCGACCGCAGGAAGCGGAGCAGCTCGCCGCGGTCCTCGTAGCGGGGCAGCGCCACGCGGGGGATCTTCGTGCCCGAGAGCGACTCCCGGGTGAGGATCGTGCGGAGCTCCCGATCGCGGACCTTCACCACCAGCTCGTCACCGGAGTACTGCTCGACGACGGACGGCCAGCCCTCCAGCAGCCGGCGGTCGTCCTCGGGCAGCGCCGAGCGGGCGTCGCCCAGGGCGGCGTCGATGTCGGCGGTGGTGCTGTCCAAATTCTTGATGGCGGCGACGTCCTCCCGCCCCGCCAGCAGCTCGCGGGCCGTCTCCAGCGCCTGGCAGCGCCGGGCGGCGGCCACCGACTCGACGGTGCGGGCGTGGTAGGCCCGGACGGTCTCGACGATCTCGGCCAGGTAGCGGGACCGGGCGGGCGGCACGGTCGGCTGCACCGCCGAGCTGACCCTCGTGGAGACCGGCGCCAGCGCCCCCTCGGTGGGCAGCCGCAGCCCCTTGTCGACCAGCACGCCCCGGAGGAACTGGTACAGCGCGGTGACCCCGTCGTCGTGGAAGCGGGCGGCGACGGTGCCGAACACCGGCATCTCCTCGGGCTTGGCCCCGAACGCCTCCCGGTTGCGGACCATCTGGCGGCGGACGTCGCGCAGGGCGTCGTCGGCGCCGCGGCGGTCGAACTTGTTGATGACGACGGCCTCGGCGAAGTCCAGCATGTCGATCTTCTCCAGCTGCGAGGCGGCGCCGAACTCCGGCGTCATCACGTAGACGGGGACGTCGACGTGGGGCACCACCGCCGCGTCGCCCTGGCCGATCCCCGGGGTCTCCACGATCACCAGGTCGACCCCGGCCGCCTTCACCGAGGCGATGATGTCGTCGAGGGCCTCGGGCAGCTCCTTGGCCCCGCGGGTGGCCAGCGACCGGAAGAAGACCTGCCCGGAGTCGAGCGTGTTCATCCGGATGCGGTCGCCGAGCAGGGCGCCGCCGCCCTTGCGCCGGGTGGGATCGACGGCGATGACGGCGATCCGGACCTTGTCCTCCTGGTCGAGCCGGAAGCGGCGCAGCAGCTCGTCGGTGAGCGACGACTTCCCCGACCCGCCGGTGCCGGTGATGCCGAGGACGGGCACCGTCCGCCCGGCCGCCGCCCGGCGCAGCTCGTCGAGCCCGGCCTCGGGCAAGGCATTGCACTGCAGGGCGGTGATCAGCCGGGCCAGCGCCCGCTGGTCGCCGGCGAAGACGTCCTCCAGCGCCGGCACGCCGCCCGAACCGGCCACCGGATCGACGTCGCAGGCGGCGATCATCGTGTTGATCATTCCCGCCAGGCCGAGACGCTGCCCGTCCTCCGGGGAGAAGATCTTGGTTACGCCGTAGCCCTCGAGCTCCTTGATCTCCCGGGGGACGATCGTGCCGCCGCCGCCGCCGTAGACCTTGACGTGGCCGGCGCCCCGGGCCCGGAGCTGGTCGACGAGGTACTTGAAGTACTCGACGTGGCCGCCCTGGTACGACGACACGGCCACGCCCTGCACGTCCTCCTGGAGGGCGGCGACCAGCACCTCCTCCACGGACCGGTTGTGGCCGAGGTGGATCACCTCGGCGCCCTGGGACTGCAGGATCCGCCGCATGATGTTGATCGAGGCGTCGTGCCCGTCGAACAGGCTGGCGGCGGTGACGAACCGCACCGGGTGGGCGGGGACGTGCAGGGGCGCAGTCATGGCCATGACCTCAAATATAGTTGGAAGTCCTACTATTTGTCCACCTAGTTTGTGTATCCTGGGGGCATGGGCGCCAAACGGACGCTTCCCTTCGACCCGATCGACGAGGCCCGGCGCCACTGGGAGGGGCGGTGGGGGCGGGGCGACGCCATGGCCGCGGCCACGGCCATCATGCGGGTGCAGCAGATCGTCCTCGGCGCGGTCGACGAGGCGCTGCGCCCGTTGGACCTGACGTTCGCCCGCTACGAGGCCCTGGTGCTGCTGCAGTTCTCCCGCAAGGGGTCGCTCCCGCTGGGGAAGATGGGTGAGCGGCTGATGATCCACCCCACGTCGGTGACGAACATCGCCGACCGGCTCGAGGCCCAGGGGTTCATCCGCCGGGTGGCGCATCCCACCGACCGGCGCACGACGCTGGCCGAGATCACCGACGAGGGCCGCCGGGTGGTGGAGGAGGCGACGAGGGCGGTGACGGCCGTGGCCTTCGCCATGGACGGGCTCAGCGAGCGGGAGCTGGAGCAGCTGATCCGCCTGCTCCGCAAGCTCCGCCTGTCCGCCGGCGACTTCGACGAAGCCCGAGCGGAGCGAGGATCAGCTTCGTCGGAATAGAAGGACGAGCGCCGAAGGCGCCGTCACGCACTTCGGGGGGTCCTCGGGGGGGCAGCGCCCCCCGAGTGCCAGCGCCCCCCGAGTGCTAGATGCCGTCCGTGCGTTCGCAGGTGTCGGCGGCGTCGCGGCCCTTGCCGCCGTTGCAGTAGTCGTTGCCGTTCCCGCCCGAGAGGTAGTCGTTGCCGTCGTTGCCCGACAGCTGGTCGTCGCCGTCGCCGCCCCGGAGGTCGTCGTCGGCGGCGCCGCCGTTGATGTTGTCGTTGCCGGCGCCGCCGTCGATCGTGTCGGCCCCGTTGTCGCCGTAGATCACGTCGTCGCCGTTGCCGCCCTGGATGACGTCGTTGCCGTCACCCCCGTGGATGACGTCGTTCCCGTCGTCGCCGCAGATCGTGTCGTTGCCGCCGTTCCCGTAGATCGTGTCGTTGCCGCCGAGCCCGATGATCACATCGTCGCCGGGCGTCCCGTTGATCACGTCGTTGCCCGCCGTGCCGATGATGGTGGCCGGGAGCCCCAGGCACGTCGGCACCTGGGCCTCGGCCGGGCCGGCGACGGCCACGATCGGACCGATCACGAGGGCGGCCCCGGCGAGCAGTTTGCCGGCACGACCGGGCCAGCCTGACTGCTCAGGGTTCCGGAACATGTCTTCCCTCCTTGCACCGGGCCCCCCGCGCTCGGGTGCTTTCGGGTGAAAGCGGAGCGGAGTCCCGATTGGACGCTGCGTGACCATTGTCGGCAGCCGGCGAAGATCTCTACAGCCAGGGAATCGGACGTTTCCGGGCATCTCTTGAGCGCGATGGGCAGAAAGGACCAGGGAAAACCCCGGGCGGACCAGCATCGACGCCCCGCCGCGGTCCCGGACGGGCCAGTCGCATCTTTATGCGAACTGACGTATACTGATTCAATGGCTTACCGCGCAGCGATCGTCGGCGGCTCCGGGTACACCGGAGCGGAGCTGCTCCGGCTCCTGGCCGCCCATCCCGAGATCGAGGTCGTCCACGTCACCGCCGACTCCAACGCCGGAGCCCGGGTGGCCGAGCTCTATCCCAGCCTCGTGGCGGCCTACCCCGACCTCGTCTTCCATCCGTTCGACGCCGCCGACCTCGACGGGCTCGACCTCGCCTTCCTGGCCCTGCCCCACGGGCAGTCGCAGCGCCACGCCGGCGCCCTTCTCGGCCGGGTGGCCCACCTCGTCGACATCGGGGCCGACTTCCGGCTCCCGGCCGCCTCGTACGAGCAGTGGTACGGCGAGGCCCACCGGGCGCCCGAGCTCATCGGGCGGTTCGCCTTCGGCCTGCCGGAGCTGTTCCGCGACGACGTCCTGAGCCGGGCCCACGTCGCCAACCCCGGCTGCTACCCGACGGCGGCGTCGCTGGCGCTCGCTCCGCTGCTGGCCGCCGGCCTCGTCGAGCCGGCCGGCCTGATCGTCGACGCCGTCTCCGGCGTCTCCGGCCGGGGCCGGGGCCTCTCCGCCCCGAGCCTCTACAGCGAGGCCAACGAGAACGTGTCGGCCTACGGGCTGCTGACCCATCGCCATACGGCCGAGATGGAGCTGGCCCTCGGCCGGCTCAGCCCCGCCGGCCAGGCCCAGGTGCTGTTCACACCGCACCTCGTCCCGATGACCAGGGGCATCCTGGCCACCTGCCACGCCCGCCCGGCGGCCGGCGGCGAGGCGGCCCGACTCGGCACCGACGGGCTGCTGGCCCACTACCGCCAGTTCTACGCCGGGGAGCCGTTCGTGGCCGTCCTCGACCAGCCGCCGGCGACCAAGGCCACGGCGGGCAGCAACGCCGTCCACGTCACCGTCCGTTACGACGCCCGCACCGGCACCGTCCTGGCCATCGCCGCCGAGGACAACCTCGTCAAGGGCGCCTCGGGCCAGGCGCTGCAGAACGCCAACCTCCTCCTCGGCCTGCCCGAGACGCTCGGCCTGCCGACGGTCGGGCTGGTGCCGTAGATGTCGGTCACCGCCGCGTCCGGATTCGTGGCCTCCGGCGTCGCCGCCGGCATCAAGGCGTCCGGGGCCCCCGACCTGGCCCTGGTGGCCACCGCCGACCACCGGCCGGTCACCGCCGCCGGCGTCTTCACCACCAACCTCGTCGCCGCCGCGCCCGTCCGCCTCAGCCGGCGGCACCTGGCCACCGAGGGCCGGGCGGCGGCCGTCGTCCTCAACTCGGGCAACGCCAACGCCGCCACCGGGGAGCCCGGCCTGCTGGTGGCCGAGGCGACGGCGGCACTGGCCGCCGAGGCCCTCGGCTGCAGCCGGAGCCATGTGCTCGTCTGCTCCACCGGCCTCATCGGGATCCCGCTGTCGGTCGAGCCGTTCGCCACCGGCGTGCCGGCGGCGGCCGCCGCCCTGGCCGCCACGCCCGAGGCGGGCCGCTCGGCGGCCGAGGCGATCATGACCACCGACACCGTGGCCAAGGAGGCCGTGGCCCGGTGCGAGGCCGGCGGGGCGACGGTCACCGTCGGCGGCATGGCCAAGGGAGCGGCGATGCTGTCGCCGGCCATGGCCACGATGCTGGCGGTGATCACGACCGACGCCGCGGTCGAACCGCGGGCGCTGCAGGCGGCCCTCACCCGGGCCGTCGACGCCTCCTTCAACCTCATGACGACCGACGGCTCCCGCTCGACCAACGACACCGTCCTCGTCCTGGCCGGCGGCGCGGCCGGCAACCCGCCGATCGCCGCCGCCACGGCCGGGGCCCACGTACTGGCCGACGCCCTCACCGCCGTCTGCGCCAGTCTCTCGGACCAGATGGCCGGCGACGCCGAGGGCGCCACGAAGTTCGTCCGGCTCACGGTCAAGGGCGCCCGGTCCAACGCCGAAGCACTGCGGGCCGCCCGGGCCGTGGCCCAGAGCCAGCTGGTGAAGTGCTCGCTCTTCGGCGGCGACCCCTACTGGGGGCGGGTCCTGTCGGAGCTCGGGGCCAGCGGCGCCTTCCTCGACCCCGACCGGGTCGACATCGCCTACAACGGCTTCACCGTCTGCGCCGGCGGCGTGGCCGCTCCCGGCGGCTTCGACGCCGACGCCCTGGGCAAGTCCATGCAGCAGAAGGAGATCGAGGTCGTGGCCGACCTCCGCCTCGGCAACGGCGAAGCGACCGTGACGACCGTCGACCTCACGCCCGGCTACATCGACGAGAACATGAGGACGTCGTGAGCTTCCCCGTCATCGAGGCGCTGCTCGACATCGGTGCCGAGGCCAAGGCGGCCATCCTGGCCGAGGCCCTGCCCTACATCCGGGAGTTCTCCGGCAAGACGGTGGTCGTCAAGTACGGCGGCAACGCCATGAGCGACCTCGAGCTGTTCGCCCAGGACGTCGTCCTCATGCGGCTCGTGGGCATGAAACCCGTCGTCGTCCACGGCGGCGGCCCGCAGATATCCGACCTCATGCGCCGCCTCGGCAAGGAGCCGGTCTTCGTCGACGGCCTCCGGGTGACCGACGAGGAGACCGTCGACATCGTCCGTATGGCCCTGCTGGGCAAGGTCAACCGGGAGGTGGTGAGGGCCGTCAACCGCCACGGCCCCTACGCCGTCGGCCTGTCGGGAGAGGACGCCGGCCTCGTCACCGTCCACCAGCGAGATCCCCGCCTCGGCTTCGTCGGCGACGTGACCCGGATCAACACCACCGTCCTCGACCGCCAGCTCGCCGAGGAGTTCATCCCGGTCGTGGCCAGCATCGGCGTCGACGGCGACGGCCAGGCCTACAACGTCAACGCCGACACCGTGGCCGGCGCCATCGCCGAGGCGCTGCGGGCCGAGAAGCTCGTCTACCTGACCAACGTCCCGGGGCTGTACGGCGACCTCCACGACGAGGGCTCACTGATCTCTCAGATCACGGCCGCTGAACTGGATGCCATGCTGGCCGGCGGCGCGCTCTCGGAGGGGATGGTCCCCAAGATCCGTTCCTGCGTCTCGGCGCTGCGCAACGGAGTCGGACGGGCCCACCTCCTGGACGGCCGGAACCCGCACGCCCTGCTCCTGGAGTGCTTCACCCGCCAAGGTGTGGGCACCATGGTGGTTCCCTGAACCGGTCGGAGGAGACCATGAGCTTCGACGAACTCGCCGCCCTCGACGCCGCCCACGTGATGGGGACGTACGCCCGCCTGCCGGTGGCGTTCGTCCGGGGCGAGGGATCCCGGCTGTGGGACAGCGAGGGCC